>Ga0187892_10011014_pt1 | contig 11251 bp, 12 predicted proteins | sample MA1701073metaG_FD_139345 | JGI IMG/M metagenome (GOLD analysis project Ga0187892, IMG submission 139345) | Bio-ooze microbial communities from a basaltic lava cave in the Kipuka Kanohina Cave System on the Island of Hawaii, USA - MA170107-3 metaG ... | reverse complement strand
TTGTCAGCTTCGGTCGACCCGCTCGCGAGCGCGGCGGCGGCGTATTCCTGGACGGCTGCGTACGCAAAGGCGGCATATTCGAGATCGGTCACACCGAGAGTGTCCAGCCTCGACACCAGAGCCAGTGCCGACGTATTGAGACTGATGCTCGGATGCGCGGCAAACAGGAGCCCCTCGGCCGCCGGGCCGGCAAGATCCCAGAACTCAACCGTCATCAGGCTGTCCGTGCCGATGATAGTGCCCTGCAGTCCAGCCTCGCGGGCCTCGGCCACGAACTCTGCGGTGTCCTCCGTATAGCCGACGACATAGATCACGTCGGCACGTTCCGAGATGAGTTTTCGTATGGTCGACGAAGGTGAACCCATTTTCGGGTCGTATTCCAGCCAGTCTTCAACGGCGATACCTCGGGTGGCAAAGGTCGTTTCTGCCGTATCCAGAATGAAGTCGCCATACGCATTCGCGATTTGCACAACAAAGACGCGGGCCCCGGGAAACCTGTCCGCTATGTAGTTTGCGACGACGATGCCTTGATCGTCATCGCGTCCATAAGATCGAAATATTGTCGGACCCGATCGGTTTATCGTCAGCCGCGGATTGCTCGAAGCCGGCGTGATCTCGACGATGCCCTCATCGGCATAAACCTCCGACGCCGGCATCGACACGCCCGAACAGAAATGGCCGACGAGAAGCGAGACACCAGCCTCGACGATCTCTTCGGCAAGGTCCGTTGCATCGTCGACGTCGCACCGGTCGTCGAATTCGACCATTCGCACTGTAGCACCGAGCAGACCGCCTGCCGCGTTGATGTCGTCGACCGCAAGCGAGGTTCCGGCGCGCATGCTTGCGCCATATTTTTCATACGGACCTGAGAGCGGGCCGGCGACACCTATCAGTACCTCGTTTGTCTGGCCGCGGACCGGATCGTTCGAGAACTCGAACGGGAGAAAGACAAGAGTTGCCAGGAACCAGATCCGGAACGGGAATGTCTGTCGATGCGATAGCGTCATTGTCCGATTCCGAGAGCAATCCAAGGTTTATTTAGCCAATCAGATGTCTACCGCCGGCACAACAGGTTTTGTGGCTTCGCCGCCTATGCAGGGCAGGTCGCGGTACCTATACTCCCGCCGCTTTTCCGGTTCGTTGCAAAGACTCTTCAGGGGTTTCCATGGCGCGCAAGATCAACAAGGCGGTGCTGGCCTATTCCGGCGGGCTCGACACCTCGGTCATCCTGAAATGGCTGCAGGAAACCTATCGCTGCGAGGTCGTCACCTTCACCGCCGATCTCGGCCAGGGCGAGGAGCTCGAGCCGGCGCGCAGGAAGGCCGAGCTGCTCGGCATCAGGCCCGACAACATCTTCATCGAGGATCTGCGCGAAGAGTTCGTGCGCGACTTCGTGTTCCCGATGTTCCGCGCCAACGCGCTTTATGAAGGTATCTATCTGCTCGGTACCTCGATCGCGCGGCCGCTGATCGCCAGGCGCCAGATCGAGATCGCCGCCAGGACCGGCGCCGATGCCGTCGCGCACGGCGCGACCGGCAAGGGCAACGACCAGGTGCGCTTCGAGCTTTCGTACTACGCGCTCAACCCGGACATTCACGTGATCGCGCCGTGGCGCGAATGGGACCTGACCTCGCGCACGAAGCTGATCGAGTTCGCCGAGAAGCACCAGATACCAATCGCGAAGGACAAGCGCGGCGAGGCGCCGTTCTCGGTCGATGCCAACCTTCTGCACATCTCGGCCGAGGGCAAGGTGCTCGAGGATCCGTGGCAGGAAGCGCCCGACTATGTCTATTCGCGTTCGGTCGCACCCGAGCAGGCGCCCGACAAGCCGACCTATGTCGAGGTCGAATTCAAGGCTGGCGATGCGGTTGCGATCGACGGCGATAAACTTTCGCCGGCCGCGCTGCTGACGAAACTGAACGCGCTCGGCGGCGCGAACGGCATCGGCCGCGTCGATCTGGTCGAAAACCGGTTCGTCGGCATGAAATCGCGCGGCATCTACGAGACGCCGGGCGGCACGATCTTGCATGCCGCCCATCGCGGCATCGAGAGCATCACGCTCGACCGCGGTGCGGCGCATCTCAAGGACGAGCTGATGCCGCGCTATGCCTCGCTGATCTATAACGGGTTCTGGTTCTCGCCCGAACGAACGATGCTGCAGGCCGCGATCGACGAGAGCCAGAAGCAGGTCGAGGGCCAGGTGCGGCTCAAGCTCTACAAGGGTTCGGTTGCGGTCGTCGGCCGCAAGTCGCCCAGGTCGCTCTACAGCCTCAAGCACGTCACCTTCGAGGAAGATGCCGGCGCCTACGACCAGCGCGACGCCGAGGGCTTCATCAAGCTGAACGCGCTTCGGCTCCGGCTCGCGAAAAAGCTGCGCGACTGAGGCGAACGAACGCCGCGGACGCCGGTCACTCCGGCGGCGGCAGGCTGGCGCGGTCGCGCGATTCCCGGAGCATGTCCCGGTAGAGATCCTCGTAGCGCGCCACCGGCTCGATTTCGACCGTCATCGCGTGCGCCGCGTTGTCGTCGAGCGCAGCCAGCGCGTCGCGCAATTGCTGCCAGCCGCGGGGCACGATCCGCTCCGACCGGCCGCCCTGCATCGAAAAGCTGGCCATCGCCGGCATGGGATTGGTGTTGCATTCCCAGATTTCCGGCCTGCCGCCGGCAATGTCGAAATCGACGCGGCCGAAGCCGATTTCGCCGATGCGCGCCACCTCGCGTATCAGCGGCACCCAGGTATCGGTAGTGGCGTAGGTCTCCTCCTCCGCCAGCATCGCGGCCTCGGCGCGGATCGCGGCGACGTTGCCGGTGCGCGGCTGCTTGACCTGCCAGTGATCGCCGAAGAAGAGGTAACGCTGGAAGACCGTATCGCCGATGACATAGCCGGTCGCCTTGCGCCACACCCCGTCGGCATCGGCCGTATGACAATATTCCGAGACCAGAAGATGCTGCGGCAGGATGCCGAGGCCGATCAGCCGGTCGATCTCGCGCCGCAGCGTCGCCTCGTCGTGCAACAGCTCGGTGTAGGCGCCGTCGTGCTCGGCTTCGCTGCGCAGGAAGACCGGGTAGCTCAAATGCTCCGGCAGCTCGTCGATGCGGAAGACATCGTGGCGGTTGATGCCGGCGCGCTTGAGGCGCCGCAGCAGCCCGTAACGCCGGCAGGTCCTGGTCGGGTGATTGCGCAACCGGATCGGACCGGCGGCCGCGAGCCGGTCGTGCAGGATCGCCGCACGCATCGCCGCCGCGGCCGACAGGCGATCGATATCCGAGAAGATAACCGTGCCGCCGCGCCAGCGCCGCTTCTCGAACGCGTCCTGATAGATCACGATCCGGAACCGGTCGCGCAGCCGCGGTTCGTCGACGATCGGGTTGTTGCGGAACGTGTGATCGCCGGGCCTGGTGACGAGATAGTAGATCATGGCGCGTGCCGCGGCCCCGTCCTAGCCTTCGACCGCCTCCGGCACCGGACGACCGAAGCCGCCGCGCACCGGCTCGATCGAAAACCGTTCCGTCGATTCGGCGCCCGGCAGCGACATCAGCGCCGCGTGCAGCTCGTCGTTGAAGGGCACGAAAATCTCGTCGTAGCGCGGCGTGCCCGGCGGCACGGCCGCCACCATGTGAACCGGGTTGGTGTTGATCTCCCAGACCTCGATGCCGCCGTCCGGTCGCAGCGAATAGTCCATGCGGCCGTATTCGATGCCGGCGCGCTCGAAGATCGGCCGCAGCGAAGCTTCGTGCGGATTGCCGTGGAGATAGTCGAGCTCTTCCGCGAACAGGGTTTCCTCCGCGATCCCGGGCGGGATGCCGGTGCGGAAATCCTTGACGTTCCAGTGGTTCGAAAAATACAGGTGCCGCGGAACGATCCGGTCGCCGACGATGTAAACGCCATACTTCCGGTAGAGCCCGTCAAGGCTGCAGACGTCGCTGAACTCGGTCACCAGGACGAGGCTGAGCGGCACGCCGGCCTCGGCCAGCCGCAATAGCGTGCGGTCGAGCGCCGCCTGGTCCCTGAGAAGGCCGCTCATCGGGCCGCGATGATCGCGTTCGCCGTGGAGGAAGACCGGGAACCGTGCCGGCCGGCGTTGTTCGTCGGCGCGATAGACGTCGAAGGAATTGATGCCGTCCTCGCGCAGGCGGCGCAGCAGCGCGTAACGGCCGAGCGTCCGGCTCGGGCTGTTCAGCAATGCGACGCGGCCGGTCGCGGCGAGGCGCCGGTGGAGCGCCGTCACCTCGCGGAACTGCGTGCTGTAGAAGCGCTCGAGGTCGGAAAAGACCACCGCGCCGGCCTGCCATTCGCTGCGCAGCACGGCGCGCTCGTAGCTGACGATCTCGATATGGCCGGCGGCCGGGCCTATGGTGAAGCCTGGCGGCTCGCGGACGGCATGCGCGCCGTCGCGGGTGACGATATAGGCGATCATGACACGCCCGCGCCGCGCGCGCGCCTGCCGCCGAACAGCCGGCGCCAGCCGGCGCCCGTTTCCGGCGCCGCGGCGGCCCGCGGCTTGATCACCGGCTCGATCCAGAACGGCGTGTCGTCGCGCTCGGGGTCGAGCGCCAGCAGCGCCTCGTGTTTCACCTCGATCGACCGGCCGACATAACGTTCAAAGATATCCGTGCCCGGCGGATTGTGTTCCGGAAGGCCGAGCATCGGACTGGTATTGATCTCCCAGACGCGGATGCCGTCGTCCCTGAAAGCGTAGTCCATGCCCCCATAGTCGATCGCCGCCAGGCGGAAGACTTCCGAAACCATCGGCGAGAAATTCTCCGCAAGCATGAAGGCTTCTTCCTCGTCGACGATCGCCGCCGCGGAATGCTCCGGTCCGATCGGATTGCCGTGGCGCGTCTTCACGCACCAGTGGGACGAGTGATACATGTGCCGGTGAACCAGCCGTTCGCCGACGCGGAACGTGCCCAGCTTGCGATAGAGCCCGTCCGGACCCCGCGTTTCGCAGAACTCGATCACCAGGATCCCGTTCAGTGCGCGACCTTCTTCCAGCAGCCTGTCGAGCGCGCGATCGAGGCTCGTGCGATGGCGAATCAAACCGCCGATAGGGCCGTAATGGTCGCGTTCGCCATGCAGGATGACCGGGAAGCGCATGCCGCCGCGGTCCTCGTCGGCCCGCCAGACGTCGAAATCGTTGATGCCCAACGCCTTGAGCCGGCGCAGCAGCGCAAAGCGGAGCAGCGAGCGCGTCGGATGGTTGAGCAGCCGCACCGGCGCGCCGGAGGCCGAAAGCCGCTTCCAGAGCTCGGTCGCGAGCGAGACTTCGAGCGGGCGCAACCGCTCGAGATCGCTGAAGACGATCGCGCCCGAATGCCAGTCCGGACGCCGGAATGCGTCGCGATAGGTCGCCAGCTCGATACGGTCGCGCGACCGCGGATCGATCATCGGGTTCGCGCCGCGATTCGCGGCGATGCCGTCCTCGGTGCCGAGAAAGGTGATCATCGAAACCTGTCGGGCCGCAAGAACATGGCGTGCAGTTTAACCGGCGCGGGCGGTCGTCGCGACCCGGACCGTCAGGCGTCCGGAACGGCGATGCCGCGCTGCCGGCAGGCGGCGGTGACGGTGTTCTGCAGCAGGCAGGCGATCGTCATCGGTCCGACCCCGCCCGGGACCGGCGTGATCGCGCCGGCGCGACGGAACGCCTCGTCGTAGGCGACGTCGCCGACCAGGCGGCCCTTGCCGTCCGGCGTCTCGACCCGGTTGATGCCGACATCGATGACGACCGCGCCCGGCGCGATCCAGTCGCCGCGGATCATCTCCGGCCGGCCGACCGCCGCAACCACGATGTCGGCGCGCCGGCATTCGCCCGGCAGATCTTTCGTGCGCGAATGGGCGACCGTCACGGTGCAGCTTTCGCGGATCAGCAGTTGCGCCATCGGCTTGCCGACGATGTTGGAGCGGCCGACCACGATGGCGCGCTTGCCTTCGAGCGTGCCGAGCCGGCTCCTGAGCAGCATCAGGCAACCGAGCGGCGTGCAGGGCACGAGTCCGTCGCCGCCGGTCGCGAGCCGGCCGGCGTTGACGACGTGGAACCCGTCGACGTCCTTGTCGGGATCGATGGCGTTGATGACCGCCTGCTCGTCGATCTGCTTCGGCAGCGGCAGCTGCACCAGGATGCCGTTCACCGCCGGATCGCGGTTGAGCCGGTCGACCAGCGCCAGCATTTCCTTCTGCGAGGTTTCCGCCGGCAGCTTGTGCTCGAAGGAATTCATGCCGGCTTCGACGGTCTGCCTGCCCTTGGAGCGCACATAGACCTGGCTTGCCGGATTCTCGCCGACCAGCACGACCGCGAGGCCCGGTTTTACCTTGTGCTTGTCGACCAGGGTCGCGACCCGCCGCGCGATCCGTTGCCGAAGCCCGGCCGCGAATTCCTTGCCGTCGATGATCTTGCTGTCGGACATCGGTTCCCCCGGTTGTTCCGTCTGTCGTCGTTCTGCCGGCGCGGCTATGCGCCGGCCCGGTTGCGGGCGGCCCACCATGCGTCGAGGCGGGTCGCGAGCGCCGTTGCATCACCCGCTATGCGCACGGTCTTGCAACGGTCGGCGGCACCGGCCGCGATCGTCAGCGACGATTTCGGCAGGCGCCATTCCGTCGCCAGCAGCGCAATCACCGCGTCATTGGCGGCGCCCGCATCCGGCACGGCGGTCACCGCGACCTTCAGGCGCACGCCGCCGTCGGGCTCCGCGATGCCGCCGCCGACCGCAGCGCGGCGCGCCTTCGGCGTCACCCTGATCCGGACCAGCATGCCGCCGGGCACCGGCGCGTACGGCCGGCTCAGTAGACATATTCCCAGAGCAGCCGGCGCGCGAAGGCGAGCAGCAGGATCAGCACCAGCGGCGAGAGGTCGAGGCCGCCGACCAGCGGGACGATGCGACGGATCGGGCGCAGCGCCGGTTCGGTCAGGCGATTGAGAATATCGCCCAGCACATAGACGAACCGGTTGCGCGGGTTGGCCACGTTGAAGGCCACGAGCCAGGACAGGACGGCCGCGGCGATCACAATCCAGATGTAGAGCCTGAGGACGGTGTCGACGAGCCAGGCGAGCGAATACATGACCGCGGCTTTCCGGAGAATCGGACAATCGGAGGACCGCCGGACGACGCGCAACGGCGCACGACGGCGGCGATCCGGGGCGCGACCCTACCGGCTCCCTCCCGGTCCCGCAAGCCGCCGGCCGGGGGCCGAAAACCCGCCGATTCGGCCGGAAATTCGGCCTTTTTGCGACAGGTTGTCGGCTTGACAGGTTCCGCGGCCCAAACCCATAGTCCGGCCGCTTTCCGGCCGGGCCGCCGTCGCCCGCCCGAGAGAGGAGTTCCCGTTTGACCGACCATCACGAACAGATCGCGCGTCCGGACGCGACGAAGACGCCGAGCGAGCGCGGATTCGGCATCACTTTTGCCGTGGTCTTCGCGCTGCTTGCGGTCTGGCTCTGGCTGCGCAAGGACCTGCCGGTCTGGGCCGGCGCCTCGGCCGTCCTGTCGGTCGCGACGCTGGCGGCCGCCTTTCTCGCACCGCATGCGCTGCGGCCGTTCAACAAGCTCTGGTTCAGGTTCGGGATGCTGCTGCACCACATCGTGACGCCCGTCATCATGGGATTGCTGTTCTTCCTGGTCGTCACGCCGATGGGGCTGGTGATGCGCGCGTTCGGCAAGGATTTCCTGCGGCTCAAGACCGGGCCGAATGCCGGCAATTACTGGATCGAGCGCGTGCCCGAGAACGACGCCAAGACCTCGATGAAAAACCAGTTCTGACGGAAACAAGCGATGCTGTCCTTCGTTCAAGAACTGTGGTCGTTTCTGCGCGTGCGCAAGAAAATGTGGATGTTGCCGATCATCGTGCTGGCGCTGGTCTTCGGCGCGCTGGTGATCCTTACCAAGGGCTCGGCCGTCGCACCTTTCATCTACACGATCTTCTGAACCGGCACGCGGCGCTGCCGGCGCCCCGATGCGGGTGCGCGGCGACGCGTACGATCCGCGGCGCTATGTCCGCCATCGGGAGTGACCCATCCGGATGAAGTTGCGACCGATCCTCTCGAACATAGCGGTCTTCGCAGTCGCAATGGGACTGGTACTCGGGGCCGGCGAGGCCGTACTGCGGATGGTGCCGTCGCTGATGAGTCCGGCGGTCATCGATCGGTTTCATCCGGCACTTCGGGAAGCAGTCTCAACGCGGCTGGGACTTACCACCAAGTCCGATCGCGTTATCGTCGATTCGACCGAGCGTTCCGACGGCGGCCCGGCGCTCTATCTTTACCACCCGAACAAGGACTACACCGTTCCGCTCGACGAGACCGACAGGAAGCTCGGCGGCGACGAAATGTTCCTGTCGGACAGTCGCGGCTTCTGCAACCCCGCCGGCGCCGACCAGAGGCCGCATGCCGACATTGTGTCGATCGGCGGATCCATTACTTTCTGCACGACCGTTCCCGTGGAAGCATCGTACATCGCGGAGCTTGAGAAAATCTCCGGCATGACGGCCTACAGCCTCGATCTTCCCGGAATCGGTCCCTATGAATACATCGAAATCCTGCGCCGCTCGGGCCTCGCGCTGACGCCGCGCTACGTGGTCCTGAATATTTCCGAGGGCAACGACCTGCGCGACGTCGAGCGGTTTTTCGCCTTCATCGCGGGCGATGCGCCGGAGTTCCGCAAGGCCAAGCGAATGGGCGGTCCGTTCGCCGTGAGCTATGCGCTGGCCTTTCTCAAGGGCGCGATCGAGAAGCTGGTCAAGGACATTGCCGGCGCGGCGCGGCCGGATTTCCGCTACACCGTCACGGTCGACGGCGTCGAAACGCCGCTGAACGTCACCAACAACGATCCGGACGAGCTCGAATACGCGCAGCGGGTCGCGAACGGCGAACTCTCGCCGGCCCTGTACGAGGACGCGCTCACCTCGTTCGTCGCGCTTGCGCGGGCGGAGAATTTCGTCGCGGTCGTGTCCTACATCCCGTCGGGCTATACGGCCTATGCCGACAGCGTCGTCTTCTCCGACCCGTCGATCGGCCCGGCGCTGCGCAGCTACAGCGAGATGCAGCGGCAATGGCTCGCCGACAATGCTGTGCGACTGGGTTATGTTTTCATCGACACGACGCAATCGATGCAGGCGGCAAGCCGGGAACGGCTGACCTATTTCCCCGCCAACTCGCACCTGACGGCAGCCGGTCACGAGGCGGCAGCCGAAGCGGTGGCGGCGGGAATTGCCGCCCTGCCCGCGAGCGACTAGGCAGGGTCCATGAACGCAACGCCCGCGACCAAGCCGTCCGGCGGCAGGCTCCGCGAGATCGCGAAGGGCCTGCTGTCGCTGGTCATCGGGCTCGTCGTCGCGCTCGTGCTGCTCGAGCTGGCGACGCGCTGGCTGCTCGACGACGGCATGAACTTCGATATCGAGATGTGGAAATACGCCAGCGACATCAAGCGGGTGAGCGACATTCCCGAGCTCGGCCACGAGCACACGCCGGACACCGAGGGTTTCTACATGGGCGTGCCGGTGACGATCAATTCGCTGGGCCTGCGCGACGACGAGGTGTCGGTCGCAAAGCCGGATGGCGTCGTGCGCATCCTGATGCTCGGCGATTCGGTCACGTTCGGCTGGGGCGTGCTGCAGGAAGACACGGTATCGGCGCAGCTCGAAGCGCAGCTCGACGCGACGCCGGGGGGGACGCGGATCGAGGTCGTGAATGCCGGCGTCGGCAATTACAATACGGTGCAGGAGATCGCCTATTTCCTCAACCGCGGCGCCGAGCTGAACCCCGACATCGTCGTGCTGAACTATTTCATCAACGACGCCGAGTCGACGCCGAAGCGCCAGGATGTCAGCATCCTCGAACACTCGTATCTCGCGATCTTCGCGATGGGCCGGATCGACGCGCTGATGCGAACCTATTTCGGCAAGGAAGACTGGCGGGAGTATTATTCGGGCCTCTACCGGCCGGAGGCGGCGGGCTGGCGGGCGGCGCTCGCATCGATCGACGCGCTCGTCGCCTACGCGGAAGAGCACGGCATCCGGTTGCTGATCGCGAACTATCCCGAACTGCACCAGCTCGACCCGTACCCGTTCGAAAAGGTAACCGCGGCGATCGAGGACGAGGCGACGGGCCACGGCGTCGCGTTCGTCGACCTGCTGCCCGCGGTCGCGACGCTCGAACCCGAGACGCTGTGGGTGTCGCCCGAGGATGCGCACCCGAACCGGATTGCGACCGGGCGTTTCGCGCAGACGATCGCCGAAACCCTGCGGACGCAGTTTCCCGACCTGATCGCGCCCTGAGCGGCCGCGGCATTCCGCCGCGCCGCATCGCGATCGCGTGATCCCGACCGGCACCGGCAGGCCGGCCGCTTGACACGGGCCGGGGCCGGTGACCATGGTCCGGCCGCCGCCAAAACCGGCAGGCGCGGGCGCCGGTTGCCCCCGCGCAGGGCCCTTGCCATTCTGGCGGGCCGACAGCCGGCGGCAGCCCCGTACGGCCCGATTCGCAAAGCAAACCGAGGCGAGACCCATGCTGTCCTTCGTGCAAGAACTGTGGTCGTTTCTGCGCGTCCGCAAAAAGATGTGGATGCTGCCGATCATCGTGCTGGCGCTGGTCTTCGGCGCGCTGGTGATCCTCACCAAGGGCTCGGCGGTCGCGCCCTTAATCTACACGATGTTCTGATCCGGCCGGCGGGCAGGAATCCTTTGCGCATTCTCGGAATCTCGGCCTACTACCACGATGCGGCGGCCGCGCTGGTCGAGGACGGCCGCCTGGTTGCCGCCGCGCAGGAAGAGCGCTTCACCCGCAAGAAGCACGATTCCGCCTTCCCGACGAATGCCATCCGCTACTGCCTCGAGGTTGCGGGCTGCGGCTTCGAAGGCATCGACAATGTCGTCTATTACGAGAAGCCTTTCATCAAGTTCGAACGGCTGCTCGAAACCTATCTCGCCTTCGCGCCGCGCGGCTTCGCCTCGTTCCGGCGCGCCATGCCGATCTGGCTCAAGGAAAAGCTGTTCCTCAAGAACACGCTGCAGGACGAGATCAAGTCCATGCTGAAGGCGATGTCGACGAACGGCGCGAGCGAATTGCCGCCGCTGCTGTTCGCCGAACATCACCAGAGCCATGCCGCCAGCGCCTTCTTCCCGTCGCCCTTCGAGGAAGCGCTGATCCTGACGATGGACGGCGTCGGCGAATGGGCGACGACGTCGGTCGCGGTCGGCAGGGGCAACAGGATCGAGCTCAAGCGCGAGATCCACTTCCCGCATTCGCTCGGTCTGCTCTAT
>Ga0187892_10011012_pt1 | contig 11252 bp, 8 predicted proteins | sample MA1701073metaG_FD_139345 | JGI IMG/M metagenome (GOLD analysis project Ga0187892, IMG submission 139345) | Bio-ooze microbial communities from a basaltic lava cave in the Kipuka Kanohina Cave System on the Island of Hawaii, USA - MA170107-3 metaG ... | reverse complement strand
TCAGGCCGAACACGGCGTTGAACGTCTGTGAGCCGGCGCCAAACTCCGGCGTGTTGCTCTTGCCAATCGTAATTGCACCAGCAGCCCGCAGTCGCTCGACGACCAGGGCGTCCTGATCCGGTATGAAGTGTTCGAGCAGGCGGGAGCCGAACGTCGTGCGAATGTCCTTCGTCAGCACCAGATCCTTGTGCACGACGGGCAGTCCGTGGAGGGGTCCGACGGGATCACCGCGCGCCAGCATCGCATCGGCGGCAGCCGCGGCGATGCGCGCACGATCGGCCACCAGCGTGACGATCGCGTTGACGGCGGGATTCACCCGTTCGATCTGCATGAGGTGCGCGTCGAGCACCTCGGCGCACGACACGTCACGCGCACGGATCAATCGCGCTAGGTCGGTTGCGGGGAGAAAACAGAGCTCGGCGACGTCCGTCATATTTGGCAACCCGGGTCCCCTTCGATCGGCGCAGCGCACGATTCGCTCCCACACCTCTACCACGAGAGGTCGTATTCCGTCTGCTGGAGCGGAGTCAGCGTGAGGGTCGTCAAATCGATGCCGGAGAGCATCGCGACAACCATCGTCGTCGGGTCTCGTCGCGACGAGGGCTCCTCACATGAACGGGCAGCGTTGCACTCGGCGGAGCGTGAGGCACGCCGGCTCCAGAAGGAGCTGCGTTTTGGGAGACCACATCCCCTGGCCGGTTTTTTCGCGCGCCTTCCGCTCAGTACCCGGCTTTGCACATAAACCCGGCGAAAAGAGCGGGCTGAGGGCAGCCCGTCTCCAAAACGCTGCGTTGTTGTGAAGCCGGCGTGCCCTCACGCCGCGTCGTCAGACAAGTCGACCTTTTAGGTGCAAAGCCTCAGTACCCAACGATTGGTGTTCGTTGAGAGCGCGCCCCTTCGACGGGCTCAGGACAGGCTTCGAGGACGCCCGCTGAGAAGATGCAGCCTCCTCAGGGCAAGCGCAAGCTCATCTCTTTGAAAACCTGGTCGTCCGTCCTACTTTTGCGTCACGCGCATCGCAATGCGACGGTTCTGCGCACGCCCTTCCTCGGTCGAGTTGTCTCCGACCGGATATTGCTCGCCATAGCCTTCGGCCGCCAGACGATCGGGGGCAACACCCAGCCGGATGAGCTCGTTCATGACAGTCGTCGCCCGGGCCTGAGAAAGCTGGATATTCGCTTCCGGGTTGCCGGTGTTGTCGGTGTACCCGCCGATCTTCAACCTCACCGTCGGATAGGCTTTCAGGATCTCCGCGGTGTTCCTGAGCTGCTCTTGCGATGCGGGCTTCAGGGTGGCTGAGCCCGTCTCGAAGACCAGGCGGTCGAAGCTGAACCATACCGCTGGTTCAGCTTGTTTGGTCGGGTCATCGATAAAAGTGATGATCTGTGTTTCCACTCCGCGCTCGGGGAGGGTGAGCTCGACACTCGAGGGGAGTCGGCGCGGCAGAAAGGCGCCGAGGCTGGCGACCGCCTGACTGGCAGTGTCGGCAGCACCCTTGGCAGCGGCACCTGCCGCGTCGGCCGCACCTCGAGCCGCGTCGCCCGCCCCCCGAACCGCATTCTTTGCGACCTGAGGAGCCTCGACCGCAGGGACCTTCACGTCGGGCAACTGCGCGTTGCGATACAAGAGTCCGCCGAGCAGCAAGACGCCCACGGCTGCCGCCCAAATCCACATGCTGGAGCCGAGCGCCGCAGCAGATCGGGGGGCCCTCGGCGGCGTGACGCCACGTAGAGCGCCGAGCCCGAGCACATTGGCGAGACCGGCCGGGACGGCGTTGAAAATGCTGTCGCGCTGCCGGCTGAGCAGGCTCCCGAGACCGGACGCGCCGAGGCCCTCCGTGCGGACTCGACCGGCGAGCAATGCCATCACGAGCGGTACCGCCGCGTTGAGCAGCGACGACGCCGAAGAGGTCTTGATACCGGCGGACTGACTCAGGGCCGCCGCGAGCGGCCCCAACTGCTGGCCGAACAACGCCGAGAGAAAGCTGCCGCCGAGGTCACCAAGCGAAGCGCCCGACGAGTCACCCGGCAGCACACTCTTGGGGTTGGCGAGAACCGCTGGATAGTTGACACGACTGGTCGTCAACAAACCCATGATCTGATCCATCGTTTTCGGGTCGCCGCTCTTTTGCACAAGGCCGGCAAGGATTGTTGGAAAGGTCGCGGCAAGGCCTTTTCCGATTGCACTTTCCGACTCTCCCAGCCGTGGCGCAACCGTGGCCAGAAGATCCGGCGTGACAAGACCATTCAACGCATCGAGCAAGTTGGCAGCCATGATGACCACTCCCTTCTCTGCGGTCAGATTGGCTCCGCGCGGTACGCGATTGCGGGGATCGAAGGAGTCCTGCAGACGTCCTCCCGCAAGCCGTGCCGCCGCGGGTCGATCCGATCTTGTTTTAGCGTTTCAGATTGTACTCTGTTAGGTGACCTTGGCAAGCCCCCTGTTTTGTTCGAAACAACGCCATCAGGCACGGGTCGAAGGAAGGGGGAACTATGCCGCAGATTCGGCGTACCGTCCGTCCATGATACGATTCCTCGCCATGCTGGTGCCGCAGACTCCGGAGGACATCTCCGCCGACTGGATCAACGACGAACTGGCAGCTTTCCACTCGCAGCGTTGCGGCCATCGACCCGGCGCGATTGCTGGGCGGGGCCTTGCCCGGTAATTCGCCTTGTCGTGCTCGTGCTCGTAATCGAATTTGGGACTCGCAATGATTCCCGCCACTTCGATTACGATTACGAGCACGAGCACCGCTTCGCTGAGCACGGGATAGGAATTACCGGGCAAAGCCGCTGGGCGGCAGCGAACCGGCGGCGGAGCGACGCGGTCACCAGATCGAAGTGTTTGCGGCTTGGCACGAAGCCTTACTGGCCGGCGGCGTGCGCGACTATTCATTCGATGAAGCACTGTCCGACTTCCGCTTGGCGGTACTCCACTGCCTCTCCGTGCCCGTCAAGGCGTTGTATCAAGTCGGGCCAGAGCCCTCCGGCCGGACCGCACGTCTCGTGGACGCGATTGCAGAACGAGTCTTTGCGTCCGCTCTCGAGATCGGCGCCGGCGCGCTGTTACCGTCAGCCTAGTGGATGCGGGGCGGCGTGACCGATTGACAGAAGCCTCCCGGCGCCGCAAGGCTGGATCTTGATATCTCCGGTCTACGTGCCACGAAGCGCGCTCATGTATTGGGAGGACGGTGAGAGGTGACTTGGCGCCGAGTTGTGCTCGTCGTCGCGCTGCTGGCCGCGGCCGCCGGCGCCGCCGCGTGGTATTGGCAGAGTGCGCTCATCGGCGTGGGCGCGCGGTTCTATTTGGCGCGTATCGCGGCGCGCGAGGAGGCAACAGGAGACCTGTCGCAACGGCGCGCCACGGTCCGGCGCATGAACCGAATGCTGCTCATGGGACCACCGCCCGACACCTTCGTCCCCGAGCTGTTCGACTTCATCACGGCGGTCTCGGCGCGGGTGGCGACCGGCGAAATTGACCTCGCGTGGGCCGCATACGTCTACACGAGCTACCAGCGCGACCTCATCCGCGACCGCCCACAGGGCCCGCGGCGCTCTTCGGCCGAGGTCGGCGCTGCAGTCGAGGAGTACGTCCGATTCTACAGTCTTCGACAACGGCCCGATGTGCCCGGCTTCAGCCTGAGCGACCTTGCCGGCGCCGAGTCGGGCGAATCGTACACTGTGGAAGAGCTCGACGAAGCGGACCGGCAGGGGCGTCCCTTGGGTCGCGTGACTCCTCAGCGGTGACGACCGTTCATCCCCTTTTTGCGGACCTCTGGGTCGGCGCGAGCAGGTCGGCGGGATCGGCTTTGCACATCCCTGCGCATACCATCCGCACCAACCGCAAGAGCATTCCATCTACTCCCCTGCGACGCCGCGCCGAACGAAATGGAGGTTGCGCAGGTAGATCAGCAGGCCGGTGCTTTGCCCGACAATGAAGACCGGGTCACGCCGCCAGACGGCATACACGAGGACAATCACGGCACCTGCAATACTCAGGTACCAGAAGCCGACGGGAATGACGCTGCGCTGCGCACGCTCGGTAGCAATCCACTGCAGAACGAACCGGAGCGCGAACATTGCTTGGCCGACAAAACCAACCGCCAGCCACATTGTCTCGGAGCTATGCAACGTCCTCACCGTTCCTATCGGACAGCGTCTCGACTGCGTTCGGACGATGCGCCCGGCGTACCAGCCAGTAGACGACGAGGAGATCGAGCAGGCCAACCCAGAGCCGGTCCCACACGCCGTATTTGGCGCGGCCCGCGAGCCGGGGCCGATGGTGCACGTCGACGAAAGTCACCTCGAGTCCCTCGCGACGCAGCAATGCCGGCAGGAATCGATGCATGCCCTCGAAGGAGGGGAGCGCCAAAAACACGTGGCGCGGGAACGCCTTGAGGCCACAGGCGCTGTCGCGCGCGGCATCGTGGAGCACGCGGGCACGCACCGCGTTCGAAACCGTCGACGACCAGCGTCGCAGCACACCATCCCGGCGACGCTGCCGCTGGCCGGCGACCAGTCCGAGTGCTGCACCGGTCGGCGCCGCCAGCCGTTCGACCAGAACGGGAATATCGGTAGGGTCGTTTTGTCCGTCACCATCGAGCGTCACGATCACCGCGCCGCGAGCGACTTGCACGCCGGAGCGGAGTGCGGCGCTCTTGCCATAGCATCGATCGTGACGCACGCGCCGCAAAGACGGCATCAGAGCCGCCTGCGCCGCCAGGATCTGTGGCGTCGCGTCAGTACTGCCATCATCCACGGCAATGACCTCGTACGCCAAACGGTCGGCCAGGACTGTGCGGATCTCTTCGAGCACAGGGGCGATGCACTGGGCCTCATTGAAGATGGGGATCACGATACTCACGCGCGGCTCCGGGGATTGCGGCACCGTGTTGACCTCGAAGCGGCTCTGCTGCGAAGCTAGCTGGCTCATCGATGCGTCCCGCGTGTGGTGGTTGGTTGAGCGTTGGTATTCACTGTCGTCCGATGGCTTGGCTCCTACGAAGAGAGCGACTCGTGCTAACGGCCCTGTGCGCGCTGCTCTACCTTCCCGGGCTGACGACGATCCCGCCCCTCGACCGCGACGAGTCGCGTTTTGCGCAGGCCAGCAAGCAAATGGTCGAGACCGGGGACTTCATCGGCATCTATTTCCAGGACCAACCCCGCAACAAGAAACCCGCAGGCATCCATTGGTTGCAGGCGGCAACCGTCGCATTGCTCCGTGGGGCACCCAGCACAGACATCTGGCTCTATCGCCTCCCCTCGGCGCTCGGAGCATGGATCGCGGTGCTGCTGACCTTCGCTACCGGGTGCGTACTGTTCAATCGGATCGCGGCATTCTGGGGCGCCGCACTCCTCGCGTGCTGCATCGGTCTGGTTGTCGAAGCCCACATGGCCACCACCGACGCTGTTCTACTGGCTACCGTGACGGCAGCGCAATGGGCCTTGGCGGTCGCCTATGTGGGCGCGCGCGGAACTGCGCTCCCAGGCGATCCACCGCATCGCGTCACCGCATCCGGATCTCCGGCACACCTCCGCTGGCCGGTGTGGTGTGCGTTTTGGTCGGCGCTGGGGATCGGCGTCTTGATCAAGGGACCCATCGGATTCGCGGTCACGCTGCTCACCGCAGTGTGCGTATCGATTGTCGAGCGAGATGGGCATTGGCTGCGCTCGTTGCGACCGGTGGCGGGTGCCGGCTTACTGGCCGTGTGGCTGCTTCCGTGGTTCCTCGCAGTGACGCTTCTCACCGACACGCAATTTGTCTCGCGCGCCCTTTCGGAAGACCTGATCGCCAAGCTTCTGCAGGGACAGGAAGGCCACGGGGCACCGCCCGGCTATCACGTGCTCGCCTTGATCGTCTTCCTGTGGCCTGCCTCTCTCTTCATCGTCCCCGCGTTGGTGGGAGCTTGGACAAACCGCGCCGCGATCGGCGTTCGATTCTGCCTCGCCTGGGTTCTGCCGGCGTGGCTGATGTTCGAACTGGTCCCCACCAAGCTGCCGCACTACGTCCTGCCAACCTACCCGGCGCTGACGCTCTTGATCGGCGCGACCTTGTGGACGGCAGCGGAGGTGATGTCACCGTACCGTTCTCGGACCGCGCAAGTCTGCGGACTCGTTTGGATGGCCCTGACGATCCTGTTGGCAGTTGCGCTCGTCGTTGCGGGCGCACAGCTCGGAGATGGCACACGCTGGTGGGCAATGCTCGGCGGCGCGACAATGCTACTTGCGGGTGTTTTGCCCGGACGGTTGCTACTGGGCGCGCAGCCGCGCCGGGCAGTCACTGCCGTCGTCGGCTGCGCAACGCTTGTCGTGATCGTGCTCGCCGGCGTCTACGTCCCTCGTCTCGAGCGCTTGTGGATCAGCCCAGCGGTTGCCGCAGCCATTCAACGGGTAACGGATGACAGCTCGACCGCAGTGGTGTCCGTCGACTTTCGCGAGCCGAGTCTGGTGTTCCTGCTCGGCACCCATACGGTCTTTGCGGACGCCCCGCGAGCCGCCCAGCTGGCCGCTGCGAACGGCGACCGCGTCGTCGTCGTGGCCGAGCAAAGCCGCGCCCCGTTTCTCGCCGCGCTCGCACGGCTGGGGGCACACGCAAGAACAGTCGCAACCGTCGAAGGACTCAACTACTCCAAGGGGCAGCCGCTTCGACTGGAGCTGCTCGTCGTTGAAGCAGCGCCCGTTGTCCCTGGTCGCTAGTCCCGGGTCCCTGGTTTGGTCTCCAGTCCTCGGTCCCCGGTTTCCGGTATCGGTCCCGGGACCATCGAAGGTCAGAGATCGTTCTTGTCGACGATGTCGATCACCAATCTGGTCGCATTGTTGGTGGGGTCAGGATCGGCCAGACCGCTTGGCCCAACGGCGGTGAGCGTGGCCGTGCAGCGCGTCGGCGCCTTCGAATTGGGCGTACTGATCATCGCCGCGCTGAACGACAGCGTCAGCGCGCCCTTCGCCGTCTTGCCTCCGTTGACGGCAACGCTCGCTTGATTGCCCACGGCGTCACGGTCCATGTCGAGCACGGCAACGCTGACACCCGAGCACATGCTGACATCGACCATCAGGCTGATGGCGTCACCGACATCAGGAGCCGGCAATATGTCGGCGTTGCCGACCGCTGGCTTGACCGTCTTGGCCACGGTGGCGTCGTCCTTGCCAATCGTCACCTTGAGGGGCTTGGCACTGACCGAGTACGACTCATGATTGGGCGGCGACGGCATCTCGGCATCGTTCTCGTCAACCACATTGAGCTCGGCCGTGACACTGTTGTTGGTGGTCGTCGGGTCGAGGTTGCCGGGGGCTTGGGTGGCGGCCGTGAACGTCATCGTACAACGCTTCAGCGCCTTCTCATTGAACGTCGTAAATGCGGCATCCGTGACGGTCACCGCGAGCTCCGCGGTATCCGTCTTGCCCGCTTCCAAGTTGACGACGTTGTCGCCGTCGAAGTTCGGCATGCCGATAGTGACGCCCGCCGGACAGTCACTGGTCGCCATCAGCGCAATCGCATCGATACCAGCCTCGCCGACATCGGCGTTCCGCACCTTGACCTTGATGGTCTTGGTCACCGCCATCGGCGGGTCGTCCTTGACCTTCACCTTCACCGCACGAACCGGCAAGACCACCGCATCGTGTGCCGCGCACCGGCAGTCGACCTGGCAACCGCCGGGGCAGGCGGCATCGGCGGTGCCGTCGCACTGCTCGCCAAAATCCAGCATGTTGTTACCGCACATCGGACACGGCGCGGGATCGGTGTACGCGCCCATGGCACCGGCATTGTTCTTGGGCTCCGCAGTCGGCACGCAGTCGAAATCGGCAAAGCTGTCGTCCGTATCGTCGTCTTCTTCGAGCATGGTGGGATTTCCACTGCTGATATCGCGCCGGGCCGCGTGCCCCGTCAGGAGCCCCGCGAGCGGACTGAACGGCGTACCGCTTGCCGACGGGTTGTTGGAATTCCCGCCGAAAGGTCCCCACGAAACACAGTCGATGTCTTCGAAGCACACCTTCCCGCCCGCAGCCGCCAAAACCGGAGTGATCACCAGATCGGCAGTGACACCAAAGAACGTCTCGGCTTCGGTGGTCGCCAATAGGACGGTCGCCTGGTTCGTGCCGTTCCCGAGGTTGCCCGTAAACATGAACGTACCGACGACGGCCCCGGCAGCGTCGTAGACCGTCACCGCGTGGCCCATCGTCTGTGTCTGCCCGCCGGTGAACATCTGCAGCATGATGTATCGGGCATTGGGATCTCCGCCGGTGCCCGGAAAGATCTCGCGGATCTTCATGTGATGAAACGTCGCCGGCGATGCACTGGGCAGCAAAGCCGCTCCCGCCACCAACAATGCGGTGAGAATCGATCGACGCGCCATGCTTTCCCCCTGGACCACGAGTCTTGGGGCGAGCGTAGGGCGCGGCGAAGACCTCTGTCAATCTGGAATCTGAGGTGAGGCCCCACCCGGGCGGACCACGGAATGCACGGTTGGATGGTCCCACCCCTGGCCTCGGGTCTCGGGTCCCTGGTTTCGGAAAAGAGCAAAGAAGAGCCGAACCAGGGACCTCGCCGAGCGGATGGGCGGGCGAAGCCGAACTGAGGACCGAGGACCGGGAACAAGGAAACCGAGTCTAAGCGGCGCGGACCTCAAGGTGTTCGCGTACCTTGGCGACGACGTCCCTGGCCGTGAATGGTTTGGCGATGTAACCGTCGCAGCCGGCCTGATTGGCGCCGCGCGCGATTGACTCCCAGATGTACGCCGTGACCGCCAGAACGGGGATGTGGCGTGTCTGCGGATCTCGCTTGATCGCGTAGATCACTTCGACGCCGCTGACGTTCGGCATGGCCAGATCGGTGATGACCAGATCGGGACGGTGGCGCTTCGTTTTGATGATGGCGTCCTCGCCGCCGTATGCAGGCAGCGCATCGTATCCAGCCGCCCTCAACGCATACGACAGGATGCGCATTGAATCCACATCATCGTCGACGATCAAAATCCTCTGTCTCATTCACCTACCCCAGTGCTGTAAAGTGATCCCTTCACGCTACTCTGCCCTGTGCAGTTACCCCAGAAAAAAAAGCGCCTGGTCGCTTCGCGCTGCGCTGTCCGCGCCAGGTCGCATGCGATGCATGATTTGGAAGATGATTCGAATTGAGAGTCGACAGCGTGCTGCGAACAGTCGACTGCGCCGACCGGCAAGACTCCGATTGCGACACGCGCATGAGCAATCGCTAAGGAACCTCTGCACAAGCCGGCTCGAGCTGCGTTCTGTCCGGGGTCGGAATCGGCATCGGCATCGGTATCGACCTATTCACGCGGTGTTTCTCGGCTTATCGCGGCCGATTCCGATACCGATTCCGACCCCGATTAGGCCTCGGAACTACCTGTGCAGAGGTTCCCTAAAGGGTTGACGATTCGCGACCTGTCTGAGACTCTTGCCACACTCGGTCGGGATCAAATGCAGCGCTGAGCTACCATGCCCACGACATGATCCATCCGTCTCGCCTCCGCGCCGGGCGCGACACGCTGAAGACAGCACCGAGGACATTCGTGAGCCCGCGTTCTCTGTGCAGAATCGCGATCGCCGTCCTCGGCTGGCTGGTCGTATCCGGCGTCGCGCAGGCGGAGAGTGAGTCGCTTTCAGCGAACCTCCTGTGGCCCCGTATTGTCAATGGGACACTGACGACGACGCATCCGGAGGTGGGTGCGTTGCTCCGGTACCGCGATTCGAGGCACTCGTCGTTCGCAGGCCTGTGCTCCGGAACCTTGATCGGTTGCCAGACCTTCCTCACCGCGGCGCACTGCGTCTGCCCGGTCGAGGCCGATGACGCGGCGGCGTGTCTGCAGCAAGGATTGATCGCGGTGTCACATCTGGAGGTCTTCTTCCAACGTGTCGGCTTCGTTCCCGTTGCCGAGGCAGTCATCCACCCCGAGTACGAGTTCGGCAGCGGCGGCGATCTGGCCGTCGTCAAGCTCGCGGCGCCGGTCTCGGGAATCACGCCGAGTGCCATCAACACGGTCAGCCGGCTACCCTACGGGACGCAAGCGAGGATCGTGGGATTCGGGTCCACCGCTGCCGGGTTTCGGCACACCAACGATTCCGGCGTGAAACGCAGCGGCAGGGTTAGCACTGCCGCCTGCATCGACGTCATCCCGGACGCTCCGCACCTTTGCTGGGTCTTCGAAGGGATCGATGCCAACACCTGTGAGGGCGACTCGGGAGGACCGTTGTTCGCAGAGCTTGGGCTGGACACCGTGCTGGCGGGTGTCACGTCGGGAGGCGAGAGCTCCAACTGTCTGTCGGAGCAGAGTTTCGATACAGACGTCTTTGTCTATCGAGAGTGGATCAGCGCGACGGTCGGCCCCGATCTCGGCTCTTCGGCGTGCGGCGAAACCGGCGCGATGGGTGCCGGAGCGCCTCAGCTCTTCGAAACGACCGGTCAGCTGACGGCATTGACGCCGGACGCAACACTCGAAGTGACCGTGCCGGACGCGGCTCGCTTGCTGCGTGCCACACTCAACGGGCAGCTGGCCACTGGGACGGGCCTCGATCGCACCGAAAACGATTTTGATCTCGACGTCCACCGCGCCTCGAATCGCGACGACCTCAGCGAGTGCGCCGACGAGAACAGCACAACCTTCGGGGCGTGCGAGCTCGCCGCTCCGGCGAGCGGCACGTGGCGCATCTCGGTGCACCGAGTGAAAGGCATGGGGACCTTCCAACTGACGGTCACCGTCCTCCCCGGGCTAGCAGCCTGCGTCGGCGACTGCGACAACGATGGCTCCGTCACTGTCGACGATATCCTCCTGGGCGTGCGCATCGCTCTGGGTAACGCGGCGACGACAGCCTGTCCCGCACTCGACGTTGACAGCAGCGCAACCGTCACCGTCGACGAGATCTTGGCAGCGGTCGCCAACGCGCTCGACGACTGCTCCGCATCGTGAGATCGCCCGCTGAGGCAGTGCCCCACAACCACTCTCGACTCTCACTGGACCTTGGGCCGCGCGGTTGACTCGGCAACGGTCCCTGGCAAGTATGGGCGCCATGATTGCAAAGGGCGATACGGCTCCGGAGTTCACCGGCACCTTGGGCAGCGGCGGCCAGCTACGACTGAGAGACTTTCGCGGTCGGCGAAACGTCGTCTTGTACTTCTTCCCCAAAGACTTCACCCCGGGATGTACCAAGGAGGCGTGTACGTTCCGCGACCGGCGCGCGGACCTGGAAGGTCTCGATGCGGAGATCGTCGGCGTGAGTTATGACACCGCCGAAAAGCAC
>Ga0187892_10011010_pt1 | contig 11254 bp, 11 predicted proteins | sample MA1701073metaG_FD_139345 | JGI IMG/M metagenome (GOLD analysis project Ga0187892, IMG submission 139345) | Bio-ooze microbial communities from a basaltic lava cave in the Kipuka Kanohina Cave System on the Island of Hawaii, USA - MA170107-3 metaG ... | reverse complement strand
TTTCAATCATGCAAGCCAGATTCTCCCATATTACATGCCTACGAATCGGAACCGAGACCGACCCCTTTTCGCTGTGTTATCCGGGGCTTACCTGCTTACGGCAGGGGTAACTTCGGCCTAGGGAGCGGGGGCAGGCGCGGGGCTCTCCGCCGCCGCTGCGGCCGGAACGAGGGTGGGGTGGGCCAGGTGCCAGTCGGCTGCCAGGCGCCGCGCCTCCGCCAGATCCGTCTCGCTGAGTTCCTGCTTGAGCTGGACCAGGAGGGTCATGGCATCGCTGCGCGTCGTCACGTAGCGATCGGCCAGGATCATCCACATGGCCGCCTGCACGCGGTCCCTCTCGACCCCGAGCCCCTCCTCGTGGCGGAATGCCATGGCGAGCTGGGCCTCGGGATTTCCCTGGTCGGCGGCGGCCCGGAACCAGCGGGTCGCGGCCTCCACGTCCTTCGGCACTCCGAGACCCTGGTCGTAGCGGCCCCCCAGCGCGAGCTGGGCGCGGGGCTCGCCGCCCTCCGCCGCCCGGCGATACCAGTACGAGGCCTTCTCGTCGTCCTGGGCCACCCCCTGCCCGGTGCCGTAGGCGTAGGCGAGCCGGAGCTGGGAGTCCGCACCGCCCAGATGGGCCCAAACCAGGACGAAGGGGTAATCCCAGCGGTAGACCGCCGCGACGAGCAGAACCACTCCCAGTGCGGCGAGCGCGACCCGCTTGCCCATGCCCGCTCTCCTCCCTTCGTTGCTTTCGCCCCCGGGGCTCGCAGCGCGCGCGCTCGTGCGACGGCGCAGGTGCCGGGGAGATTACCGTAGCTGGCTCGCGGTCGAGGGGGGCCGGCCGGCGGCGAAGAGCGCCCGGAGCGCCGCCTCGACCTGCGGGTGGCGCTCGGGCTTGTGCCAATAGCCCCGCATCTCGGCGAGGGCGCGCTCCGGGGACCAGCCCTCCCGTAGCACCCGATGGGCGGCCACGGTGTAGCCGGTGCGGTCCGCCCCGGAAGCGCAGTGCAGAAGGATGCGCTCCCCGCCCGAGAGGAGGTCGAGCGCGGCGCGCAGCTCCGCCTCCGGCGGGAGCGCCTCGACGCGCCACGCGAAGCTCGAGACGCGCAGGCCCAGGGCGCGCGCCGCGGTGTGAACTTCCGACTGCCCGACCAGGCTCACGATGCGCTCGACGCCGTGCTCGCGCTCCAGCCAGGCCAGGAAGCGCGGGTCCGGGCGGGCGGAGCGGAACAGACGGCCCGGGATCACCACGCCGAAGTTGTAGGCCGGCGCCGGCAGGCCGAGCGCCCAGGCCAGCCGCTTGCCCGGGGCCGGATAGGGGCCCCGGAACCAGCCCTGGGCCATCCCGAGGCGCGCGAAGCCCGCGCACACCAGGGCCGCGGCGACCAGGCCCAGGAGCCCGAGCGCCAGGCGCCTGGGCCCCTGCGCCCCCACGGCGGCCGGTTCTCCCGCGCGGCCCGCGCCGCTACGGCATGTCGAACATGAGGAGTCCGATCTCGGTGCCGGAGGGCGACGGGGTCACCATGACGGTGAGAGAGCGGCTCCCCTTGTCGGCGAAGATCGCGAGGCCCCCCTCCTCCTGGGAGGGAGCCTCCTGGATCACCCAGTTCTGCTTGCGCAGCTCGGTGGCGTAGTACTGGGCGACGGTCTGGAGGTCGTCCCGGCTCGCCAGGGTGAGGGACAGGCCGAGCTCGTCGTCACCCCTCGCGTCGCCGATCGTCGAGCCGGGATAGCGCGGGACGTCCCGGGGAAGCTCCACCTCGACCGCGTCGCCCGCCGCCTCGGTGGGCTCCGCGGGGCTCGGCTCCGGGGCCGCCGGATCCACGGGCGCTCGACTGCCGGCCGTGGCCGCCGGCGCCGCCCCCTCCCGCTGCTCGTCGCTCTCTCCCCCACAGGCGAGGATGCCGCCCAGCGCCAGGGAGAGCGACAGCAGCCACCGGAGCTGCGGGATGCGGGTCGCAGGAGCCATGGTTCTTCCTCCCGCTGCGAGCGCGCGATGGGGCGCGGTCGAGCGCGTTGAGCGGCCGTAGAGGATAGCAAGCCCCATTGAATCCCCCACGGGGGTGTGATTTGATCCGGCCATGCGGCGGCTGGCGGTGGATTTCGAGCACACGTCCCGCAAGTGGTGGGAGAGCGGCGGCCGCGAGCTGTGGGAGGCGATCGCCGAGGGCTTCGACCAGAGCTCGGTGGTGGTGGACGAGCACATCGCCGCCTCCTGGATCGCGGCGGCGGCGGCCATCGCCGGCTGGGGCGACGGGCCCGACTACGCGCCCCACCCGATCCGGCTCTCCGAGGTGGCTCCGGACGCGCTCCCGGAGTAGCCCGCGAGCGAAGCGGGGCGGCCCGGGCTCAGCTCGGCCCCCCAGGCTCCCCCTTGAGCCAGCGGAACGGCGGGCGCGTGAGCCAGCGCAAGAAGGTGCGGGGCGGAGCCGGGCGGCCGAACAGGTAGCCCTGCATGCGCGCGCAGCCGAAGGAGCCGAGGGCGAGCAGCTGCTCCAGCGTCTCGACGCCTTCGGCGATCGTGGTGAGCTGGAGGCCCTGGGCCAGTCGCACGATCGTCTCCGTGATGGTGGCGTCGGCCGGCTCCGTCGCCAGGGCCTGCACGAAGGACTGATCGATCTTGAGCGAGTCGATGGGCAGGCGCTTCAGGTAGGCCAGCGACGAGTAGCCCGTCCCGAAATCGTCGATGCTGAGGCGTACGCCCAGTCGCTTGAGCTCCAGCAGCGTGTGGACCGTGGCCTCCACATCGTCGAGCAGGCTGCTCTCCGTGATCTCGAGCTCGAGGTTCTCGGGCCGGAGACCGCTGTCCTCGAGAGCGCTCCCCACGACCTCGATGAGCCCGGGCTGTCGGAACTGCTGGGAGGAGACGTTCACCGAGATGCGCAGGCCGGGGTATCCGAGGTTCTGCCACTCGGCGTTCTGCAGGCAGGCCTGGCGCACCACCCACTCGCCGATGGGGACGATCAACCCCGTCTCCTCCGCGATCGACATGAACTCCGAGGGCTGGAGGAAGCCGAGCTCCGGGTGGTTCCAGCGCAGGAGCGCCTCCGAGCCCACGATCCGCTCGCGCCGCACGTCGTACTGGGGCTGGTAGTGGAGCACGAGGGCCTGGGACTCGAGCGCCGTGCGCAGCCCGCTCTCCAGGGAGGCGCGGCGCAGCACCGAGGCGTTCATGGCCTGGTCGAAGATCTCGGAGCGGTTCCGGCCCCGTTCCTTCGCGTGGTACATGGCGGTGTCGGCCTTGTTCACGAGGTCCTCGGACTCGGAGCCGTGCCGCGGGAAGAGCGCGATCCCGATGCTCGCGCTGATGGAGAAGGAGCGGGTGCGGAAGGGAATCGGCTGTCCCACCCCCCGGAGGATCCGCTCGGCCACCCGCTGCGCCTCCTCGTCGTGGTCGAGGGGGGCCAGGAGCAGGGCGAACTCATCGCCACCCAGGCGCGCCGCGGAGTCGGTCTCGCGCAGGCAGGCGCGCAGCTGGCGCGCGATTCCGCGCAGCAGGCCGTCCCCCACGGCGTGCCCCAACGTGTCGTTGATGGACTTGAAGCCATCGAGGTCGACGTAGAGGACCGCCACCTTGCGGCGGCTGCGGCGCGCCGACGCCATGGCCCGCGAGAGCCGCTCATGGAAGAGCGCGCGGTTCGCGAGGCCCGTGAGCTGGTCGTGGCTCGCCAGATGCCGCGCCCGCTCGCGGGCTGCGTTGAGCTGCTGGATGGTGCGATGGCTCTCGAGCGCGTTGCCGATCGTGGTCACGAGGAGCCGGGTGCCCGCCTCGCGGGTCAGGAGGTAGCCGCGCGCGCCGGTCTGGAGCACCCGGCTGGCGACCGCCTCGGAGTCCTCGTCGCCGAGCACCACCACCGGGATGCGCGGGAAGCGAAGCCGCGTCTGGGTCAGTGCGTCCTGCCCGTGGCTGCGACCGGCGATGTCGAGCAGGATCACCTCGGCGGCCTTGGCGTCGGGGTGGTCCTGGGCCTGGGCGAGCCGTGCGACGTGGGTGACCTCGAAGGCCATCGAGGTGGAGCCGGCGAGGGCCGCGCGAATCCGATTCGCGCTCTCGGCGTCGCCGCCGATGAGCAGGAGGCGGACGCAGGGGTCCCCGGGCCCGGGCCCGGCGTCCGGTTCCGCCACTCGCCACCCCTCCGCGCCCACGGGCGGGCGCTGAGACCTCCCTATCGGCCCTTCGCGGGACCTGCTTGATCCGGCCCTGGCCGCCGGTCCCGTGCGGCTTTTCGCTCTCGAGGGGGGCCCCGTCCCGGGGCGGGAGAGGGCCGCGCCCGCTATGCTGGGAACCCGCGCAGGAGGCTTCGAGCCATGAGCCCGCACCCCGCGACCCGCGAGCGCATCGAGTCGCTGATCGCCTCGAACGACGTGGTGCTCTTCATGAAGGGCACGCGCGAGGCGCCCCAGTGCGGCTTCTCGGCCGCCGTGGTGCAGATCCTCGACTCCCTCCTCCCGGAGTACGGGACCTTCGACGTGCTCTCGGACGGGTCGGTCCGGGAGGGCATCAAGGAGTACTCGGCCTGGCCCACCATCCCCCAGCTCTACCTGCGGGGCGAGTTCCTGGGCGGCTGCGACATCGTGCGCGAGCTCCACGCCTCGGGAGAGCTGGCGAAGAAGCTGGGCGTGGAGCTCCAGGACGCGCGTCCCCCCGAGCTCCGGATCGGCGACGCCGCCCTCGCGGTGCTGCGGGACGCCCTGGCCGAGGCGGAGCCGGGCGCGGTGCTCCACCTCGGCATCGACGCGCGCTTCCAGGGCCAGCTGAGCCTCGGACCCGCCAGCGAGGACCTCGTGGTGGCCCGGGTGAAGGGGATCGAGGTCCACATGGACCGCCTCACGGCGTCCCGCGCGGACGGCGTCGGGATCGAGCTCGTCGACACGCCGCGGGGCCGGACCCTGCGCGTGGAGCGCCCGCAGTCGCCCGACCGGCGCCCCGCCTAGCCGGCCCGGGCCCCCGCTCAGCCGGCGTCCGGATCGTCGGCGCTCGCGGCCTCGATCTCCCCGGCGAGCCGCTCCCACTCGCGGTAGAGCGCTTCGATGGCGGCGCGCACCTCCCCGCGCTCGGCCCCCACGCGGCGCACCTCGTCGCCGTCGCGGTAGACCTCCGGCAGGGCGAGCTCGCGGGCCAGCTCCAGGAGCTCCTCCTCGCGCTCCAGGATCTCCTCCTCCGCGGCGGCGAGCTGCCGGCGCGCCCTCTCCAGGCGGCGCCCGCGCTCCCGCTCGCGCTCGCGGGCGGCGATGCGCTCCCGCTTGGCCGGCGGGGCCGCCGCCGGGAGCGCGGCCGGAGCGCCGGGCGGATCCGCAGGGACCCCGCCCTCTCCGCCCCGGCGCGCCAGGAAGGCATCGTAGTCGCCGGAGAACTCGCAGAGCGCGCCCCCGCGCACCTCCACCACCCGCGTGGCCAACGCGTTGATGAACGCGCGATCGTGGGAGATGAAGAGCAGCGTCCCGTCGAAGCTCCGCAGCGCCGCCTCGAGCACCTCGCAGGAGACCAGGTCCAGGTGGTTCGTGGGCTCGTCGAGGACCAGGAAGTTGGCGGGGCGGAGCAGCAGCTTGGCGAGGGCCAGGCGCGCCTTCTCACCGCCCGAGAGCACCGCGACGCGCTTCTCCACGTCGTCCCCGGAGAAGAGGAAGGCACCCAGCTGCCCGCGCAGGCGCGGGACGTCGTCGGTGCGGGCAGAGCTCGCGAGCTCCTCGAGCACGCTGCGCCGCTCGTCCAGCACCTCGAGCTGGTGCTGGGCGAAGAAGGCCACCTCCACGTTGTGGCCCAGCACGCGGCGGCCGGCGTCGCAGGGGAGCGCGCCGGCGGCGATCCGCAGCAGCGTGGACTTGCCGGCCCCGTTGGGGCCCGCCAGGGCCACGCGCTCGCCGCGTCGCAGGAGCAGGTCGACGCCCGCGTAGACGCGGCGCGCGCCGTAGGACTTGTGGATGCCCTCGAGCCGCAGCACCTCCTCCCCGGCCCGGGCGGCGGGGGGGATGCGCAGGCGCAGGCCCCGGCGGGACGAAGCGGGCGCGGGCGCCCGCTCCCGGCGCTCGAGGGCCCGGATCCGGCTCTGGACCTGGCGCGCCTTGGAGGCCTTGTACCGGAAGCGCTCGATGAAGCGCTCGGTCTCCGCCACCGCGCGGGCCTCGTGGCGCTGGCGCGCCAGGAGCTGCTCGCGCCTCTCCTCCTTCTGGGCCAGGTAGGCGTCGAAGCCCCCCTCGTAGAGGGCGAGCTTCCCCCCGTCGAGCTCCGCCACGCGCCGCGCGTGGCGGCGCAGGAAGGTGCGGTCGTGGGAGACGGCGATGACGGCGCCGCGGTGCTCGGCCAGCACGCCCTCGAACCACTCGATCGACGGCAGGTCCAGGTGGTTGGTGGGCTCGTCGAGGAGCAGCACCTCCGGCGCCGCGAGCAGGAGCTTCGCGAGCTCCACGCGCATGAGCCAGCCGCCGCTCAGGGAGGAGAGGGGCCGCCCGCGCGCTCCGGCGTCGAAGCCGAGCCCCTCGAGGACGCGCTCCACCCGGGCGCCGCGCTCGAAGCCGCCGCCGGACTCGAAAGCCGCGCGGCAGCGGTCGTAGCGCAGGGCCAGCCCCGCCGACACCTCGCGGCCGGCGCGCCCGGCCCGCTCCATCTCCGCCTCGAGGGCGCGGAGCTCCGCCTCCAGGGCTTCGAGGCCGGCGAGCGCGCTCGCGGCCTCCTCGCGCACGGAGAGCTCCCGGCCCGGGTCGATCTCCTGGCGCAGGAGGGCCACGCGCGCGTCCCGCGCCACCGAGATGCGCCCGGCGTCGTGGGTCTCGAGGCCCGCGGCGATCCGCAGGAGGGTGGTCTTGCCGGTGCCGTTGGGCCCCACGAGGCCGATGCGGTCGCCGGGCCGGACCGCGAGGTTCACCCCGGAGAACAGGGTGCGGCCCGCGACCTGGCGCGCGATGCCCTCGAGGGAGAGGAGCAGCACCCCGCGGATTGTAGGGTCTCGCAGACGGCCCCCCCCAAGCACCTTGCCAGCCGGCCGCAGGAGCTGGCATGCTGGCGCGCCCCAAGACCGCAGCGCGCCCTCGAGGAACCATGCCCCCGCCCGACCTGGCCCAGCGCTACACGCTGATCGACGCCGACCTCACGGTCCAGCTCTCCTGCTTCGCCGAGGAGGTGGCCCGGGGGCTCTCCGCCACGCCAAAACGCCTCCCCTGCCGCTTCTTCTACGACGACGCGGGCTCGGAGCTCTTCGAGGCCATCTGCGACCTGCCGGAGTACTACCTGACCCGCGCCGAGCGCGAGATCCTGGTCGAGCGGGCCGACGAGATCGCGAGCCTGTTCGCCGCGCCGATCGCGCTGGCGGAGCTCGGGAGTGGGAGCTCCTCCAAGACGCGGCTCCTGATCGAGGCCTTCCTGCGCCGCCACGGGGGGCTCCGCTACGTCCCGGTGGACATCTCGCGCAGCATGCTCGAGGCCAGTGCCCGGTTGCTCCTCGAGCGCTACCAGGGTCTCGAGATCCGGGCCATCGCCAGCGAGTACGGCGAGGGGCTGCGCCACGTGCGCGCCGAGACGGAGCGCCCGAAGCTGATCGCCTGGCTCGGCTCGAACGTCGGAAACTTCGGCCGCGGCGAGGCCGCGCGCTTCCTCGGGGAGGTGCGGCAGGCCATGGCCGGCCCGGACCGCCTCCTCGTGGGCATCGACCTGCGCAAGGAGGCCGTGCTGCTCGAGCGCGCCTACGACGACTCCCGGGGCGTGACCGCCCGCTTCAACCTGAACCTGCTCGAGCGCATCAACCGCGAGCTGGGCGGGGCCTTCCGGGTCGAGGACTTCGCCCACCGGGCCCGCTGGGACGGGGCCCTGGGGCGGGTCCAGATGCACCTCGTGAGCCGGCGCGACCAGAGCGTCTGGGTCCGGGACCTGGGACTGCGCGTCCGGCTGGCCCGCGGCGAGGAGATCCACACGGAGGACTCCTACAAGTACGACCGCGGCGAGATCGAGGCGCTGGCGCGCCAGGCCGGCCTGCGCGTGGCGGAGCGCTGGCTCGACGGCGGGGAGCGCTTCAGCCTGAACCTGCTGGCGCCGGCCTGACCGGGGAATCGCGGACCGGGCCCCGGAATCGAGGAGCTCCGAGATCCCCGGAAAGGGAAAGGCCCGAAGTCTCTCGACTTCGGGCCTCCCTGGGAAGGGGATATTGGCTTTTCACATAGGAAGTGGCCGGCCGCGGGAAAGCGTGTCAGATCGGTGCGAAGATTTTTTCGCGGCGCGCCCATCCCCGAGGGGATGCAGCCCTAGAAGGTCGGCTCGAGGCTGATCACCAGGGTGCCGTCCTCGAAGCGGCCGGCTCCCACCACCACCAGGTGGCGGTTCCGCACCCGCAGATCCGTGTCGAGGGTGCCCTCCACCGACACGGCCAGCAGGACCCCGCTCGCCCCCACGTCGTTGGGCCGCACCCGCAAGGCCTTCCCGTTCGGGAGGCCCACGGTCCCGACCTCGTCCAGGGCCAGGCTCATGCTGCGCTGCGCCAGGACCTGGAGGCTCGTGTAGCGGAAGCGGCCCTGGAGCTCCCGGTGCACCCTGGCCCCGCGGGGATCGATGGGGCCCGGCCGGTCGCTGATGTGGCTCACCAGCACCTCGAGGCCGATGGGCCCCTGGGCCCCTGCGGGGGCGGCCGCGAGGCCGACGCAGAGGGCGAGCAGCGCGACCCGGGGCCGTCGCAGCCGCCACCACCACCCGACCGGCCGAGCTCCCACGGCTCCCTCCCCCCGCCTCACCCCGCCTCCCCGAGCGGGTCGAGCACCCAGATGACCGTCACCATCGACCTCGGATCGTCCTCGAGCACGAGCACACTCGTACCCCGGGAGTCGAGCCAGCGCACCACCCCCCCCTCCGGCGCCGGCTCGGGCGCCAGCAGGAGGAGCGCCAGCGCCGCGGCGCCCACCGCCGCCAGCGCCCCGAGCGGCCGGGCGAGCCTCGGGAGCGGCAGGGCGAAGCGGCCCGGCGCGAGCGCCTCGGCGCGGCGCCCCTCCGCGGCAGGCAGGCGCGCCGAGATCGATGCCCAGAGGTCCGGCACGGGAGCGACCCCGCCGCGCTCGCGCACCAGCGCGCCGAGCGCGCGCAGGGCCTCGAGCTCGCTCCGCAGCTCCGGCGAGCGGGCCAGGCGGCGCTCGAGGCGCCGCCGCGCCAGCGCGCCGAGCTCCCCGTCGTGATAGGCCTGGAGCGCCCGCTCGCTCCGCTCGCGTGCCCGTGCCCTCATCTCGCTCCTCCCACCTCCCCGGCGCCCGGGGCGGGCTCCACCACCCCGGCCAGGGTCAGCGCCGCGCGCAGTCGGCGCCGCGCGTAGTACAGGCGGCTCATCACCGTGCCCTTCGGGATCCCCAGGCAACGCGCGATCTCCGCGTAGTCGAGCCCGTCGATCTCGCGCAGCTCGAGGGTGCGCCGGGCGTCGGCCGGGAGCTGGTCGATCGCCCTGGAGAGGTGCGCCCGCAGCTCGGCGCGCTCCAGGGCCGCGGCGGGCTCCGGCGAGTCCCCCGGCCCGGCGCCCGCCGCGCCGCGGGCGACCTCGAGCGGGCGCTCCTCCTCGAACTCCACCTGGCGTTCGGAGCGGTCGCGCCGCCGGGTGTCGATGCAGAGGTTCATCACCATCCGATAGAACCAGGTGTAGAAGCCCGAGCGCCCCTCGAAGCGGTCGAGGGAGCGGTAGGCCTTGAGGAAGGACTCCTGCACGACATCCCGGGCCTGCTCCTCGTCGCGCACCACGCGGAGCGCCAATCGGTAGGCCCGGCCCTGGTAGCGCCGCACGAGCCAGCCGAACGCCTCGCGATCGCCCGCGCGGACGCGCTTCACGACTTCGGCGTCGCTCGGGCCCGGCGAGTCGGCCGGGGGCTGTGCCGCTCCGCCCATCGGATCGTGCCTCCGCCGCCCTCGGCGTCTCCCGCTCGTTCGACGCAGCCCGGGGGCGGTCGATTCACGCCCGGGGCTCAGTGGGCCTCCCGCCAGTTGGCGCCCACGCCCACGTCGACCACCAGCGGCACCCGCAGGGCCAGGACCCCCTGCATGCGCTCCCGGGCCAGCGCCCGCAGGGCCGGGAGCTCCGCCTCCGGCGCCTCGAAGACGAGCTCATCGTGGACCTGGAGGATCAGGCGGGCGCGCAGCCCGGCGGCGCGCAGCCCGGCGTCCACCTCGAGCATGGCCTTCTTGATCAGGTCCGCGGCGGTGCCCTGGATGACCGTGTTCACCGCCATGCGCTCGGCGGCGCTCCGCAGCACCCGGTTGCGCGAGGCCAGGTCCGGAAGCTCCCGCCGGCGCCCGAGCAGGGTGCGGACGAAGCCCTCCTCCCGGGCCCGCGCCACGGTCTGGTCCAGGAAGCGTCGCACCCCGCGGTAGCGCGCGAAGTAGGCGTCGATCGTCTCCTGGGCCTCTCCGCTCGCGATCCCGAGCTGGCGCGCCAGGCCGAAGGCCGAGGAGCCGTAGATGATGCCGAAGTTCACGGCCTTGGCGCGCGCGCGCAGGTCCGCGCCCACCGCGTCCGGCTCGACTCCCGCCACCTCCGCTGCGGTGCGCCGGTGGATGTCCTCGCCGCTCTGGAAGGCCCCGATCAGGCTCTCGTCCTCCGAGTAGTGGGCCAGGATGCGCAGCTCCACCTGCGAATAGTCGGCGGAGAGCAGGCGCTGGCCCTCGGCGGCCACGAAGGCCTCGCGGATGCGCGCGCCCTCCTCGCTGCGGATCGGGATGTTCTGCACGTTGGGGTTCGAGGAGGAGAGCCGCCCGGTGGCGGCACCGAGCTGGTGGAAGGTGGGGTGGATGCGGCCGGTGTGGGGGTTGACGAGGGGCGGGAGCGCATCGACGTAGGTGTTCTTGAGCTTCGCGAGCCGCCGGTGGGCCAGGATCCGGACCGGGAGCTCGTGCTGCGTCGCGAGCTGCTCGAGGACATCCTCGTCGGTGGAGTAGCCCGTCTTGGTCTTCTTCAGCACCGGCAGCTTGAGCTTCTCGAAGAGCACGTACTGGAGCTGCTTGGGCGAGGACACGTTGAAGGCCTCGCCGGCGAGGGCGTGGATGCTCCCTTCGAGCTCGGCGAGCTGCGCCTCGTACTGCTGGCCGAGCGACTCGAGCACCGCCTCGTCCACCCGCACGCCCGCCCGCTCCATGTCGGCGAGCACCCGCGTGAGCGGAAGCTCCACCTCCTCGAAGAGGCGCGTGAGGCCGGCCTCCTCGAGGCCCCGGGCCAGCGGGCCGTGGAGGTCGCGCACCGCCGCGAGCTGCTGGGCGGCCAGGCCCGCCAGCTCGCCGGGCGGGAGCTCCGCCGCCGGCCGGGCCCGGGCGCCGCGG
>Ga0187892_10011009_pt1 | contig 11254 bp, 11 predicted proteins | sample MA1701073metaG_FD_139345 | JGI IMG/M metagenome (GOLD analysis project Ga0187892, IMG submission 139345) | Bio-ooze microbial communities from a basaltic lava cave in the Kipuka Kanohina Cave System on the Island of Hawaii, USA - MA170107-3 metaG ... | reverse complement strand
GACAGTATGTGACCACTCGTGTGCGTCTCCATACGGTCACCGAACGATGGAACCGACGCCGAGGCTGAGTCGTGCGTCGAAATCGGCTTGCCACTCTTTTCGATCTCCGCCCATAGGGGAAGATAGTCGTCGTGCCACAACGTGCGACCACCAACCGGATTGGGACGCATGTAGTAACTGACGCAGCCTTTCTGCGAGGCACGTTGGGCCTCTTTGATGGCCTCTTCGACATCCTGCATCGGGAGCGCCGCCGCCCAGCGCAGACGATCCGGAGCGATGGATGTATACTCCGTTGCCCAGTTGTTATAGGCACGACAGCAGGCGGCCAGCAGTTTCGTATCGCGGAACTCACGCCCCAGCATCTGGCCGGTGAACGTAGGGTAGAGAATCTGCACGTCTACGCCTTGCTCGTCCATATCATCAAGTCGGCTTTGCGCACTAAAGCCGGTCTGCCGGGCTTTATCAAAACGATCCATCGCTTTCTGGGCAGCCTTGAGAAAGGCGGGGGCTGCCATCGGATACTTCCCTTTCTCGCGCGTAAACGACTCGCCTTCAACGATGAAAGTCCGTCGCCCCGATCCGGGTGCCTGGCCCATCTTCGGGGCCTGTGACTTGTAGGCATCTTCTATGTGACGCTCCCACAGCCAATCGGGTTCCATCATGTGGGAATCAGTATCAACAATTTTGAATCCGTTACGCATGGTCCGTATCCCTCCTACTTTCTTATTTACCCTAGAATACGAGTTTCGTCAGCCTTGGTTCCAAACTAGACTCTAATATCTTTATCCAAAATGATTACCGCTCACTCTGAGCGTAGCCGCGTTAGCGGCGGAGTCGAAGAGCGCGAATACCCGGAACCATGTGGCCTTCGACTTCGCTGCGCTACGCTCAGGCTGAACGGAAGCGATTTCCTCACTCGGCGACATGCATCCCAATGGAGGTATACTGATTTGGAAGCTTCTTAATCCAGCAGACACTTCCGTACCAATTCGGTGTCCAGATACTCCTGCATCGCCCGGATTTTCCCGTCAGTGATGCGCCACACGCGACAGTAGGTGTTATTATAATCCTTGCCGTCTTTTGTGCGCGCTTTCCCGTGTGACTGCTCAGCAACATACTCACCCTCGGCGATCAGATGCTCAATCGTCATGGCAATCGCGCCGCCGTTCTCGAGGCGCGCGACCAGTGCGTTCCGCAGTCCTTTAAGTACTTTCTGTTTTCCTTGTATGGGAGGAAACGCTGATCCCATGACACTTAACGTTACCTCATCGGCGGCATCACCCATGAACCCTTCCAGATCGCCTCGGCTGATGGCGGCAATGGCGCGACGAACGATTTCTTTGTTTTGCTCTTTGGTTTGCTCAGGTGACATAGTCCCTCCTTGTGGTCGGTAGCTCTCCAGAGACGGAGAACGTCTCTTTTCCTTAATGCATGTCGTCCATTAGTTGCAACCCCATCTCTTGGCAAGTCTGGAAACCATCCCTGGGGTCACCGCAATAAAATGGCTCCTGGAAAAGAACATTGTCATGGTCGGGTCGGACACCCCGGCCACTGAAGCGGTTCCCGGAGAGAATAAAGATCGCTTTGCCGAGGTGCATCAGCAGTTGATTACGCGTAGTGGGGTCTACAATCATGAAAATCTCGATTTGAGCACGCTCGCTAAAGACAAGGTCTACGAGTTTGTCTCCGTCTTTGCGCCACTCCGTCTCAAAGGAGCGACGGGCTCGCCCGGCAATCCGTTTGCGATTCGGTGATTTCTGTTGCGTCAATGCTGTGGACAGGTGCATAGTAATGCAGTAACTATTTTGCCGGAGAACCCGCCACTGTAAGGAGTACATCATGAACTACAACGTAATCGACTCCGATGGCCATATCTGCGAACCACCCGATCTGTGGGAGCAGTACATGGACCCGCAGTTTCGCAAGGGTTGTCCGAAACTTGTTCCTCTTGACAACGGCAGAGAAATCTTTCGTATCGAGGGTGACGTTGCTATTATCTTGATGGGTTCACCGACGCGCCCAAGATGATTAAGGCGATGGGCATGCCGCCGCAGACACTTGCCGATGTTCTCGCTGGTGGAGCCAAGCGATACTACGGCTTGCAGTAGCGACAGTTTGCGACCAATCGTGGCACCACAAAGGAGGGCCACAGATGCTGGTTAGTCTATGTGGCATTCAGTTCAAAAGGAGCACGCGGAGAGTAAGGAACATTCGTGGCCTCCTCTCATTCTTCTTCGTTTGTTTTGTTGCCACTCCATCGGTGTGGGGGACAGATGAAAATGGCGCAAGAGGACGTTCTTGGAAGACCGTGAGTGAGTTGTCGCCCGAAGAACTTACGTCCGTTGATCTGCGCACCGACACACCGCGACATGAGCAGTTTTCCTATCTCCCGGCAGAACCGTATCCTTTCTCTCCGCCCTACACGGCGGAAGAGATGGGCTACCGGATGATGGAGTTTACCCAGCGACCACGTTGGTCCTGTGCCCTGGCGAATCTGTTTGGTTCAATCTCCAGTGAGGGGGCCTTGCTGGGACTCGGACGGGCGGTGAACCTCATTGCGTACCCCGGCGATGACGGCGCAGCCGTAGAACTGGTGAGAAAACCTGGCGAGGAGGTCTATCGGCAACTCACGCAACAGCTCTTCCCGCCTGAAGCGTATACCTCACAGACTCTGGTGATCCGCTACCGCACTGATCAACAGTTTGTGAAGAAAGAAGATATGTTTTCCTATTCACCGACGCTCCGTCGGGTGCGGCATCAAAACTCCATGCGGCGCAATGACCGTTTCCCACAGATGGCGTTGACCCTTGATGATGCCTCTGGACGGTCAGCGTGGGAGTATAGTTGGACTTTATTGGGAACGGATGTGTTGTTTGAGACCGTGCGATTCCCCGTGACTCGTCCCCAGATCACGATCACCGAGGCGGACGGGACGCATCGGGAGCGAGCCACGAGAGACCTGAAGCTGATGGGCGATGACTATGCATATTACACCCCCAGCAATGGGGTCAGATGCTACGTGCTCGAAGCGCGTTCACGCGCGGACTGGCTGCCCGATTATCATGCTTCACGGGTGCTTTTCTGGCTGGAGACGCACTCGTTCTTTCCGCTACGGACCGAGACCTACGATCGAGAGGGAAAGCTGAGTCGCGTCGAAGTCCGCCTCACCAAGATGGTCCACGCAGCGCTAGGGGAACGCGGATATAGTCCGTTCATTCAAGTCTATTGGGATGTCGCTTCGGATATCCTGACCTACAATATCCGGGATGGCATTCGCTTGATGCAGTGGTCTCCGACCGACATGCTGACCTACTTCAGTCCTGATTTTATGCGCCGCCAATGGTATTTGGTTCCGGTACGCAGTTATTTGGGAGTAGAGCGACCAGAGGAGTTCTACCTGCGACCCGGACTGGAACCGGGGAAATTTCCTGAACATCGAGCAATTCAGCTTTCTGAAGCATTGGCAGAGCGTATCCGTGCCCAGGATGCCGCAGGGCGGTTGGTGTTCACGGGACAACTTACTGCGACGGCTCCCGTGCCGGTGAAGCAAGAGCAGTAGCCCATCAAATCATGCGCGAGCGCGCGAGCATGAGGCGCATCGGTAAGAGTTCGCGGGTGAGCGGATTGATCATGAGTCCGATGGTTTCGCAGGTTTTGTATAGCTCGGATACATCAGTATCGATAAGGAGGCAGACATGGCGAGGATTGCAACAGCAAATGTAGAGATATTTGGTACCGGCGTTCTGCGCGCTGAGGGGGTCGTGGTCGATCGTGAGGGCAACGTATGGGGTGGGGGGCGCAACGGCAAGGTCTATAAGGTCAGCCCTGACGGAGTCGTCCACGAAGTCGCGCAGTTACCAGACCGCGCTATCCCCAATGGCGTGACGTTGGACCGCGCCGGGAATTTTGTCTACTGCGACCTTAGACACAAGGCTATTGGGCGTTGCTCACCAGATGGACGAGTCTCTATGGTGGCTGACCGCGCAGGAGATATGCCGCTGTCGATGCCCAACTTCTGTAGTTATGACGCGGAAGGAAACCTGTACGTCTCGATTTCCAGCTCACAACCACCTAACAAAGTGTTTGAGGAGTTCGTGACTCCGGCACCAAACGGAACCCTCGTGCGGATTCGTCCGGATGGACGCGGTGACGTCGTTGCTACCGGGATTTATTTTGCTAATGGAACAGCGATCGACCCGAACGAAGACGCAGTCTATGTCTTGGAGAGTAGCCGGAACGACTGTGTACGTATTCAGATCAAAAAAGATGGGACATGTGGCAAGCCGGAGGTCTACTCGTCCGGGTTTCCGGCGATCCCGGATGGGATGGCGTTCGATGTGGACCGCAATCTTTACATTACCCTGCCTGGCGTGCCCAAAGATGGCAAGCTTGCGCCACGCAACCAGATCATTCGCGTTGATCCCACCGGCAAGTGGGAGATGCTGATCGAAGATCTGGACGGAGCGAAGCTCGCGTTTCCGACGAATTGCGCCTTTGGTGGGCCGGACATGCAGGACCTCTTTATCGCCAATCTCGAAGGCGATCACTTTAACCGCGCACGTACTTCATTCCGTGGACATCCCTTGTATCACCAGAGGTGATTTTTTATTATCCCCCTTACCCTGACCCTCTCCCAGCCGGGAGAGGGAACCTGGGGCGAGGCGTCAGGTAAGCGTTCAGCTATCAGCTTTCAGTAATCAGCCAGACAAGAACACACAGCAGATTTTGCCCGACTTTTGACACGAGGCAGAGCCTCTAGGAGCTGTCTCTCCTTATTTTTGCTGAAAGCTGACGGCTGACGGCTGAGCGCTTACAGCGTCAGCTCTACTGCGCCATGTAGCCGCCATCAACCGGCATCGGCAGCCCAGTCATGTACGAGGCGCGGTCGGAACAGAGCCACGCGACTGCCTCGCCCACTTCTTCCGGTTGACCGATGCGTTTCATCGGTTCCGAGCGAGCGTATCGTTCTTCCATGTCCGGGCGTTTCTCAAACGCACTCATCAACATCGGCGTGTAAATCGGGGCAGGACAGACAGCGTTGATGCGGATGCCATGTCGCGCATATTCAAGCGCCGCAGCTTTGGTGATTCCTGCGACCCCATGCTTCGCCGCCGTGTAAGCGGGGACACGGATCGCACCAGTGAGTCCCATGATGGATGAAGTGTTGACGATCGCACCACTGCTCTGCTTGAGCATCTGGGTGATCTCCGCCTTCATGCACAGCCAGACTCCGGTCAGATTCACAGCGAGGACACGATTCCATTCTTCTTCCGTGTATTCGTGGGTCAGCGCCCCTCTGCCACCAATTCCGGCGTTATTGAATGCACAATCGAGCCGGCCATAGGTCTCCACCGCCTTGACGATGGCAGTATTCACGTCTTGCGATTTCGACACATCGGTTTTCACAAACATCGCTTCTGCACCCATCTCTTTGACTATTTGCAACGTTTCTAAGCCACCAGTCTCAACGATGTCAGCCAGTACGAGCTTTGCTCCTTCGCGGGCAAAAATCTTTGCCGTCGCACGACCGATGCCGGACCCGGCCCCGGTGATCAACGCGATTTTACCGTCTAATATCCCTCCCATACTTCAGTCCTCCCTTGATAAGAATTCGTAACCTCTTCTACCCCAAAGAGACTGCCAAGTGCCAGTAGCGGTCGTTCCTTGATCCCCGCTGTTGCACTGCGAGCGACCTTCACGCACACTAAAGGGGTTTCTTTGACCTAAAAGACTCGCCAGAGAGGAACCATCACTATGGAAACGAACCAACCACAAAAGAAATATTTTGTGGAAGCGAAGGAAACGATTTCCGTGAAGGCGCTGGACTTGGTGCGATAGCAAACGGGATGGAAAGCCCGATAGAGAAGTACAAAAGGAGGGAAGTAAGATGAAAACGTTAGAGCAACAAATTCAGGAACTCACCGATCGTGAAGAGATTAAGGAATTGACCGCGCATTATGCACACGGGGTGGCACGAGGAGAGGGTGCCAGGGTTGCAGCACTATTCACCGATGACGGCATCTTCATCAATCGGCTCAATCCAAACGATCCACCGACCGTCGTGCGTGGGCGAGCAGAGCTGGACAAATTTTATGGTGCCATCAAGCGCAACACTGCCGTCCCGTGTATCCACAATCATCTCATCACCTTAGCGGGAGACGAGGCGACGGGAACCTGCTCTATTGAAGTCCGCATCACCAGAAGCAATCGCAGCATGATCGGGTCCGGGTACTATGAAGATCGCTTCCGCCGTGAGAATGGACGCTGGAAGTTCGTCGAGCGTAACTGCACGTTCTTTCACTTCGTGCCGCTTCTCGAAGGGTGGGCAGAAACGGCAGCCGCTAAATCGTAAAAAAGTCTGCCGTCACGGATGCGGTTCCCTCTCCCTCGGGCGAGAAACACGGTAGATTACCGTGCCAAGGGGAAGTGCCATGAGTATTTTGTCTCACCTGTTCGACAACAACCGACTCTGGGCAAAGCAGATGTGTGCTGATGACCCAGATTTTTTTCTCAAACTCTCACGTCAGCAATCACCCGAATACTTGTGGATCGGCTGCTCGGACAGCCGTGTGCCTGCGAATCAAATTGTCGGCCTCCTCCCCGGCGAACTCTTCGTGCATCGGAATGTCGCTAATGTGGTTGTGCATGCTGACCTCAACTGTCTCTCCGTCATGCAGTTTGCCATTGACGCCCTGCGGGTCAAACACATCATTGTCTGTGGTCATTATGGTTGTGGCGGCGTCCGTGCCGCGTTGCGGAATGAGCGCTTAGGTTTAGTCGATAACTGGCTCCGTCATGTGCAGGATGTGTACCAGAAATATCGTGATGCATTAGCCAGCATCTCCGATATTGTCGAACAGACGAACCGTCTCTGCGAACTTAATGTGATAGAGCAAGTGATGAATGTCTGTCGGACCACTATCATCCAGGATGCCTGGGCGCGCGGACAAACATTAGCAGTCCACGGCTGGATTTACGGCCTGCATGATGGCCTCTTACGTGACCTCAATATGACGGTCTCTCGTCCGGATGAACTGGTTACAGTACACAACGCAGTGATTCCACCGTTGTTTACAGCGAAGTGAGTTTCGAGGCGCCTTTTTACCCTGCCCTTCTCTCCTCCGGGAAAGGGAACCGCATAGTGGGGGGTGTTACTCCAGCGCGGTGTTTGTTTCTTGTACGGTAAACCCCGCGTCCTCCACCAGCTTACGCGCTGCCTGTGCTTGTTGCCCTGGCGTCGTGAGATAGCCTTCCACAAAAATCGAATTCGCGGGATAGAGAGCCAGTCCGCCCCAACTCCCCAAATACAACTCTCTTCCTGCCGCCATGCGAACCTCGCTACGGGGATTGAGAAAACGCATCAAGCACAGGGTTTTCAGTCCCTTCGTCGGTACAAAATCACGTCGCTCACCTAACGGGGTGCCAGTAATGGGATAGAGAAAATTGACCGGAATGGAGTCGATTTCCAACGCTCTTGTGGCATACGCCAGATCAAGAATGTCATCGTCGTGCTCTCCCATGCCGATGATGCCACCGCTACAGGTGGACAATCCGGCGCGCTTGACGTTGCGCACGGTTTCGACTCGGTCGTCATACGTATGGGTCGTGCAGATTTGTGGATAGAACTGACGGCTCGTATTCAGGTTGTGATTGATCCAGCCAACTCCCGCCGCTTTGAGGTCGCGGGCCTGTGGTTCACTCATGAGGCCGAGGGATAGGCAAATCTCCAGGTCCGGGAACTCTTGTTTGATCGCGCGCACCGCCTCACTCAGATGCTCGATGTCTCGCTGGCTCGGTCCCCGTCCGCTCGTGACCATACAGTAACGCCGCGCACCAGCCTCCGCGGCTTTGCGCGCGCCAGCCAATAGTTGTTCGGTGGGTAACAAGCGATATTTTGTGATTGGAGCAGTGGAGACCGCCGACTGTGAGCAGTAATGGCAGTCCTCAGGACACAGTCCACTGCGCGCGTTCTGCAGGAGACAAATTTTTACGGTCCGGCCCCAAAATCGTTCGCGTACAGTCAGCGCAGCCTGGAGCAATACAGGCAACTGGCTATCGTCACATTGCAGGACGGCGAGCGCCTCCTCACGGGACAGCGCAGTTCCGGCAAGCGATTTCTCGGCGAGATGCGAATAGTCGATCACGTCATCCTCCTCCATTTTCATCATTGGTTCAGTTTTTCTCGGTAGGCTTCGCGTCTTCTCCTAGCACCTTGGCGAGATCAACTGCATCAGCGAAGAGGTCAGCCAGGAGCGCGCGATCATGCTCGACATTGTCGCTCAGTGAAAGGAAGGGAAGCGTGCCAAGACTCGGAACATCCGTCAAGCGAGCGAGCGTGCGAGCATTCGTCCGGATGGCAATATCTGATACAGGACTCGGGTGATTCAGAATGTAGCCAGTGACAGGAAGGGACAGCGCCTGTGCACAGTACAGCGTTAAGAGCGTGTGATTAAGCGCTCCGAGTTTTGAGCCCACGACGACGAGCAGCGGGAGGTGCAAGTCACGCGCCAGGTCGGCGAATGTGTAGCGGCCAACTAGCGGCACGAGCAACCCACCTGCCCCTTCGACGATCATAAAGTCACACTGTTTAGCCATTCTATCGAAGACGGTGAGAAGCCGTTGCGGCTCAATCGTCATTCCTGCCAGCTCCGCAGCCACACTCGGCGCTACAGGAGCAGTAAAGCGGTAGGGGCAAATCTGCTCAAGCGGCAGGGTCACGCGCGCATACGCAGCCAAGCGCATGGCGTCCTCTGGATAGAGCACCCCATCTCTCATCGCACAGCCTGTCTCGGCTGGTTTTAGCACGCCAACCGTTTTGCCCTGTTCCATGAACGCGGCGGCCACACCGCAGCCAACGACGGTCTTGCCCACGCCGGTGTCGGTACCGGTAATTAAGATGCCGCGCATGTGTTCTCAGTGACGGTGACGATGGCAGCACGCACCACGTCGAGCAGCAAGGTTAACTCTTTCAGAGAGATGCTGAGCGGTGGCATCAGCACAATAACGTTGCCCAGCGGACGGATAATCACTCCGTGTGTTCGAGCTTCCTTAATCACACGCATGCCAATCTTTTCTGTTGCCGTATACGAAATCTTACGCGCGGGATCGCGCATCAGTTCAATTCCTACCATCATGCCCCACTGGCGGATGTCAGCGACGTGTGCGAGCGGGGCAAAATCATCGCGTAACCGCTCTGTGAGCAAGACGATCTTCGTCGTCAGTTTGTCGAGCACTTGCTCTTGCTCGAACACAGCCAAGCTGGCCAAAGCTGCCGCACAGGCGAGCGGATTGCCAGTGTAGGTGTGGCCGTGAAAGAAAGTCTTGAACTCCTCATAGGGCGCAAGAAAGGCAGAGAAAATCTCCTCGCTGGTGACCGTCGCGGCCAGCGGTAGATACCCGCCGGTAATTCCTTTTGCCACGCAGAGCACGTCTGGACTAATGTCCGCATGCTCACACGCGAACATACGGCCCGTGCGGCCAAAGCCGGTGGCTACTTCGTCGCAGATCAACAGAATGCCACACTCGGCCGTGATCTCCCTGAGCACCCGTACATAGGCTGCAGGCTGCGTCCACATGCCCGCTGCACCCTGCATGAGCGGCTCAACGATTAACGCCGCAATCTCTTGGCGATGAGTAGAAAGGACTGTGCGCGCTTCGTGTACCGCGGCCGCGAGAGCATCTGCTTCGCTCATCCCCTGGAGGAAACGAAAGCAGTGCGGGGGAGTCAAGCGAAACGCCTCAGTCAGGAGAGGACGATGATAACGATGGAATAACTCTGAGTATCCCACACCCATCGCACCCAGCGTATCGCCATGATAGGCCTCGATGAGCGAAGCGAACTTGACTTTGCTCGGAACGCCTTTGAGTTGCCAGTATTGGAAAGCCATCTTGAGGGCGATCTCTACTGCTGTAGCTCCGGCATCCGAATAAAACACCCGTGTCAAACCAGGAGGAGCAAGGGCAACCAGTTGTTTGGCCAGGAGAACGGAAGGGATATTAGTCAGACCTAAAAGCGTCGAATGGGCAATCCGAGAGAGTTGGGTAGTGATGGCGGCATTGATTGCCGGATGGTTGTGGCCATGTACGTTACACCAGAGCGAGGAGACACCGTCCAGATAAGTATTGCCCTGAACATCAATGAGGAAATTTCCCTCACCCCGGACGATAATGATGGGATCTTCAGTCAGCCAGTCCTGCATCTGCGTGAACGGATGCCACAAGTAGGCGTGATCCCAGGCGGTGAGATCAGTGTATGAAACGGTCATGCGAGAATGCCACACTCCTTTCCTGCGGCGGCAAACGCTTCCAGCGCCTGTGTCAATTGCTCGTGCGAGTGCGTGGCCATTGGGGTCACCCGAAGCCGCGACGTGCCCTCCGGTACGGTAGGCGGACGAATGCCATGGGCAAAGACGCCGTGCCGCCACAGCGCGTCCGCGAGCGCCATCGTGGGCGGTGCATCACCAATGAGCACGGGAAGAATGGGGGAACGCGTGGGGCCAAGCGTGAACCCGAGCGTTTCTAATCCGTGTCGGAGAAATGCTGCATTCTGCCACAGGCGCTGACGACGCTCTGGCTCTTGTGCGATAAGATCGAGCGCAGCCAAAGCTGAGGCAGCAACTGCAGGCGGGATTCCCGTCGTGTAGATAAAACTCCGCGCCCGATTGATGAGCCACTCGATTAACCCACGACTACCGGCGATATACGCCCCGAATCCGCCCAACGCTTTGCCGAGCGTCCCCATCTGGATTTCCACCTCACCCTCGAGGCCGAGCTCTTCTACCACGCCAGCGCCATGCTCACCGAACACACCGGTGGCATGCGCCTCATCGACCATGACCCAGGCGTTGTAGCGATGTGCCAAGGTCACTATCTCGACAAGTGGAGCCACATCCCCGTCCATGCTAAAGACGGAGTCCGTCACAATGAGTCGCTGCCCTGATTGCGGACAGGAGGCAAGCAATTGCTCGAGATGCATCATATCACAGTGGCGAAAGACCAGAACACGGGCACGCGACAGACGGCAGCCATCGATGATACTGGCGTGGTTAAGCGCATCGCTCAGAATCGTATCTCCAGGCTCCATGAGGGCAGAGATGGCGCCAACGTTGGCATGATACCCCGTGGGGAACACGAGCGCAGCTTCGGTGTGTTTCAGAGCAGCAAGCCGCTGTTCGAGCTCTCTATGCAGCGTCATGTCACCGGAGATGAGGCGAGAGGCGCCGGAGCCGCAGCCATAACGTTCAATAGCGCTCCG
>Ga0187892_10011008_pt1 | contig 11255 bp, 8 predicted proteins | sample MA1701073metaG_FD_139345 | JGI IMG/M metagenome (GOLD analysis project Ga0187892, IMG submission 139345) | Bio-ooze microbial communities from a basaltic lava cave in the Kipuka Kanohina Cave System on the Island of Hawaii, USA - MA170107-3 metaG ... | reverse complement strand
CCCGATGAAGTCGCGGATCCTCCACCGCTCCATTACTCCGCCTCCCGCAAAACCTCGCCCCTCTTCCCCTCAGGTCTCAAGTCTCCGCCCTCAGCCCTCTCCAAAACCCATTCCCCCATCCCCTCATTCACCCGCCCCCACCAAGCCTCCCCTCAGGTCTCAGGTTTCCGCCCTCAGCCCTCAATCTGCTTCTCCTCCCCCCTCCGCCCTTCGTCCCATCTCCCCATTTCCCAGCCTCTCCACCCTCCTAGCCCGCCCAACCGTCGCCGTGTCCGTCCCCAAACACGCAGCCTCCTCAACACCCAAACCACCCACCGCCGCCGCCAAACCTTCCTCCATGCCCAAAAAACGTGCCCCCACCAAACGCCGCAAAAAGTGACCCCATTTCAGCCACCTGTTAGCCATGAGTCTCGGACGAGCTTGCGACGAGTTCTATACGAGGTAGCCACGGGGTCTATACAGCATAGCCACCCCCTTACCCGTTCAACTCCTTCCTAACCGCCTCAATCAACGCACCCACCCTCCCCTCCGAAAAATCAAATTTCACTCCCGCCGCAGCAAATAATTCTGGCAACGGTCTTGAACCGCCAAGCGCGAGGGCACGACGATAGTTTTCCAATGCGGCGCGCGGGTTTTTCTTTGCCGCCTGCCAGACCTGCAACGCCCCGAGTTGCGCGATGCCGTATTCGACGTAGTAAAACGGGTAAAGAAAAATGTGAAGTTGTTTGTGCCACCAGTTCGCCCGCGCCTCCTCGTATCCGCTCCAATCCTCCAGTCCGCCGAATCTGTCCATCAACCTCCCCCACTCCGCCCGCCGTTCCTCGCGTGTGTGCGCGGGTTTCGTGTAAATCCAGTGCTGAAACGCGTCCACCGCCGCGATCCACGGGAAAATGCGGATGATGCCTTCCAGATGTTCGCGCCGCGCCCGACGCGCGTCCGCTTCGGAGTAATACTCGCCGATGTATTCAAACGCGAGCAGTTCCATCCCCATCGAGGCGACCTCGCAAAACTCAATCGGCGCGCCGCGATACGCCAGCAACGGCTCGTCCTGCGTCGCCAGCGCGTGGAAGGCGTGCCCCGCCTCGTGCAACAGCGTCACCACGTCGCGCTGTGTGCCGACTGCGTTCATAAAAATGAATGGAACACGCGATTCGTCGAGCGTGCTTTGATACCCGCCTGGCGCCTTGCCTTTGCGGTTTTCCAAATCGAGCAGTCCGCGCTCGCGCATCAGCGAAAATCCCGACGCCAATTCGGGATGCAGCTTGTCGAAAATCGCCTGTGTCTTCCCGACAAATGCGCCTGCGTCATTGAACGGACGCAACGGCGGACGATTCTGCGGGTCAACCGCCAAGTCCCACGGACGCAGAACATCACCCAATTGTGGTGGCACAGGCGTCCCCGCCTGTGGTTTTGAAAACTTTGACGACACAGGCAGGGACGCCTGTGCCACCGAACTTCTCACCTTCAGCCCCATCGTCTGCGCGCGATGCTTGTCGAGGTCGCGCAGCAATGGAACGATGTGCTTTTCGATGGACTCCTGAAATTCCACACAATCATCGGGCGTGTAATCGAACCGCTCGCGCAGCTTGAAGGCGTAGTCGCGGAAATTGAAGAACCCCGCGTTCTTCGCGCAGCTCACACGCAACTTCAGCATTTCGTCGAAAATGTCGTCGAGCTTGTCCCTGTCCTGCAAACGGCGTGCTGCCGCTTTTTCCCACGCTTCCTTGCGCACGGCGCGGTCGGGTTCCTCAAGGAATTTCCCCATCTGCGTTAGCGTCATCTCCTTGCCCTGAAACTGCGCCGTCATCGCCCCGACCACCTTTTGATAGTGCTGACCGAGTTTCGCGAGTTCAGTTTCCAGCGGCACATTTTCCTCGCGGAATAACTCCACCTCATTGCGCAGACTGCGCAGCAGAACGAAATACCGTTCCTTTGGCAGCGACTCCGCGTGCGGCGATTCCACGAACAACTCCGCCAGCTTGAACGCGCGCGGTTTGAGTCGCGGCGCGATGTTTTCGATGAAATGCAAAAACCGTTTCTCGCGCTCCGCGTCATCCGTCTGGCACGTCATCAAGATATGGCGACGCGAACCTTCCTCGCCAATCGCCGCCATCAACTCGCTGCCGTCCAGCGCCCATCGCTCCAGTTCCTGCGCCGACGCCACCGACGCGGCACGTTTTTCGAGGAGGTCAAAGAGCGGCTCCAGTTGCGCCCAGTCGCCGAGGTCAATTTCCTGCGGCACGAATTTGCGTCGGGCGAACGGCGTCAGTTTGGAAAACGGGTCGGTGTTTGGGTTCATGCCGTCATCGTAACGGGAGCGACGCGCAATTTGAAGCCGCTGTTTTTTGTTCACAGCGGCGCGGTAACGCACTAAATTCAACTCGCCAGCAGGCGCATACCATGAAACACGTTTTAAACAATCTGATCCAGTTGCAGGAACTCAACTTTGCCCTCGCGGAGCAGGAGACAAGCGATCCTGATTCCAACCTCAAACAGCTCGAGACGTCGGTGCAGGAACTCAGCGAAAAACTGCCGCCCGACGTGTTCAACCGCTACCAGCAGTTGCAACGGCGGTTCCCGCTGGCGGTCGTGCCGATCATCCGCGCGAACTGTTCGGGCTGCGGTCTCTCGGTGCCGCCGCAATTGATCAACGACGTGCGCGCGGGCAAGCTGCTCCAGTTCTGCCCGCATTGCGGACGGTTTCTCTACTGGCAGGACGGCTTGCCCAAATCCCCCCCGACCGTGCCGCGCAAACTGCCGCGCGCGGGCATCGGTCGGTTTTCGGCGGAGCAACTGATGATTCCGCGGCTCGCGGCGACGACACGCGACGAGGTGATTGCGGAACTCGCGCAGTCGTTGGTCGCTCAGGGATTCGTCGAGGAGCCGAAATCGCTCGTGGATTTGGCGTTGCGCCGTGAAGCGATGGTCAGCACCGCCGTCGAGCATGGGCTTGCGTTTCCGCACGTGCGCAACGTCGAAGGCGGCGGGTTGACGTTCGCGCTGGGGCTGAAGCCCGAGGGCATCAAGTTTGGAGCGCCCGACGAGCGACTGACCAAAATCTTTTTCTTCATCGTCATCCCGCCCGCCGCGAGCGCGTTTTATCTCAAGCTGCTCGCGGGGATTGTGCAGGCATTCCATGAGGCGGACGCGCGCAACGAGTTGCTCCAATGCGAAACGCCCGAGCAGATGTGGAAGGCAATCCAGTCCCTCACGCGCGCGACCGTGCCGTGAAGTGGAGGGTCACACTCCGTCGCGATCGTGTGACGCCAACGGACGCGACGAGGCACCCGTCAATTTCAGTGAAGTTCTGCGGCTGATCTCGGATCGGACAAGCTGGAAGCTTGCCCCACTCTACGACTTCGCCAACTCCTGCGCCGTCACGCTGTCCACAATTTTGAATTGTTCGAGGTGAAACTCAGGGTCGGAGCGGAATGTCAACTTGCACTTGTGGCGCTGCTCGATGTCTATGAGCACCGCTTCGTCCTCCGTCTTGAGGCGGTTGAGGATTTCGGGATTCACGAACACGCGCAACTGGATGTCCTCCTCGCGCTGCCCCGTCGCGGTCATTCGGCTGAGCACCTCGGCGATTTTGCGCTGGATTTCCACGCTCATGGTGAGCGCGCTCTTGACCATGCCTTTGCCTTTGCAATACGGGCAATCAATGTAAACCGCCGCTGCCATACTCTCGGTCTGGCGCTGGCGCGTCATTTCCATCAAGCCGAGCGGCGACATGAAATACACGCGCGTCTTCGCCTTGTCGCGCTTGAGCGCGTCCTGCATTTTGCGCAGCAACTGGTTGCGGTGCGACCGCGAGCGCATGTCTATGAAGTCCATCACCACAAGACCGCCGACATTGCGCAGCCGCAACTGACGCGCGATCTCGTCCACCGCTTCCATGTTCACGCGGAAAATCGTGTCCTCCTGGTCGCGTCCGCCCTTGTGCCGACCCGTGTTGACGTCCACGGCGACGAGCGCCTCGGTTTCGTCAATGACGATGTAGCCGCCGCTGCGCAGCGTGACTTGGCGGCGGAACGCGCTTTCGACCTGCCGCTCGATGGAGAACTTGTCGAAAATCGGGACTGGCTCGTCGTAGAGCTTCACCTTGTTCTGGTCGCGCTGGGAAATCTGCCCGACGATGTCCTTGATGCGCGCATATTCCGCCTTGTTGTCCACGACGATGCGGTCAATGTCCTCGGTGAGGAAGTCGCGCACCGTGCGCTCGATGAGGTCGGGCTCCTGGAAGACACAGGACGGCGTGGCGGAATTTTTGATGTTGTCCTCGATCTGTTTCCATTGCTCCAGCAGCATGTGCAGGTCGCGCACGAAATAACGCGCCTGTTGCCCCTCCGCGACCGTGCGGATGATCAGCCCCATGTTTTCGGGGATGTTGAGTCGGCGCAGGATTTTCTTGAGGCGGTCGCGTTCGCGCGGGTCTTCGATTTTGCGCGAGATGCCTTTGTGATGCGCGCGCGGCATCAGCACGAGGTAACGTCCCGCAAGGCTGATGTTGGTCGTCACGCGCGGACCTTTCGTCCCGATGGGCCCCTTGCTGACCTGGATGATGACTTCCGAGCCGACGGGATACAGGCGCGGGATGTCCTTGGTCGTGATGCGCGGGGCTTCGGAGCGCTTGCTGCCGTCCTCGTCAATCAACTCGACGCGTTGCGCCAGCGATTCGCTTTCGGGGATGATGTCCCAGTAATGGAGGAACGCGTTTTTCTCGAAGCCGATGTCCACGAACGCCGCTTTCAGCCCGTCCTCCAAATTGCGGATGCGCCCCTTGTAAATGCTGCCCACCAATCGCTCAGTGGACTTGCGTTCGATGCTGAATTCCTCCAACTGCCCGTCCTCGAGCAGCGCGACGCGCGTCTCCAACGGCTCTGCGTTAATGACAATTTCTTTGAACATATTTTCCTTTGGTGCTGGTTAAATTGGTTAAAGGGTTAAAACGGTTAAAAGGTTTTGCTTTCTCCGACTGCTCCATTCCTCAATACAACTGCCTCCTCACATACGCGCTCTGCAATAGCCCGAGCGCAATCATCGTGCTCAACATCGAGGAGCCGCCGTAACTCATCAGCGGCAACGGCAGTCCCGTGATGGGCATCAAGCCGATGGTCATCCCGATGTTCACGAAAACGTTAAAAAATAACAGCGCCGCCACACCCGCCGCCATCACGCGCGCCAGCGTGTCGCGCAGCCGCACGCCGATCCGCAACGCCCGCCATAATAGCAAACCATACAGCCCCACCAACAGCGCGCTTCCGACAAATCCGCGTTCGCCCGCGAACACGGAGAAAATGAAATCGTTGTGCACGACGCCGCGCGGCAGGTAGCCGAGCAACTTCTGGCTGCTTTGCAGGTAGCCCTCGCCAAACAACCCGCCCGAGCCGACCGCGATTTTGGACTGACGCAGGTTCCAGCCTGCTCCCATCATCGTCTCCACGTCGCGTTCGGGATTCAGGAACACCGTCAACCGCCGCTTCTGATATTCCTTGAGTCCATAACTCCAGAGCAACGGCGACACGGCAAGGCCGACGACGAGCAGCACGACCAAAAACCGCGCCCGCGAGCCTGCGACAAATGCCATCGCGAAAAAGGCGGGCACCAGCGCCGCCGTCATCCCCATGTCGGGCTGCACCACGATCAACGCCGCCATCGGCGCGAGAATCAGCAACCCCTTCAGGATCGTCCAGCCCGATGACATCCGTTGCGCTGACGCCACGAAAAAATACGCCACGCAAATGACGTAGATGATTTTGGCGAACTCCGACGGTTGCAATCGGAAGACGCGCAAATCAATCCAACTCTTCGCCCCGTTCACGCGCGGCACGATGTTGTTGGGCGCCAGCAGCACGAACAGCAGCAACAGCAACGCCGCCGCGTAAAGCACGGGCGACCATTTCGCCAGTTTCCGATAATCCACGAGCGTCACCGCCGCAAACACGCCCAGTCCCGCCGCGAACCAGACCGCTTGTTGCAGGTAAAACGGCGGCACGGGCACGTCCGCCCCGCGATACGTCGCGCTGAACACGAACGCCACGCTCAACACGCCCAGCATCACCATCGCGCCGACCATCCACCAGTCGAGCGCGCGGAGCAGTTTCCAGCTTTCCTTCAATCGTTGTTCGATCATTTCATTCGTTTGCGGCGCGGCGCGGTCAATCGCCGTCGCTGCCGCCTGTCTCGTTTTGTTGCCGACCGAAAATTGCCGACAAAATTTTTCCCGCCACGGGCGCCGCCGTCGTCCCGCCGTGGTCGCCGTCTTCCACCATCACCGCCACGGCGTATTTCGGGTTCTCATATGGCGCGAACGCAATGAACCACGCGATGTGTCGCCGCGCGTCGGGCGGACCGACTTCCGCCGTGCCCGTTTTGCCAGCGACGCGGACCCCTGTAACACGGGCGCGCCCGCCCGTGCCGCCGCCTTCAACGACTTCAACCATCGTGCGTTTCACAAATTCAATGTTTTCCCTACGCGCCGCGAGACTCCCTCGTGTTCTTCCGCGAGCGGTGTCAGGAGATTCCGCGCGGATGAACTGTGGCTCGAATAACGTCCCGCCATTCGCGAGCGCAGCCGTTGCCAGCGCCATTTGCAGCGGCGTGGTCAGCACTTCGCCCTGACCGATTGCCACGTTCGCGGTGCGCCCGTCCGTCCAGCGCATCCCCTGCCGTTGCCAGAGCCAGTCGGGGTCGGGCAAAAATCCGCGCCGTTCCGCAAGCGGCGCGCCCGTGGGCGAACCACACCCGAACTGTTCCGCCATCTGCTTGATGGGCAGCACGCCGAGTTTCATCCCGTGCTCGTAGAAAAAAACGTCGCACGAAAATTTCATCGCGTCCGAGGTGCCGATGCGCCCGTGTCCGTTCGTCGCGTGACAGCGCATGTATTGTTGACCGATGTGCAAGCCGCCGCGGCATTGCGAATGGCTTTGGGGCGTGATGACGCCCGCTTCGAGCATTGCGAGCATGACAAACGGCTTGAAAATCGAGCCAGGCGGTTGCGCGGATTGGAGCGAGCGGTTTAGGAACGGTTTGCCCTCGTCGCTGACCAGCGCGTTGTATTGCTGCTGTGTCATCCCGCGCGAAAACAGGTTCGGGTCGTAGCTGGGCGATGACGCCAGCACGAGGACTTCGCCGTTGGTCACGTCCACGACCACCGCCGAGCCGCGCACGGGGCGATGCGTCGAGAGCGGCGCGTTGGCGAGCGCGGATTCCGCCGCCGCCTGCCAGCGCGCGTCAATCGTCAACACCACGTCGCGGCCCGCCACGGGCGCGATTTCCGAGATGGCGCCCTCGGCGAATCCCAGCGCGTCGAGCGGCACGATGCGTCCGCCCGTTTCGCCGCGCAACGAATCGTCGAACACCTTTTCGACGCCCGACTTGCCAACCATCTCGGGCTGGATGTAATACGCGCGCTCGTCCTCCTCGTCGTCCTGTTTGCGCCCGACGTATCCGAGGAGATGGGCGAGGCTCGTGCCGCGTGAATACTCGCGGACGGCGGAAACGTTGAGTTCCACGCCGCGACGGGTGGAGTGCCGCTCGGCGAACGCCGCGATTTTTTCGGGAGGCAACTGGTTCCACGCGATGAGCGGGACAGCGGGTTTCTGGTTCAAATGGTTGCGGATGGCAGCGGGAGTCGGCGGCGGCAGTTGCAGCGAGGCGCTCAACGTGGACACCGTGTCGAGCGCGACCTGCGCGAGCGGACGGCTGCGGGTCGCCTCGCGGCGCATTTCCTGAAAGTAAAGCGCGATGCCGTAGTTCGGCGAATTGTCGGCGAGCAGAACATGGTTGCGGTCGAAGATGCGTCCTCGTGGCGCGGGCAATTTGATGCTGCGCAGCGATTGCGAGCGCAACCGCTGGTCGTAAAACGCGCCGTTCACAATCTGCACGCGAAACAGCGCGGCGACGAGCAGCAGCAGCCCGCACGCGACGACGACGGCGAGCCGTCTCATTCGGCGGATGCCTTCGGCGATTTCAATGTCGTTGGTCATTTGTAGGCGCGTTCCCGCACGCGTTCAGCGGGGGAATGTTGGTGGCGGAATTTCTGGAAGTTCCACGCGGCGGTCTGGCTCTCGTATTTCGGCGGCAGCGCGCCGAGCAGCCGATTGACGCGGTCGAGCGCCGCGAAAAAAATGGGACAGGCAATTGTCCCGACCAGCGTGACGCCGAGCAATCGCAACAACAGCCAGAACGAAAACCCGACCCCCTGCCCTTTCATCGCGAGCGTCACCAGCACGACGGCGCTTGCGCCGAACGTGGCAATGGCGCCGAGCAACAGTTGTTGCGCCTTTTCGTCGCGCGACAGATATGCCTGCCATTGGTGCGCCGCAAGCCCGATCACGCACAACGGCAGCACCGTCACGCCCAGCGGCATCACGGACAACGCATCCTGCATCAACGCGCCGACGATGCCGACAGTCACCACGCCGCGCGCGCCGACGGTCAATCCCGCGTACACCATCAACGCGGGGAGCAGGTCCGTTTTCACGCCGAACCATCCGCCCAGCGGCGACCCCACCGCCTGGAACCAGACGATGAGCGCCGATGTAAAGATGAGGATGACGATTGCCATGGTTGAGGGCGCGGGTCTGCCCCGCTTGTTTGCGGAAAATTTCTATTGAGGGGCGCGCACAATGACGAACACCTCTTCCAGCGATTTGAAATTCACGGCGGGGATGATCTCGACCTCCTGATACAACCCCGCCTCGTCGGCGCGATTTCTTTCGGCGACGGCGCCGATGACATAGCCAGCGGGAAACACCCCGCCCATTCCCGAAGTCATCACTACAGTGCGCGACTCGATTTTCGCCTGCCTGGAAATGAACGTCATCCTGCAGCGCGGGTTGGCGGACATTTCCGCGACGCCGCCCGTAACGATGCCAGGCTCTCGCGAGGTCTGGAGCCGCCCCGACACCTTGCAACTGCGGTCCATGATGAGCAGCACCTGGCTTTCCGATTCGCCGACCTGGAGGATTTTGCCGACCAACCCCTGCGGCGTGATGACGGCGGCGTCCACCCTCACGCCATCGCGGGCGCCACGGTCAATGCGAACGCTTTTCCACCAGTTCGACGTGTCGCGCCCGATGACGCGCGCGGCGAGGTAAGGTTGCCGCGTCGAATTGCGGAACTGGAGCATCTGCCGTAGCCGCTCGTTTTCCCGCGCAATCTCCTCGACGCGCGCGCCGTCCAGACGCAGCCGCGCGAGTTCGGCGCGCAACTCGTCGCTTTCCCGCTGCAACTGGTCGCGCGATTGAAGGCGGTCGGTCGCGGTGTCGGCAAAGTCGCGGGCGGCAACGGTCAACTTGAGCGCAGGCGAACACAGCCGCGAGAGGGACACTTTGATTCGTTCGGACATCGCCGCTGGCATCGCGGCAACGGCGACAAGACAACCGCAAAGCATTGCCACCGCGATGAATTTGTGGCTGCGGAGCATAGGGTTTATGGGTTGATGAGTCAGGGCAATGGGATTGTGCACGTCCCATTATCCCGTCAACACATCAACCCATCGTTCATTCCGTTTACTTGTGGTCGGAGGAGGCGACCTTGAGAAGCAAATCCAGATTTTCCAGCACCATGCCCGTCCCCATGCAGACCGCGCTGAGCGGGTCGTCGGAAACGTGGACGGGCAAATTGGTTTCCTCGGCAAGCAGCCTGTCAAGCCCGCGCAACAACGCGCCGCCGCCCGCGAGCACCACGCCGCGATCCACGAGATCGGCGGAGAGTTCGGGCGGGCAGCGTTCGAGCACGATGCGCACGGATTCGATGATGGAGGAGATGGGTTCCTGTAATGCTTCTCGGATTTCCTCCGAGGTGATGGTGAGTGTTTTGGGCAAGCCCGCCACGAGGTCACGACCTTTGACCTCGAGGCTCATTTCCGCTTCGAGCGGATAGGCTGACCCGATTTTGATTTTGATTTCTTCCGCGGTGCGCTCGCCGATCATCAGGTTGTAGGCGCGCTTCATGTATTGGGTGATCGCTTCGTCCATTTCGTCGCCGCCCACGCGGTTGCTGCGGCTGAACACGATGCCGCCGAGCGAAATGACGGCGATTTCGTGCGTGCCGCCGCCGATGTCCACGATCATGTTGCCTGCGGGTTCCTCGACGGGCAACCCGCAGCCGATCGCCGATGCCATCGGCTGCTCGATGAGTTGCACGTCGCGCGCGCCCGCGTGCATCGCCGAATCCATCACCGCGCGGCGTTCCACCTCGGTGATGCCCGACGGCACGGCGACCACGACGCGCGGCTTGAGATTCCAGCGGCGGCTGTGGACGCGCTGGATGAAATGGCGCAACATCGCCTCCGTGATTTCAAAATCCGCAATCACGCCGTCCTTCATCGGACGAATCGCCTCGATGTTGCCTGGGGTTCTGCCGAGCATCCGTTTGGCTTCGTCGCCCACCGCCAGCACGTTGGAAGTGCCGCGTTGAATGGCGACCACGGAAGGTTCGCGCAACACGATTCCCTGTCCGCGAACATAGACGAGAGTATTCGCCGTCCCGAGATCAATCCCGATGTCGTTTGAAATTATGAACGAGAATCTGTCTAACATTCGTCCCCTGTCGGGAGCAACCTCCTCGGACCGCCCCGAACCGTTTCGGGGAAGAAATAAAATCTTGAGTTCGCTCCCACCCGCCCCGAACGCTTTCGGGGCAATTGCCAACGCAAAACTTTATTCGTCGCGAAGCCAACTGTGCCTCGACAGTTGAACCAGCCCCGCGCCCTGACTCCGCTCGTGTTCTACGCCCCTCACTCCTCAGAGTCAATACTATATTCCGCGCAATGAGCAATTCCGAAAATCCGTAACGGAACGCTCCGAAGATTTGTGGAGCGGCGTCGGTAACGACGCCGTTCGAGGGGGAACTCTTGACGGGGCGTTACCCAAAGAACTTCGGACCGCGTTTTTTGGGTATGGCGGCGCTTGTGCGAAGCGCCGATCCCCTATGAAATTTCTGGTTCTGCACTTCACAAAAGCGCGGCTACAACACGGAAACGGATTTGGGCAACACACCGCAAGATGTGTCTTCGCAGTTAGTGTGCCTATCAAAACCGACGGAATCGTGACCGATTCCGCTCCCATCCGCTTCGGAGCGGAACGCGTGAGCGTTCCGTTCGGAGTTTTGTTAGCGGCTCTTAACCAGAACTTCCCCAAATTGGAGGGACGCGCTCTGTCGCGTCTCCCGCTTCGCGGGACGGTCACGACGGAGCGTGACCCTCCAACTCGCTCTGCGTCAATCTTCTGAATCAAAATGGGGAAGTT
>Ga0187892_10011007_pt1 | contig 11256 bp, 9 predicted proteins | sample MA1701073metaG_FD_139345 | JGI IMG/M metagenome (GOLD analysis project Ga0187892, IMG submission 139345) | Bio-ooze microbial communities from a basaltic lava cave in the Kipuka Kanohina Cave System on the Island of Hawaii, USA - MA170107-3 metaG ... | reverse complement strand
GACGACGTTTCTAGTACAAAAATCCAGCCGCAGTGGTGAAAAAGCGGTTGATGCAAAATTGTTTATCGCTCGCGTTACCCTGACGACACCACTTCAGCTCAGTCTTGAGATAAAAAAAACGAGTGCAGGGTCAATGAAACCTCATGAGTTTGTCGGGGTGCTTTTCCACCTCACATCAGAGGAAACCAAAGTCTTGCATACTAAAAAAATACAGACCATTTTTCGTTCCTCTCGCGGTAGTGACGAGGAACAGGACCTGCCATCACTAACGGCAGCAGATTAGTTTCACGTGCGTCAACGAATCATTATCAATTCAACATCTCAGGAAACTAGAGTCGCGCTCCTGGAAAACGAGACTCTAGCGGAAATTCACATTGAACGCGCTCAGCAGCGCAGCATCGCCGGCAACATCTACAAAGGCCGCGTCGTTCGCGTGCTTCCAGGCATGCAAGCGGCATTTGTCGACATTGGTCTAGAGAAAGCGGGGTTCATCCACGTCTCAGACTTGTTCGGCGGGCCACTACCACAAGGACTGTTCGAGGAAGACGACGAAGAGGAACAAACGCCTGGCGATCTATCGGATACGGACGAGAGTGAAGATGGCTCCGAGGCGACTCCTCGCCGTCGGGAGCGCGGTCGCCGCGAACGGCCACAGTATCTTCCGGTCGAAGAGCGCATCAAAAAAAACGAAGAAATCCTCGTTCAGATCGCCAAAGAGTCGATTGGCACCAAAGGGCCACGCCTCACTTCACACATCTCATTGCCAGGTCGCCATTTGGTTTATATGCCGACGGTGCGACACCTCGGCGTTTCGCGACGGATTGCCGACCCAAAGGAACGTAAACGGCTCCGGGAGATCGTCCAAGAAATGCGTCCGCCCGACGGTGGTTTCATCATTCGCACTGCTTGTGAAGGGTTGACTAAAAAAGAGATTCAGGATGATATGAAGTTCCTGCTCAAACTGTGGGGCGGGATCGCGAAAAAACGAGAGAGCGCCAGCGCCCCGGCCCTCGTCCATGATGATATGGATGTTATTTTGCGGATCATCCGTGATCTGTTCAGCGCTGACGTGCAAGAGGTCATCTCCGATAATGCCCAAGACTGTGAGCGAATCAAGGAGTTCGTCACCACGTTCTTACCACGGGCGGCGAATCGGGTGAAATTGCACAACACCCCAGAGCCGATCTTCGATCATTACAATGTCGAACCGCAAATCGCCAAAGCGCTCGACCGACGGGTGTTTTTGAAGTCCGGCGGGCACATTGTCATTGATCGCACGGAAGCGCTCACCGCTATCGACGTCAACACCGGACGGTTTGTCGGGAAAAGAGACCAAGAAGAAACGATGCTGCAAACCAACCTGGAAGCCGCCAAAGTCGTGGTCGAACAACTGCGACTGCGCAACATTGGTGGACTCATCATCATCGACTTTATTGACATGGAGCGAGCGGCGAATCGCAATCGGGTGACGGAAGCTCTGCGTGATGCCCTCAAGAAAGATAAGACTCGCACCAGCATGCGCAAGATCAGTGAACTTGGCCTGGTCCAGATGACGCGTAAACGCACCCGCGAGAGTTTACAACATCTGCTATGTGATCCCTGTTCGTACTGCGCCGGGAAAGGGTATCTCCGTTCCGTGCCAACGGTCGCGGCAGAAATCCTCCGGCAGATTCGTAAACAAGCCGCACTCAATGACACTGCCCGAACCATCTTAGTCAAGGCTCATCCTGACGTGATTTCGTTTCTCTATGACGAAGAAGGCGAACGTCTCGACGACCTTGAACGGCTGTTGAAAAAACGCTTGGTGTTTCGTGCTGCTGCCGATGTTCACAAAGAGCAGTATGAGGTCAGTGCCGCGGCTGTCACACAAAGTGGGGTGTGAAGAGCTAGTCCGGCGCATGTCCGGCATTTTGCATGTGTATGAAGAGTCCGCTTTTATATTCCCTCTCCCATCAAGGGAGAGGGCTAGGGTGAGGGTGTCGAGTGACTTATGAGATTGCCCGGCCGTGTCCCCCTCATCCTGACCTTCTCCCACCAAGGGAGAAGGAACCCATAACCGGACTTGCCTCACGAGTGCCGAACACCATTGCCCCTCTCCCTTAGTGGGCCGAATATTATTGAGAGCGGATAGCAGACGCACTAGGTCCGGAGTGTCGGCATCACCTCCTTCGCAAAATTCTGCATCAGGTGACGATCATAGGGAGGAGGAAGCGAGATGATGAAGTGCTGTACACCGACATCAGCTAACGCCTGAATCCGGCCGCGGACTTCCTCCTTCGTCCCCGTGATTTGTGGAGGACGTAGCGACACTGACTTCTCGATCTGTGCGGGATCGCGCCCGACTTTGCGACAGATCTCATCGAATTGGGTGCAGAGCTTCTTTGCTTCCTGGGGATCACCGTCGCGCACGAAGAAATGCCACACATCGGCATGCCGCGCCACAATCGGCTGGATCAACTTTGGCCCCACCCCACCAATCAAAATCGGTGGGTACGGCTTCTGCACGGACTTGGGTTCGAACAGCGCATCTTTGAGCTGGTAGTGCTTGCCAGTAAAGTTACTCTTCTGCTGGGTGAATAACAGCTTGATCACCTGCACGGCCTCACCCAACTGTCGTGCTCTGCCACCTGCGGTAGAAAAGGGAATCCCGTACGCCGTGTGCTCAAGTTCAAACCAGCCGGCTCCGATCCCAAGAATCAGGCGGCCATTACTCACGTGATCCACCGTCGCAGCCATTTTGGCCAAGACGGCGGGATTGCGGTAAGTGTTGCCCGTCACGAGTACACCGACCTTCACCCGTTTGGTCTGCGCTGCCAAGGCGGCGAGGAGCGTCCAGCCTTCAAAACAAGGGCCGTTGGAGTCGGAGTAAATCGGGATGAAATGATCAAAGACAAAGGCGGTATCAAAGCCCAACTCATCCGCCTCGCGCCATGTCTGGAGGATATCGGCATAAGAAGCTTGCTGCGGCGGGATTTGGACACCAAAACGGAGGGTGGAGGCAGCGGGTGACGCAGCCTGCCCAATCCGTGGCACCGATGCCTGTTCGGCAAAGGCCGCTGCTGCTGTCACCAGACCGACATTCTGAAGAAATCGCCGCCGTGATATTTGCGTTCTCGTCATTCGCTTCTCCTTATTCACGTGCAGTTTACACCCGGAAGAACTGCGCCGCGTTGTCGCCAAGAATCTTGCTAACTGACGCTTCTGGTAGCCGCGCGAGGACGGTACGTGCACGGCTCACCGGATCAGTAAATCCTTCGGCATGCGGATAGTCAGAGCCGATAAAAAACTTATCATCGCCAACCAGTTCCACCATATACGGCAGCGTCCGCTCGGTTGGGTCAGCGGAGATCCAGATGTTGCGGGCAAAATACTCACTGGCTGGTCGTTTCATCTGCGTCGTGTGCCCCATGTAGCTGAAGCGATAATCCAAGCGATCCAGCCACTCTGCCACCCATCCACTGGCAGATTCTATCGTTGCTACTCGCAATTTCGGGAAGCGCTCAAAGACGCCATCATAGACCATTGTCGTCAACGCCATGCGGGGATCTTGGATGACATTCATACTCAAGAACATGAACCCTGGGTCACGATCCTTATACCACTCATTACCGATATATTTTTCATGCACCACCAAGTGGAGGCCAATAGCGATGTTATGTTCTTGTGCCGCTGCCCACACTGGATCAAAGTCTGGATGCCCAAAACTCTTCCCATCAATGGGTAAAGCCCCAACAAATACAGCGCGAATATCTGCTTTGGCCAGTCGTGCCAATTCTCGCACGGCTTCAGCGGGATGTCGCAGCGAAATGTGGCCGAGGGGATGGAGTCGCTGGCGATAGGCCGCCGTCATTTCCAGCATCCAGGTATTGTAGGCCCGACAGTGGGCTGCGGCTAACTCGGGATCGTGCACTCCATCCTCCCACAACAGACCAAGGGTGGGGTAAATAAATTGACATTCGATTCCTTGGTGATCGAGGAAGTGCAGACGTTGCTCCAAGTTTTCCAGGTTATGATTGAAGACCTGCGTATAGTCGAAGGTCCCCAAGTGACCACTCCCCTCCTCTTTCTGCGCGTAGCCCACCGCAACACCGAGGAGTTGTTCAATTGTGAGATCGCCGGAGTGATCGATAGTTTGTCCGTCAAGCCTCATCACTAACCGACCAATCGTGGGGTCACGCTCAAAGCGGAGGCACCGCGACCGATAAGCAGGATCAATGTATCGCGACCATAAATCGAGGGGTTCCATGAAATGGCTGTCGGCATCAATAATGCGTCCCATAGTGAACCTCCTTTTTTCATCGGCTCATTTTGTCATTGGGTCATTGATTTCTCGTGGGCGCGGTTGTGTTCTTGTGTGCAGGAAACGGGCAAAATCCAGAACTTCCCGTCTCACGTCTTCCGGCAGGTGAGTAATCAGGGCTGCGGTTTGGTCCGCCACCGGCACCCACGTTTTCGTTGCAGCTTGCCAAACTACGATGAACTGATCGGCAGTGAGAGCACAGAGTGCAAGAGTTTCTCCCTCGTCGTTAATGAATTCAACTTCATAAGCATTGTTAGGATAACAGTGGACGATCGTTCCTTGTGCTCCTGAGCGTAAGCCGTGCTCAGGCAGCTCTACCAGTAATTCGACCACATCAAGTAATTCTGGCTGTCTCATGATTTCCTCAGAACATAGGATGTCACTAATTGGGCTTCATCGCTACCAGGCGCTACTACCCAGCCTGTGCGAACAATGGCCTGTTGCCCTCCCGTTCCCGTTACTTCCAGGTCTACGCGATAATGGCGTCCATATTGGTCAGTACGCTGTAGAAGCGCTTCTCCGTCCAATGCGAGCGCCTCGATCTGTTGTATGAGGGAGCTACAATTGTCCTTGGTAAACCTAAGCGTCGTTCAAAGATGAGGGCTTTATGACGGCCAGTCGGATTATCAGGATCGAGCGCGTAGTCGGTAAGCTTCCGGTGGTTAATAATGACACGTTTGACGACCTCACCAAGTTTCATGAGGAGCACTCCTCACTGACCAATGTCACGACAGCGCTTCCAGCAATGCCTTCGCCTCTTGCAAATCTTTGGTGTCAAACCCTTCGGTGAACCAGTTGTAGATTTCCGACAACATCTTGTGATCTTCGCGTTGCTTGCCTTGTTGCTGCCACAGGCGAGCGAGGCTCATCGTCGCACGAAGTTCAAGAGACTTCGCTTCCTGTTTTTGGGCAATGTCGATAGCTTTGAGGAAACAGGCTTCGGCTTCGCCTTGGGGGTCGGGGGTCAGAGGTCGGGGGTCAGTATCTTCAGACTTGTCTTGACTTGTTTTGACTTGCCTGAGACTTGCCTGGGACTGAAGCGTAAGCGTTCCTTTCAGTCGATACAGTTCCGCCTCGTAAAATCGTTCTCCGCTTTTGTCCACTACCGTCAGTGCTTCGGCGAGTGTGGCCAGCCCTTCCTCTGCTTGCCCCGCTTTCCCATACGCCTCGGCCAGCAGGACAAGAAAATAGGATCGAAATAAACCTGCCCCTATGGCTTCGTGGGTAGCCAGTCCTTGGCGGATCTGGCTAATTCTCTCTTCTCTCTGTCCCTGTTCGGCGAGCGCCCAGCCCTGCAGGACATTCCCTTGCCCTACCCACATGGGAATTCCTTGCTCGTGCGCGAAGGTGATGGCTGCCTCTGCCCACTCTTGGGCCAGGGGTCCTTCCCGGCGGAGCTGGTGCGACACGGCAGCAAAAATCCGGGCAGCGGCCAAGCTGTATGGATAAGGTAGCTCTTGGGCCAGAGTCCGCGCGGCCTTGCTCTTCTCTAGCGCCTGGTCCGGATAGCCCCGATGCCACAGGACCTCGGCTGCGTAGAAGAGGCCAAAGACCCCCGGCTCCATGCCGTAAACAAAGTGGGAATGATGGCGCTGAGCGTCATACAGGGTCAGGCTTTGTTCCAGGTGCTCTTGGGCCGCGCCCAACTCACCCAGATGGAATAGGGCGCTGCCCAGTGCCCGATAGGCCTCGATGAGCAAGGCTGGATCTTGCTCCCGCTGGGCCAAGCTCAGGAGTTGTTCCCCCAGCTCGCGCGCCACGAGAAACTCGCCCCCCACATGATGAACCGTCCGCTGCCCGAAGAGGACCGGGAAGAACTGGCGGGTCTCCCCGACCTGTTGGCACAGCTCCCGTGCGCGAGTATAGGCAGCTTTCACTTCCGGCGAGGCAAAACTTGTGGTGGCCTGTAACGGCGCGCCCAGAGTGAGGTGCAGCCGGAGTTCTTGTTGGGCACGTTCGCGGGTGTCGGGCAACTTAGTGAGGAGATCTAAGGCAGTCGTCAGATGGGTGATGGCTTCCACATTGGCCGAGTGCTGGACTGCCTGTTGCCCCGCCAAGTGCAGGTACTCGACGGCTTTCTCTGTATTGCCACTGCGTGTGTAGTGATGCGCCAGCTCGCTGTAATGTTCGTCCAAGTTGTCGCGGTAGAGTGCTTCTATTGCCTGAGCAGTTTGTTCGTGCAGCCCTTTGCGCCGCTCTTGCAGCACGGAGTTGTAGGCCACTTCCTGGGTGAGGGCATGCTTGAAGATGTAGTCGGGCTCTGGGAACGCCGGCTGTTCGTAGAGAAACTCTTTGTGCTGCAACGACGATAAAAGGTGATACAATTCCTCCTCGGGCTGCTTGAGCACTTGGCGTACAAGGCTAAGCGGAAACTGTCGCCCAATGATGGCTAGCTGGTGCAACAGCTCCTTTTCAGCTGCGGCCAATCGGTCAATGCGGGCGGCAAGCACGCCTTGCACGGTGGGGGAGATATGGAGTTCGCTCGGCGCGTGCTCCAGCCGGTACTGGCCGCGCTCGCCGCTGAGCACGCCCTCTTCGGCTAACGTCTGCACCACCTCTTCCATGAAAAACGGCGTGCCTTCGGTTTTCTCCAGAATGAGGTGTTTGAGTCCCTTGAGGTTTGTGTTGCTCCCCAGCAGGAAGGTCATCAATTCTTCGGCTTCTTCTTTGCCTAAAGGGGAGAGCCGCAGTTGGGTGTAGTACGTCTTACTGCCCCACTCGTGGCGATATTCTGGCCGGTAGTTTACCAGCAGCAGGAGGCGGGCACTGGCCACGCTCTCACTCAGGGTATCGAGAAATCCCTGGGTCTCAGTGTCTATCCAGTGTAGGTCTTCAAAGACGAGAATGAGGGGTTGGTTGAGACTCTCGCGCAAAAAGAGCCCCTTGAGCGCGTCAAACGTCCGCCGGCGCCGTATCTGCGGGTCCATCTGCTGTAGCGGCGAGGGTTGCTCTTCAATGCCCAACAACGCAAACAGATAGGGCAACGTCTCTTCTAAGCTGCGATCGAGCATTAACACTTTGCCGCCAACCTTTTCTCGTCGTTTGCGCTCGTCATCCTCTGGAGTGATGTCAAAGTAGCTCTTGAGCAGCTCAATGAGTGGCAGATACGGGGACGCTTTGCCATACGAGACGGAGTAGGCTTCGAACACCAAACAGCCACTGTGGGAGGTGAGCTTGAACTCGTACAACAAGCGCGACTTCCCAAGCCCCGGCTCGCCCACGACTCCCACGATCTGTCCGTGTCCGGCTTTGGCCTGGGCCAGGGCTTTCTGCATCTGCTCCAGTTCGCTTCGTCGGCCCACAAAGCGAACCAGTCCGTGTCGGGCTGCCACCTGCAATCGGGTCCGCAACGGACCGACACCCAGCACTTCGTAAATAGGGACAGGCTCGGTGACGCCTTTGACCTTCGCCTCACCCAGAGCTTTACACTCGAAGTAGCCTTCGATCAGTTTGTAGGTGCGGTCACTTACGACCACTGCACCCCCACTGGCTAGACTCTCCATGCGTGCGGCCAGATGGGTCGAGTGCCCAACCGGGGTGTAGTCAGCGTGGAGATCGTCTTTGCGGATTTCACGCAGCACGACTTCACCGGTGTTGACCCCAACCCGAATCTGTAAATTGATGCCCTGTTCACGCCGCAGCTGCTCGGCGTAGCGTTTGCTCTCCGCTTGCATTAGCAGGGCGGCAAAGAGCGCGCGCTGAGGGTGATCTTCGTGGGCGATGGGAGCCCCAAAGAGGGCAAAGATGCCATCGCCGGTGGGCTGTACGACGAAGCCCTCATAGCGATGGACCGCGTCCATCATCAGCTGCAGGGCGGGATCGATGAGGCGGCGGGCTTCTTCGGGATCGAGATCTTCAATCAGCGCGGTGGAGTCCTTGATATCGGCAAAGAGCGCGGTGATAGTTTTGCGCTCGCCATTCGTTGTGCCGCGTGCCTCCATTGCCGCCTGCTCAGCCCGGATGCGCTCAGCTAAATACCTTGGCGTGTAGGTCACCGGGGAGAGTTCGGAGTTTGGAGTTCGGAGTTCGGAGTCTTGACTTGGAACTTGGAACTCGGAACTCGGAACTTGGGGCTGGGGTTGCGAGGAGAGGGAGATACCGCACTTCCCACAAAACTTCGCCTGTGGTGGACTGACAAACCCACATTGTGAACAACCGCGCTCAAGCCGTTGACCACATTCGGTGCAGAACGCCATTTCTGCAGCGTTTTCAAATCCGCAACTCGCGCAACGCATGGTGTTTCTTTACCTCTCTATGGTTGCCGATGCAAGGAAAGATAAGAGAACCAGCTTCTTCATCACCCTCACCCTAATCCTCTCCCATCCGGGAGAGGGAATTTTTAGCTTCCGTCTCCCTTGATGTTGACCCATAAGCTGTAGTACCACAACGTCAAAGGAGGGTCTCCTATGGCACGCTTGGACTTGGTTCCACGCGATCATCTTGATCCTGAACTCCGCGACACGCTGGAAGCGTTTGAACGTGCATGTCCTGACTTTAACCCTGCTGTGTTTCAGGTCATGGGCCAGAATCCGGAATTGAGTAAGGCATTCTATCGTTTCTACATCCCGACCCGGCTCAACGGGCTGCTGGATAGTCGGCTCAAAGAGTTGGTCCGACTGAAAATCGCTGAACTGAATGCGTGTCGTACCTGACAGCGTTCTCGGACTGCACAGGATGTGCAGGAAGGGGTGACTGATGAGGTCGTGCTAGCGTTGGCGGATTTTGCCAATGCCCCACAGTTCTCTGCGCGTGAGAAGCTCGCGTTACAATTTGCCGAACGGATGGTGCTTAACCATCACCAGATTGACGATGACTTTTTTCGTAATTTGCGCCGCGAGTTTGCTGCCGCAGAAATTCTTGAACTCGGCTTACTGACAGGTCTCTTTATTGGCTATGGTCGGCTACTTGCCATTCTCGACTTAGAGAACCCGGCAGTGGCACCGTAGAAAGGAGGAGCAGATGGCTGGATGCTTAGATGGAATCAGAGTGCTGGATTTGGGACGCTATCAGGCTGGCCCCCGCTGTGCCATGATTCTCAACGATCTGGGGGCAGAAGTCGTCAAAGTCGAAGCTCCCGGCGGAGATGAATCGCGCGGGTTAGGCCGGGTCTATTGGGGCTCATACAATCGCGGTAAGAAGAGCATCACGCTCAACCTCCGCAGCGAGCAAGGCAAAGCACTGCTGCGAGAGCTGGTCCCGAAGTTCGATATGCTCTTGCAGAACTTTCGTCCCGGCGTGATGGACGCGATGGGCTTCGGCTACGAGACGTTAAAGACGCTTAATCCCGGTTTGATTCTGATTAACGTTTCCGGGTTTGGTCAGTATGGACCCTACAAACATCGACCCGCGTATGATCCCATCGGTCAGGCCATGTCCGGACTGATGAGTTTCACTGGATTTCCCGACGGGCCACCAATCCTGACCAATTCACCCATCATAGACCGCATCACCTCGCTGCATGCCACCATCGGCGCGTTGGCCGCACTGCATCGGCGCGATATGACTGGCCAAGGACAAGCACTCGATGTGAGCTTACTTGATACAGGCTACACCTTGATGGAGATTCCTATCGCTCAATACCTGCTGACAGGAAACGAACCACAGAGGCGAGGGAATCAGCCTGGTGGCATAGCTCCGGCCAATGCGTATCTCGCTAAGGATGGATGGGTTTATATCCTGGCGGTCCCGCAGGACATGTGGGGTAAGTTTTGCCGTGCTATCGGTCATGAAGAACTCTTGCAGGACTCGCGCTTTGCCTCCATTGCCGCACGTACAAAAAATACAGAAGAAATCAACACTCTCGTTTCTGCCTGGGCACAGGAGAAAACTGTTGCGGAGATTGTCACCATTCTTGAACGTGCCGAGGTGCCAGTTGCTCCAGTGCACTCGATTGCCCAGGCAGCAAATGACCCACATCTGTGGGAACGGAAGATGCTCGTTGAGATAGAAGACAAGGAGACTGGTCGGACTTTTGTTCCCGGTCTGACCGTGAAGTTCTCTGAAACTCCCGGTGCTATTGGCCCTATTCCACGACCTGGGGAGCATAACCAGGAGGTGTATTGCGATTTGCTTGGTTACAGCACGAAAGACTTGGCTCAATGGCAGGAGGAAGGGGTGGTGTAAGTGAAAGTAGTCAGTAGCCAGTGGTCAGTAGTCAGTAGGGAAAAAGAATCGGAGAATCGGTGAAACGGAGACATGACGAAAAGGAACGGGCGAATGGGGGAATGGGCGAAGAAAAAAAGGAGAGGAGGGGTCGCCGGTTCTCCCATTCTCCGTTTCGCCCTTTCGTCTTCTTTGTCTCCCTACTCCACCCAGCCAAACGTCCGCGTCACCGCGCGCTTCCAGTCACGATAGTATTGTTCTCGTATGGGAGAGGGCATGACCGGAGCCCACACTTTGTCCTGTCCCCAGTTGGTTCGTAGCTCGTCGAGTCCACTCCAATATCCAACTGCGAGACCGGCAGCATAGGCAGCACCGAGTGCCGTCGTTTCTGTGAACGTGGGACGAATGACCGGCACGCCGAGTACGTCGGCCTGGAATTGCATGAGCAGTTCATTTCTCACCATGCCCCCGTCAACTTTGAGGGCAGCAAGCGGGATGTCGGCATCGGCATTCATGGCATCTAGCACCTCGCGGGTCTGAAATGCCGTCGCTTCTAACACAGCTCGTGCAATGTGACCTTTGTTCGCGTAGCCGGTGAGCCCAACGATGACGCCACGCGCGTCACTCTTCCAATATGGTGCGAACAACCCGGAGAAAGCCGGGACAAAGAAAACACCACCATTATCTTCCACCGTGCGTGCAAGTGCCTCAATATCCGCCGACTGCGCAATCAATCCCAAGTTATCGCGGAGCCACTGGACCAGTGCACCAGTTACCGCGATGGAACCTTCGAGCGCGTAGACCGCACGCTCTCGTCCCAATTGATACGCGACTGTGGTCAGAAGCCCCGAACG
>Ga0187892_10011006_pt1 | contig 11256 bp, 10 predicted proteins | sample MA1701073metaG_FD_139345 | JGI IMG/M metagenome (GOLD analysis project Ga0187892, IMG submission 139345) | Bio-ooze microbial communities from a basaltic lava cave in the Kipuka Kanohina Cave System on the Island of Hawaii, USA - MA170107-3 metaG ... | reverse complement strand
GCTGTGCGATATCCATCCGCACAACGTCGACTACATGATCGCGTGCTTCAACATAGCGCTGCTGGGCGCGGATAACGACGAGTTGAAAGACGCCGCGTTGCGCGTGCTGTGGTCGCGCAACAAACACGCGACCGACGAGCTGCGCAAAACGTTTCTCGCGATGAGTCAGCCGCGGGTGTTGCAGGCGTTGCCGGTGGATGAGCAGCTTCGTCTCGTACGCCGGCTGGTGCGATTCCGCGAGGACGCCACCGCGCTGCGCGTGCTGGACGGGCTTCTCGGTGACGACAATCTGCGCACCCTGTACGGGCGCCAGATCGCCGATTGCCTGCTCGGTCTGTATACGACGTACGCGCGCTTCGGGCTGAAGCAGCCTGCCGACAACGTCAAATTGCGACTGGGCCGGTACTTTCCATCACCAGATGTGATCGGCGGCTTGCCGCCGACGAAAGAAGCGCCCGTGTCGATCCGGTCATCGACGCAGCGCGGACCCGAGACCTTGCGCATCGATATCTGATCTTTGCGGGACAGACCACGAAGTGCTCTGTCCCCAACCATTTCTCACTAACACTTGGGCCGTTGAGGAGAAAATGAGAAATGATGGCGGCTGCGCCGCCGATGATGCCCGCTGCGCGGGCTATGAGCTGCGCGCACGCTCCATCATTCGTCATCGGCGCGCAGCGCCGTCATAGCGGCCGCACGCCGCGTCATGCGCATAGGCGCTACGCGCCTATGCGCTCCACCATCCGCTTCGCCTCCGCCGCCGCGGGGTGCTGCGGAGACTGTCCAATCAAATGCTTCAACACGCCGAGCACCTGCGACGGCGGCGCGCCTGAATGCAGCATCAATTGCGCACCGAGCAGATAAGCGTTCGGAATATCTGCGTGCATCGGGTACCGCTTGTCGAAGCCGCGGACAAGCTGAGTTGCCAGTTTCATCTTGCCCGCGGCGAACGCGCCGCGCGCGAGCGGAACCACATCGCTCGGGTTGCGCGGCTGGTAGTCCGGCTTGCGCGCGAACGCGGCTTCGACCAGCGGCAAGGCCTCGCGCGCGTTATCGGTCTTCAGCAGCAGCTCGAGATAACGCTCGGTGTGATCCTCGATACGAACCGCCGCGCCTTCGATCAGCAGCAGCTTGTGCAGGCGGCCGTGCAATGACAGGTCATTCGGACGCTCGCGCAGCTCGCCCGATAGTATTTCGATCGCTTCCTTGATCTCGCCGGCGGCGACCATCTGGCCGATCAGCGCGTCGCGCGCGCGTCGCTGATGTTCGGCGGAACTGACGCGTCCCCGAGTGCGCGCTTCGCCCGGCCCGACCACTGACACGCCCAGCGCACCGGAGTACTGGTACATCACATAGCCGAGCAACGCGCACATCAGCACGAAGAAATAGTTGGCGATGAAGGCGGTGACGAACATGCCTATAGCGAACGTGCGCGCGATTCCCGCGGCCAGCACTTGCGGCGAAACACCCTGCTTCACCTTTTCCACCTGCGCTTCAAGCTGTGAGCCAACGAGGTTCGGCAACACGAGGTCCGCGGCCTGCTGCGAACTCACCATCAGCAGCAGCAGGAAAAGGCACAGGACAAGATACGGCTTGCCGATCTTGCGCGCGACTTCCACGCAGCGCGCGGGATTGACCGCCTCGGTCAGGCTGTCGGTCATTGTCAGCACGATCGTGCTAGACGGCAGCAACAGCGCGAAAGCGACCAGGAGCAGCACCAGCAGCACAGCGCTTTTCAGCAGGCCGCTGGCCACTACGATCAGCACCGGCACGCCGGCCAGGATCGCGAACATCTTGTACGGACGGTACGGGCTGCCCTCCCCGGCGAACTCCGGGTATTGCTTCGGATTCAGATATCCGGCCGCGGTGCGCTCTATCACCAGAAAGCCGTAACGCGCGATCACGACCGAAGCGATCAGCGCGGCCAACAGCAGCACAAGCGTTCCCAATCCAGGCGACGTGAAGGCGTTGCGGCCGAAGATCCATGCAGCGATTGCGACGGCGAGCGCGGTGGCGGCAACGCGCGCAAGCGGCGCCGGCTGCGCCGGGAACAAGAAGAATTTCAGCATCCGGTGCCAGAACGGCGCAACGGGCGCTTCAGGTGATTGCCAGGTCGAAAGTTCGGCGGCCAAATGCAACCTCGGAAGGGCGCGGCTGGCTACGCCGCAGCGGCGATGCTACGGTCGGCAACGAACGCCGAACGTAACAGTTGGGTGGATTTCTACAGCTTTTCCGTTTCGCCCGAACGCGGCTGCCACTTCATCAGCCGCTTCTCGGCGACACCGACCGTCCAGTCAAGCACCAGCGCAAACGCGGTAAGAACCAGGATGCCCGCCATCACCGTGTTGATATCAAACGTGCCTTCGGCCTGGAGGATCAGATAGCCGACGCCGCGCGCGCTGCCGAGGTATTCGCCCACCACCGCGCCGACGAATGCGAGTCCGACCGACGTGTGCAGCGACGAGAATACCCAACTCGTTGCGCTCGGCAGGTATACGTGGCGCAGCAGTTGCCGTTGCGTGGCGCCCAGCATCCGCGCGCTGGCAAGCACCGTCGGGCTGACTTCCTTCACGCCCTGATAGACGTTGAAGAAGACGATGAAAAAAACGAGCGTGAATCCGAGCGCGACCTTGGAGGCCACGCCGAGTCCGAACCACACCGCGAAGATCGGCGCCAGGATCACGCGCGGCATCGAATTGAGCGCCTTGATGTACGGATCAAGGATCGCGGCGGCCAGCGGTGACAGTGCGAGCCACATGCCCATGCCGAGGCCCGCCAGCGTGCCGATCGCAAAAGCAAGCACCGTTTCCAGCAGCGTAACCCACAGATGCCCGTAGATGTCGCGCGCGACGAAAAACCAGATCCAGACGCGCTCGAAGATCTTGACCGGCTCGCCGAAAAAAAACGCTGCCTGCCGGTCGTTGTCGAAAAACACCGGTGGAATCAGCCCGGGCTTGGTCAGAACATGCCACAAGGCGAACACGGCGAAGAGCACGCCGATCTGCCACGCGAGCAGGTTCTTCGGGTTCGGTTTGATTGCAGCCCACATTTTGGGTTGAGCGCTCAGCGTTCAGCGTAGGCGTTCAGCAGGTGTTTCGCTCAACGCCGAACGCTCAACGCTAAACGGCACTCTTCTGTTGTTCATAACCCTTCAGCACTTCTTCGCGCAGCACGTTCCAGATCGCCTGGTGCAACTCGATGAAACGCGGCGTCACGCGTACTTCCGCCACGTCGCGCGGCCGTGGCAGATCGATCGCAAACTCGCCGATCGGATGCGCGGCTGGTCCCGCCGACAGCACGACCACACGGTCGCTCATCGCGATCGCTTCGTCGAGATCATGCGTGATGAAAAGCACCGCTTTTTTCCTCGCTGCCCACAGCTCGAGCACTTCGTTTTCCATCAACTGGCGCGTCTGGACGTCGAGGGCGGAAAACGGTTCGTCCATCAAAATGATGTCGGGATCGAGAATCAGCGTTTGCGCCAACGACGTGCGCTTGCGCATGCCACCCGACAACTGATGCGGATAGCGGTCGCCGAAACCGCCGAGTCCGACACGCTTCAACCAGCCATCGCCTTGCCGGCGCGCTTCCGCGGCCGCGACGCCGCGAAACTCGAGGCCCGCGATGACGTTATCGTGCGCCGTGCGCCACGGCATCAGCGCTTCGGTTTGAAACATGTAGCCGGCGCGGCGGTTGATGCCCGCCAGCGGCTCGCCAAACACATGCACGGTGCCGCTGCTGGGCTCGAGTAGTCCCGCGCCAACGTTGAGCAGCGTGCTCTTGCCGCAGCCGGTCGGTCCGACCACGCTGACAAACTCGCCCGGCGCGACCGCGAGCGATACATCTTGGACTGCCGTGTACCGCTGCGATCGATCGTCGCGCGAGACGAAGGTGCAGGTGATGTCGCTAAACGCGAGGGCGGCCGTCATGGCAGGCGTCGCCGACCACCCCTCTCCCCAACCCTCTCCCGCAAGGGGAGAGGGCGAGTTCGGCGCTGCGCAGAGGTCACGATGCCTTCGGATACTTCGCGTTCGCCTTGCGCACGAACTCGTTCGTGTAGTTCGCCTTCAGATCGAGCTTGGCGGTCTTCATCGTGTCATCAACGCTTTGCAGCGCGCGCAATGCGGTCGCGGAGCCGGCGTCGGGAATCATGCCGTCGGGCGACAGCGCACCCTTGGCCTTCAGAAAGGCTTCGATATAAATAGCGCGATCGCCCAGCAGATACGACTCCGGCACAACCTTGATGATGTCCGACGGGCCGGACTGGGCAATCCACCTGTTCGCGCGCACCATCGCGTTGACCAGCGCCTGCGCGGTGTTCGCATTTTTCTCGAGGAATGGCACCGGCGCGTACAGGCAGCCCGCTGGCATCGGTCCGCCAAAAACCTTGTCGGCTTCCGCCACATCGCGCGTGTCGGAGATGATCCGAATCTCATTGGCGCGCGAAAGAATGGTGATCACCGGATCGAGGTTCGAGATCGCGTCGATCTGCCCCGCGCGCATCGCCGCCACCGCGCCTTGCGACGCGCCCACGCCGATATACGAAACATCGGTCGCCTTTAGCCCAGCTTTGGCGAGCACGAAATTCGCCATGATGTTGGTCGACGATCCGGGCGCGGTGACGCCGATCTTCTTGCCGCGCAGATCAGCGACCGTCTTGAAATCGGGCATGGTTTTCGTGCTGACGGCGAGCACGATCTGCGGTGCGCGGCCCTGCAGCACGAACGCGCGCATCGGCTGGCCCTTCGCCTGCATGTTCAACGTGTGTTCGAACGCGCCGGAAACCACATCGGCGCTGCCGCCGACCACCGCCTGCAAGGCGCGCGCGCCGCCGGCAAAGTCGACGATCGACAGGTCGAGTCCCTCGGCCTCGAAGTACTTCAACTGCTCGGCGATCGTCAGAGGCAGGTAGTAGAGAAGGTTCTTGCCACCGACGGCGATCGAGACCTTCTTTCGCTCAAGCGCCTGCGATCGGGCCACCATCGGAACGGCAAGCGCGGCGGCAGCTGCCGCCGATGCAGCAAGAAAGCTGCGGCGTCGGGTGAAGCGCATGGTGACTCCTTGCGAGTAGAAACGGCGGCGAAACTATAGCCGCCACCTTCACCCTTCACCGTACCCATGAACCTCGGCTTCGATGAGGTACCGACGCGAGTATCCGTGCGCAGCGGTCACACTGGAAGTGCGAGGATCGGAACGAGGGGGCTCGGCGGCCCCCTCGTGCACCCCCAGCCAAGTAGACATATACGGTTCATGCTTTCGATTCCGCGACGATAGCGTCGCTGGGATCTCTACCTCAAGGCGCCTCCACCTTGATCCACTCCGCGAGCGCCTTGTTCTTGTCGTCGTACTTCACTTCCGCGCGGCGGCCGCTTTGCAGATCGGCGATACCGCCGCGCAAATTGGTCTGCGCGCTGCGCGACCGATCGATCCAAATGCGCGTACGGTCGGTCACCGTGACAGTGCGCTGGCCGCCGTCGACGCTCATCGTCAATGAACGCGCTTGCGCGCTGACGGCCTGGATACTTCCGATCATCGATTGTGGCGTGCCAGACACGCCCGGCGACTGCCCGATCGGGATGTAGCGATCGGTGAACTCATGCCCGTGCGCCACCGGGACGGCCAGTGCAAATACAAGGAGCGCTGCGACACCTGTCTTCATATCGGTCTCCGATCACGAAGCATCGACAAGTTCAGCACGCGCCTTGCGTAACCCGGCGATTGCGTCGCGGATGCGTTCTGCGCGGCCGTACGACGACTCTTTCGCCTTGCGTGCCAGTCGCCGCACCTCGTCAAGCAATGCGATAGCGCCCGCATGCAAACCAACGGCCGACAACACGCGAATGGCATCGCCGGTATCCGCTATCGCGCGCGTGAAGTTGAACGCGCGCTGGTCATCGGGCGAGCGAGGTGCGCCTGCTTTCTCCAGTGAGCCAATCGCGTTGTCGATGTTGTCGAGCGCGTTGATCACGCGCAGAAACGCGGCGATCGCTTCAACCTGCGTGGCCTCCAGCCGGATGCCGACGCGGTTCGGATCGAGACCGATCAGCACCTTGCCCGCCGGGGAATTGTTGAAGCTTGCACCGTTGTAGAACGCGACCGCGCCTTCGATCGTGTCCACCGCGTTGTTGTGGAAAAACGGACCGGTATCTGCCGCCTCGACCAGGCTCGGCGTATTGAACGTGCCGTCCCCGGGAAAGCGGAAGCCGTCGTCGCGCGGCACTTTTTCCTTCGTCAGTTTTTGGCGCAGATCGGGCAGATCTTCAACGCCCGTGTTGAAGCTCAGGTTGCCGGCGTTGCCCTGACCGAAATTTGCGTTGGACCCTGCATTCGAGTGACACAGATTGCACTTGCCGAGCCGATTGTCGAGAAAGATTTCCTGCCCGCGTTTGGTGATCGTCGCTTTAAGCGGCAACGGCAATTTCAATTCCCGCTGGCGGCCGAGCGATGCCTGGAATGCTTCCAGCGCCTCCAGTTCGTTCGCGGTCGGAAGACGAAAGTCGACGCCTGGAACACGGTCCAGCCGCTTGGTGAAATGCTGGATCACCGCACCAGTTGCAAATGATCGCAGCGTGCCGTCGCCGGGAGCACCGTCGCCGGACCATCCGGTGCGCGGCCCGGCCGGATTGTCGATCGACACCTTCAGGCCAATCGTGTGCGGTATGCCGCGCATGACGAAGCGGTTGTCCAGATCGTCGAAGCCGTCAAGGTTCTCCATGATCAGCGCGAACTCTCGCATCAGCCGCGAGTTCTCGAAATTCTTTGCCAGGTCCGGATTGAACTCCGCGACGAACAGCGGATCGGTTTTCGGCAGGCGCGCGATGAAAGCCGGATCGAGCGTCAGATTGTTATCGGCCGGATGGCACGTACCGCAGGTGCGGCCATTGCCGTTGAACGTCTCGTTGAAGAAAAGGCGCCGGCCCTTGGCGACGAGCTCGGCCTGTGGATCGGGCGGCGGTTCAGGCTTCGGTGTCTCGCAGGCGATCATTAAACCTGCAAGCGCGGTGGCGATCGCACCCACCCGGGCCAACGCAACGTGCTCTCTTTTCATTTTCGACTCCGTCTCGTCGACGCAGTCAACCTAGCACCCGCCTTGCACCGGTCCTATCGCGCAAGGCCGCGCCACCAGATACCGCTAAGCTGCGCGCCGATCGAGCATCGCTTGCGCGATCGTGTTCACGTCCGTGTATTCGAGTTCGGCGCCGGCCGGAACGCCGCGTGCCAGCCGCGTGATCTTGAGTTGCGAATCACGTGCGCGCAGCAGTTCGGAGATGTAGTGCGCGGTGGCGTCGCCTTCCGGCGTGAACGAGGTCGCGACGATCACTTCGCGCACCGAACCCTCCGTTGCACGCGCCAGCAGGCGATCGAGCTGGATTTCCCGCGGGCCGATGCCGTCCAGCGGCGACAGCCGGCCGAGCAAAACGAAATACATCCCGGAGTACGACAGCGACTGCTCGATCGTCAATTGATCCGCGGGACTTTCGACCACGCACAGCAGCCCCGCGTCGCGCCGCGCGCTGGCGCACATCTCGCAGAGTTCGAGCTCGGTCAAGGTATTGCAGCGTGCGCAATGGCGCACTTCGCGCGCGGCGACGAGCAACGCGTCGCCAAGCGCCACCGCGGCATCGCGGTCATGCTGCAACAAATGAAAAGCGATGCGTTGCGCCGACCGCGGCCCGATGCCGGGCAGCCGCTTCAATGCATCGACGAGTTTGTCGAGAACAAGACCGAGTTTCATTTACTGCATGAAGAATGATGCGGCCTGCGGCCGCTATGAGGCGCTGCGCGCCTATGACAAATGAAGGTTCCTTGCGTGAAGCTCATCGCCCGCGCAGCGGGCGTCATAGGCGACGCAGTCGCCAGTCATTTGTCATCGCTTCAAAAAGGCAGCTTGAATCCCGGCGGCAACGGCAGACCTGACGTGACCGTGGCCATTTTCTGTTGCGCGGCTTCCTCGGCGCGGCGCACGGCATCATTCATTGCCGCGGCGACGAGATCCTCGAGCATGTCCTTGTCATCGCCCACGAGGCTGGGGTCGATCGACACGCGCCGCACCTGGTTCTTGCACGTCATCAACACCTTGACCAGACCGGCGCCGGACTGGCCTTCGACTTCCATCTGCGCAAGCTCGTCCTGCAGGCGCTTCATGTTCTCCTGCATTTTCTGCGCCTGCTGCATGAGGCCAGCGAGTTGGCTTTTGACCATGATGGTTTATCTCCGCGTCTGATCCGTAAGCACTTCGAAGCTGGGCTTTCCCCGCCAACTCGCTGGCTCAGCGACGGTTAGGAACGAGGGGGCTGGGCCGGCCCCCTCATGCACCCCCAGCCAGGTAAAAGGCCACGAACGAAGGATCGTGCACCTCCAGCCAAGGTAAAAGCCATAAACGGAGCGGGTCATTCCGCCGGGCGAATCGAGTTTGGATCGACCTCGGCGCCGAAGTTCTCGATCAATTGTTGCACGACCGGGTCGCTGTAGATGGCCTGCTCGGCGCGTTGCTGCCGCTCGCTGCGTTCGTCGCGCTGGCGTGCGGCGGCGGTTTCTCCTTCTACGGCACCGACATCGACCGTCACTCGCACGGGGCGACCGAAGTGCTGCGCGAGTGCGGTCTTCAGGCGCTCGACGTTGCCGGCGTCCACTAGCGCTTTGGTAGGCACGCGCAGTCGGAAGTGATCGTTGTCGCTCGCAACGAGTTGGCTGCGCACCGCGAGTTCGCGCCCCATTGCACTTACCGGCAGCCGGGCCACCAGTGCCGGCCAGTCGCCATCGAATGCGCGTTGCGAAGGCTGTGCTTGTAGCGCGGCACGCGGCTCCAGCGGTGCGGAAGTTCGCGGCGGCCGTTGCGTTTGCAGAGCGGCGACCTTCGGCGCCGGCGCGGTTTGTTCCATCGGCGCAAAGGCGATCATGCGCAACAGCGTCATTGTGAATCCGGCGTACTCGTCAGGCGCAAGATGCAGATCGTTGCGACCGTGCAGCGCAATCTGGTAGAGCAGTTGCACTTCATCGGGCGCGAACTCTTTGGCCAATCGGCGCACGTCAGCGGCGTTCTCGACCTCGTCACCGATCGCATCCGGCACCTGTTGCGCAAGCGCAATCCAATGCAGCAGGCTGCCCAGATCACGCAGCGCCTGCGCGAAAGAAAGGCTGCGCTCCGCCATCTCGTCGGCGATCGCAAGCAGTGCTGCAGCATTGCGCGCCGCCAGCGCATCGAGCAGGCGCGTGAGCGTCGTCGTATCGATCGCGCCCAGCATGCCGCGCACCGCCTCGACGGTCAGAGCGCCACCGCTATAGGCGATTGCCTGATCGAGCAGGCTCAAGCCATCGCGCATGCTGCCGCGCGCCCCGTGCGCCAGCATTCGCACGGCGGCGGGCTCGGCATCGATGTTCTCCGCGCGCAGGATTTCTTCCAGCCGCCCGCTGATTCCGGCGGGTGTCATCTGCTTGAGGTTGAACTGCAGACAGCGGCTCAGCACCGTGACGGGAATCTTCTGCGGGTCGGTCGTGGCAAGAATGAACTTCACGTAGTCGGGCGGCTCTTCCAGCGTCTTCAGCATCGCGTTGAACGCATGCGCAGTCAGCATGTGCACTTCGTCGATCATGTAGACCTTGAAGCGTGCGTTGCTCGGCGCGTAAATGGCGCGTTCAAGCAACGCGGTCATCTCGTCGACGCCGCGATTGCTCGCCGCATCCATCTCGATGTAGTCGACAAAACGGCCGGCGTCGATCGCCGTGCACGCGTCGCATTGATTGCAGGGCGTCGCGGTGATGCCGCCCGTGCCGTCGGGCCCGATGCAATTGAGCGCTTTGGCCAGAATGCGAGCCAGCGTGGTCTTGCCGACGCCGCGCGTGCCGGTGAAAAGCCACGCGTGATGCAGCCGTTTCTGTTCGAGACCGTGCGTCAGCGCCCTGACAATGTGCTCCTGCCCGACCAGCGAAGAAAAATCGCGCGGCCGCCACTTGCGGGCGAGAACCTGGTAGGTCACTTCAGGATTCGGGATTCAGGATTCAGCGACTGCGGCGGCGAAGTTATCACGCGGCCCGCAAGTCGCTCAGGCGCTCCAGCGCGTCACCGGTCAGACGGCAGACTCGCCAGTCGGGAAGGAGTTGAGCGCCAAGCGATTGGTAGAAATCGATCGCCGGCTGATTCCAGTCGAGAACGGCCCACTCGAAGCGGCCGCAACCTCGTTCGACCGCAAGCCGCGCCAGATGAACGATCAGCGCTTTGCCGTAGCCGCGCCCGCGCGCCTGGGGAACCACGAACAGGTCTTCCAGATACAGCCCACGGCGCGCGAGGAAGGTGGAGAAGTTGTGGAAGAAGAGCGCGAAGCCGACCGCATGCCCGTCTTCCCACCCGATCACCGCCTCGATCACAGGTCGCGTGCCAAACAACTCGGCACGCAATCGTTCCTCGCTCGCCACGACCTGGTGCAACAGTCTTTCGTACTCCGCCAAACCGCGGATCAGCGTGAGCAACACGCCACAATCTTCAACGCGCGCAGGTTCAATGCGAAAAATCATAAGGACAGGATTGAGGATTGAGGATTGAGGATTGAGGATTGAGGATTGAGGATTGAGGATTGAGGATTGAGAAACGCGCGTCATCTGCAAGGGGGAGGTCCAGGAGGGGGCGTAGCCCCCTCCTGCATCCCCACCTTCGCGAGCCGAGCGAGCCTCCGCCCTGCGGGCGGAGGCGAGCCTTGTCCTCGGCACTGCTAGCACTCCGCTGTGGCTGCTTCGTTCCCGACCTGACCAGGTTCACGGCTCTTGCATGCGAGGGGGCCCGCCGCCGGCGATGGTATCAACCTCGATCAGCGATCCATCGGATAACACCAGCGCTCCGCGGACCGGCACGTCGCTCCGGATCGAGCGCACGACGTCGCGATACCGTCGAATCTGTTCTTCGTATCCAGCGCGTTCGGAATCGAGCAGCTGCCACTTGTAGTCGAGCACCCACAGCGTTCCATCAACTTCCGCCAGACGGTCGATGCGATGGAGACTCCCAGTCGCGTCGATCACTTCGATTTCGGCTGCGGGGCCGATGCCGCGAGCGAAAAAACGCTGAAGCTCCGGGCTGCACAGTACGGTGCGCACCGCGTCTTGCGCCTGCCGCGCCTGTTCCGGTGTCAAATCGAACTCGTGCGCGATCGCCCCAACATCCGGCGCCTGCGCGTCCGGCTCCGCCCGTTCCAGCAGAACGTGCCAGCAGGATCCGACCCGCATCGCATCTGTTTCCTCCCGCAGCGGCGATCGGACGCCGGTCGG
>Ga0187892_10011005_pt1 | contig 11257 bp, 14 predicted proteins | sample MA1701073metaG_FD_139345 | JGI IMG/M metagenome (GOLD analysis project Ga0187892, IMG submission 139345) | Bio-ooze microbial communities from a basaltic lava cave in the Kipuka Kanohina Cave System on the Island of Hawaii, USA - MA170107-3 metaG ... | reverse complement strand
GACAGGAGCGCCGGGTCCGGCGCCTCCTCCGGGTAGGCCAGCGTGACGTGGGCGGCGATCCGGGCCGCCATCACCGGGTCCCACGCCCGGCGCGCGGCCTCGATCCACCCCGCGGCTTCGGGCGCGACGAAGATGGTCGCGTGGTGGTCGCGGCCGCCCGTCGGCGCTCCCGGGCGGCGCGTCAGCGGCCGCCCGCCGCCAGCGTCTCCTCGCTGAAGCAGAGGATGTACCCGTCGGCGTCCTCGACGTAGAAGTCCGAGCACGCCCACGGCCGCGCCTCGAGCGGCCGGACGATCCGCGCACCGCGCGCGGAGACCTCCTCGTACAGGGCGTGGACGCCCGTCACGGCGAGCGACGCGTCGAGGTGCTCGTGCGCCCGGCGGTGGGCCCGGTCGCTCAGGGTCTTGGGCGCGCACTTGAGATGGATCGCGACGCCGTCCCGGCTGACGCTGGCGTAGAACGCCTCGTAGCTGAAGTCCTCCTGGAAGCCGAGGCGGTCGCGGTAGTAGGCCACCGCCGCGGCGAGGTCGTCCACGAGGAACTGCGGGGCGATCGCGGTCACGCGCGGCATGGTCCCTCCGGGCCCTGGTGGCGCCGCCCGCCCCGCCTGCTCGTCGCGCCCCACGGGCGGTCTAGTCGAGGTGGAGGATCCCTTCGCTCACCAGCACGCAGGCCCCGCCGACCCACGTCCGCTCGACAACGCCGTCGACCTTCTCGGCCCGGGCCAGGAGCGTGCTCGGGCGGCCCATCTCCACCCCCTGGGCGACCTTCACGCTGAAGTGCCCGCTCGGCTGCGGGGCGAGATGGGCCAGGAGTCCCGCCAGCACGCAGTTGGCGCTGCCCGTGGCCGGATCCTCGGGGACGCCGGCCGTCGGCGAGAACATGCGGGCCCGGATGTCGAAGCCGTCGGCGGCCCGCGTGTAGAGGAACACCGAGGGCCAGATGCCCTCGGCCCGGAGGGCCTCGAAGCCGGCCATGTTGACGTGGGCGCGCTCGAGGGCGGCCCGGTCGCGGAGCTCGGTGACCAAAAACGGCAGGCCGACGGAGGCCACCTGGGGGGGATGGGTCTCGGTCGCGATGTCGCCGGGGGCGAGCGAGACGGCGGTCGCCACGAGCGCAGGCGCGATGATCTTGTCGAGCGCCAGCGGCTGGGGCGCCATCAGCTCGCAGGAGGCGACGCGCCCGTGGGCGGCCTGGATGGTGATGGGGACGGGGCCGGCCTGCTCCTCGAAGGTCACGGTGAGCGAGGACCCGATCTCGCCCAGCTCCCCGGTGGTGGCCAGCACGAAGGCGGTGCCCACGTTCGGGTGGCCGGCGAAGGGAATCTCCCGGCCCGGCGTGAAGATGCGCACCCGGCGCGTGTGCCCGGCCTCGGGCGGGAGCACGAAGGTGGTCTCGGAGAAGTTGAACTCGCGGGCGATCTGCTGCATCCGGTCGTCGGGGAGCCCCCGGGCGTCGGGCAGGACGGCGAGCTGGTTGCCGCCGAAGCGCGTCTCCGTGAAGACGTCACAGATGTAGTAGCGATACTTCACCGGGGCCACCTCCTGGCTCCAGAGATGAGCGATTCACGGCTCGCGCCACCCGGCGCTCACGGGTCGATCACGCGATCGGCCCGGAGGAGCAGCACCTGCGGCACCGTCAGGCCCAGGGTCCTGGCCGTGCGCAGGTTGATGGCGAGATGGAAGCGCGCCGGCCGCTGCACGGGCAGGTCGCCGGCCGGCACCCCCTTCAGGATCTGGTCCACGTAGGCGGCGCTCCGGCGGAACATGTCGTCGAGGTCGGGTCCGTAGGACATGAGCCCGTGTCCATCCGCGAGGAGGGGGAACAGCGTGACCGAGGGGAGCCGGTGGCGGAGCGCCAGCTCGTCGATGCGCGGCTGGTAGAGCCGCATCAGCGGCGCGGACAGCGCGATGAGCGCCCGCGCAAGGTCCCGCACGGCGCGCTCCACGGCGCCGCCGAGATCGTCCGCCTGCCGCACCGGCGCCGAGTGCACGGTGATGCCGGCGGCGCGGGCGGCCTGCCCCGTCGCCTCGAACTGCGGCCGCGCGATGGCCGCGTCCCACAGGACGGCGACGACGCGGGTGGCGCGCGGCACCGCCTCCTTGAGGAGCTGGACCAGCTTGCCGCTCATCTCGGGCACGTCGAGGAAGAAGCCGGTGACGTTCCCGCCGGGCCGGGCCAGGCTCGCCACGAGGCCGCTCGCCACCGGGTCGGTCTCCAGGTCGATGGCCACGATGGGCACGGTGCGGGTGCGGCGCCGCGCGGCGCTGACGCCGTGGGTGCTGGTCACGACCAGGACGGTCACGCCGGCACCGAGCACGGACTCGACCGCGGGGCGTAGTTCTCCTGGAGGCCGTCGGTCTGGCGATGCTCGACGATGACCGTCTGGCCCGGGACGTAGCCGAGGTCGCGCAGGCCCTGCACGACGCCCTCCCGCGACCGCGGACCGCCGCTGACGATCCCCACACGTGGCACCGCGGCCTGCGCTCGGACGACGCGGGGGGCCAGCGCCGCGGCCGCGAGGCCGAGCAGGAGCCCGCGCCGGCGGAGGTGCTCCCCGGAGCTCGCCGCCTGACGCTCGGGGCACGAGCGCACGGGGCTCGCCGTCGCCCGATCAGCCCTGGCCGGGGACGCGTGCGGATCGCCGGGGGGCTGGCGCGGCGCTCACCGCCCGCCGCGGTCCTGCACGCGGTAGCCGTGGTCGTCGGTCTCCGCGCCGTCCTTGTAGTGGACGATCCGCCGCGGGGAGAGGTGGGTGCCGAGGAGCCGCAGCGTCCGGTCGCCGGCGACGCGGAAGCTGTGGGGCTGGCCGGGCGGCAGCACGATGGTGTCGCCCGCCTCGAGCCGGATCGGCCGGTCCTCCTGCCCCTCCATCCAGGCCTCGGCCGCGCCCTCCAGGATCAGCAGCACCTCGGTGTAGGGGTGCGAGTGGACCGGGGCCACGTAGCCCGGCTCCGCCGTCTGGATGCCCGTGCGGATCGGGAACTGGCCCTCGGGATCGGCCAGGAGCGGCTGGTAGTGGGACCGGGGGCCGAAGCTCACCGTCTCGGCCTCGGCCAGCCGGACGACCTTGGGTGCGGTCATGGTGATGGCCTCCTTCGGACGGTCATGGGCGCTCGCCGGCCGGCTCGTCGGCGTCCGCGGCTCGCGCGTGGCCGATCGCCTCCGGGGAATCCGTCGCGGCGCCCTCCCGGTAGCGGCGGAACACGTCCCAGGCCTCCTCCACCGACCGCGCCTGGAAGATCTGCGCTCGGCAGGCCGTGGCGTGGGGGAAGCCCTCCGCGTACCACGCCAGGTGCTTCTTGCTCTGGACCAGGGCCTGGTGCGGGGGGAAGTGGGCCCGGACCAGCGCGAGGTGCCGGGTGATGATCCCGAGCGCCCGCTCGCGCTGGAGGGCCGGGGGCAGGGCGTCGAAGCCCTCGTCGAAGATCCAGGGCCGGCCCAGCGCGCCGCGGCCGATCATGACCGAGCGGCAGCCCGTCTCGGCGGTCATGCGCCGGGCCTCGGCCATCGAGCGCACGTCGCCGTTGCCCGTGACCGGGACGTCCACCGCCGCCACCACGTCGCGGATGATGGACCACGGGGCCCGGCCCGTGTGGCGCTGGGAGCGGGTGCGGGGGTGGACGGTGATGGCGTCCACGCCTTCCGCCTCGGCCATCTGGGCGACCTCCACCGCGTTGAGGTGCGCGTCGTCCCACCCGCCGCGGATCTTGACGGTGAGGGGGACGGACAGCGCCTTGCGCATGGCGCGCAGGACGAGGGCGGTCCGGGTCACGTCCCGCATGAGGGCGGCGCCCTTGCCCTTGGCGGTGATCTTGGGCATGGGGCAGCCCATGTTGAGGTCGACGATGTCGGCGCCGAGGGCCTGGGCGCGCTCGGCGGCGCGGGCCAGGAGGTCGGCGTCCGCCCCCAGGAGCTGCATGGCCAGCGGGCGCTCCTCGGGGTAGTAGGCGGCGATCTCGGCCGCGTGGGGGTTGTCCAGCAGCAGCGAGCCCGCGTCGATCTCCTCGGTGGTGGTGAGGCCGCTGCCGCACTCGCGGGCCACCAGGCGGAACGGCGCGTTGGTGACGCCGGCCATGGGGGCCAGGCGCGCGCGGCCCCCGATCTCCATGGCGCCGATCCTCATGGCGGGAGTATACCAGCGGGCCCCGCCGGGTCGCGGGCGGGGGGCGGCTCAGGGGGATCGGGTCGGCGCGGCCAGGGCCTGGCGGATCACGCCGACGGCCGAGGCCCCGAACAGCCACGCGATGGCCAGGCCCACCAGGATGTCCGGCCAGGCCGAGCCGCTGAGGCTCACGGCGAGCGCGGCCACCAGCACCCCGCCGTTGGCGAGCACGTCGTTGCGCGAGCAGAGCCACGCCGAGCGCATGTTGATGTCGTCCCCGCGGTGGCGCCACAGGAGCGCCAGCACGCCCGCGTTGGCGGCCAGGGCCAGGACGCCCACCACTCCCATCACCCCCGCGTCGGGGGTGAGCCCGCGCGCCAGCTTCGCCAGCGCCTCGGCGAGCACGCCGAGGGCGAACCCCGCCATGCAGAGGCCCTTCACCAGGGCGGCCCGGGCCTGCCAGGCGGGCGCCCGCCCGACGACGTACAGGCTGAGGGCGTACACGAGCGCGTCCCCGAACATGTCGGCGGCGTCGGCGAGCAGCGCCGTCGAGTGGGCGGCGAGCCCGGCGCCGAGCTCGACGGCGAACATGGCGAGGTTGATGGCGAGCACGACCTGGAGCGTCCGTCGCTGGCGCGCGGGCACCACGTGCGCCTCGCAGCAGGCGACCTCGACGGGTCGGGCGGACCCCATGGCGTGAGCCTACACCGCCCGCCCCATGCCGCCGAGGCGGATGGGCCGGACGAGCAGTCCGAGCACAGGCAGGCGGACGGCGGAGTCGCGAGGGCCAGGCCCCCTCATCCGGTCGACCGGCGGGCTCACCCGCGATGCCCGACGCGGGCCCACACGCGGTACCCGACCAGCGCCAGGCAGCCGACGAGCAGCGCCACCAGCGCGGCGTCCAGGTGTCCGGTGAAGGCCCCGAGCCCCAGCGCTCCCAGCCCGATGACCGCCACCGGCGTGAAGCACGCGACACAGGCCAGGATCGCCCCGATCACCCCCACGATGAGCCAGCGATCCTGCCTCACCGCCGCTTCGCGGCCGGCGACCGGCCGCCGGTGCTCCCGGGTTGTCATCGCCGTCCCGCGAGGAGGCCGCCGAAGATGTGGGCGCCCAGCTTGAACGCCTCCTCGATCACCATCCCCGCCCCGGGCACGTCCTGGTGCGCCGTCCGCCACGCCCGCAGGTGCTCTTCCGACCGGAAGAAGTTGAGGGTGGTTCAGAGGGTGTCGCACGCCCGGCGATCGGCGTCGGCCTGCCGGGCCGCCCACACCATGGCGTCCCGGGCCCCGGGGCCGGGCCCGGAGGGATCCACCTCGAGCGCGATCGGCGCCCGGCAGTGATGGCACTCGGAGCGGATGCCCACCGGCTCGTCCAGCATCGCGGCGATCCCGAGCGCGTCGATGGCGCAGCAGACGTACCGCGAGCCGCGCCGCCCGCCGAGCTCGACCACGAAGGGCGTCGGGGCCGCCGAGAACGGGTAGGCGAGATCCACGCGGCCCCCGTCCAGGCGGATCAGGTCGTCGCGGTCGAGCTGGGCCAGGGCCTCCCGGACCCGTTCGGGGGCCTCGCCCGGGATGGCCGTCAGGAGCGCGTCCACGGCCACCGCCCCCGGCCGCTCGACGAAGGCGGCCAGGACGCCGCGCATCACCGCGGTCTCGCGGGCGGCCCGCCGGGCCGGCCCCCGTCCCTCCACGTCCAGCGCGATCAGCTCCGCCGCCGTCCGCACCTCGACCCCCATGGCGTCTCCTCCCTCGGGGCGATGCCTTCGACCCATGCCCGGAGGGTACAATCTGTAGCAGCTACAGGTTCAAGCGCTTGTGCGGGAGGAGCCATGGACGCGACCAGCCCACCGGCCCGGCGGAGCATCGGCGCCCTGTCCCGGCGCACCGGTTGCAACATCGAGACGATCCGGTACTACGAGCGGATCGGGCTCCTGCCGCCCGCGCCCCGGACGGCGGGCGGACACCGGCTGTACGGGGACGCCCAGAGCCGGCGGCTTCACTTCATCCGGCGGACGCGGGAGCTCGGCTTCACGCTGGACGGGATCCGGACCCTCCTGCGGCTCGTCGACGGGGGCCGCCACACGTGCGCCCAGGTGAAGGGCATCACCGTCTTCCACCTCGCGGAGGTGCGCCGGAAGGTCGCGGACCTCCGGAAGATCGAGCGGGTGCTGGTCGACATGACGACCCAGTGCGCCGGCGGGACCGTCCCCATGTGCCCGGTCATCGACGCGTTCTTCGCTCGCGCCCCCGACGTGGCCCGCCGGGGCCGGAGGGGCGGGCCGGAGGGGCCCGGCCGAGCTCGACCCACCGGGAGGGCGACGCGCTCCCTGCGCTAGAGGGCCCGCTTGTAGGCCGCCCCGCCCTTCATGATGAGCTGGAGATTGTCCGGGTTCTGGAACACGCGCAGGTCCTTCAGCGGGTTGCCCCGGACGACCAGGAGGTCGGCGTACTTGCCGGGCTCCACGCTGCCGATCCGGTCCTCCATCTTGAAGATCTCGGCGTTGACCCGCGTCGCCGACAGGAGCACCTCCATGGGCTTCATGACCTGGCCCTTCAGCTCCAGCTCGACGGCGCGCTGGGCCTGCATGTCGCCCAGGAGGTCCGAGCCCGAGCCGATCTTGCACCCGGCCCGGTAGGCGTGGGTGAGCCCCTCCACGCTCTTCTCCCGGGCCTGGTTGATCTTGGCGAGGAGCGGCTCGGCGATGCCGTAGTTCTTGCCCTCGCGCCAGATGGCCTCGTAGGTCACCATGGTGGGCACGAGGTAGGCGCCGGCCTTCTTGATCTCCTTGGCGGTGGCGGCGTCGATCAGGTTGCCGTGCTCGATGCAGCGCACCCCGGCCTGGAGCGCCCGGCGCACCGCGGATGCCGAGTAGGCGTGGGCCAGCACGTACTTGCCCACGGCCTGGGCCTCCTCCACCGCCGCCCGCATCTCCTCCACCGTGTACTGGGTGGTGTCGAGCTCGTCCGAGGGCGACATGGCGCCGCCCGAGGCCATGAGCTTGATCTGGTCCGCGTCGTGGCGCAGGTTCTCGCGCGCCGCCCGCCGCACCTCGTCGGGGCCGTCGGCGATGGTGCCGACCATGCCGACGCAGCAGTCGACGGGGGCGATCCACTCCGCGCGGCGGCGCTTGTCGCCGTGGCCGCCCGTCTGGGAGATGTAGCGTCCCGAGACGAGCATGCGCGGCCCGGGGTAGAGGCCCTGCGCGGCCGCCTCGCGGAACCCGTAGTCGGCGCCCCCCGCGTCGCGCACGGTCGTGAAGCCCTGGGCGAGCGCCTGCTCCATGCGGCGCAGCGCCCGCGCGACGAGCAGGCTCGGCGGCAGCATCCGGTGCTGCTCGGGGATGTTGGCCTCGACGGCGCAGACGTGGACGTGGGCGTCGGTGAGGCCGGGCATCAGCGTCCGGCCCTTCAGGTCCAGCGTGTCGACCCGGCCGCGGAGCGGGCCGACGCGGCCGGAGCGGAGCACGTCCTTGATGCGCTCCCCCTCCACCACGACCGCCGCCCCCTCCACGGGGTCCTTGCCGGTGCCGTCGATGAGGAACGCGTTGGTGAAGACGGTGATACCCGCCATGGGGTCTCCCTTCCTGCGCCCGATCAGCCGTCGGCGGCCAGGAGGCCGGTGATGGCGGCGTCGACCTCGGGGGCGCGGATCACGTCGTTGTGGGCGGCGCCGGCGACGGCGACGAAGCGCGCCGCGACGCCCCGCTGGGCCAGGTCCTTCACGTAGTCCCGGGCCAGGTCCGGCGTGGTGTTGTCGTCGCGGTCGCCCGTGAGCGAGACGACGCGCGTCGAGGTCGGCACCTGCTTGACGAGGGCGTGGGGCGACAGGCTGTGCGGCCAGGGCCGGCCCCGCCGGTGGCGCCACTGGGGGATGTCGCAGGAGCAGGCGACCAGGACGGCCCCGTCGGCGACGCCCGGATGGCGGCCGATGATGACGCCGGCGAAGGCGGCGCCGCCCGAGTGCCCCGCCAGCACCACCCGGCTCGCTCGGTGGTGCTCGCGCAGCGCCTTCACGGCGGCGCCGACCGCGTCCACGTTGTGCCGGGTGTAGTGATCCTGCCGCCCGTGGGCCTCGCCCGTGGACAGGTTGCCCTCGCTGTCCCCGTAGCCCGGACGCAGGATCGCCACGACCACGGTGCCATCCGTCACCGCGCGGGCCGCCCAGCGGAAGACGTAGTCCGCCGGCCCCCCCGCGCTGACGTCGCCGTGGATGAAGACGGCGAGCCGGGGCGCGTCGCCCGGGGCGGCGGGCCGGAAGGTGCGGATCGCCAGGCACTCGCCGCCCCCGGCGACCCGCGTCGTGTGGTCGGCGGGGGCGCACCCCGGCTGGGCCGGGCTCGGCGCGACGGCGGCGGCCCCGAGGGCGGCGGCCAGCGCGGCGGCGACGCCCCGGCCGCTCACCGGGGCACGATCTTGGCTTCGTACATCCACAGCTTCTCGTCGGCGCGGGGCGTCCACTCGATCCAGCTCGCCACCCCGTAGAGGTCGTGCTGCTGCCAGAGGAACACCCACGGCGCCTCGGCGTGGACCAGACGCTGGAGCTCCGCCCACGCCTCGAGCCGCTTCTTGGCGTCCACGATGGTCACCGCCTGGGCGATCTTCTCGTCGATGGCCTTGTTGTTGCCGTAGGAGGAGTAGGTCGGGCTCGCCTGGAAGAGCTGCTCGATGGTGCCCTGGCCGTCCAGGGCCGGGCCCCAGCCCAGGAAGAACATGTCCCCGGTGGTGCGGTTCTTGATCTTGTCCAGGTGCGTGCCCCACTCGTTCACCACCACGTTGACCTTGATGCCGAGCCGCTGGAGCTGGGCGGCGATGGCCAGGGAGACGTCCTTGTCGAGGGGGTAGCGGCCCGAGGGCGAGTCGAGCGTGAGCTGGAGCTTGGCCGGGTCGACGCCCGCCTCCTTGAACAGCGCCTGGGCCCGGGCCGGGTCGTGCTTGTAGCACTCCAGCCCCGACGCGTAGTCGGCGTTCACCGGCGACAGGGGCCCGCACATCCGGGTGGCGCGGCCCCGGAGCACCTGCTGGATCAGCTCGTCCACGTTGACGGCGTGGTTGATGGCCTTGCGGACCCGGAGGTCCTGCATGGGCCCCGGCTTCAAGTTCACCAGCGCCAGGTAGTTGATGCGCGAGGACACCGTGCTCCGCACCTTGCCCCGGCCGCTCCGGTCCAGCATCTCCACGGCGTGGGGCGGCACGTCCTTCATGATGTCGATCTCGCCCGCGAGGAGCGCGGCCAGCCGGGCCGAGAACTCGGGGATGTAGCGGAAGGTCACGCGGTGGACGTCGGGCGCCCCCTGCCAGTAGTCGGGGTTCCGCTCGAGCACGAGCCGCTCGTCGCGCGCCCACTGGACGAACTTGAAGGGCCCGGTGCCGGTGGGCTTCTGGACGAGGGCCTGCACGCCCTGGTCGCGCAGCATCTTGGGCGGCATGGGCAGGAAGTCGGTGGCGGCGATGCGGTCGATGAGCCCCGGCCAGGGCTTGGTCGTGACGAACCGGACCGTGTAGTCGTTGACGACCTGGACCTCCTTCACCTGGGCCCAGCGCGGCAGATAGTGGGTCTTGTGCGCGGGGTCCTTGATGTAGTCCATGGTCGCCTTGACGGAGTGGGCGTTGAAGGGCTCGCCGTTGTGGAACTTGACGCCCTGGCGGAGCGCGAACTCCCACGTCGTGTCGTTGACGACCTTCCACCCGGTGGCGAGCATGGGCGCCGGCTTGTAGGTCTTGGGGTCGCGGTCGACCAGCCGGTCGTAGATGTGCTCGACCTGGCTGTTGGTGGTCCAGTCGACGATGGTGTTGGGCAGGATGGAGCGGGGCTCGGCGGCCAGGCCCACGATCACTTCCTTGGTGCGGGCCCGGTCCTGGCCCCCGGCCGGCGCGACGAGGCCGGCGAGCACGGCGACGACGGCGACGAGTCTCACGACGCCCATGGGATCCTCCCTCTCCGAGTGTGCCGAGCGCGGCGCGCGCCGGCGGGCGCCCGGTCCGTCCCGCCGGCCGCTCGATGATACTCCCTCCAGCGCCTGGCGGAGGTTGCCGCGAGCGCGGGACTCGTCGAGCCCGCCCCAGAGGAGCGTCGCCAGCTTGTCCCGCGGGTGCGTGTGGCCCCCCGACAGGCAGAGGTACGCGAGCAGGGCCTGGACCTTGCGGTTGAGCGGCGGCAGCGGCGCGCCGGAGCCGAGACGGCCCCGGAAGCCGCCGAGCAGCCCGAGCTCCAGAGGGGCCATGGGTCCGGCGTGTCGCTCAGGCGAGCCGCCCGGCGGCGTCCTCGGCGCGCCCGAGCCAGAACTTCATGCCCATCCGCTGGAACAGCTCCATGGCCCGCGCCAGCGCCGCCCGCGCCGCCGCCGGCTGGCCCGTGCGGCCGAAGAGGGCGCCCAGCCCGAGGTGGCAGCGCCCCTCCAGCGGGCGCATGCCGAGATCGACCGCGATGGCGAGCGCCTCGTGGTAGCGCGCGAGCGCGGCGTCGACGTCGGCGCGGGCGGCCGCCTCCGCCGCCAGGTGCAGCGCCCAGGCCTCGTCCCCGCGCTCGCCGCGCTGGCGGGTGAGGTCGAGCGCCTGGGCGGCCAGGTGCCGGGCCTCGGCGTCGTGACCGGCCAGGAGCTGCACGACGCCGAGGAGACAGAGCATGAGCGAATGGCCGAACAGCACGCGGGTCGACTCCGCCGCCTGGACGGCCTGGTCCAGGAGCAGGAGCGCGCGCTCGCTCTGGCCCGGGCGGGCGTGGGCGGCGGCCAGCGAGGCGAGGACCCGCGGCGCGTAGAGCGGGAAGCCGCCGCCCTCGCACAGCGCGGCGGCGCGGCCCAGCACCGCCGCCGCCTCCGCGAAGCGGCCGAGGGCCAGCTCCAGGTGGCCGAGGCAGTAGCACGCCCACACGAGCTCCTGGAGGCCGTCGACCCGCTCGGCGATCTCCACCGCCTCCTCGGCCACCGTCTGCGCCTCGGGGAAGTCGCCGGTGCGCACCAGGCCGAGCGCGAGCCAGGTGCGGGCGCCGACCGAGGGCAGCAGCGAGCCCGGGCGCAGGCGGCCGTCCACGGCCGTGCCCCGGAGCCGGTCCAGCGCGTCCCGCGTGAGGCCGACGACCCGCCCGTAGGCGCCCGCCGCGTAGCAGGCCCGGGCGAGGCCGATGGCCGTCCACACCTCGAGCCCGCTG
>Ga0187892_10011003_pt1 | contig 11258 bp, 11 predicted proteins | sample MA1701073metaG_FD_139345 | JGI IMG/M metagenome (GOLD analysis project Ga0187892, IMG submission 139345) | Bio-ooze microbial communities from a basaltic lava cave in the Kipuka Kanohina Cave System on the Island of Hawaii, USA - MA170107-3 metaG ... | reverse complement strand
GCTCGCGCTCGCCGGCATCGACGGCCCGGCCGCTCTCCGCGCCCGGTTCGCGCGCTCCGAGCCGCCCGGGCTGCGCCGGGTCTGCGCCTATTTCTCGCTCCGCCACCGCTTCTCCGAGGAGCGGCTGGCCTCCGCCGTCGCGCGGGGCGTCGCGCAGGTGGTGCTGCTCGGCGCAGGTCTCGACTCGTTCGCGTTGCGCCACCCGGAGATTCCGAAGCAGGTGCGCTTCGTGGAGATCGACCACCCCGACAGCCAGCGCTGGAAGCTCGAGAGGTTGGACGCGCTGGGCTTGTCCACCGCAGGCGTTCACTACGTGCCCGTGGACTTCGCCTCGCAGGATCTCGCGGCCGAGCTCGTGGCGGCCGGGGTCGATCCCGCACAGCCTGCGTTCTTCGCCTGGCTCGGGGTGACGCAATACATCGCGGCAAGCGCGGCGCTCCAGACCATCTCCCTGGTGTCACGCCACGCCGTCGGTTCGGAGATCGTGTTCGACGTGATCCTGCCCCTCGCCGCCGAGGAGCATGCGATCTCTTCCTTCGCCGAAGCTGGCTCGCAGCGTCACGGCGAAGCCTGGGTCTCGTACTTCCGGCCGGAGCAGCTGGCGCGCGATCTGCTCGCGCTCGGCTTTCGCCGCGTCGACACCTTGTCGCCCGGGCTCGCAGCCGCGTACTACGCCGGGCAGCCGCCCGAGGTGACGCCGTTGCGGGCGTGGCAGCTGATGGCCGCCGCCGTCTGAGCGTGATACCGGTCTGAGCCTTGCCCACCGTCCACTTCGAAGGCCGCTCCGTCGAGTGCCTGCCGGGCTCGAACCTGCGCATGGTGCTGCTGCGCGCACGCCTGCCGCTCTACAACTCGGTCGCGGCGGCGCTCAACTGCCGCGGCAGCGCGGTGTGCGGCACCTGCGCCGTGCGCATCGAGGGCGACGCCTCGCCGCCGACGCCCGCCGAGCTGCGCCGCCTCGGCCTCTTCCCGCACCGCCCGGACTCGGGCCTCCGCCTGGCCTGCCAGGTGAGCGTGCTCGGCGACCTCACCGTCACCAAGCCCCCCGGCCTGTTCGGCCAGCGCGGGGACGTTCGTCAAAACGTCAAAACGCGGGAAGGCGGGGAGCCGTTTTGACGTTTTGACGAACGTCCCCGCTCCGGCTCAAGGGCGGGGGGCGCTTGGCCGAAAAGCTGCGCGATGCCGAACGCTTGGCCCCTCGATCCGCACGCGCGTGCGCCTGCAGCGAAGCGGCCGTTCGCGCTGGTGGTGGCGACCGACGCGGACGAGCGGCGGCGCGTGGCCGAGGCGCTCGCGCGCGAGGGGCTCGATGCGCTCGAGTCCGCGTCGCTCGAGCCGGCGCTCGCGCTGCTCGCGGCGCGTCCGGCCGCGCTCGTCGTGCTCGGCAGCGAGATCGCGCCCGACGCCTGCCACGCCATCCGCCGGCTCGCGGCGGGCGCCGACGCGCCGATCCTGGTGCTGGTCGAGCCCGAGGACGCCGACGCCGCGCGCGACGCCTCGGCCGCCGGCGCCTCCGACTTCGCCGCGCGCCCCGTGGACGGCCCGCTGCTCCGCGAGCGCGCGCGCCTGCTGCTCGCGCGCGCCGAGGAGCGCGCCGCGCTGCGCCACGCGCAGGAGCGCCTCGAGAGCGCCCAGCGCCTCGCGCGCTCGGGCAGCTTCGCCGTCACGCTCGCGACCGGCGAGGTGGACGCCTCGATGCCCCTGTTCGAGCTGCTCGGGCTCGCGCCGCGCACCGGCCAGCACTACCGCGCCTTCGCGAGCCTGCTCGCCTCCGAAGACCGCGAGCCGCTGCTCCGCGCGGTGCAGAGCTGCCTCGAGCACGACCGCGCCGCCTCGCTCGACCTGCGCGTGTTCCGCACCGACGGCTCGGCGCGGGTGCTGCGCTGCCGCCTCGTGGCCCGCCGCGACCTGGACGGCGAGCCGATCGCGCTCGAGGGCAGCGTGCAGGACGTCACCGAGGGCCGGCGCACCGAGGAGCGCATGCGCTCCCTGGCCACCACCGACGAGCTGACGCAGCTCGGCAACCGGCGCCTGCTCGAGGAGAAGCTCGACGGCGTGCTGCGCGCCGAGAGCCGCGCCGGCGTGGTGCTGCTCGACCTCGACCACTTCGAGCGCATCAACGACACGCTCGGCCCCGCCGCGGGCGATGCGCTGCTGCGCGAGGCCGCCGGGCGCCTGCTCGAGTCGATCGAGCTCGACGAGGGCATCGAGTGCCGGCGCGACGAGGTGGTGGTGGCGCGGCGCAGCGGCGGCGAGTTCGCCCTGCTCGTGCCCCGCGTGCGCGAGCCGCGCGCGCTGGCCGCGCTCGCGCGCCGCGGCCTCGACGCGCTCTCGCGCCCCTTCGTCCTCGACACGCACGAGGTGACGATCGGCGCGAGCGCCGGCATCGCGATCTCGCCCGACGACGGCGGCGACGCCGACACGTTGGTGCGCAACGCCGCAGCCGCCCTGCACCACGCCAAGGCGCACGGCCGCGGCGGCGTCCAGTTCTATCGCGCCTCGATGAACGCGGCGACGCTCTCGCGCATGATCCTCGAGTCGAAGCTGCGCCGTGCGCTCGAGCAGGGCGAGTTCGTGCTCCACTACCAGCCGCAGATCTCGCTCCAGACCGACGAGGTGGTCGGCTTCGAGGGCGTCGTGCGCTGGCAGGAGCCCGAGCTCGGCCTGGTGGGCCCCGACGACTTCATCCCGCTCGCGGAGGAGACCGGCCTGATCCTCCGCCTCGGCGACTGGATCGTCCGCGAGGCCTGCCGGCAGGCCGTGGCGTGGCGCGCGCGAGGCGTCTGCCCGGTGCCGATCTCGATCAACCTCTCGCCGCAGCAGTTCCGCGAGCCCGGGCTGGCCGACCAGATCTCGACGGCGCTGGCCGAGGCGGGCGCTCCGGCCGGCGCGCTCGGGGTCGAGATCACCGAGAACGTGCTGCTCCACGACGCGAAGCTCGCGATCGAGACGCTGCGCCAGCTCCGCGCGCTCGGCGTGCGCATCGCGCTCGACGACTTCGGCACGGGCTACTCGTCGCTGTCGTACCTGCGCCACCTGCCCGCCGACGCGCTGAAGCTCGACCGCTCGTTCCTCGTGGACGTCGCGAGCGAGGACGCCGCCGCCGCGCTCACCGCCTCGATCGTGGCGATGGGAGTTGCGCTCGGCTTGCGTGTCGTCGCCGAAGGCGTCGAGGACGAGCAGCAGCGCCGCCTGCTGAAGACGTGGGGCTGCCACGAGGCGCAAGGCTTCCTGTTCGGTCGCGCGGTGCCCGCCGACGAGGCCGAACGTATCTGGGTAGCGCGCGCGAGCGCCGTATGCGAGGAGCCCGCGTCCGGTCGCCTGCGCTAGTGTCGCCCGTCGCGCGTGAGCGCGAGGAGACGGGGATGCCGAGGTCCGAGGGGCGGCTCGAAGGGCGCGTGGCCGTGATCACCGGCGGCGCCAGCGGCATGGGCCGCGCCACCGTGCTGCGCTTCCTCGACGAAGGGGCCTCCGTCGTCGTCGCCGACCTGAACGAGGGCACCGGCAAGGAGACGCTCGAGCTCGCCGAGAAGAAGAAGGTCTCCGCGCGCACGCGCTTCATCCGCACCGACGTGTCCCGCGAGGCCGACGTCGAGGCCATGATCGAGCTGGCGATGACCGAATTCGGTCGCCTGGACGTGGTGTTCAACAACGCGGGCCTCGGCGGCGCGCTCGGCAGCCTGCTCGAGACCGAGGTCGAGGACTGGGACTTTACCTTCGAGGTATTGGTCCGCGGCGTGTTCCTGGGCATCAAGCACGGGGCGCGCGCGATGAAGGCCACGGGGCTCGGCGGCTCCATCATCAACACCGCCTCGGTGGCGGGCCTGTCGGGCGGCGCCGGGCCCGCGGCCTACTCCGCCAGCAAGGCGGCGGTGATCAACCTGACGTGCGCCGCGGCGCTCGAGCTGGCCGAGCATCGCATCCGGGTGAACTCGATCTGCCCGGGCGGCATCCTGACGCCCCTGCTCCACCGCGGGAACGATCCGGACGCGGTGAAGCGCCGGCTCGACAGCCTACAGCCCTGGCCCGAGGCCGGGACGGGCGAGAACATCGCGGGTGCCGCCCTGTTCCTGGCCAGCGACGACGCCGCCTTCGTGACGGGCGAGTCGCTCGTGGTGGACGGCGGCCTCACCGCGATGGGGCCCGCCCTCCCCCGCCGCATGCGCCCCGAGACCGACGACCCGATGTCCCAGTTCCAGTTCGTCGGCGTCGACAAGGGCACGACCGGCGAGCCTCCGGTGATCCGCAAGCTCGAGCGGCGCGAGTAGCGAGTCGATGCGCCGCACGGGTGTGGCGCTGGGCATCGCGCTACTCGGGCTCGCCGCAGGCGCCGCGGCGCAGGCCCCGAGCACGGTTCCCGAGCGCGTCGCGCCGGCGCCCGGCGTCGACGTCGCGACCCACTTCGCTCCGTGGACGCTCACCAGCGTGACGCCGCCCGAGATCGACGCCGAGACGGTCCGGAACGGCCCGTGCGGGAAGCCGGCGTGCACGGAGTGGAACATCGATCCGGTGGTGGGCTTCGAGCCGCTCGACGGCGGCTGCGGCACGGCGCAGGTGACTACGCGGGTCACGATCACGTACCGCCTGCCGATCTGGGCGCCGGCCACGCCGCCGTCGGCGCAGATGGAGGCGTGGTGGCCGCGCCAGTTCGCGAGCATCCTCGCTCACGAAGGCGGCCATCGTGATCTCGCGGTGGAGACGGCGAACGCCATCCAGGAGCTGCTCGTGGCGTTGCCCCCCGAGCCGAGCTGCGAGGAGATGCGGGCGCTCGCGAAGGAGGAGGCCCTGCGCTTGATCGAGGCGGGAAATCGGCTCCAGCGCGAGTACGACGTGCTCCGGGAAGCGGAGATCCGGGCCGCGATCCGGGCGGGGCTCGGGCCGCCCTAGCAGGCTGCGAAAGAACGCCCGTCCGGGGCCTGATCCGAGTGGGGTCGGCTGCTGAGGGAGGGGCGGCTACGTCGCCAATCGGTGTTGTTCCAGCAGCGCCTTCAGAAGCCGCTCCAGTGCGATCGAGGGCCGGCCGTCTGCGTGGCAGCCGGCTAGCCCGGCACCTCGGCGGGATCGACGAGCCCGTGCCGCCGCCAGCCGACGCGCAGGAGCCACGTGCGCGGCCGGGCGACCCAGTCGGGTCGATGGACGCACGACCCGATCGGCGCGAGCGACCGTCATCCCCTTCAGAAGCCGAACCCGCTTGGAAGACGCTCCCGACAAGGGTTTTCCGCAGCCTGCTGGAGCGCGTGCCCGGTCCGCTCAGGTCGAGGCTCCCGCGCGCCGACACCAGCCCAGCCGAGGAGGCGACCCGGATGGGCAAGAACGGAGCAAGCGAGAAGCTCGAGACGCGCGTGCATCTGATGTGCGGCTGGCCGCTGGCGCTGGTCTTCGTCGGCGGCGCGATCGGCGGCGGGCTCGGGGGCGGGGCATACGCGATCAATCTCGCGCTCCACAAGTCGAAGCTGCCGGCCCCGCTCAAGGTGATCGGCAACGTGGCCGTGGGCACGGTGGCGGTGCTGCTCTGGCTGTTCGCAGTGGCCTGGATCCGCGGCGGCGAGAGCTCCTAGAGCTGGTGCTCGCCTTCGCCGGCCTCGGCGGCACCGAGCACCGCGGCGGGCAGCGGCGCGCGCTCGAGCGCGTGCGTTCGCCCGAGCTCCGCGAGTAGCGCGGCAACCACGTCGTCGCGTGAGACGGGGCCGACCTCTTCTTCGAGCGAGCCCACCGTGGCCGGGTCCCACGCGAAGCCCATCGCCTCGTAGACGGGCACGAGCACGTCGCGGATGCGCGCGCTGTCGCCGAGCACGATCACGCCGCCCACGTGCGCGGCGCCGCGCACGATGCGCTGGCCCACGCCCATCAGCTTCACCTTGCCGCGCGCGTTCACGCTGTGCTCGCCCGGGCAGTACTCGCCCGGCACGGCGCCGACCCGCGCGTCGGCGCCGAGGCGGCGCAGCGCCGCGGCCACGGCGCCCGCGATCTCGTCGAAGCGCGCCGCGACCCGTGCGCGCGGCTCCGGGTCGGGGACGCACCAGGCGAAGCCGAGCGTCTCGCGCGTGAAGACGGCGGCACGTCCGCCGGCGAGCCGCAGCACCGCGCCGAAGCCCTGCGCTCGCGCCGCCGCGACCGCGTCCTGGAAGCCCGGCTGCACGCGGTCGAGCAGCGAGAACGCCACCACGTCGCCGGCGTCGTAGAGCCGCAGCGCCGCAGGCGAGCGGCCCTCGCCCACCGCCAGCAGCAGCGCGCGCGACACCGCCGTGTCGAGGGCCGGCCGCTCCGGAAACGACTCGGTGTGGACGGCGACGCGCACGCGCGGAGCCTAGCGGGGCCGAGCTAGAGTCGGCGCTCCGGAGGAGCAGCATGGGACCGCTGGCGGGCGTGCGCGTCGTCGAGCTGGGCGTGTGGATCGCGGGGCCGGCGGCGGGCGGCATCCTCGCCGACTGGGGCGCCGACGTGGTGAAGATCGAGCCGCCCGGCGTGGGCGATCCGGCGCGGCTGTTCGCGCGCATGCTCGGCGCCGACCTCCCGTTCAACCCGCCCTTCGAGATGGACAACCGCAGCAAGCGCTCGATCGGGCTCGACCTGACGAAGCCCGAGGGCCGCGCGCTCGGGCTCGAGCTGATCGACCGCGCCGACGTGTTCCTCACGAACGTGCGGCCCGCCGGACTCGCGAGGCTCGGCTTCGACCCGCAGAGCCTGCTCGCGCGGAACCCGCGCCTCGTCTACGGCGAGATCACCGGCTACGGCCGCGAGGGCCCGGACGCCGACAAGGCCGCGTACGACATCGCCGGCTTCTGGGCGCGCTCGGGCATCGCGCACATGCTCACGCAGGCGGGCGCGCACCCGCCCTTCCAGCGCGGCGGCATGGGCGACCACGGCACCGGCCTCGCCGCGGCGGGCGCGATCTCCGCCGCGCTGTTCGAGCGCGAGCGCTCGGGCAAGGGCCAGCTCGTCACCACTTCGCTGCTGCGGCAGGGCGTCTACACGCTCTCGTTCGACCTCGCGACCTCGCTGCGCTTCGGCGTCGGCCTCGCCGTCGGCAACCGCAAGACGATGGGCAACCCGTGCATCAACGTGTACGCCGACGCGGACGGCCGCTGGTTCTGGATCGTCGGCCTCGAGGGCGAGCGCCACTGGCCGCCGCTCGCGCGCGCCGTCGGCCACCCGGAGTGGCTCGGCGATCCGCGCTTCGCGACGCCCGCCGAGCGGGCGAAGAACGCCGCCGCGCTGATCGCGGAGCTCGACGCCGTGTTCGCCACGAAGCCGCTCGCGGAGTGGAAGCCGATCTTCGACGCCACCGAGGACTTCTGGTGGTCGCCCGTGCAGAACCTCGACGAGGTGATGGCCGATCCGCAGGTCCGCGCCGCGGGCGGCTTCCTCGAGGTGCCGGACGGCGACGGCACCACGACGCTCCCGAACAGCCCGGCGGACTTCCACGGCACGCCGGCGCAGGCGCGCTGGATGGCGCCGAGCCTCGGCCAGCACAGCGACGAGGTGCTGCGCGAGCTCGGCAAGAACCCCAGCGAACGCAAGGCGCTCTTCGAGAAAGGAGTGGTGGTCTGATGGCACGCGTGCACGCCAACGGCATCGAGCTCGAGTACGACAGCTTCGGCGCGAAGAGCGGCCGTCCCCTGCTGCTGATCATGGGCCTCGGCGGCCAGTCGATCATGTGGGACGAGGGCTTCTGCGAGGCGCTCGCGGCACGCGGGCACTTCGTGGTGCGCTACGACAACCGCGACGTCGGCCTCTCGACGAAGTTCGACGCGGCGGGCGTACCGAACCCGATGGAGCTGATGATGCAGAGCGCCGCCGGCAAGACGCCCGCGGTGCCGTACACGCTCGACGACATGGCGGACGACGCCGCGGGCCTGCTCGACGCGCTCGGCCTCGACAGCGCGCACGTCTGCGGCGCGTCGATGGGCGGCATGATCGCGCAGACCCTCGCGATCCGGCACGGCCGGCGCCTGCGCAGCCTCGTCTCGATCATGTCGAGCACCGGCAACCCGAGCCTGCCGCAGGCGAAGCCCGAGGCCATGGCCGTGCTGATGACGCCGCCGCCGACCGACCGCGCCGGCAGCCTCGACGCCGCGGTGCGCACCTGGCGCACGATCGGGAGCCCCGGCTTCCCGTTCGACGAGGCGAAGATCCGCGAGCGCGCGGGCCGGCTCTACGACCGCAACTTCCATCCCCAGGGCGTCGCGCGTCAGCTCGCCGCGATCGTCGGGCACGGCAGCCGCGTCGAGAAGCTGAAGCACGTGACCACCCCGACGCTCGTGATCCACGGCGCCGCCGACCCGCTCGTGCCCCTCGAAGGCGGCCGCGACACGGCGCGCGCCATCCCGGGCGCCGAGCTGCTCGTGATCGAGGGCATGGGTCACGACCTCCCCGAAGGCGCCTGGCCCCAGCTCGTCGGCGCGATCAGCGAGCACACCACCAAAGCCGAGGCCGCCCGCAGATGAGGGCGGGGACGTTCTTCGAGACGTCAAGTTGTTGGCTGCTCGTCGTCGCGCTCGCGTGCGGCGGCGGAGGTGCCGGCACGCCCGGCGAGATCTCCGCGCAAGACGTGCTCGCCTTCGCCGGCCAGGCGGACGCGCCGCTCGTGCTCGACGTCCGCAGCCCCGAGGAGTTCGCGAGCGGCCACGTCCCCGGCGCGCGCAACGTCGAGTACGACGAGGTCGCGGCGCGTCTCGGCGACCTCGGCGCGGCGCGCGACGTCGTCGTCTACTGCGAGCGCGGCCCGCGCGCCGCGAAGGCGGCCGCCGTGCTCGCGGAGGCCGGCTTCACGGTGCAGCACCTCAGCGGCGACATGAGCGGCTGGCGCGAGCAGGGCCTGCCGGTCGAGCGCTAAACCTCACCGTCGAGCCGTCCTGCCCCGCTCGCACTGCTCGAATCTCTGCTCCCAGCACTGCCGCAGGGTCGGCGTCCCGTTGACCGTCGAAGCCTCCTCAGTGGGCTGCTATTGGCGCCGGGCGCATCTCAAGCGACTCGCGGCGATCGCGCTTACTTCCAGACGAGACCATCCGCTGGAACTGCGGGATGCTCAGTTACCCTTCTCGAGGTCCTTCTCAACCTCGTCAGCGAGTTCGTCTGCCTCGCGAAGCAGGGCGTCGACTTTCGGATCAGTCTCCGTAGGCGGAATACAGAGAGGGGGATCTTCACCCACTAGCTGCCTGATTTCGCTGCCGGCCCCGACACTGCCGATCCTGATCAAGCGCCGAATGTCTCTTTCGTCGACAACGCCTATTGGATGATCCCCGACGAAAGCCACAAGATTCCTCAGCGGGTCCCCCGCAATTTCCATCATGGGTTCGTCGGTGAGCGTGACGTAAATCCCGTATCGCTTGTTGTAGTCGGGGGGCTGAGGCACCGCCCAGAGCCCGAATTCTGTCGAAGGGACCACAAGAGCCGGGCGAGGCTCGATCTGAAACACCTGCTCCCGTGCGCCATCTGTAATGGACACCTTGGTGCACCATTCGCACGATCCGGCGACGACACGAAATAGGCTGAGGTCGCTCTTTGGTTCGCAAGGCACAACAGTCGTCGCGCCCTGTCCACAGGACACACCTGCGCAAAACGCGACAATCGTCGTCAGCAACCGAATCAACCTAACGTTCAACGCGGGACCGGAGTCTGAGAACGCGTGACTCATTCTGGTCGATCCTCATCTGTAGTCGCGAGATCAGCTCGAGGTTCCTTGCGATTGCGCGATCAGCAGCAGCGGCCGCTTCAACGTGCTTCATCATGGTGAATACGTCATTGTAGAGGTCGGATCCATACTTACCAGGATTCCGAACGTCGCCTAGTGAATCGGGCTTGAAGTAGTCTCGAACGGCTTTCCAGCGTGCTTCTCCCATTGCGCGTGACCTGTCTCTCGACTCTGTCAAGCGTCGATTTATTTCCTCGAGCTTTGTGATTCTCTCCCGGTAGCGTCCGTTCTGCGCTTCATAGTCTTGGATCTTACCCTGTATCTCAGCTGGGTCGTCTTGAGAAGGCTGTCCACTGGCGGCTTCAGCGCTCAGTATTCCATATGCCATCATACCGATTGCCACACCAGCACTGAACGGCCTCCCGTCGGACAGCGAGTCAGCGACTCCATACGCACCGGCTGTGTATCCGCCGTACGTCTCGATGGACTGATAAGTCTCCAGCACGGCCGCCTGGATTCCTTCGTCAGCGATGGTACCCGCAATGCCGTTCACCGCCGTTCCGGCAACGAAGCTGACCCCTATTCCCACGACAGACCCAGCGATCGAGAGAGCGAACGATTGGAAGGCGGCGCCCAAGTCGCCGGTCTGATTGTATGTATCGATGGCCGAAGCAACAGCTGCGATGACGATGATCGCGAGCGCGAGTAACCCGAAGTCCTCGCCGGTCGGATCTGTCCCGTTGACGGGATCCCCTGGCCCGTACGCGTACGGGCTCGGGAACTGCCGCTGCGGGTCGAGGGACTGGAACTGCCCGAGCTCGGGGTCGAACCAGCGCGCTCCCGCGTACTCGAGGCCCGACGAGACGTCGGTCTCGTAGCCGGTGAACTCGTGGCGGAGGCCGTCCTGCCCGACGCCCAGCGTGACTGGGTTTCCGGCGCCGTCGAAGCGACCTCGTGCCTGACCGTAGGCAGCGTACCGAACCTGGTGGGAGAGGTTCCCGTTGAAGTCCGAGACCGCCTGAACCGTCCCCAACCGGTCGATGTGGTAGTGCTTGACGTCCGGCGGCGCACCACAGCCGGAGAACAGCACAACTGGCGCCGACGTCGTGAGGAGGATGCAAGCGACGGCGGCAGCGCGCGCGATTGAGACCCGGACGCCGATCCGATGCCGACCCACCGGTGCGACCAGCATGAGCAGCACGCCGGATGCGAAGAGAACGAGGAGCGGTGGCGGGAGGTCGATCCGTTCTGGCTCGACGATGAGCGCCGGATTCACCTCGGAGAGGCTGGGATAGGCCCTCGTGTAGGACGAGACCATCCGCGTACCGAGGTAGTAGTAGAGCGTGAGGCTCCCATTGGCCGATTCGGCGTACTGGTTGAAGTAGCGACGCTTAGCGACCCCCGTCGTCTCGGTCTTCGCCACGCGGACGCCGTTGTAGTCGTACGTGAAGCTGACGGTGTTCCTCAGGGCGTTGTTCGCGAAGAGCTTGATCTGGTTCATGTGTGGAGTTGCCCCATTTCCGTGGACAGTTATCAAGCGGATTTCAGCGTCTCTTCGTACTCCACGGGAGATCGATAGCCCAGCGCCGAGTGGCGCCGCCGCCGGTTGTAGAAGCCCTCGATG
>Ga0187892_10011002_pt1 | contig 11259 bp, 13 predicted proteins | sample MA1701073metaG_FD_139345 | JGI IMG/M metagenome (GOLD analysis project Ga0187892, IMG submission 139345) | Bio-ooze microbial communities from a basaltic lava cave in the Kipuka Kanohina Cave System on the Island of Hawaii, USA - MA170107-3 metaG ... | reverse complement strand
TGATTCATCGTCAGTGTTCCTGTCATTCCGGGAAATTCCTCCGTTACGGGTGAATTTCCAATTAACAAAAACCTGACATTTCTATCGAGCGGAAACATGACATTTCTATTGTGGTATTACAAAGTTTTAAAAAATGATTGACTTTGGTTGAATTTGTGCGCTTTTTAATTTATCTTGAATAACGCGCAGCGCTGATTTAATCCGCGTTAGCGGTTAAAACCGTTGTGGCAATCAAATTATTTTTTGATATGAAAAAACTCCGCGTCTGTGTGCTTTTTGGCGGCCGTTCCGGCGAGCACGAAGTCTCCATCGTTTCCGCCAGCTCCGTGATGAACGCCCTCGACAAATCGAAATACGAAGTCATCCCCGTCGGCATCACCAAATCCGGCCGCTGGATTGCCGGCGACAAGTCGGTTCATTTTTTAAAAAGCGGCATCGAAGACACGCCGTTTTATGCAATGCTTCCGGCCGATCCAAACGAGCAGCGTTTGCTGGCTTCAGCGACCGGTATGCGCGAATTGAATCAGCTTGGCGAGAAATTCGACGTCGTCTTTCCGGTTTTGCACGGGCCTTATGGCGAGGACGGCACGGTGCAAGGACTTTTGGAATTGGCCAATTTGCCTTACGTCGGCGCCGGCGTGCTCGGCTCCGCGATTTGCATGGACAAAGTCGTGCAAAAGCAACTCTGCGCGCCAGCCGGCGTGCCGGTGGTAAAATTTTTGTGGCTATATTTCGCAGATTGGCAGCGCGATCAAAAAGCGCCTGATGCCATATCGGCGAACCCCCAGCAGCTTTGCGGCCTCACGCAAAATGAAATGCTCGCCAAAATCGAAGCTGATTTGTGTTTTCCGGTTTTTGTCAAGCCGTCGAACATGGGTTCGAGCGTGGGCATTTCCAAAGCCCATGATCGCGACGAACTGAAGCGCGGCATCGAAGACGCGGCGCAATACGATCACAAAATTTTGCTCGAAGCCGCCGTGCCGAAGGCGCGCGAGATTGAAGTGAGCGTGCTCGGCAACACGCAGCCGCGGGCCTCGATTCCGGGCGAAGTCATTCCTTCCAACGAGTTTTATGATTACGACGCCAAATACGTCGACGGCGCTTCGACGCTCATCATTCCGGCGGAGCTGCCGGATGAATTAACCGCAAAATTCCGTGAGACCGCCATTCGCGGTTTTCTCGCTTGCAATTGCGAAGGCATGGCGCGCGTCGATTTCCTGCTTGAGCGCCAAACCAACCAGCTCTATCTCAACGAGATCAACACCATTCCCGGCTTCACGCAAATCAGCATGTATCCCAAACTCTGGGAAGCGAGCGGCGTTTCGTATGCGCAATTGTTGGATGAATTGATTCAACTGGCGATTGAGCGGCACCGGCGGAAAAATAATTTGAAAACTTCTTATCAACCGAAACAAGACTGGTACAAATAAAGAGTTCGCCGGTTAGCTCGTTGGCCGGTTTTCCGATTAATTGGCCAATAGGTAACTGGCTAACTGGCTAACTGGCAAACAGAAAACCCATGAAAGCTATTCTCTTCGACCGCGGCAACACCCTCGTGCAATTCGGCGAATCGGATTACGAGGCCGGGCTCAAAGAAATTTTGGGCAGCCTGGACTCGCCCGAGACTTTGAATTTAGCCGAGCTGCATCGTTTTGAAGATGAATTTTTTGCGAAAATTGATTTTTATCGAGAGCGCGCCCATCTCGAAGTCAATTTGCTGCATTATTACGAATTGCTGGCGCGTTATTTCGGCGTTCGCTTCAACCAGCCTTACGAAGAAATCTGCCGGCGCTATCATTTGGCGGCGCAGCGCATCTCGCCGATAACCGGCGCGTCTCACGTTCTGGATGAATTGAAACGCCGCGGCTATTTTTTGGGATTAGTGACAAACACTTCGCTGCCGCATTCGGTGGTTAAAGCGGAATTTGACCAATTTTCATTGTTCGATTATTTCGATACCGTCGTCTGCTCATCCGAAATCGTCTTTCGCAAACCCGACGCCGCGATGTTTGAAGTAGCGCTGCGTTCTTTAAATGTGAAACCGGGCGAAGCCCTGTTCGTCGGCGACGACTATCACGCTGATATCATCGGCGCTAAAAATGCTGGCATGAAGGCTGTGTGGATGAATCCGAGTCATCATCCGAACCCAGGTGAAGTCGCGCCGGATTATACGATTTCTGGATTGGAAGAGATTTTGCAGTTTTCTGAAATCGATGGTAAGTGATAATCAAAAACCAACTTGCTAAAAGTCAAGGAGATTAAAGATGGAATCAGTTCAGGCAAAAGGCGAGCTTTTTTTCACAGCGCTCAAAGCTTTGACTAAAAAGGAAAAAGAAATTGTGCTGTGGTCAATTGTTTGTGACCGTAATCTCAGGCAAATGTTGGAGACTTTATCCGACCGACTTGTCATCGCTGAAGAGCGTGAAAAAAAATCGCGGCCTTTGCGTGATTACGTTCGGGAACGCGAGAAACGGGAACGCGGGAGAACCGTCAAAGCGTATTAATGAACTATTCGGTTAAACTAAAGCCCCGGGCCGAACGTGATCTGGATAAACTTCCTTACTCCAATTGCATCCCAAGTCTTACGTTTCACGCTTTACGTTTTACAAATTATGCCTCTCGATTTTCATCACGACGCGATACACTACTGGCAGATGCAATATCGCTGCGCGCAAGAATACGTCATCCCGTTTTTGGAAAATGAATGCCGCCTCAATGTGCGCGGCAAAAAAGTTTTGGAAATCGGTTGCGGCGAAGGCGGCGTGATTGCGGCGTTTTACGATCACGGCGGCGCGGCGGTTGGCATGGACATTTCGGAAACACGCTTGCAAAGAGCGCGAGATCGCGCCAACGCCGGCGGCCATCAGCGCGACATTCAATTTGCCTGCGTCAATATTCTGCAACCTGAACAAACCGCCGCGTGGCAGCAGCAATTCGATTTGATCGTGATGAAAGACGTCATCGAGCATTTGCCGGGACACCGGCAGGCGCTCGGCCACATCGCCACATTGCTCAAACCGTCCGGCCATCTCTTTTTTTCATTTCCGCCGTGGTATATGCCGTTTGGCGCGCATCAGCAAATGTTTCATTCAAAACTGAAATTCATTCCGTTCACGCATTGGCTCCCGCGCGCCTGGTTTCGGGCGCTGGCGCAGCGTTTGGGCGAGCCGCAGGCTTTGATTGAAGAATTAGCCGGTTTGTACGGCTCGCGCTTGTCGTTGGCGGCTTTAAATAAATTGCTTCGCGCAGCGCCTTTCAACGTTGTCGTCAAAAAGCTTTATTTGACCAATCCGATGTACAAATACAAATTCGGCCTCCGGCCGATTCCGCATCCTGCTTTCGTCGCGCGTTTGCCGGTCATTCGTGAGCTGATCACGACGGCGGTTTATTGCACGCTGCAGTTGAAAATACTCGAATAAGAAAGAGTGATAATCTGCTCCTTTTGCACGCAACGACCGAGCCTTTATTTTCAGAAAACATTTGCTTTGAGGGAAAAATCTTATACAATCTTATATAATTACTATAGAAGATTCCAACAAATTTCACAGCAGGCAAATGTCGCGCGTCCAACCGTAAACCAGGCTCTTGAAAAACTCCTGCGGCTCAAAAAAATCGAGCGTCTGGGAATGGGCAGAAGCACGAGGTATCGCAAGATCGAATAATTTGACGAACTTTAACATTCAACGAGGATGGAAGATGGAAAAAACTCGCTGCAATATTTGGGGACTCACGTTAATTTGCTGTGTCTTTGCCTCCGCTCTTTTGGCGCAACCGGGTGAAATTATCGCCATCAAATGCGGAAAACTGATTGATGGCAAGAATGAGAGAGTTCTCGAAAACCAGGTTATTCTCATTCAAGGCAATCGCATCACTGCCGCCGGCGCGAACGCACAGATTCCGGCCAACGCGAAAGTCATCGACTTGAGTTCGGCGACGGTTCTCCCCGGTTTGGTCGACACCCACACGCACATGTTTCTGCACGATGGCGATTACAACGAGCAACTGCTGCGCGAGCAAATTGCGTATCGCGCGATTTATGCGACGGTGAATGCGAAGAAAACATTGGAAGCGGGCTTCACCACGATTCGCGATCTCGAAACCGAAGGCGCGATGTACGCCGACGTGGCGCTGCGCGACGCGATCAACAACGGCATCGTGCCCGGGCCGCGCATGCAGGCGTCGACGCGCTCGTTGGGCATCACCGGCGGTTACTCGCCGTACGGCTTTTCGCCGGAAGTGCCGATGACGTACGGCGCGCAAATCGCCGACGGCGTCGAAGGCGTGCGCTTGGCGACGCGCGAGCAAATCAAATATGGCGCGGACGTGATTAAAATTTACATCGACCACCGCCGCGGCCGCAGCATGATCGGCGACTCGCTCACCGGCTTTCCGACTTTTACACTTGATGAAACCAAAGCGATTGTCGAAGAAGCGGCCAAAGTCGGCATCAAAGTCGCGGCGCATGCTTACACGAGTGTGGCGGCACAAACCGCGATCAACGCCGGCTGCATTTCCATCGAACACGGTATGTATCTCGACGAGGCGACGCTGCGGCTGATGGCGCAAAAAGGCTGTTACTGGGTGCCGACGATGATCGCGTATCTGCGCGGCCTGGAAAATCCCAACGCTTCGGCGGCGGCGCGAAAAATGAGCGAGGGCACGACGCAGCGCCACAAAGCGACGTTTCAGCGCGCGCTCAAAATTCCCGGGCTCAAAATTGCATTCGGTAGCGATCTTACCGGCGCTCACGGCACCAATGCGCGCGAGATCGAAGTGATGGTGCGTTACGGCATGGCGCCGATGGCCGCGATCAAAGCGGCGACGACGGTGGCCGCGGAGTTGATGGGCTGGCAAAATAAAATCGGCAGCCTCGAAGCCGGCAAGCTCGCCGACGTCATCGCCGTCGCAGGAAATCCTTTGGCGGACATCACGGAATTGCAGCGCGTCAAATTCGTCATGAAAGACGGCAAAATCATTAAGAATACCTTTTAACTGCACACGCTCACGGAATTGGAACGGCTCACGGAAAAGAATTATGAAATTTTTTCTTCCGTGAGAGTTCAATTCCGTGAGCTAATTTTTTTTGCTGCGGTTCCCATTTCATGACAAGATTTCGGAACTATGCTTAAAAAAATAGTTGTTCGAATTTTATTGGCGAGCCTGCTCATTCTTACCGCGTGTTTGGGACCGGTGGCGCGTGTTGAGACCGGCAAAACCCCGGTCGTGCGCATCGGCTTGCTGCAAAATATCAGCGAGCTGCGCTTGCAGACGCCGGAGAAATTTTCGCTGCTGCATCCGCGCGGCCGCTATCTGGCGCGGAACTTGACGGGAGAGCGCTGGGTGGTGTCCATCAAGCAAATCGAGCCGGCCCGCATTGATTATCGCCTGCTCGCCATCTCGACGCGCGACAAAAGCGAGGCACGGGCGATGCTGGATAAAGTGGTTGACGCCGGATTGCTGCCGCAGATGATCGAGGAACGCCCGGACTTCGACCGTCTGTTGGTGGCGCAAAATGCGGCGACGCTCTACAAAGTCGCGCTGCGCGAAAAATTTGCCAGCCGCGAAACCGCGCTGGCCAGACAAAAAGAAATCAACGAGAAAATTCAAACAGAATTGTGGGAGATTGTCCGCAAACCGGCCAGCGGCATTTTTGAGCTTCGCCATCTCGAGGGCAATCAATCGTATCAACTGCCGAGCGGTTTTCAAATCGTCGGCGAGCGCCTTGAAATTCCGAATGTGCCGATCGGCGCGGGTTTCCATTGGGAAGGTGTCGAAAGCCGCATCTATCGCGGCCGTCTTGAAGTTTTTGTCGATCGGTTTTCAAGGTTAACCGTGGTGAATATTTTGCCGATTGAAGAGTACGTGCAGGGCGTCGTGCCCTCGGAAATGCATCATGCCTTTCCTTTGGAAGCCTTGAAAGCCCAAGCCGTTGCCGCGCGCAACGAGACGTTCGCAAAAGTCGGCATGCGCCATCTCGAGGATAAATTCGATCTCTGCGCCGAGGTGCATTGCCAGGTTTACAGCGGCATCACCAGAGAGCAGCCGTCGACGAATCAGGCGGTCGCGGCCACCAAAGGTCTGGTCATGAAAACGAATGGCCTCGTCATCGAGGCGAATTACGCCGGTGTCTGCGGCGGCCACACTGAAAGCAATGAGAATGTTTGGAACGGTTTGCCCAAGCCGCATCTGCGCGGCATTTTCGACGGCAACGGCCGGCCCGATCTGTTGGGCAATTCACTGCAAAATGAAAATACCTTGTGGCGTTGGTTGACCACCAGCCCCGGCGTTTATTGCAACACTGCGCAAGGCGAAATTCCCGCGGCGATGGAATACACCAAAAAATATTTTCGCTGGGAGCTTAACTACACGCGGCAGGAATTGCAGGATTTAATTCGCAAGCGCACCGGCGAAGATTTTGGCGAGCTGGAAGATCTCACGCCCATACAACGCGGCGTTTCCGGACGATTGCTCCGCCTGCGCGTCGCCGGCACGAAAAAAACTTTTGAGATCACCCGCGAGCTGGCAATCCGGCAGGCGCTCGCCGAAAAAACCATGTGGAGCGCGTGCATCGCGATTGAAAAATCCGGCCGCGATCGCAACGGCTTGCCGGCCAGATTCAAAATTCTCGGCGCCGGCTGGGGCCACGGCGTCGGAATGTGCCAAACCGGCGCGGCGATGATGGCGCTGCGCGGGCAAAGTTTTGCGCAGATTCTGCAGCATTATTATTCGGGGGTGAAGTTGGATAAAAAGTAGTGATGAAAAGAATTCACTCATGGGAAGTAAATTTTATATAGCCAAAATCCTATCAACAAAGTAAATCTTACCTGGCCCGTACAAACCTGCCTTTCAGAGCGCAAGCCAAATCACCGGCGCTATCCTCCTGAAAATTTTCATCATTTCATCACCTCATTCTTGTTGATTAGCTTTTGGCACCAAGCTTGCTTATTCTTGTGCCCGGTAAGACGGCCTGCTTGAGTCGGCATAAGAACTCAAACCTGTTTTACAAAAACTTGATAGGCGGTCCGCCATAAGTACGGAAATGTCATTCCGTAGCGTCATCATCGCGTTCGGCGGGCCGCTTTTTTAAGGAAATTAAGTTTGCCGGAAGGAGAATGAGCCATGTGGATGAAGCCTCACATTCAAGAACAACAGGCGGAGAAAGCGCCCGACAAATACGGCGCCTCGATTTATCTCGAAGCGTATCATTATTCTTTGGACTTGTGCGACAATCCTGCCATCGCGCGCGAGGTGGCGTCGCATTTTATCAAGTGTTTGCAAACCGGCGAGCAACCCGCACAAAAGCTCGCATTGAGCAAAGCGTAAAACAATTAAGGAGCAAGCTCCATGTTCAATCGCAAAAAGATGGCGTCACCGCCGGCGCAGCGGCTGATCGGATTGATCTCATTGCCCTATCGCAACCATTTGTTTGCCACGCGCATTTACGAGCTGAGAGAATTCAACGACCGGTCATTTGCCGCTGAGACATCCCTTGGCGAAGAACCGGACGGGCGCATCGTTTCTCATGCCGATCAAATCGGTGAATTGATCCGGGTTCACCTCAGCCGGATTCAAGACGCGCAACTGACGCGCGTCACGCTTCAATAAGAAATCCGCGCTGTCGTTTCGAATCTAAAACCGGGCAAAACCATGGAAACGATTCGGCTGCTCGTAGAAATTACGCTCGCCTTTATTTTGCCGATCTGGCTTTTGCCAAATTGGGAGCCCACCGCTAAACCCGCCGGCGACGACGCCGGCCTCGCTGAGGAGTAAGAAATCCGTAACCCCGCTTTTAGTCGCAAACAAAAGCATTGTAAATTTTAATAGGATGTTCATGGTTTTTACTCCACTTTCGTCGTAGTGCCTTCAGGCAAAAAAATGTGCGCAGATCAGAAATGCTGCAACTAAACAACAAGTCTCCGCGCTTGTTTCCATCTCCTTCACTCTCATTAATCAATTTGATGCCGAGACGCGTAAAGTTCAAGAGAAATCTTGCTACTTTCCGCTTAACTTTTCTGAATTATCTTTTAAATTTTTACATATTGATTTAAATGAGCGTTGGCTGGGCCGCAGCGTGGCAACGCCAACCGAGCGGCTGAACGTGTTTATTTTGCAGAGGGGGAGGTGATGATCCACGCCGCGACCACCAACCAAAATCCGCACGGCCACATGCGCCTCTCCACCGACATCCGCTACCAACGCCGGCGCGACGAGATCGATCGGCGCTGGCAGAATCATTGGTCGTTTGATGACATGCTGTGAAAGATTAGGACAAAGACTTCTTCTTTTTCGATCTCCCAAAATTTTAGGCATGACATTTCTACCCCCCGTTTTGCTTGACAAAGGCCCGTCATTTTCCTAATTTAAAATCAAATAAATTGCTCTAAATTTTTCTAACTTTCTATGCAATTCTTCCCCGCACAATTTCTTCACTTTCTGCAAAGCCGCACCAGCACGAGAAATCTTGGAATTTTATTTCGATTTTTGCTGGCGCTGACCATCCTGGTTACCGCATACAGTATAATTTTTCATTACATCATGGCCTGGGAAGGCCGCGATTTTAGCTGGGTAACCGGATTTTACTGGACGTTGACCGTCATGTCGACGCTGGGATTCGGTGACATTACCTTTCACAGCGATTTGGGGCGCATTTTTTCAATATGCGTTCTATTGTCCGGGGTTTTATTCTTGCTGATTTTATTGCCGTTCACCTTCATTCAATTTTTTTACGCGCCCTGGATGGAAGCGCAGTCCGCTGCTCGCGCGCCCAGGGAGCTGCCCGTGGAAACCACCGGGCACGTCATCATGACCTATTACGGCCCGGTCACCAGCACTTTGATCAAAAAGCTAAAGCAGTATCACTATCCTTACGTCGTGCTCGCTCCGGAATTGCAAGAAGCCCTGCGCCTCTCGGATCTGGACGTCAAAGTCGCGGTTGGAGAGTTGGATGATCCGGAAACTTACCGGAAGATTCGAGTAGAAACCGCGGCAATGGTCGTTACGACACGCAGCGACGTTGTCAACACCAACGTCGTTGCTACCGTGCGAGGAATATCAGAGACCGTTCCCATTATTGCCACAGCCAGAGATCCGGCAGCAATTGACATTCTAGAGCTGGCCGGCAGCACGCATGTCCTCCGTCTCGATGAAATGATGGGCCAATCTCTGGCTCGCCGCACCACCGGCGGTGATGCCATGACGCATATAATCGGGCAATTTGATTCGCTTTTGATTGCCGAAGCCAACGTTGCCAAAACTCCTCTGATCGGCAAGAGGCTCAAGGAAAGCCGGCTGCGAGAACACACCGGAGTAACGATTTTAGGAGTCTGGGAGCGCGGGCAGTTCCGGATAGCCGACCCGGAAATGCAGATTACTCCCAATTCCGTTTTGGTGCTGGCCGGCTCCCAGCAGGCGCTACGCAAATACGATGAATTATTTTGTATTTATCACGTGATCCACGAACCGGTGATCATCATTGGTGGCGGACGCGTTGGCCGGGCAACCGGGCGGGCGCTGCAAAAACGCGGGATTGACTACCGGATCATCGAGAAATTACCGGAACTGAGCGCTGATGACGGCAAATATATCCTGGGCAGCGCTGCCGATTTGGAGGTTTTGGAGAAAGCCGGGATCATGAAATCTCCCACGGCGATCATTACCACGCATGATGATGACACCAATATCTATTTGGCGATTTATTGCCGCCGCCTGCGCCCGGATATCCAGATTATCAGCCGGGCTACATTGGAAAGAAACGTCACAACCCTGCACAGAGTTGGGGCTGATTTTGTGATGTCTTACGCCTCGATGGGCGCCAATACCATATTCAACCTGCTGGATCGCAGCGATATTTTGATGATCGCCGAGGGCCTGGATGTGTTTAAAATAAAACTTCCCCTCTCGCTGACCGGCAAAACTCTGGCTAATTCAGGCATCCGCGCAAAAACCGGCTGCAATGTGGTCGCCATCTTTGGTGAGAACGGTATGCAGTTCAATCTTGATCCGAATTCGCCGCTTCCGGCGGAGGCCGAAATCATTCTGATCGGCAGCGCGGCGGCTGAAAGTCGTTTCCTCGATATTTATGGAGATCACTAAAACTAACGTGGGAATGGCAAATGGAGAAGCATTTTTTAGATCGGAAGTGATTGCTATGAACGACTGGAGAAATTGTGACGCTGTCGAGCGTCATCCGGACCGGGTCAGCGGCGCTTGGGTGTTTCGTGAAACTCGGGTTCCCGTGTCCGCGCTATTCGAGAATCTCAAAGATGGCGCGTCGATCGAACAGTTTCTGGAATGGTTTCCCGGCGTCAAGCGCTCGCAGGTGGAAGCCGTTCTGGATTACGAGGCGATAGGATTGGCGGGCTACTGCGTCTCCCACCGGCATCCGCTACCAACGCCGGCGCGACGAGATCGATCGGCGCTGGCAGACTCATTGGTCGTTTGATGACATGCTGTGAAGGATTGGGAAGAAATATGGCTTCCTACAGCAGTTTCTAACAGCCGGTTAATCCAACGAGACCTGAAAATGAGAAAGTCAAATCTAAACTTGCTTTTTATTTTTGCCATCACCAGCGCACTGAGTTTTGTGGTTTGCAAAGCTCAACAAGAACGGACTTCCGTCTGGAATTTGACCGCTCGGTTGAGCGAGCAACAGCTTGCCGTCAACCTGACGATTTATGAAAAACTCGAACCGGATGAATGCGACTCGGAAAATCAGTTCGATCCTGTTGTCAAAGCAATGATCGAAACACACGGCGTGAATGCCCCACAACACGTAGGCCAATTCGTCCGCACCGGAGATCGGCAACGACAGGCGGCAGGGTGCCGCGGGCTGATTTATTTGGCACATGAGGCGCTGATGAGAAAAGATTATGGCGTCGCAGCCGGCTTGGCTTTGGACGTCTATCTCTCTTCCGCTCCACACCGGCTTCGATTGGAAGCCTTGCGAATTTACTGCCGAGCGGCTGATCCGGCGCAATCCGAGAAGTGGTTTCAACGCGTGCAATCAGGCAGCCAAGACCCGCGATTCCAGCCTTTGCTCCCCGAGTTGGCGAAAGCCCGCGCTGATCGAGCCACGGAGCAGGCAAGTGCGGCGGGAAAAGGAGATATTTCTAATGATAATACGCCCTGAAAGAAGGCAAAATCATTTGAGTGTGTAGCAAATCGGAGGTCTGTTTTTATTTGATTTAGGCCTCTTGATAAAATAAAATAGGGCTCTATATTGTTAAACATTGCAATCCACCAGGGATGTTTGAACAAATA
>Ga0187892_10011001_pt1 | contig 11263 bp, 9 predicted proteins | sample MA1701073metaG_FD_139345 | JGI IMG/M metagenome (GOLD analysis project Ga0187892, IMG submission 139345) | Bio-ooze microbial communities from a basaltic lava cave in the Kipuka Kanohina Cave System on the Island of Hawaii, USA - MA170107-3 metaG ... | reverse complement strand
CTCCATAACCTAACGAACTAAGGAATTTCCTCCATGGTCAATCTGCCAACCGGCGTGTATCCTGTTACGGGTTTGCTGGAGGATGGCAAGGGGGAGACGATGCCTGCACGACGAACGACTGAATCTAGACAAATGCCTCGCTTCGGAGCGGCGCGTCCCGCCAAGGTATCGCGGCGCATCGTCGCAACCCGGTTGCCGGCAGCGAGCAAGCAGACGACGTTGCTGCTGGTCCGCTGGGGCTTGACGGCGGTTTGCCTGTATCTCCTGGTTGAAGGCGACAGCGCCGCAACAATCTGGCCCGCGGGCCTGTTTCTCGTGACTATCCTGGCTGCATCCAATTTCGGTCTCGCGCGCTTGCAACCGGCGACAGTCGAGGGCGTCGGCCTCAGCGTGGGTATTGCGGTCTTCGATGCACTGCTCGTCGCGACCGCTTGGTATGTCAGCGGCTATGAGTCGTTTACCCCGGTCATTCTTTCGCTCTGCTTGCTGAATCTTGCCCTCGTCGGCGTCAGCCTCGGCGAGATCGCTGCCGTCGCCCTGGCCTTTTCGATTCTGTATTCGGTCGTCGGCCAGGTCGATTGACGCTCAGTCCTCTCGCAAGAGGTTCATGGCAGCACCTGCCTTGAACCATTCGAGCTGTTCCTGACTGAACGTGTGGGCGCACTGGATAGCGTCCTCACCCCCGCTCTCATGATGCAGGATGACTCTCAACGGGGTTCCGGGAGTCAACCGAGCCAAGCCGGTGATGCTGATCCGATCGTTTTCCTGAACCTTGTCGTAGTCTCGAGGATTCTCGAACGTGAGCGGCAGGACGCCCTGCTTCTTGAGGTTGGTTTCATGAATACGCGCGAAGCTGCGGGCGATCACGGCTTTGCATCCCAAATATCGGGGTTCCATCGCCGCATGCTCGCGGCTCGAACCCTCGCCGTAGTTTTCGTCGCCGACGGCGACCCATCCCAGTCCTTCAGCCTTGTAGTGGCGCGCGATCTTGGTGAACGCCACCCCGTTTTCTCCGGATAGGACGTCCCGCCCGGTGCCGGCCTTGCCGCTGAATGCGTTGATCGCACCGATGAACATGTTGTCGCTGATCTTGTCGAGATGGCCGCGATATTTGAGCCATGGACCAGCAGGCGAGATGTGATCGGTGGTGCACTTCCCTTTTGCTTTCACCAATACCGCAAGCCGCTCGAAGTCTTTGCCGTCCCACGCTGGGAACGGCTCTAGAAGCTGGAGTCGTTCGCTGTCCGGTTTGACGATGATGTTCACTGCGGAACCGTCCGCTGGCGGTTCAATGAATCCCGCTCTCCCGGCAACGAAGCCTTTCGCCGGCAGCTCGGGGGCCTGCGGTGCAGCGAGCATGACCCGTTGCCCGTTTCCTCCTTCGAGCGTGTCGGTCAGCGGGTTGAAGTCGAGACGACCGGCCAGTGCCATCGCCGTAACGATTTCAGGGCTACCGATGAACGCCATCGTCTCCGGGTTGGCGTCGTTGCGGGCCGGGAAGTTGCGATTGAACGAAGTGACGATCGAGTTCGGCTCGCCCTTCTTGATATCGTCACGCTGCCACTGACCAATGCATGGACCGCAGGCGTTCGCCAATACGGTTCCGCCGACCTTCGTCAGCGTTGCCATTTGACCGTCGCGCTCGATGGTATTCTGGATCTGATCCGACCCTGGGGTGATGAGCAGTGGCCTCTTGGTCTTTATTCCGCTCTTCAAAGCCTGTTCAGCCACTCGCGCCGCTCGACCGATATCCTCGTATGACGAGTTGGTGCAGCTTCCGATCAGGAAGACCTTGACGTCGAGCGGATAGTTGTTCTTCGCGGCGTCTGCGCCCAGCTGAGAGATTGGTCGTGCCAGATCGGGGCTATGAGGCCCGACGATGTGCGGCTCGAGTGTCGACAAGTCGATTTCGACGACCTCGTCGTAGTATTGCCGCGGATCTTTCGCCACCGCAGCATCCGCCGTGAGGTGCGCTGCCAGCCGCTCTGCCGCATCAGCGATGTCGCCACGGTTGGTCGCGCGCAGATAGGTAGCCATCCGCCCATCGAACGGAAACACCGAAGTAGTCGCACCGAGCTCAGCACCCATGTTGGTGATCGTGGCCTTGCCAGTGCAACTGATGGAGTTGGTACCAGCTCCGAAATACTCGACGATCTTCCCGGTGCCTCCCTTCACCGTCAGAATGCCGGCAAGCTTGAGAATGACGTCCTTGGCGGAGGTCCATCCCGAAAGTTTGCCGGTGAGGTGGACACCGACGACCTTGGGCATACGGACATTCCAAGGCAGGCCGGCCATCACATCGGCGGCGTCTGCTCCGCCAACGCCAATCGCCAGCATTCCGAGACCGCCAGCGTTCGGAGTGTGGGAGTCCGTACCGATCATAAGCGCGCCGGGAAAGGCGTAGTTCTCCAACACCACCTGATGAATGATCCCCGCGCCCGGATTCCAGAATCCGATGCCGTACTTCTGCGATGCCGAGCGCAGGAACTGGTACACCTCATTGTTCTCGTTCAGCGCGACTTGCATGTCCGGCTCGGCACCGAGGCGCGCGCGGATCAAATGGTCGCAATGTACGGTAGAGGGGACGGCGACACGCTTGCGGCCGGCTTGCATGAACTGCAGCAGCGCCATCTGAGCCGTAGCGTCCTGCATGGCAACTCGGTCGGGTCTCAAGTCGATCCAGCTCTTGCCGCGCTCGACCTCCGCGGTCTCGGGTTTGTCGAGATGCGCGAATAGAATCTTCTCTGCGAGAGTCAGTGGGCGGTCGACACGCTTGCGAATGGCGCGCAAGCGCCCTTCGAGTGCGTCGTAGTGGTTGCGAACAATGTCGTCCATGCTCCCTCCTACTCCTTGTCGGGCTCGAGGTTTCGTTGGAGAACACCCGCCAGTGTCGTATCCGACCTCCACTCGCCATCGGGCGAACTGCGCACGAATGAGCCGACGAAATCATAGCGACGCCAGTAGATAACCCGTTCGAAAGCGTTTGACGGGTCATGTAAGGGGCGTTTGTATGTCCACTTCTCGTTGAACCGCATACCATGCTCTTCACGTTCGCGCGGTTCGTTGACGCTGCCTTCTGCGCGCTCTGGGGTACCGAAGTATTTGACCACGGTGTTGCGTAGAATAGGTCCTGGCATCGGATCGCTTCTCCTCGGCTTCGGCGGCCACGGCAAGTCGCCACGGTTATCGGATGTACCGGTTCTGATCGACCTTCGCCATAGGTCGACAACGGCCGTTGAACCCGGTAGCGAGCACGTTAGTATGAGACCCAAATCCAGGTGCGGCGACGACGTTCACCGGACCTTACGACTCGAGTGAGGAGTTCTTGTCTCAGATCGATATTCTATCGAAGCCGTTGGAAACCGGCTTTCCGGACGAATGGTACGGATTGGGTCTGGAGACTCATTTCTGGTTCCTGTGGCGCCTGCATGCTTTCCTGAAGTTGCTCTCAGAGAATGCGATTCCAGCCGATGCCGATCTGAAGGTATTGGAGATCGGCTGCGGCGCCGGTGCGCTGCGGACACAAATCGAATCTGTAACGCGATGGACGGTCGACGGCGCTGACATCAATGAGCCCGCTTTGCAAACCTGCCCAGCCGGACGCGGTCGTACGCTGCTCTACAACATCCAAGATGAGCACGAGAAAATGGTCCGAGTGTATGACGGCGTCCTGCTCTTCGACGTCCTCGAGCACATTCACGATCCGCAACCTTTCCTGAGATCAGCCGTACGTCATGTAAAACCAGGGGGCTGGCTTGCCTTGAACGTGCCGGCTTCCGAGACTCTGCGCTCGCGCTACGACGACGTCGTCGGCCACCATCGCCGCTACTCCACACGCACGCTGGCTGCCGCACTTTCGGATGTGGGGGATGGAGTGCGATGCGTCGACCTGAGGTATTGGGGCATGTGCCTCGTTCCCCTGGGGCTGGCGAGGAAGCTTCTCTTGCAGTGGATCACGGATAAGACCGAAGTCGTCCGCGTCGGCTTCAAGCCGCCGGGCAACCTGATCAACGCCGCGTTGACGATACTGATGCGAGCGGAGACATCGCTGCTCAGTCGCCCGCCAGTGGGCACTTCACTTCTCGCGTTGGTTCGTGTCCCTCACTGACCGATCGATCAGGTCTTCCAGAGGACTCGAAACCACCCGATGTCGACGTGCTCGGGAAAGGCATCGCTGAGGAGGCCGAAAAGCTCTTTCGATACCTGCTCGGAAAACTCCGGGCTGCCGTTGAGAACAACGACCCTGATGCCCTTGCTCGCCAGGTTGGCAAGCAATTGCTGCGGAGTTGGTTTTTCAGGATCGAAGAACTCGTAGAAAACGCGAGTCGGATTTTTCTTTTCAGATAGAAAATAGACCTCGGGGCAATCGGGCGTCGCCAGGATGTACGGATCGTCGCCTGCAACCTCGCGGACCACGCCGACGAGCGCCTCGTACACGGCCTTGTCAGCTTCACTGACACGAAGGTTCACACGTTCCGGCAAGAGCACGTCCTGTGCTTCGGATCGCTCGTAGGAAACTCCCGTCTTGCGCATGTTCGCGGTGTTCAACCAGAGCACGCCGAAGCTGACGTAGAAGAGAGCAAAACAGACCTGTACCTTCGTCCACGAGCCGGACACGAGCGACAGCGCAAACAACAGTGCCAACAGGATCGGTGGCGCGGCGTAGTAGAAATAGAGGCCGAACGCATACGGGAACTGAATGACGCTCAGGAATGCGGCCATCGCCGCCATGAGCAACAAGAGCTGCTTGCGTTCAGCACCGAGCTCTGCGTCGCGTTGAACGAGCGCGGCGCACAGTAGAATTGCCGCGATCGGTCCGAACGGGCGCACCGAGTGCCACACGGCCAGATAGATCGGCGTCTCGGAGCCGAACAGCAAGATAGCGGCAAGACAAATCGCAACGGCAACGCACATCCAGATGCGGACACGCGCTCGCATAAACAGCGGAACGCAAACCGCGATAAGCGGTGGAACGGCCGCCAGGATCGTGAACGCCGGCGGTACTGGGTAGAAAGCGAAGTCGAAGCGAAGTTGCGGCAGTATGAACAGACCCCGATAAACTGAGTAGACGTCATTGCGCAGGATGTAAGGAATCAGGAATAGGGCCACCGGTGTCGCCGCACCGGCCGCCAAGCAGAGAATGGACCTCATCGTCTTGCCGAGCGATGGCCCTGCGATCGAGGTCTGCCGCACCTCGTTCCACGCAACCAGCGCACACACCACTACTCCCGGCAGAATGAAGTAGAGGACCTCCATCACGCCGAGTCTCGTCCACGTAATCGCGAGGAGGAACGCGATCGGGCCGACGAGAGCAGCGATCACGAGCCACTCCGGACGAGACGGCGCGCCCGATGCATCCTCGCCGGCCTCGGAAGCGACGCGTTCGCGATAGATCAAGAAGACGAAGAGGGCGAGCAACAAATAGAGGCCGGCCACCTTGAACAGACACGACAGACCGCCGAGAAACCCGCCGAGAAATACCCATCCGAGCCGATCCGTCTCGACATACTTGATTGCCGCGTGAATCCCGAAGATGGCGAAACCGAGATTGTACCAGGACGGCAACCCCGCAAAGTAGTTCGGCGGACCCCATGCGAGACAAAGCAATGTGATCAGAGCCGCGGCAGGGAGCGAGCCGGCGCGCGCGGCGATCGAGAAGATCGATGCCAGGAAACCCAAGTGGAACAGGAACAGGGTCACTCGTAGGGACGAGAGCCGATGCCCGAAAAGGGAGAAGCTCAAGGCGTTCAGAAGAGTCAGCCCCCCGGAATAAGGTTCATCGAAATCCACGTGCGGCAGCTCGCCGTCGAGAACGCGCTCGGCCATCTGACCGAGCAACCCCTCATCGTGCGGAATCCATCCGCGCAATGCGTAGAAGGAGGAATAAGTTCCCGCAGCGAGCAAGACCGCAGCCAGCGTCAGCCAGAAAAGAGCTCGGTCGCCGCGCACTACGATCCCCGAATGATCTCGTCGACGACGTAATGCGGTCGAGCCTTGGCCTCGTCATAGGCACGCCCGACGTATTCACCGATGATCCCCAGGAAAAAGAGCTGCACCCCCGACATGAACACGATGATGACGATCAGCGCGGTGAAGCCGAGCGGCGACTGATCGGTCAGCAGCTTGACCATCAGCGCATACAGCGCATAGACGCCGGCTCCGGCGGTCACCAGCGCGCCGAGAATCGACGCCGCGCGCAACGGTACGATCGAAAAAGAGAAGATCCCGTCAAACGCCAGATTGAGCAACTTCAACGCACTGTACTTCGACACGCCGCCGAAGCGCGTATCGCGAGGAACGGCGACTCCGATCTGGCGAAAGCCTGCCCAGCTCCGCAGACCGCGCAGATAACGATGTCTTTCCGGCGCGCGCTTGAGCGTGTCGATCACCTTGCGAGACAGCAGCGAGAAATCGCCGCTGTCGAGCGGCAACTTGACGTCAGCCAACCGTTGGATAAGGCGGTAGAAGACTCCGTAGGAAAAGCGGAGATACCAGGCTTCGTGACGCGAGGCCCGTTGCGCGAAAACTACATCGTAACCCTGTGCGTGCTTCTCGAGCATGCTCGGAATGGCTTCCGGCGCATCCTGCAAATCGCCATCCATCAACACCGCCACATCGCCCGTCACATGATCGAGCGCCGCCGTCAGCGCCGCTTGATGCCCGAAATTGCGCGACAGTCGCACCACGACGACGGCAGCATTGTCGACCTTTGCGTCGCGTAAAAGCTCCACCGTGCGATCGGTGCTGCCGTCGTCGACGAAGACGATCTCATGGGGGCCGCCGCGCTGCCGTGACAGAACTGCTCCGAGACGCGAGAGAAGCTCGTCGACAACTGCTTCTTCGTTGTGGACGGGGATGCCGATGGAGATTCTCAGATCTTCTTGCATGGCTTACCCTTCGTCTGGGAAACCCTTTTGCAAGCCCGTCTGCCGACTACTCAGACCTCGAAGCTGTCTGGAAAAGGGCAGCGTCCGTCGTGTACATGACGCTCGAAGTCGCTTCTGAAACGCCGCAAGAACCAGCCGGCCGCCCACGCCGCTGCATCCGAAAGAGCGCAGATGGTTTGGCCCTCCATGAAGCCGCAGACACGTTCGATCGTCTGCAAGTCGTCCATCGTTGCTTCCCCGCGCTCGACACGCTTCGTCAGCTTGTAAAGAAACGCCGTACCCTCTCGACACTGCGTACACTGACCGCACGTTTCGTGGCTGAAGAAGCGGCCGATGACCAGCGCGGCGCGCACGACGCAAACGGAATCATCCATCACGACGATGCCGCCGGTGCCAAGCAACGTGCCGGCCTTCTGCAGTGAATCGTGGTCCATTCGAACATCGAGCGAGTCGGCCGTCAGCACCGGCATCGACACACCGCCTGGAATGATCGCTTTGATCGGCCGGCCGTTGGCCAACCCGCCGGCGTGCTTCTCGATGATGTCACGCAACGGGGTCCCCAATGGCAACTCGTAAACTCCTGGGCGTTTGATGTGACCGCTGATTCCAAAGAGCGTGTTGCCGGTGCTTTTCTCGGTGCCGATCGACTTGAACCAGTCGGACCCCTTCCGAAGAATCGCAGGCACGTGAGTGAGAGTCTCGACGTTGTTGACGGTGGTTGGTCGGCCCCAGAGACCGGAGGCCGCCGGAAAGGGCGGTCGTTTGCGCGGCTGACCCTTCTTGCCTTCGATGGATTCGAGCATGCCGGTCTCTTCGCCGCAGATGTACGCGCCGCCACCGCGTTGAACATAGATATCGAACTTCTTGCCGGTGCCCATGACGTTGTCGCCGAGAAAGCCACGTTGGTAGGCTTGCTCGATCGCCGTCATCAATGTCCGGTAGGGCACCGTGTACTCGCCGCGAACATAGACGTAGGCGGAGGCGCCGCGGATGGCGCGACCGGCGATCATCACGCCCTCGATGAACTGGTGTGGATTGCGCTCGAGAATCTGCCGATCCTTGAAAGTCCCGGGCTCGCTTTCGTCGCCGTTGACCGCCAAGTGCGACGGTTTGGCGGATTCCTTGGGCATGAACTGCCACTTCATGCCGGTGAGAAAGCCAGCCCCGCCACGGCCGCGCAGGCCGGAGTTCTTTACGAGCTCCGAAATCTGCTCCGGCTCCATCTCTCCCCACGCTTTGCGGGCTTGCTCGTAGCCACCGACGGCGAGGTAGGCCTCGATACTCGATTGAGACTCGCCATCGGGCGGAAGGAGATAACCTTCCACGCCGTCAGGAATCGACGAAATTTGCGGCGCCCGTCCGCTCCACGAGTCCAGGCTCGAACCATCGAGAATCGCATCGATGTCGGAGCTGGTGACGCGTTCGAGATACGGCAGGTTGTTGATCTGCACTACCGGTGCAGTGCCGCACGAACCGGCGCATTGTACTTCTTCGAGCGAGAAGCGGCCGTCGCCGGTCATCTCGCCGCTGCGGATCCCCAGCTTCGATTCCACCCGGCGCACCAGCGCACGCGCTCCGCCGAGCGCACACGCGATGTTGGTACAAACTTGGATATGACAGCGACCAACCGGATGGCCGTGAAACATCGGATAGAAGGAGACCACCTCTTGCACTTGAATCGGGAGCAGGCCGAGCAACTCCGCGACCTCGTCGGCGATCTCGCGCGGCAAGTGACCGATCTCCGCCTGCGCCAGATGCAATGCTCCCATGAGCGCCGCCCGCGGTTCGGGGAACTTGGTGGTCTCCCTCTTGATCTGTTCCCGACAGGCGTCCGATAGGCGCCGCCGGCTCTCGGCGGGCGCCTCAGCGGTCACACTCGCCTCCGATCATGTTGATCATGTCGAACGTCGGGATCAGGTCGGCGAGCAATCCGCCTTGAATCATGCGCGCGAGCGGCTGCGTGTTGGAGAAGCTCGGTGTCCGCGCCCGACACTTGTACGGCTTGCCGGTGCCGTCGCTGACGATGAAGTAGCCGATCTCGCCGTTGGCCGATTCGGTTGCAACATACGTCTCCCCGGGGGGTGGCTTGACCCCTTCGGTGACCTGCTTGAACTGATCGATCAGTTCCTCCATCCGCGTGTAGACCCGCCCTTTCGCCGGCCAACGCACCGCTGGATCGTCAACATCCACCGGTCCGCCCGGCAAACGCGTCAAGCACTGTTCGATGATCCGAGCACTTTGCTGGAACTCCTCGAGACGCACGAGATAGCGGTCCATGTTGTCGCCTTGCGAACCTAGCGGGACATCGAAGTCCAACTGGTCGTACACCAGATACGGCGCGGCGCGCCGGAGATCGAGATCGACTCCGGCCGCACGCAGGAGCGGGCCTGTAACCCCGTACGCGATGAGCTCGTCGGCCGGCAACACACCGACGCCTTCCATGCGCTCCCGGAAGATCGGATTCTCGGTCATCAATTGATCGGCTTCGCCGAGAAGCTTGAGGATCTGCGGCATATTCTTGCGTGTCATCGCCGCAAAGTCCTCCGGCAGGTCGGCGCTGACGCCGCCGACGCGGATGTAGTTGCTGGTGACACGGCCACCACACATGGCGTTGACGAGATCCCAGACCAGCTCGCGCGCCTGCAGGCAATAGAGAAACGGTGTGAACGCGTTCATTTCGAGACACGTTGCGCCGATGCAGAGAAGATGATCCGACATGCGGGCTATCTCGCCCGCAAGCACTCGGATGTACTGACAACGATCCGGTGGCTTGACGCCGAGAAGCTTCTCGACGGCCATGCAATAACCGACATTGCACAGGATTGCCGAGCTGTAGTTCAGCCGATCGGTATACGGAATCGCCTGGTAGTAGAATCCGCTCTCGCATTCCTTTTCGAAGCCACGGTGCAAGTAGCCGACCTGGACATCGGCGGCGCGTATCGTCTCACCGTCGAGATCGAGGATAATCCGCACGGTTCCGTGTGTTGCGGGATGGGACGGCCCCATCTGGATGCGCATCAATTCGGCCCCGAGCATCCCCTTGCCGTCGTCGGGTAACGGCAGCTCCATGACTTTCCTGTGCTCCGTCTCCTCCGACCACTTGCCCGTCGCCCCCGGGCCGATCAACGGCTGGCGCTTCTCCTTGGGATAGTCCTTACGCAGCGGATGCCCTTCAAACTCTTCGTAGAGGTAGATGCGGCGCAGGTCGGGATGCCCGGTGAAGCGGACACCGTACATGTCGTAAGTCTCGCGCTCGAGCCAGTTGGCGCCGATCCAGACCCCGACAACGCTGGGAATCGCTGGGTTGCTCTCGGGTACTCGCGCCTTCAACCGAATGCGATGACGCTTCGCTGTCGAGAACAGATGATAGACCACCTCAAAGCGCGGCTGCTGTCCGATGTAGTCGACGCACGTCACGTCGACAGGCATGTCGAACGCGAGACCAGGTTCGTCCCGCAGGAAGCGAGCGATGTCGACCAGGCGCTCGGGACGCACCGTGGCGCTGGCGTCGCCGAGGTAGGCATCCACGGCCACCACGTCCTCACCGAAACGTTCGCGCAGGCGCTCTAGTATGGAAGGCTGATCAGACATGGAAAGCGAACCTCGGCCGGAGACGGGAGATCATTTCGCGGCGGGCGGCGTCGACGCACCGATTGCAGCGCCTGCAAGACGCTCATAGCCGCGACGCACATGAGACAGACGGGGAGTGAGCTCACTGGCTGGAGTCAGGAGATCCTCCTTGTGCCACAGCGTACCCCGGCGCGAGAGCGCTGAGATCTCGACGTTGTGGCTCATGACAATGGCTTCTTCCGGACAGGCTTCCTCGCACAGGCCGCAAAACATGCAGCGCGAAATCTCGATGTCGAATATACGCGGATAGCGCTCGATCTCGTCGGCAGTCTCCGCTGGGTAGATCGTGATGCAGTCTGTCGGACAAGCCCATTCGCACAGGCCGCAAGCAACGCAACGTTCCTTGCCGTTATCCATCTGCACCAACACCGGCATGCCTCGGAAAGCGGGAGGATGCTCCAGTCGCTGCTCGGGAAACTGCACTGTGAACACAGTTGGCTTGCGGCGGATGAATCCCCAGAGGTTGCGCAGGAAGTGGCTCTGCGTGATCCACAGCCCTTTGAGAATCGCAAGGCTGCTGCGAATCCACGTCGGCCGGCGATTGTTGCCCGGCCGGCGAACCGTGACTGCTCGTGTGGCCATCAGGCAGGTACTCCCGCCGGTGCTCCCTCGACGGCGACTCCGCACGCACCGATCGTATCGAAGGTCAGCTGCGCGTATCCGCTGATCGCAGGCGCGATCTCTTCTGCAAGGACTCGACGTGGATCGAACGTCCAATGACCCTCGCCGAGCCGACTCAGCAGACG
>Ga0187892_10011000_pt1 | contig 11263 bp, 7 predicted proteins | sample MA1701073metaG_FD_139345 | JGI IMG/M metagenome (GOLD analysis project Ga0187892, IMG submission 139345) | Bio-ooze microbial communities from a basaltic lava cave in the Kipuka Kanohina Cave System on the Island of Hawaii, USA - MA170107-3 metaG ... | reverse complement strand
CCGCGCCGCGTGCGCGATCGCGCGCGCGAGCGTCGCTGCCGTCGCCACGCCGCGGACCTCCACGGCCGGCGGGCCCGGAATGTGCGTGTCCGTGAATTGGAGCAGCCGCACCGGCCCGCTTCAATAGCGGTAGTGATCGGGCTTGAACGGCCCGGTCGCCGCGATGCCGAGGTAGCGCTCCTGCTCGGGCGTCATGACCGTGAGCTTCGCCCCGATCCGGTCGAGGTGCAGCCGCGCGACCTTCTCGTCGAGCTGCTTCGGCAGCACGTAGACCCTGTGCTCGTAGCGGTCGCCGTGCGCGTAGAGCTCGATCTGCGCCAGCACCTGGTTGGTGAACGAGTTCGACATCACGAACGAGGGATGGCCGGTCGCGCAGCCGAGGTTCACGAGCCGCCCTTCGGCGAGCACGATGATCCGCCTGCCGTCGGGGAAGATCACGTGGTCGACCTGCGGCTTGATGTTCTCCCAGCGGTACTGCCGGAGCGAGGCAATGTCGATCTCGCTGTCGAAGTGGCCGATATTGCAGACGATCGCCTGGTGCTTCATCCGGCGCATGTGCTCGTGGCTGATCACGTTCACGTTACCGGTCGCGGACACGAAGATGTCCGCCTTGTCGCAGGCCTCGTCCATGGTCACGACGCGGTAGCCCTCCATCGCCGCCTGGAGCGCGCAGATCGGGTCGATCTCGGTGACCCACACGGTCGCGCCGAGGCCGGAGAGCGACTGCGCGCAACCCTTGCCGACGTCGCCGTAGCCCGCGATCACGGCGATCTTGCCGGCAATCATGACGTCGGTCGCGCGCTTGATGCCGTCCACCAGCGATTCGCGGCAGCCGTACAGGTTGTCGAACTTGGACTTGGTGACCGAGTCGTTGACGTTGATGGCCGGGAAGGGCAGGCGGTCGTCACCCGCCATACGGTACAGGCGCTTGACGCCGGTGGTCGTCTCCTCGGTGACGCCCTGGATCTCGGCGAGCCGCGTCGAGTACCAGCCGGGCTGCGACTCGAGTCGCCTGCAGATCGAGGCGTAGAGCGCGGTCTCTTCCTCGTTCGCGGGCTTCGCGATGACCGAGGCGTCCTTCTCCGCCTGCGCGCCGAGCATCAGGAGGAGGGTGGCGTCGCCGCCGTCGTCCAGGATCATGTTCGCGTGCCTGCCGGCTGGCCATTCGAAGATCCGGTGCGCGAAGTCCCAGTACTGCTCGAGCGTCTCGCCCTTGTGCGCGAACACCGGGACGCCCGCGGCGGCAATCGCGGCGGCGGCGTGGTCCTGGGTCGAGAAGATATTACAGGAAGCCCAGCGCAGGTCGGCGCCGAGCGCCGCCAGCGTCTCGATCAGCACCGCGGTCTGGATCGTCATGTGCAGGGAGCCGGCAACGCGCGCGCCGGCCAGCGGACGGGCACTGCCAAACTCGCGGCGCAGGGCCATCAGTCCCGGCATCTCGGTCTCGGCGATCGCGATCTCGCGCCGGCCCCATTCGGCCAGCGCGATGTCGGCGACCTGGTAGTCCTTGAACTTCGGGTTGATCACGGCATTCATGGTCGATTCTCTCCTTTGCGAGCGAGAGCGCCGTTGTCATTTGCCGGTTCCGAGCCTGGCAGGCGGACGCCTGTTGCAACGCTCCTCGGAAACCGATGGGGACAGTCCAGCATTTTCCTTCGGAAAATGGGGACAGTCCCCCTAAAGTCCTGCGGCCTTCCTCAAGACCTCCGCCCGGTCGGTGCGTTCCCAGCTGAAGGCCGTGAACGTCGAACGGCGCCGGACCGACCCGCCATTCGAGTCTTCTGTCCAATCGTAGTGCATCTCGGCCGGCTCGCGCCCGAAATGCCCGTAGGCGGCGGTCGCCTGGTACATCGGGTGGATCAGGTCGAGCATTTTCATGATGCCCCACGGGCGCAGGTCGAAGTGGTCCCGGACCAGTTTTTCGAGACGTGCGTCGCTCACCCGGCCGGTCCCGAAGGTCTGCACCGAGATCGAGGTAGGGCGGGCCACGCCGATGGCGTAGGAGACCTGCACCTCGCAGCGGCGGGCGAGGCCGGCCGCGACCAGGTTCTTGGCGACATATCGCGCGGCATAGGCGGCGGAGCGGTCCACCTTGGAAGGGTCCTTGCCCGAGAACGCGCCGCCGCCGTGGCGGGCCATGCCGCCGTAGCTGTCGACGATGATCTTGCGGCCGGTCAGGCCGCAGTCGCCCACCGGCCCGCCGATCACGAAGCGTCCGGTCGGGTTGATGTGGTACTTGGTGCGCTTCGACAGCCACTTGGCCGGCAGTGCGGGCTTGATGATCTCATCCATGACGCCTTCGCGCAGGTCCTTCTGCTTCACTTCCGGTGAATGCTGGGTGGAGAGCACGACTGCTTCGATGCCGACCGGCCGGTCGTTCTCGTAGGCGAAAGTGAGCTGGCTCTTGGCGTCGGGCCGCAGCCACGGCAGCTCTGAACCGCGGCCCCGGCGTACCTTGGCCTGGCGCTCGACCAGCTTGTGCGCATAGTGGATCGGCGCCGGCATCAGCGCGGGCGTCTCGTCGCTCGCGTAGCCGAACATCAGGCCCTGGTCGCCGGCGCCCTGTTCCTCCGGGTCGCGCCGGTCCACGCCCTGGGCGATGTCCGAGGACTGCTTGCCGATGACGTTGAGGACGCCGCAGGTGTGGCCGTCGAAGCCGACCGTGGAGGAGGTGTAGCCGATGTCGCAGATGACCCGGCGCACGAGCTCCACGAGATCGACCCAGGCGCTGGTCGTGATTTCGCCCGAGACCACCGCGATGCCGGTCTTCACCATCGTCTCGCAGGCGACGCGCGAGCGCGGATCGCGCGCGATCAGGGCGTCGAGCACCGCGTCCGAGATCTGGTCCGCGACCTTGTCGGGATGGCCTTCGGAGACCGATTCGGAGGTGAACAAGTAGGAGCCGGACATCGCGAAATTATACAATAGACGTTTCTCCAGAGAGGTCCCGGATGCCCAGCCGCCGCGAGCTCGCCAATGCCATCCGGGCCCTCAGCATGGATGCCGTCCAGCGCGCCAACTCCGGTCACCCGGGCATGCCGATGGGCATGGCGGACATCGCCGAAGTCCTCTGGCGCGACTTCCTGAAACACAACCCGGGTAATCCGCGCTGGAGCGACCGCGACCGCTTCGTGCTCTCGAACGGCCACGGCTCGATGCTGCTCTACTCGGTGCTGCACCTGACCGGCTACCCGCTCGCGCTCGACGAGCTGAAGAACTTCCGTCAGCTCGGCGCGCGCACCGCGGGACACCCGGAGCACGAGATCGAGATCGGCATCGAGACCACGACCGGCCCGCTCGGCCAGGGTCTCGCGAACGCGGTCGGCATGGCGCTCGCGGAAAAGATGCTCGCTGCCGAGTTCAACCGCCCGGGCCACGAGATCGTGGATCACATGACCTGGGTGTTCGCAGGCGACGGCTGCCTGATGGAGGGCATCTCGCACGAGGCCTGCTCGGCCGCCGGCACCTGGGGGCTCGGGAAACTCGTGTGCTTCTACGACGACAACGGCATCTCGATCGACGGCGAGGTGGCCGGCTGGTTCACCGACGACACGCCGAAGCGCTTCGAGGCCTATGGCTGGCAGGTCATCAAGGGCGTCGACGGCCACGACCCCGATGCCGTGCTGCGCGCGATCAGGAAGGCGCGCCGCGAGAAGTCGAAGCCCACGCTGATCTGCTGCAAGACCATCATCGGCTACGGCGCGCCGAACAAGCAGGGCAAGGAGGAATGCCACGGCGCGGCTCTGGGGGCGGAGGAAGTCGCGCTCGCGCGCAAGACTCTGGGCTGGCCGCACGAGCCCTTCGTGGTGCCGGAGGAGCTGCGCGCGGCATGGGACGCATGCGCGGCGGGCAAGCGCGCCGAGGCGCGCTGGCGCCGGCGCTTCAAGGCTTACCACGAGACGCATCCGGAGCTCGCGGCCGAATACCTGCGGCGCATGGCGGGCGAACAGCCGGCCGGCTTCGACGCCATGATCGCGGAAGGTGCGGGCGCGGCCCAGGCGGCGGCCCAGCCGGTCGCGACGCGCCAGAGCTCGCAGGCGGTGCTGAATGCCATCGGGCCGTGCATGCCGGAGCTGCTCGGCGGCTCGGCCGACCTGACCGGCTCCAACAACACGAAAATCAAGGGGACGCATCCCTTCAGGCGCGAGCGTCCGGAGGCGCGCTACCTGCACTACGGCGTGCGCGAATTCGGCATGGGCGCGATCATGAATGGCATCGCGCTGCACGGCGGGTTCATTCCCTTCGGCGGCACCTTCCTGGTGTTCACGGACTACGCGCGCAGCTCGCTGCGCATGGCCTCCATCATCGAGGCCGGCAGCATCTTCGTGATGACACACGATTCGATCGGACTGGGCGAAGACGGCCCCACGCACCAGCCGGTCGAGCATCTCTGGGGCCTGCGCATGATCCCGCGCATGGAAGTCTGGCGGCCCTGCGACACGGCCGAAACCTGGGTGGCCTGGGGCGCGGCGCTTCGCCGCCGACACGCGCCCACGGTGCTCGCACTCACGCGCCAGTCCCTGCCGCAGCAGGCGCGCGATGCCGCGCAGCTGGATGCGATCCGCCGCGGCGGCTACGTACTCGTGAACTGCCCCGGCACGCCCGAGTGCATCCTGATCGCGACCGGCAGCGAAGTCGGCATCGCGGTGGAGGCCGCGCGCGAGCTGAATGGCCGCGGGCGGCGCCTGCGCGTCGTATCGTTGCCCTGCACCAGCGTGTTCGATGCGCAGGATGCCGTGTGGCGCGATGCCGTGCTGCCGCCCGCGGTGACCCGGCGCATCGCGATCGAGGCGGGCGCGCCGGACGGCTGGTGGCGCTACGTCGGCCCGCGCGGGCGCATCGTCGGGATGACGACCTTCGGCGCCTCCGGCAAGGGCGGCGACCTGTTCAAGCATTTCGGTTTCACGGCCGCGGCCGTCGTCGAGGCGGCGCAGGCCTTGCTGGCAAACGGAGAGTAGGCAATGGCGATCAACGTCGGAATCAACGGCTACGGCCGCATCGGCCGCAACATCCTGCGCGCGCTGTACGAGGGCAAGCGCAACAACGAGATGCGCATCGTCGCGGTCAACGACCTCGGCGACGCGAAGACCAACGCGCACCTGACCCGGCGCGACACCGCGCACGGCCCGTTCAGCGGCACCATCACCGTGGACGGCGACCACATGGTCGTGAATGGCGATCGCATCCGCGTGCTCGCCGAACGCGACCCCGCGAAGCTGCCCTGGGGGCAGCTCGGCGTCGACATCGTGATCGAAAGCACCGGGCTCTTCGCCAGCAAGGAGAAAGCCTCGAAGCACCTGGCTGGCGGCGCGAGGAAGGTCGTGGTCTCGGCGCCCGCCGACGGCGTGGACGCGACCATCGTCTACGGCGTGAATCACCAGACGCTGCGCAAGGACATGACGGTCATCTCGAACGCTTCCTGCACGACCAACTGCCTCGCGCCGCTCGTCAAGCCGCTGCACGACGGGCTTGGGGTCGTGGCGGGTATCATGACGACGATCCATGCCTACACCAACGATCAGGTGTTGACCGACGTCTATCATTCGGACCTTCGCCGCGCGCGCTCGGCGACGATGTCCATGATCCCGACCAAGACCGGCGCGGCAGCATCGGTAGGCCTGGTGTTGCCGGAGCTCAAGGGCAAGCTCGACGGCTTTTCGGTGCGCGTCCCTACCATCAACGTTTCGTTCGTGGACCTGACCTTCACGGCGAAGCGCGCGACCACGGCTCAGGAAGTGAACGAGATCCTGAAAAAGGCCTCGCAGGGCAGCCTCAAGGGCATTCTCGACTACACCGAGGAGCCGCTGGTCTCGGTGGACTTCAACCACAACGCGGCCTCGGGCACCGTGGACGCGCCGCTGACCAAGGTGCTCGAGGGCACGCTGGTGAAGGTTTGCGCCTGGTATGACAACGAATGGGGCTTCTCCAACCGGATGATCGATACCACGCTGGCATGGGCCCGCGCCTCGTGAGGCGGATGGCCGACCTCGAGCTCGCAGGCAAGCGCGTGCTGATCCGCGAGGACCTGAACGTCCCCGTCGAGGACGGCCGTGTCAGCAGCGATGCGCGCATCCGCGCGGCGCTGCCGACGATCCGGCTCGCGCTCGAAAAGGGCGCACGTGTGCTCCTCATGTCGCACCTCGGCCGGCCGAAGGAAGGCGAGCGCGATCCCGCGCAGTCGCTCGCGCCCGTCGCGAAGGCGCTGTCGGCGCTCCTTGGCCAGCCGGTGCGCTTCGTGGAGCAGTGGCTGGACGGTGTCAGCGCCGCACCCGGCGAGGTCGTACTGCTCGAGAATGTCCGCTTCAACAAGGGCGAAAAGAAAGACGACGCAGCTCTCGCGCAGAAGATGGCCGCACTCTGCGACGTGTTCGTGATGGACGCCTTTGGCACCGCGCACCGTGCCGAGGCGAGCACGCATGCGGTCGCGATCGCGGCCCCCGTCGCCTGCGCCGGACCGCTCCTGGTGGCCGAGCTCGAGGCGCTCGGGCGGGCCTTGCATCAGCCCGCGCGTCCTCTGGTCGCCGTGGTCGGCGGCTCCAAGGTCTCGACCAAGCTCGCGGTGCTCGAAAACCTGCTCGAGAAGGTGAACGCGCTCGTGGTCGGTGGCGGTGTCGCCAACACCTTCCTGGTCGCGACCGGCAAGCTGGTCGGCAAGTCGCTGCACGAACCCGAAATGCTGGATATTGCGAAGCGCCTGCTCTTGCGCGCGAGTGAGCGCGGCGTGACGCTGCCGCTGCCCACGGACGTGGTGGTCGCGACCGAGCTGTCGGCCGCAGCGAAGGCAAGCGTGAAGCCGGCAATGGCAGTCGCCCCCGGCGAGATGATCCTCGACATCGGCCCGGAATCCGCCGCGGCCATAGACGCGATCGTTGCCAAGGCCGGCACCGTGATCTGGAACGGGCCCGTGGGGGTCTTCGAGCACGACCAGTTCGGAGCGGGCACCAGGGCGCTCGCGCGAGCGATCGCGGACAGTCCGGCATTCTCGATCGCGGGCGGCGGGGATACACTGGCCGCCATAGAGAAGTACGGCGTGGAAGACCGGATCTCCTATATCTCCACGGGCGGCGGTGCCTTCCTCGAGTTCGTCGAGGGCAAGACGCTGCCGGCAGTGGCGGCGCTCGAGCGTCGGGCGGCCTGAGGGCAGGCGCCGCAAGCGAGGCCAGATGCCGAGAAGGACCAAGATCGTTGCCACCCTCGGTCCCGCCACCGACAACGAGGCTGCGCTCGCGGACCTGATGGCGGCCGGTGTGGACCTGGTGCGCGTCAATTTCTCGCATGGCAGCTTCGACGATCACGCGCGGCGCGTCGAACGCGCGCGCCAGGCGGCGGCCAACGCGGGTCGCGTGGTCGGTATCCTGGGCGACCTGAGCGGGCCCAAGGTCCGCATCGAACGCTTCGCCACCGGCAGCGTCACGCTCACCGAGGGCGAGTCCTTCGCCCTTGACCCGAAGCTCGATTCCTATTCCGGCACTGTAAAGATCGTGGGCGTCGCCTACGAGCGCCTGCCGAAGGACGTGAAGAAGGGTGACACGCTCCTGCTGAACGACGGCCTGATTGCGCTCGAGGTCCAGCGGGTCGAGGGCACGCGCGTGCACACGCGCGTCGTCAGCGGCGGTGAGCTCTCGGACATGAAGGGGCTCAACAAGCTGGGGGGCGGGCTCTCGGCCGGGGCGCTGACCGCCAAAGACCGCGAGGACATCGAGATGGCCGCGAAGCTCGGCGTCGACTATCTCGCGGTGTCCTTCGTGCGCGACCGCAACGACATCGTCGAGGCCTGGGACCGGATGCGCGACGCCGGCGGCGACGGCCGCATCGTCGCCAAGATCGAGCGCCGCGAGGCCATCGACAACCTCGAGTCCATCATCGAGACCTCGGCCGCGGTCATGGTTGCGCGTGGCGACCTGGGCGTGGAGGTCGGTTACGCGGAACTGACGGGACTCCAGAAGCGCATCATTGCGCTCGCGCGCGCGAAGAATCGCCTGGTCATCACCGCGACGCAGATGATGGAGTCCATGATCCAGGCGCCGGCGCCCACGCGCGCGGAAGTCTCCGACGTCGCCAACGCGGTCATGGACGATACCGACGCGGTCATGCTCTCGGCCGAAACCGCCGTCGGAAAGCATCCGGGCCGTGTGGTGCGAGCAATGGCCCAGGTGATCGAAGGCGCCGAGAAGTGGCAGACTTCGAACCGGCCCGTGATCCAGCTGGATGGTCACTTCAACCGCAGCGACGAAGCGATTGCCGCGGCCGTCATGTATACGGCCAATCACCTGAACGTCGGCGCAATCGTCGCGCTGACCGAATCCGGCTCGACCGCCCTCTGGATGTCGCGCATGCGCTCGGACATCCCGATCTACGCTTTCACGCGCCATCCGGGGACGCAACGGCGCGTGACGCTCTACCGCGGCGTCTATCCCGTGGACATCGACGTCACGCAGGTGCCGGCGCAGGAAATGTACGCCTCGATCTTCGACCGCATGCTGAGTGACGGCCTGGCCGAGGAGGGTGACCTCATCATCGTCACCAAGGGCGATTTCTCGGGCGTCTCCGGCGGCACCAACACGATGAAGATCGTCCAGGTCCAGCGGCGTGCGAGCTAGGGGGAAGGAGACAATCACCTTTTTCCACTGGCTTGGTCGGGCGCTTGCGACCCTCCTTTTCCTGATCCTGTTGGCGGTACTGGCCGCATGGCTCATGCTGCGCGCGAGCCTGCCGCAGCTCGAAGGCGAGGCGACGCTCGCGGGGTTGTCCGGCCCCGTTTCCGTTGAGCGCGATGCGCTGGGCGTGCCCGTGATCCGCGGCCGCACGCGCGAAGACGTCGCGCGCGCGACCGGCTTCGTCCATGCGCAGGATCGCTTCTTCCAGATGGACCTGCTGCGGCGCAGCGGCGCGGGCGAGCTGTCGGCGCTGTTCGGCCCGGCGGCGCTCGACACCGACCGGCGCATCCGCACACACCAGTTCCGCAAACGTTCCGTGGAAACGCTCGCCGCACTCGCGCCGGATGAGCGCGCGCTGTTCGAAGCCTATGCCTCGGGCGTGAATGCGGGCCTCGAAGCACTCGGCGCGCGACCTTTCGAATACTTCCTGCTGCGACGGGAACCGCAGCCCTGGCGCGTGGAGGATTGCCTCCTCGTGGTGTTTGCGATGTGGATCGACCTCCAGGGCCTGGAGGCGCGGCACGAGCAGCGCCGGGGCCGGCTGGCCGCGGTACTGCCGGAATCCGTCTATCGCCTGCTGACCGAGCCCGACCCGAGCTGGGAGGCGCCGCTCGACGGCTCGCGGCTGCCCGAAATGCCGATGCCCACTGCGGACGAGTACGACCTGCGCAAGCTCGACCGCAAGCTGTTCGAAGCGGCCGACGCGCTGGTGCTCGAGAGCCGCCGAGCTTCGCTCTTCGATCGTGAGCCAGACGTCATGCTCGGCAGCAACAACTGGGCGATTGCCGGCTCGCGCGCCGCAAACGGCGGCGCGCTGCTTGCAAACGACATGCATCTCGGGCTCAACGTGCCGAACATCTGGTATCGCGCGCGCCTGGTCGTCGAAAGCGAAGGCATCGACGTCACCGGGGTGAGCCTGCCCGGAGGGCCCGCGATCATCGCCGGCAGCAATGGCAAGGTTGCCTGGGGATTCACGAACAGCTATGGCGACTTCCAGGACCTGGTGGTCGTCGTTCCGGGCCCGGAAGGCGAGGGCAGCTACCTGACGCCCGACGGCCCGCGCGCGATCGAGAGCGAAGCCGAGATCATCGAAGTCGCGGGCGGCGAGGCCGAAGAGTTCGTCGTGCGCACGACGATCTGGGGCCCGATCATCGCTGAGGATGGCGAAGGCCACGAGCTCGCGCTCGCCTGGACCGCCCATCGTGAGGGCGCCAACGACCTGAGCCTGCTGAAACTCGAAACCGCGCAGGACCTCGATCAGGCGGCGGCAATCATCGGCGGCGGTGGCATGCCGGCGCAGAACGTGCTGATTGCGGACCGCAACGGACGTATCGGCTGGGTGCTCTCCGGCAAGTTGCCGCAGCGTCGTGGCTTCGAGCCGACGCGGCCCGCGCCTTGGCACGAGCAGGACACAGGCTGGGATGGCTGGATTCCAGCCGCGGAATCCCCGCGTCTGCTCGATCCGCCACAGGGTTTCGCCTGGAGCGCAAATGCGCGCGTCGTGGGCGGCGATGCTTTCGCAGCCATCGGCGACGGGGATTACGCGCCCGCCGCGCGCGCGCGGCAGATCCGCAGTCGGCTCATCGAGATCGACAAGGCAAAGCCCGCCGACCTGCTCGCGATTCAGCTCGACGATGAGGCGCACTACGCCTCAAGTTGGCACACGACGCTGATTCGCGCGCTGGTGCGCGCCGGAAACAAGGATGCCGCGGCGCTCTCGACCAAGTGGAAGGGCCATGCCGCCGTGGACGATCCCGCATACCGACTGCTGCGTCAGTTCGAGCGCCGTGTCGCCGATCGCGCCTTCACGATGCTGACGGTCGAGGCCCGGGCGCGCTGGCCGGAGTTCCCCTGGCGTACGCCCCAGCGCTTCACCGAAGTCGCATGGCGGCTCGAGCGCGAGCGTCCCGCGCATCTGCTCGATCCGCGCTTTGAGGATTGGGACGCCTGGCTCGCGGACGTTGCGCGCGAGGTCGTCCAGGACCTGCCCGATATCTGCACAGAGATTGCGAGTTGCGAATGGGGCAGCGTCAACCGCGCTCGCATCCGTCACCCGATCAGCGATGGCGTGCCGTTCGTGGCACGCTTCCTCGACATGCCCTCCGATTCCCTGCCGGGCGACTGGTCCACGCCACGCGTGCAGTCACCGCGCTTCGGCGCTTCCGAACGTTTCGGGGTATCTCCGGGGCGCGAGGCAGAAGGCTATTTCCACATGCCGGGTGGGCAAAGCGGGCATCCGCTATCGGAGTTCTACGACGCGGGGCATGGCGCTTGGGTGAAAGGGGAGGCGACTTCTTTTCTGCCGGGGCCGACAGCGCGCGCGATGAGTCTGGTTCCACCCGAAGCCTGATTCGATCGGCTCATTCGAGCCAGTTATTCCGTTAGATCATGTTCCGGTACCGCCGGGTCAAGGACTTGGGCGGCAGGTAGGTGATTCTCCGGCGGGAACGGCGTAAAACTAGCTATGAGTTTTCATACCCAACTGTAGTTCCACGGGCAGCCCTGAAGCCCCATTGAGAATTCGTGTACAAACGCGAGGAATAGGCTAGTGGCGAAGCGGGATTTTGTATGGTACTCAGCGAAGCCGCTTCGCTTCGATTCAAGCT
>Ga0187892_10010999_pt1 | contig 11264 bp, 8 predicted proteins | sample MA1701073metaG_FD_139345 | JGI IMG/M metagenome (GOLD analysis project Ga0187892, IMG submission 139345) | Bio-ooze microbial communities from a basaltic lava cave in the Kipuka Kanohina Cave System on the Island of Hawaii, USA - MA170107-3 metaG ... | reverse complement strand
CGTTTCGGCCACAAAAGCCAACCGGACAAAAAAATGTAGGACAAAAAAATGGCCGCTCTTTATTTTTTTGTCTTACATTTTTTTGTCCGCAGGGTCTGATGGCCGAAACGACGATCAAGGCCGACGAAGATCATCCTTGACGCATGCGACGAACGATATATGCGCCGAGCAGCAGAAGCATCATGCCTGCCAGTGACCACGCCGCGCCGTTGCGGAAGCTGGGCGAGCGGAAAACGAATTCGACCCGATGCTCGCCCGGCGGCAATTCGACGCCGCGCAACGTGAAGTTGACTCGTTCGACCGGCGTGCGCTGACCGTCAACCCACGCCTCCCAGCCGTTGTAGTAAATCTCGCTCAAGACCAGAAAGCCCGGTTGCGCGTTTGTGGTTTGCAGTTCGATCCGCTGCGGCCCATAAGCTGTGATCTTCACTTCGCCCTTCGACGCGGCGGTTGCGCCAGAACTCGCCAGCGGAGTTTTGATCGTCCGGTTCGAGAAAAGTTCGCTCTCCAACAAGACAGTCTCAGATGGATCGAAGGGCGCGCCATCCGTCAACCGGCCTGTTTTGATTGTGCGCAAAACTTCAACGCTCGGAGCGATGACGGCGCGGCTGGCAATCCACGCGCGCGGCATCGCTTTCAGGTTCTCGTAAATTTCCACTTCGCCGAACTCCGCCAGCCTGCGCCAGCGCTCAGGCGGCAAAGTTCTTGCGTCGAGCGAGAGCGATGTGTTGGTCACCGCATCGAAGAGCGAAGCCCGCGTGATGATCAGGTCAGCGTCATTCGGCGGGCAGTCGAACTCCACGCTTTCAATCTCGGCGCGGTCAAATTCGAGGCGCGCCAGATAGCCCTGTCCGCGAAACGCCACCTTGTTCCAACTAGGAATGGCTGCTGCGCTGTTGGGCGTCCACGCGAAAGTGTCGCGCCCGGCCAGCAGTTGTCGCTCGATCATTTGCCCATCGGCTGTGCGCAGCTTGACGTTCAAGACCAGCGCGCCGGTTTTGACGTCTGCTGGATTTTCCATCGCCGAGATGACCGCCAGTTCGGTAGCCGTCGTTTTCGCGTCGAACCGCACCTGCGCCCACCGCTCCAATTTCAAATCCATGCGCCTCGCGTCGAAGCTGATCCCTTCGTGAACGACAGTTTCGGTGGCCGGTGATGCGGAGCGTTCGTTGAGCAGGTATTTCGCGTTCAGCAGGTTGAAGCCTTGCGCCGTCGCGGCCAGCGAGGCGGGTTCGGTGATCACGCCGTCGAGCGTGATCTGGCCGGCGACCTCCGCCACTCGTTTCAGCCGCGCCGGATCGTACCCGTTGACGCTCTGCAGGCCACGGGCAATCGAGACGTTCGGATAATCGAGCAAGTCCTGGTTGCGTTCGTATGGCGCGGGCGAGTGGCTGACGATGCGGAACGTGTTCCAATCCGGCTCGCGCTCTTTGATGAACTTGACCGTCGGTGGATCGGCCAGCCGCGCCGCAACATTGAAGCCTTTGTCGTCAATCGCACGCCATTCGTAAAAGAACCCCCACGACATCAAGTCGAGAAACAGCATGCCGATGAGAGCCGCGCCAGCCAACGCGCTCCATCGCCGCGCGTAGATCAGCAACGCGGCGACGCTCAGTCCAAAAAAGACGACCGGGAAGTAAAGCTCAGGATTCGACAGAGCGTTGGCTTCCGGCGGCAGAGGGACTTCCGGCGCCGGCCGCTGGCCGAAGAAGCAGTAAACGATGACGCCAGCGCCGATGATCGCGGCGAGCAGCAGAACGCTTTTCAACAAAACCCGTTTGGCCAGCGCTCGATCAATTTGCGAGAGCGCCGTCGCCCCCAATCCCGCGAGCACGCCCATCGCAAAAGTGAATTCCATCAGGTGCCGCCCCGGCGCGCGGAACAGGTTGTAGACCGGCGCGTGATGCAACAGCTTGTTGAGGCCAAGCGGCAGGTACGAGCCGAACGCGAGCAACATCGTCATCGCAGCGCCCAGCGCCCAGAACCAGGTCAGCGCATCGGTACGGTACCGGGAGCGGTAGCGACCGGATGGGCTTGTATGATCGCCCTCCACGGATACCCGGTCGCTACCGCTCCCGGTACCGTACCGAGTTCCAAACATAGCCGCGAAGCCAAGCAGCCACGCCGCCATCCCGACGTAGCCGCAGGTTTCCGTCAAACTCCACTTGCCCCAGTACGGCACGCTGTATGGCGCCATCACCGCGCCGCCGAAGAAATACGGAAAGAACAGCTCAAACAACTGGCCGGGCGGAAACGAAAATTGCGAGAAGTAGTGGTAATCAATTTCAGCGCGGTCGCCCAACTGCATCAGCTCGCGCCCCGGCAGCAATTGAATCATCGAGAGCAGCGCGCCGCACACGGCCATCGCCGCCAGAAACCTGACGGAGCTTTGTGGCATCGCGCGAAATAACCACGTGAACAGCGCGTAAGCTCCGGCCAGCATCACTGTGTAAAGCGCCGTTTGCGGGTCGCCAGCGAAAACCTGCAACGCGATGAACAACGCTCCAGCCGTTACCCAACGCCAGCGAGCCTGCGCGTGAAGTTCTTCGACCGACAGCAGAATCCACGGCAGCCAGGCCGCCGCGTTGATGCGGTTGGTGTGGCCGAGGTGTGCGACCATGTATCCGCCAAACGCGAACGTGATCGCGGCGATGACGGCTCCGATTCGATTGCAGCCGATGCGCCGCGAGTAGAGATAAGTTCCGATGAGCGCCAGGTGATAAGTCGTGATCACCAGCACGTTCATCGCCGTCTGCGGCGACCAGACGGCAAACAGCCACGTCGGCGGATAGAGCGCGCCCGGTTGAATGCTCCCCAGCAACGGCATTCCGGCAAAGATATACGGATTCCACAGCGGCAATTCGCCGCGCGCGATCATCCCCCCCATCAGAATACGAATGCCGATGATCTGCGCCCACCCGTCGCCCGGCGCCAACGTCACTTTGCCCAACACCGCCGGGAAGAAGTAGATGAGCGGCAAGAAGAGAAGCGTTAGCGCAACGGCGATGCGCGGCAGCCGCTCAGAGCTTGGAGTGATTGCTGGGGTCATAAATCGAAACAGGAAAGATTGGTACGGTGATTGGCAAAAATCATTCTCCATTCTCCATTTTCAATTCTCCATTTTTTACAGGAGGTCTCTTCATTACCAGCCATGGCCCCCTGCAAAAAATGGAGAATTGAAAATGGAGAATGGAGAATGCTTCCACATCGAATGCCCCGATCTTTGTTGGGCAGATTTAGCGATAACCTTCCGCCTGCAACGCGAAAAGCTCCGCGTACAACCCGCCCTTCGCCAATAACTCGTCGTGCGATCCTTCTTCGACCACCGCTCCGTTCGCGAGCACGATGATCCGGTCGGCGATGCGCACCGTCGAGAAGCGGTGCGAGATGATCACCGCCATCCGCCCGCGCACCAGCTCCGAGAACCGTTTGAAGACTTCGTATTCGGCCCGCGCGTCGAGCGCCGCTGTCGGCTCGTCGAGGATCAGCGCCTGGGCGTCGCGCATGTAAGCCCGCGCCAGCGCGATCTTCTGCCATTCGCCGCCCGAAAGGTCTACGCCACCCTCGAAGCGCCGGCCCAACATCTGCCGGTAACCTTCCGCCAATCGCGGCAGCAGCGTCGTGGCCAGCGACTTTTCAGCCGCCGCCACGATTGTTTCCGGGACTTGCCCAGCGCCATTGCCAGTCGCCACATTCCCATTCTGCGCCGCGTTCAGATAATCCTGCACTTTGGTGATCTCGCCGATGCCGACGTTCTCGTCGAACCGCAGGTCGTAGCGCATGAAGTCCTGGAAGATGACGCCGATGGCGCGGCGCACCGAATGCAGGTCGTATTCGCGCAGGTCGCGTCCGTCGAGCAGGATGCGGCCTTCGGTCGGGTCGTAGAGCCGCGCGAGCAATTTGGTCAGCGTCGTCTTGCCCGCGCCGTTCTCGCCAACCAGCGCCAGTCGCTCGCCGGGCCGCAGGCTGAAGTTGACGTGGCGCACCGCCCATCGGTCGCTGCCGGGATACTGGAAACCCACGTCTTCAAAGACGAAGCCTTCGCGGATCGGCTGTGGAACTTCGGGCGCGCCGGGCGGCGAGGTGATGGTCGGTCGCGTCTCGAAGAACTCGAACAGGTCTTTCAGGTAAAGCGCCTGCTCGTAGATGCCGCTCGCGCCGCTGAGCAACCGCTGGATCAAATCGCGGCTGCGCGCGAACGATGAAGCCAGAAAAGTGAGCGTGCCGAGCGAGATTGCGCCCAGCGCCGCGCGCCACAGGATGTAGACATATGCGCTGTAATAACCGAGCGTGCTCACGACCGAGAGCGCGGTCGAGACCAACCCTTTGCGGATCGAGAGCCGCCGGTTTTCTTCGTAGAATTTATCGGCGAGCGCGCGGTAACGTTCGATCAGCCACGACGCGAGGCCGAACATCTGCACCTCTTTGGCCGGACGGTCGCCCGCGCCCAGAAAGCGGATGTAATCGAGCTGGCGGCGTTCCGGCGTCCAGCGGAAGAGGAGCGAGTATTGGAGCGCAGCGAAATGCGTCTCGCCCCAAAAGCTCGGCAGGACGGCGAGCGCCAGCAGCAAGAGCAGCCACGGGCTGAAAACGAAAAGCGCCGCGCCCAGCGAAACTAGCGTCATCGTATCCTGGCCCATCGAGAGCAATTGTGTTAGCAGAATGAGGCGGCCAGTAGTTTGCCGCCGCGCGCGCTCCAGCCGGTCGTAAAAGTCCGGGTCTTCAAACTGGTAAAGGTCGAGCGTGGCGGCGTGCTCCATCAACCGGATGCTGGTGTGATTGGCGAAAAGGTCGCCGAGCAGACTCTCGATCAGACGCGAAGCGCGAGAGAGCGCCTCGCCGATGAGGACGATGGCGGCTTCGAGCGCCACCAAGCGCCACAGCGGCGCGAGGCTGGCCGAAGGGTCGCGCGTCGCAGCCACCACGGCGTCAATGATCAACTTGCCGACCCAGAGCGTGGCGACCGGGATGAAGGCGAGCAGCAGCCGCAGCGCGATCATCGTCACGGTGTAGCCACGGCTCGTTTGCCAAACCAGTTTGAGGAGCGGCGGCACGTAACGCAGCGCCGCAACCCGTTCGCGCCAGGACGGCGAATGTTCAGGCGCGTCTCTTCTCGTTGCTCTTTTCCACCTTCTCCACTTCTCTGTAGGTTTTTGAGGGATCGTAGTCGGTGGCTGAAGAGTTGGCTCCATAGTCAGGCGCGGCTTTCAAAATGTCTCGTAGCTTTGTGACTGCCCAGCCTTTGGGTAATCGTCCAAACATATGATCTCACGCTGACTGCAAGGCCTGTTGGAGATCGTTCTTGATCACGCGGATGTCGGCTTCGACGCGGGCGAAGCGGTCTTCATACTGCTTGTCGTTGCGGGCGAAATCGTGGCGCAGCAGTTCGACCTCGTATTTCACAGCCGCCAGTTGGTCTTTCAGACCTGCCTGTTGGTCGCCGAAGGCAGCCTGCATTGATTTGATTTCGCGGAGGTCGGCTTCGATGCGGGCGAAGCGTTCTTCATAAAGCTTGTTGTTCAGGCGGAGTTCGTTGATGTCGTTCTTCACGCCCGCCAGTTGGTCAATGATGGAAGCCAGAATTGATTTGATTTCGCGGATGTCGGCTTCGACGCGGGTGAAACGCTCGCCGACCTGGTTGAAACGCTCACCGATCTGGTTGAATCGCTCTTCGTACCGCTTGTCGTTCTGGCGGACTTCGTTGCGTAGAGTCTCAATCTCACTGACGAGTCTTGTCTCAACGGCTTTCAATTCGGCCTTCATCTCGTTTCTGAAGGCGGCGAACTGCTCGTTGAGCGATGTCTGCAATGACCGAATCTGCTCGTTGAATAGGGATTGCATAGAGCGAAACGCGCCGAGGATCGTCAGGGTGAACCCCAGGACGGTCAGCAGGAAGGTTCCGATGATGGTGATGAATTGCCAATTGGCCATACGCGTTCCTCCGGTCTGCTGCGCCACTTTACCACAGCGCAAGGCAGGAACCATAACAGACTATCTCACTTCTGCGCTTTGAGGAAAGCCAGCAAGTCGGCCAACTCCTTCTGCGTAAGCTGCGTGGCGAACCCTTCGGGCATCAGCGAGACTTGCGACGGTGTGATCGAAGCCACGTCGTCGCGCGGGATACGCACCTTGTCGTTCGGGCCGGAAACCAGCACGAGCGTCTCGCGCGTTGATTCAAACTCGCTGATCACACCGGTGTAGATTCGGTTGGAACTCTTCGTCGTGACGCGGCGCGATTCGTGGCCGGGTACGAACGTGGCGTTGGGAAAAGCAATCGCTTCCAGGATGTCGTGGCCTGACCGGATGGCCCCGACCGAAGTTATGTCAGGCCCCACGTGCCCGCCTTCTGCGCCGATCGTGTGGCAAACGGAACAGCCGCCACGCTTGCCGAAGAAAACGTTCCGGCCCGCGCCCACGTCTCCGCCCGCCGTCAGCAACGGCTCAAGCTCACGTAGTTTCTGCACCTGCGCGGCCTCTTCCGCTTGAAAACGAGCGAGCAGGGATTTTGAAGACGTTCGCACGGCTTCGGGAAAATTCTGAAACAACTGCTCCAGACGCTTCCTGGGCGCCGCGTCCAGATTGACCGAAGGCTGATTCAACGCCGCGACCAGAGCCTTCCCTATCTCTTCGTCGTTAGCCGAACGAAAAGCGTCGAGCAGCGTCAGCAGCGTCAGCGAATCTGCTTTCGGCAAATGACTGTTCGCCAATCGCAGCAATTGTTCGCGGCTGAGTTCAGCTTGTCCCAAACTTTGTGACGCTGACAGCCGCAGCGCAGGCTCGTTCTCCGGCCGCAGCGCGTCCAGCAGAAATTCGTAAGCGGAATCGTCAAGCTTTGGATTGTGAGCCGCCACGACACCGAGCGCCGCGACTCGCAGGTCAACCGGCTCGGCCTGGTTAAGCGCGATCAGACGAAGATCGTTGTCGAGGCCCACGACGCGCCGCGAGCGGATCACCGCAATCGTTCGCGCGCGAACTTGAGCGTCGGGATCTTTCAACCTGCGGGCCAGGCTGCGCGCCCACGCTTCGGGCAATTGTTTCAACGGCGAGCGATCAATCGTTTCGAGCAGGAAGAGTTGGCGATCAACGCCGAGCGCGCGGTTATCCAACGATTCGACCACCAACTGCTGCACCTGCTGATCTGCCGCGAACGCCAGCAATGCCTCCCTCACCGGTTCGGCTTCGTTGGCGTCGAACTTCGGTGCGCGCAACCGCCCGCGCAGAAATGAAAGCACTGCACCAGCCCAGTCGGAATGATGCGAGATCACCCACAGCGCCGCGCGCCGCAACTCCGCGTCGCCATCGCTCAAGAGCGGCGTGGCGTGGCGTTGAGCTATCGGGCTGCCGTCCATCTGATCCAACGCGATGAGCGCAGCTTTGCGGATTCGTGGCTGCGGGCGCTTGATCGCGGCGATCATCGCCTGCGAATCTTTCAGTTGGATCAACGAGTAGGTGATCGCGTGTTCGAGGAAACGATCAGCGGCGTCGGCTGCCGCGTCGAGCAATGGCGCGACTGCGCGGGCATCGCCGATCTGGCCGAGCGCTGTGGCTGCTTGCCGCCGCGCCGCCGGCTCGTCGCTCTTCACCATCCTGCTGAGTTGATCAACCGCTTCCCGGTCTTTGCTCACCCCGACAACTCGCGCCGCCGCCGTGCGGACTTGAAAGTCCAAATCGCCGAGCGCCGCGCGCACAGCCTTTGCCGCTTCCTCCGTTCCAATTCGACTGAGCGCGAAGACCGCTGCGCATCGAACTTCGGCGGACTGTGATTGCTCACGAACGTTGATCAACGCTGGCACAGCCTTCTCTCCCGCCGCGACCAGCAACTCCAAACTGCGGTCGCGTACCACCGGTCGCGCGTCTTCCAACAGCTTCGCTAATTCAGCGGGCGACAGCGCATCGAGCTTGAGCCTTTCGCCGCGCGGGTCATCAACGCGCGCCGCGCTGGCTTTACGAATGCGATAGATCGCCCCGCGCTTTTCGCCCTTGTGAATCTTCGACAGTGGACAAGCGTCAACGTACCAGCCGCCGGTGTCGAGCAGGATCAAACTGCCATCGGCGTCTTCGAAAATGTCCGTCGGATGAAAATCAGGATCGGTCGAGGTGACGAAGTCTGAATCTTCTGTGCGGAATGTCGCGCCTTCGCGGAACAAGACGTGCCGCTGAACTCTGTGCGGGTTGAACTGCGCGCTGAAAAGATTGCCCTGATATTCGCCGCCGAAGCTCGCGCCGCGATATTGCATCAAGCCCGCCGGGGCGATGCGCGCGAACTTCGTCATCACCGGCATCAGATCGCCCGTGCGTTTGAACTCGGCGATGGCCGGATGCGGCTTCGGGTAAACGCCGCTTTCGACGAAATGCAGCAACGCGTCGCGCTGCCCGTTCACCGGGTCGGTGAAATAAGTCATAGTGCCGATCATCTCGCCCGCCGTCGTGAAGATCATCTCCACGGGATTGTCGAAACCGCCGCCGGTCACGCGCTCCAGCCCGCTGCCATCAACGCGGCAACGCCACAGCCGCGCCGCCAAACCTTCGAGCAGTTCACCCTCTTTCGTCTGAATCTTGTAGCCGTGCCGCCCGTGCGTCAGGTAAAGCCATCCATCAGGCCCCAGAAACGGCCCGTGCAGGCTGGCCGTATTCAGCACATTCCACCCGGTCAATATCACTTCGCGCCGGTCGGCCACGCCGTCATTATCCGTGTCGTCCAGCCGAATGAAGTCCGGCGGCGATGCCACAAACAAGCTGCCGCGATACACGAGCACGCCCATCGGCAGCGAGAGCTTGTCGGCGAAAACTTTGCTGCGGTCGTAAACGCCGTCGCCATCCGTGTCTTCGAGCACACTGATGCGACATTCGGGAACCTCCGCCATCTTCTTGCCCGAAACGTTTTTGCCCGAAGATTCGGTGACGAACAGGCGCCCACGATCATCCAGCGCGGCCAGCATCGGGTATTGCACGAGGTTGTCGCCGGCCACACGCTCGATGGTGAAACCGTCGGGCACGCGGATCACCGATCCTTCCGTGGTTTCAATAGAGCTTTGCGGTTGGCGCGCATAGAAACGTGAACAACCGACCGAGCCTGGCGCGCCAACGATGACGAGCAGGCAAGCGGGGAGCAGAAACTTGCGGGCGGCAGTTGAATTCATCGGATATTTCCTCAAGAGTTGCAACGTAGGCTACGATAAAGCGGGCTTATTCTCGCCGCGCTGGTTCGGGCGATCAAGAGTTCTTTGCAGAATGTGGCTGACTAAAAAACACGTTCGCGCCTTTGTTCGACTGTTCCGACGAGGTTATGATGAAGCAAGTAGCACACGCAAGAAATGAGGTTACGTTATGAGTCTGCAAACCATTCAGATCGAAGTCCGGCAGGAGACTGCGCAACTGCTGATGGAGAAGGCGTCCGCGCGCAAACTGTCGCTGGATGAATACCTGCGAGCGATGGCCGAAAGCGATGGCCTTCCCAGGATGAAGACGCTCGATGAAATCCTTGCGCCTTTCCGCGCCGAAGTCGAGGCGAAGGGGTACTCTGAAGACGAACTCGATGACCTCTTCACGGAAGCCAGAAAAGAGGTCTTCCAGGCCAAACAGCAGAAAGAACAGGAATGACCACCCAGGAGAAGCTGCGGGTTGTTTATGATTGCAACGTGCTGCTCGTGGCCGCCGCCAAAGAGAAGAGCACGTCGGCGGCCTGCCTCTGGCTCGCCAGAAGCGGATATGTGCGGCTGTTTCTCTCCAAAGACGTGCTCGAAGAAGTAACGGACGTGCTCAATCGCCCCAAAATCCGGGCAGCGTTTGAAACTCTCACCGATGAGCTGGTGAATTCGTTCCTTGAGCAATTGCGAGAAGTGGGCGAGTTCGTCCGCGTCGTGCCGAAGAGATTCACCTACTCGCGCGACAAAGACGACGAGCAATATGTCAATCTCGCTGGCGCTGTTGATGCCCATTATCTGGTGAGCCGTGACAAAGACCTCCTCAGCCTCAACACCGGATACTCCGATGAGTGCAAGCAATTCCGGCAGCGATTCCGCCCATTGAAGGTGATCGAGCCGCTCGATTTGCTGCGGCAAATAGCGCAAGCGCGAAACATCACGGTTGCAGAACTTCGGGCTGAACACGAACGAGAAACGAAATCCTGAAGAGGGATTCTGCAAGGTAGCGTATCGGGGTCGCGTCTGAAACGATGATCATCGGTTGTGATGTTTGAGCAGTTCATCGAGCGCGGCGCTGTCGCTCTCTAGCTCTTCGATGGTGTAATTGTCGCGCACATCGTTAGCCTTGAAAAAAGCGTACAGTTCTTCTCTGTCAGCGAATCCGAGCATCTCCTGAACCTGCCGGCCTGTGATGATGTCGGCCTCGTAAGCCTTGATCGCCGCAAATTCCAGCAATCGGCGCGAAAGCGATGTCCCAGCGCCGTTTTGGATTTCTGCAGCTACGTCATCAGGAATATTTAGTGTGACTTCCATAGCTTTACCTCTTTCGGTCAAAGAATACATCGGCTCCGGTGAGGTCTCAACGGGAGGCGGCAAATATTCAGAGTGCGATGAGCATTGGTTTCGCATTGCTGTTCACGCTTGAGCATACATCTATCCCGATGAGATCAGCATTACGGGCAGCGCCGGACATCATAACCGAGTCGTACATTGATCGAAAATATCCGAGAAATGTTTGCTCGGGCTGCGGAGCGGGGCTATACTTCGCGCCGTCTCAGACTCAAGCAGTAATCAATCAGCAGTCGCGGGTTTCCGCAACAGTCAGGAGGCGAGCTTATGCAAGCTCGGCGGACATTGGCTCCCGGTCAGAAAGGCACGAAGAAGTTCCTCGACCGTTATGGCGAGCATCAGGTCTGCGTTCGCTATCGCTATGACGAGCAGCGGCGCACGCGCGGCGCCACCGTCGAAATCATCGTTGAAGAATCCGGCTGCTACCCGCCTGAGAGACCGGTCATCGTCGGATTGCGAGTTGACTTCCAGGAGACCGAATTGCAACGTCGCGTCAAACAAGCAGGCGGCAAATGGAATTCCGCGAAACGAGTCTGGGAAATCCACTATGACCAAGCCATGGCGCTTGGTCTCAAGAAGCGAATTGTGAAGCTGGAGGTGTCTGATGTTAGACACCTGGAGGTGTCCAATACTAGACACCCGTAGGTGTCTATAGAGGCGCTACAGCAAGATGTGGATTTTGCGCCTCCTCGGTATACTACCCGGAAATAACACGAAAGGATATTGATGAACAGACGTGCTGAGTGAGGAAGATTACCTGGAAGCAGTCCG
>Ga0187892_10010998_pt1 | contig 11264 bp, 12 predicted proteins | sample MA1701073metaG_FD_139345 | JGI IMG/M metagenome (GOLD analysis project Ga0187892, IMG submission 139345) | Bio-ooze microbial communities from a basaltic lava cave in the Kipuka Kanohina Cave System on the Island of Hawaii, USA - MA170107-3 metaG ... | reverse complement strand
GGCGTTCAATCTCCTCGGTGTGAAACTGTAACGTACGTACCCAGTAGGCGTCTTCTGCTTTTCATATTTTTCTATTGACCACAGTCAGTTATGCATCTACACCAGAAGAAGTTCGGTTTAAGCCAGCTAGCATCAACAGCTTGGCCACTTCGTCTGCGGACAACTCTCGATACCGGCTGCGGCGTAACGCCTTGTCCAGTGCGACTGGACCATAGCGGACTCGAATCAAGCGGCTCACGGTACATCCCTGGGATCCCCACAAGCGCCTTACCTCCCGGTTTCGACCTTCGCCAAGCACGCAATGAAACCATTGATTACGCCCCGTTCCGCCCGCATAGCGAATCGCCTCGAAATGAGCGACACCATCAGTGAGCTCGATACCGGCCAGTAGTCGTTTCGCGGCGTGGTCACTAACCTCACCCCATACCCGCACGGCGTACTCCCGCTCAATGCGCCGTGTGGGATGCATAAGGCGGTAGGCCAACTCCCCACTATTCGTAAACAGCATTAGCCCCGATGTGTCTATATCTAAACGCCCAATGCCCAGCCACCGCCCGCCAGGCAATGGAGGCAACTGCTCGTACACCGAGGCGCAGCCGCTCTGCCTCACTCGGCTACATACAAGACCGGCTGGCTTATGATAGGCCAGCACGCGCACGGCCTGGGTGTAAAGCAGGCCACGCGGTAGGAGTTTGCCGTCGATGCGGATGCGATCGCGCGCACTGGCGCTATCTCCGAGATGCGCGATCCGACCATTAACCGTAATCCGCCCGGCTTCGATCCAGCGTTCCAACGCCCGCCTTGATCCCAAGTCAACCCCTGCAAGCAGCTTCTGCACGCGTTCTCGGCCCTCAGAGCAAGCCTGCATTGTGCTGATCCGCGTGTTAAGACAATCCGACCCCGACGACGGATTTACCTTCGACGAGATCACCGGCCTGCTGCGAGCAAGCGGCCGGATCCAAGTCCAGAACCGCACTCGTATCCCGAGCGGGATCCTGCGTCTTCTGCAAGAATTCAAGATCTACTTGCCGCATCTGCGGGGGCTCGGTCAAGGGCGGTAGCTCGTTAAGGGTTTTCAGGTTGAAATAATCCAGAAAACCGCGCGTCGTGGCATAGACCGCGGGATGTCCGGGGCTATCGCGATGCCCGGCGATCCGTAGCCAGTCTCGCTCCAGTAGGGTCTTGAGCAATTGACTGCTTACGGCGACCCCCCGGATCGCCTCCACCTCAGCGCGAGTGATCGGCTGGCGGTAGGCGATTATCGCGAGCGTTTCCAGAAGCGCCCTTGAATAGCGGGGCGGGCGTTCCTGCCATACGCGGTTGACCCAAGGCGCTAACTCAGCGCGAACCTGTACCCTAAAACCACTCGCGACCTCCTGCAGCTCGATCCCCCGGCCTACATACTCCTGCCGCAGATCCTCCAGGATCGTACCCATGAGCTCCCGGGTCGGAGGTTCTCCTAATTCCGGGGGAAAAAGAGCGATGATTCTATCCACGCTCATGGGCTGTTCGGCGACCATCAACGCGGCTTCGACGACGTTTCGGATATCTTGTGGCTTCACTCGCTTACTTTAAGGTAAATGGGGCCGAAGGGTTCGCTTTGGACCAACTCGATGAGGGCTTCGCGCAGTAGCTCAAGAAGCGCCAGCAAGGAGACGACCACTCCCGCCCTCCCCTCTTGAATCGAAAACACGGCACGGAACGGGATAAAGCGATCGACAGCGGCCCGATCCAGCACTATCCCCATACGCTCCCTAACCGATAATTCCTCGCGCTGTACGTGATGGTGCGCGAACAACTCCGCACGGTCCAAAACGCCGATGAGCGCTTCTACTACCTCGCCCAGCGATATCTGAGCTTCCCAGCGCGGCGCCACACGCCCCGGGAACTCCACCACCACCGCATGCACATCGCGCCCTTGGCGCGGGATCGCATCGAGGCGATCCGCAGCTACTTTAAAACGCTCATACTCAAGCAGGCGACGCACCAGCTCTGCCCGCGGATCATCTTCTTGCTCCTCTAAGTCGGCCGGGGGCGGCAGCAGCATGCGCGATTTGATTTCAGCCAGCATCGCGGCCATGAGAAGATACTCCGCCGCCAGCTCTAAGCGAAGCTTCTCCATCAACTCGATGTATCGCATATACTGGCGCGTGATTTCCGCGATAGGGATCTCCAAGATGTTCAGATTTTGGCGTTTGATCAAATAAAGCAACAGGTCCAGCGGACCCTCGAAAGACTCCAAAATAACCTCTAACGCATGGGGTGGGATGTAGAGATCGCGGGGGATCTCGCTGAGAGGCACACCACCGACCCGCGCAAGCGGGCGCTCGCGCTCGGGTGGTGACTGAGATCCACTCGCCGTCAATCTAGCCAGCGCCAAGACCTTGCCTGTGAAACACGACCCCGTCACCGGTATATCAAGCCCATCGCTTGCCTGACGTCTTCTAGGGTTTCGCGCGCGACATCGCGCGCGGCTTCGCATCCTTGGGCAATGATCCCGCGCACGGCATCTGGGTCTTCCAGATAAGCCTGCGCCCGCTCTCTGATTGGCGTCAATTCTGCCTGCACCGCATCGATGATAGGCTGCTTGCACTCCAGGCATCCGATACCGGCGCTGCGGCATCCCTGTTGCACCCAGTTCTTGGTGTCATCGCCAGAGTAGATCTGGTGAAACTTCCACACCGGGCATTTGTCCGGGTCACCCGGGTCCTGTCGGCGCACCCGCGCGGGGTCTGTGGGCATAGTGCGCAGCTTCTGCTCCACTGCCTGAGGCGGCTCTCGTAGGGCCAGGGTGTTGTCATAGGATTTCGACATCTTCTCGCCATCAAGCCCCGGCATCTTGGACTCTGGAGTGAGTAGCGGCTGTGGTTCGGGCAAGATGGCCTTGCCCTCGCCTTCGAGATAGCCAGAGAGCCGCTCCAAGTCACCCACCGTGATATTGGGCTGGGATTCCAGGAGAGCACGGCCCGTCGCCAGCGCCTCGACGTCGCCTCTTTCTTGATAGGCCTTGCGCAGACTGAAGTACAAGCTCGCGTTTTTTTTGCCCATTTTACGCGCCGCGATTTCCGCCTTCTGTTGAAATCCGGGCTCGCGACCGTAAAAGAAATTGAACCGCCTCGCCACCTCGCGCGCCATCTCTATATGGGGGACCTGATCCTCACCCACGGGTACGTAGGCCGCCTTGTAGCTCAAAATATCCGCCGTTTGCAATAAGGGATAGCCCAAAAATCCGTAAGTTGCCAAGTCCTTATCCCTTAATTTTTCCTGCTGGTCTTTGTAGGTCGGAACCCGCTCCAGCCAAGAAAGCGGTGTTACCATGGATAACAACAAGTGCAGCTCTGCATGCTCGGGCACCCGTGACTGGATAAAAAGGGTTGCTTCTCCCGGGTTGATTCCCGCCGCCAGCCAGTCGATCACGATATCCCATACGCTGTCGGCGATAATGGCCGTTTCCTCGTAGTGGGTCGTTAGTGCGTGCCAGTCCGCCACAAAGAAAAAGCACTCGTACTCGTGTTGGAGTTTTATCCAGTTCTTTAACACCCCGTGGTAGTGGCCCAGATGAAGGTGGCCGGTCGGTCGCATCCCCGAAAGGACACGGTTATTAGCAGATCCGTTCAAGAGGATCTCCTATCGACAGGACGCCGTTGTTGGAAGTTGCCATCTGCCCTTTTTGCTTGCTATTCGATAAATGGCCAAGAAGCGATTTATCCAAGCGCCCCCTTATACTACCATCGCTGCATCGCTTAAACGATAATACCACCCCGGCGAAGTACGGCGGCGGCCCGGTTGATCAGGCGGGGTTGGGGGCTTGCGGACGAACTCGTAGAATCTCGGCCATGGGCTTGTCCGGGCAAGTACTGTTATCGGCCCACTACCCGTTTTTGGTTTATGATAATAAAGTAGGACGCTTCAGGAAGGTGATAAGCGAATGAAGTTTTTGTTTGATCTGCTCCCCGTCATCCTGTTTTTTGTCGCCTTCAAAATCCCCGACGACCCGCAGCAGGGAATCTTGTTGGCAACAGCCGTGGCGATCGGCACCTCGCTGCTACAGACGGCATGGTACTGGCTTAAGCATCGCCGCTTCGAGGGCATGCACTTGATTACCTTAGCGCTGCTGCTGATTCTGGGAGGGGCGACCTTGGTTCTACAGGACGAGCGCTTCATAAAATGGAAGCCCACTGCGGTAAACTGGCTTTTTGCGTTAGCGTTCCTTGGCAGCGAATACATTGGCGAAAAAAACCTAGTGCGACGCATGTTGGACCGAAACGTCGAACTGCCTCCTAGGATCTGGACCCGACTCAATCGGAGTTGGACGGTGTTTTTCGTGCTACTGGGCATCGCCAATCTTTATGTCGCGTTCAATTTTGCCACCGAGACCTGGGTCAACTTCAAACTTTTTGGCTTGATGGGACTGACGGTGTTATTCGTCTTCGCCCAAGCCTTTTACATGTCTCGGTATGCAACCCAAATAGACATGGAAGGATAAACCGGGATGCTGTACGCGATCATCGGCGAAGACGTAAAGCATAGCCTGGAACGACGCAAACAAACGCGCGCCGCGCATATCGCCCGGATAGCCGACCTGGTCCAGCAGGGGCGCATCGTGGTGGCTGGCCCTCACCCTGCCATAGACAGCGAGGATCCAGGCGAGGCGGGGTTCACGGGAAGCCTTATCGTGGCGGAGTTTGACTCCTTAGAAGCGGCGCAGGCATGGGCAGACGCCGATCCTTACGTGGAAGCGAACGTCTATAAACAAGTATGGGTGAAACCCTTTAAGAAAGTCTTTCCCTAAATCTTTCCTCAATGAAATCACGTATGACGTTGATCCGTGAGCGCTTAGAGCACGGCTTGCAACCGGAGCGCCTGGAAATCATCGACGAAACTCATAAGCATGTGGGCCATACCGGCGCAACCCTCGATCGGGGCCACTTCTGCGTGACTATTGTCTCGGAGCGGTTTCGCGACGTCTCCTCTCTGCAGCGTCACCGCTTGGTTTATGAGACGCTAGGGGATCTCATGCGCACGGATATACACGCCTTAAGCATCAAGGCCTTGGCCCCAGGCGAGTGATTGAGCCTGGCGTCCTCAATGACTCCCACCCTGCAGTTGGCCATCGATCTGATCCGGCGGCCCTCCCTCACCCCAGAAGATGCGGGTTGTCAAGAGGTTATCGGTGAGCGCTTGAAACAGGTGGGATTCAAGCTCGAACACTTGTCATTCGCTGAAGTTAATAACCTTTGGGCGACGCATGGGGAGGGTAGACCCTTATTTTGTTTCCTCGGCCACACCGATGTCGTTCCCACGGGAGCGCTTGCGAGCTGGCGTTTTGATCCCTTCCAGCCCACTATCGAGTCGGGCTTGCTTTACGGCCGCGGGGCGGCCGACATGAAAGGCGGTTTAGCGGCAATGGTAACGGCTGCAGAGCGTTTTCTAGGTATCCGGCCGGACCATGCGGGCACGATCGCCTTCCTTATAACGAGCGATGAGGAAGGTCCGGCGATTAACGGTATCGCCGCTGTCGCCCAGCGCCTACAGCATTCGGGGATCACGATCGATTGGTGCCTGGTTGGTGAGCCATCGAGCAATATCCAGCTAGGCGATGTGATCAAGAACGGCCGCCGAGGAACCCTCACCGGCATCCTCAGGATTATTGGCACTCAAGGGCACGTGGCCTATCCCGAAAGGGCGAACAATCCTATTCACCGGGCGCTCCCTGCTCTTGCCGCCTTGTGCGAGGAAAAATGGGATGAGGGTAGCGCGCCATTTCCCCCTACTTCGTTCCAGATCTCGAATATGCACGCCGGCACGGGCGCTGACAATGTGATCCCTGCCGAGTTGGAAGTCGTGTTTAACTTCCGTTACAGCCCAGCGCTGAACGCGGATCTGCTCCAGTCTAAGCTCACAGAAATATTAAGACGTCACAGCCTCGACTTCCGGCTGGACTGGCGCCACTCCGGCCAACCGTTTCTCACCAAGGCCGGGCCGGTGTTGGATGCGGTGACCAAAGCGATCCACGACCTCACCGGCCGAACGACCACACCGTCCACCGTCGGCGGCACTTCCGACGGCCGCTTTATCGCGCTCATGGGTGCCGAGGTTATTGAGCTTGGCCCTATCAACGCCAGCATCCACAAGGTGGACGAGCACGTTGCGGTGGAAGATCTAGACACCCTTTCGGCAATCTATGAGCGGGTGCTCTGCCGATTATTCGGCCCCCCGTGAACGAACCCCGGTTCACAGACAGCACGCTATTTGGCCGCGGTCTTTCTCTTTTGGAACTGCGCTTCTTCTGTGGATCCCTTCATAGCGGTCACTGAAGATACCCCGCCTTGGATCGTGTTAGTGACGTCGTCGAAGTACCCCGCACCTACCTCCGCCTGATGGCTAGCAAACGTATAACCTCTGCTCACGGCCGCAAACTCTTTCTCCTGTACCATCTCCACGTAGGCAGTCATGCCCTGCTTTACATAATTCTCCGCAAGGTCATACATGTTGTACCATATACTATGGATCCCAGCTAAAGTGACAAATTGGTACTTGTATCCCATAGCGCCCAATTCCTTTTGAAACTTAGCGATGGCCACGTCATCCAGGTTTTTTTTCCAGTTGAATGAAGGAGTGCAGTTATAAGCCAAAAGCTGGTCAGGATATTCCTTGCGTATGGCCTCTGCGAAACGCTTCGCCTCGTCCATATCCGGGACCGCGGTCTCACACCAGATGAGGTCCGCATACGGGGCGTAGGACAAGCCCCGGTCGATCGCTTGCTCTAGTCCGGCTCTGGTGCGGAAGAACCCTTCCGCCGTGCGCTCGCCGCTGATGAATCGCTGGTCGCGCTCATCGATATCCGAAGTCAGTAACGCAGCGGCGTTGGCATCGGTCCGCGCAAGCAAGACCGTCGGCACACCACAGACATCGGCGGCTAAGCGAGCCGCGGTAAGCTTTTGGATCGCCTCTTGGGTCGGGACCAAGACCTTTCCACCCATATGTCCACACTTCTTTACCGCAGCGAGTTGGTCCTCGAAATGCACGCCGGCCGCACCCGCCTCGATCATCGCCTTCATCAGCTCAAAGGCATTGAGCACACCGCCAAATCCCGCCTCCGCATCCGCCACGATGGGAGCGAAGTAATCGACGTCGCTCTTCCCTTTCGACCATTGGATTTCATCGGCTCGCTTGAACGCGTTGTTGATCCGACGCACCACGGCAGGGACGGAGTTTACCGCGTAAAGGGATTGGTCCGGGTACATGGTCTCGCTCGCGTTCGCGTCGGCGGCCACCTGCCAACCGGATAGATAGATCGCCTTTACCCCGGCCTTGACCTGCTGCACCCCCTGTCCTCCCGTCAGCGCCCCTAAGCAGCCGACAAAGGGTTCTTCGTTAACCAGCTTCCAGAGTATATCGGCGCCGCGTCGGGCCAAGGTATACTGGATGGGTACGCTTCCTCGAAGCCGTACGACGTCGGCGGGCGAATAGTCGCGCCTGACTCCTCCCCAGCGCGCGCTGCTCTCCCATTCCTGCTTCAATTGCTTGATTTGATTTTCAATATCATCGATGGCCATGAAATTTCTCCTGCCACAAAAGCTATAGTCAATGTCCGCACGCCCTTCCCGTTACGCTAGATCGATGGCGGTAATCCTTCACAGGCAAATCGCGCACCATATTTTGGACCCGCACTGCGCCTCTCGACCTGGTCCATGCGCCCGTGGTCGTCACGTATTGCAAGGCGTAGGTCTAGTTTGTTGGCGTTTTTTGTTATGCTCATGCTAAAGAGTAAACGTTACGTTGCAGCGCATCATTTGTCAAATAGCGCTAGGCAGATAGGCGTTGAAATGTGTGAAACCGAACGCTGAGAAACGAGGCAGGGACCGCGATATAATGGAGCGCCCCGTTTTTTCAGATAGGGATAAGCTATTGGTGATGCGAATCCATGTCTAATCCAAAGGAAAACGTTAATATAGGCAACGATGCGGCGGTTAAGGAAGCACCCGCGCGGGTAAAAAAGCCGCCCTTGTACAGGGTAGTTCTGTTGAATGACGACTATACGCCAATGGACTTCGTGGTCCATGTGCTAGAACATTTCTTCTGCTTGAATCGAACCAAGGCAACGCAAATAATGCTAGAAGTACACACCCGCGGAAAGGGGGTGTGTGGTGTTTTTACCCATGAGATCGCCGAAACGAAAGTCTCCCAGGTGAATGCCTACGCTAGGGATAATCAACACCCCTTGTTATGCACTCTGGAGAAGGTTTGACGGTCATTGACCTCTTGAGCCAAAGAAGCGCGTGCTTAGCAAAGAGCTGGAAGTAACCCTAAACCTCGCGTTTAAACGTGCGCGGGAGGAACGCCATGAGTTCATCACCGTGGAGCATCTTTTGCTAGCCCTGCTCGATAACCCAGCGGCGGCGAAGGTCCTGCTTGCTTGTGGTGCGAAATTGGACGAGTTGCGACGGGACCTCACTGAGTTTATCAAGGGAACATCGCCGTTACTGGCGGGGACGACCGGAAGAGACACGCAACCCACTTTAGGGTTTCAGCGGGTGCTGCAAAGGGCCGTATTTCATGTCCAGTCATCGGGCAAGCGCGAGGTCACGGGCGCCCATGTGCTTGTCGCGCTATTCGGCGAGCGTGAATCCCAAGCGGTTTACCTTCTCAATCGGCAAGACATCGCTCGCTTGGACGTGGTGAATTACATTTCCCATGGGATCTCCAAAGTCTCGCAAGAGGAGGAACGAGATGACTACCAAGACAGTGACGAGGGACCGGAATCCGCGGGGGGGGGCACGAGGAAAACCCCCCTGCAGGCATACACCACAAACCTAAACCGGCTCGCGCGGGCCGGCAAGATCGACCCTCTGATAGGACGAGAGGAAGAAATTCAGCGTACCATTCAGATCCTTTGTCGCCGCCGCAAAAATAACCCACTGTTTGTAGGCGAGGCGGGCGTTGGAAAAACCGCGCTGGCGGAAGGTCTAGCCAAGCTTATCGTCGACGGCGACGTCCCTGAGGTGCTAGCAGACAGCACCATTTACGCGCTCGATTTGGGTGCGCTGCTAGCGGGTACTAAGTACCGCGGCGATTTCGAAAAGCGCTTAAAAGGCGTCATCGCCCAGCTTGAGCGGGAAGAAGGTGCGATCTTGTTTATCGATGAGGTCCACACCATCATCGGTGCAGGAGCCGCTTCGGGCGGCGTAATGGATGCCTCCAATCTGATAAAGCCGGTGCTTGCGTCTGGCCAGCTGAAATGTATTGGATCCACTACTTACCAGGAGTACCGCGGAATCTTTGAAAAAGATCGCGCCCTCTCGCGCCGTTTCCAGAAGATTGACATCACCGAACCGTCGATAGATGAAGCGGTGCAGATCCTTGAAGGCTTAAAGGGCCGCTTTGAGCAGCATCACGCGATCACCTACACACGCCAAGCACTGCGCGCGGCCGTGGAACTCACCGAGCGCCACATCAATGATCGGCACTTGCCAGACAAGGCGATAGATATCATTGACGAAGCGGGTGCCAGACAACGCCTGTTCGCCCCAGAAGAGCGAAAAGCCGTCATTGATACGGTAGATATCGAAGAGATCGTCGCCAAAGTCGCGCGCATCCCGCCGAGAACCGTCAACTCTTCGGACAAGGAAGTGCTGCGCACGTTGGAGCGTGATCTGAATATGGTCGTGTTCGGCCAGGATGAAGCTATCCAAGCATTGGTGGCTTCGATCAAGATGGCTCGCTCTGGGCTTGGGCCTTGCGAGAGGCCTATTGGTTCGTTCCTATTCGCTGGCCCGACCGGCGTCGGCAAGACGGAAGTTAGCCGCCAGTTGGCTCGACTCATGGGGATCGAGCTGGTGCGTTTTGACATGTCCGAGTACATGGAGCGACATACGGTATCTCGGCTAATCGGCGCCCCACCCGGCTATGTGGGGTTTGATCAGGGCGGGTTGCTTACCGAGGCCATCATCAAAAAGCCGCATGCGGTGCTGTTGCTCGATGAGATCGAAAAAGCGCACCCTGATGTCTGTAACCTCTTGTTGCAGGTGATGGATCACGGCACATTGACCGATACCAACGGACGTGAGACCGATTTCCGAAACGTCATTCTGATCATGACTACCAACGCGGGAGCTGAGCGCATCAGCCGCCGCTCCGTAGGCTTTACCAAACAGGATCACAGCGGGGATGCCACCGAGGCAATTCGACAAGCTTTCACTCCCGAGTTCCGCAATCGGCTGGATGTCATCGTGCACTTTAAGCCCTTGGAGGAAAAAACGGTGGCCCACGTGGTGGATAAGTTCCTGGTAGAGTTAGAAACTCAACTCGATGCCAAGCGCGTCAGCGTGGAGTTCGACGAAGCGGCGCGTCGTTGGTTGGCGCAACACGGTCATGATCCGGTGATGGGGGCCCGCCCGATGTCCCGGCTGATCCAGGACAAGATCAAGCGACCGCTGGCGGAAGAGCTCCTTTTCGGAAGGCTAGACGACGGCGGTCACGTACGAGTAACGGCCAAAAACGACGACATCGTGGTCGAGATCGAAGAATCCGCAACGGAAAAAGTGTAGCGGCGGCACGCGTAAAGTCAAAACGAAATCAGTATTCCCAAAGCACAACGGTGAACGGCTGCCGTTGCGCCACGACCCCCGGCCATCAGGAATGCCTTAGCCCTAGTGCTCTGTTTACCTTATTTTGATGGATCTGAGCGGAGCATGTATCTATGGCTTGGATCGGCCTCCACTTCCAAGCGCCATCGCGGGCGATTTCGAGAACCGCATCATAGTAGTCGAGCGAGCCGTTGGCCTCTCCGAGGCTAATGTATGTAATCGAGTGCTGGGAGAGAATTCTGAAAGTCTGCTCGAGCTGTCCGGGACCAAGACTAGCGCTTACCCGGTGCAGGAAAGCGAAGCGCGGGGCAGCGAGGAGCAGGCGTGCTACCGCGAGGACTTGCTGCTCGGCGAGCGAAAGAATATTCGCCCAGTCCTGCTCGGCATCCAGCCCCCCGCAGCGGGTCAAGACCGGCTCGATGCTCAATGCGCGCAGTGTGCTGAGGATCCGGCCGTCTGACATCGCTCGTTTCTTTGCGGTCTGCAGTAGAACTTCGCGCAGCGTTCCCGGAGGCAGGTAAGGCCGCTCGGGGAGGAAAAGAATATGCTCAGGGCTAGCAGCCTGTCGGACTTAGGTTGAACATGAAAGCCATAACGTGCGTGTTGAGCGCCAAAATCGAGGTTCGGGTGGTCATCAAGGCGATCGACACCGTGAGTTGATGATGGGCAGACTTT
>Ga0187892_10010997_pt1 | contig 11265 bp, 8 predicted proteins | sample MA1701073metaG_FD_139345 | JGI IMG/M metagenome (GOLD analysis project Ga0187892, IMG submission 139345) | Bio-ooze microbial communities from a basaltic lava cave in the Kipuka Kanohina Cave System on the Island of Hawaii, USA - MA170107-3 metaG ... | reverse complement strand
GTGACCTTACCTCAGGTCCGGCGGAGGATGCAGCGGCGTCTGATTAGGCTCAATGGCTTTTGCCCTTGGTGTCAGACAAAGTTCCAGCGCCTGAATAGTTCGTAGAAACTTAACCTAGTATTAGTAGTTTGGCTTTCTCTGGCGGTGCGGCATCGGCAAATGAGGGCCTCTTCCCCTTTCTGCAGTCGCCATATAGGGTGAATTGCGAAACCAACAACAGGCTTCCGCCCACCTCTCGGATCGAAAGGTTCATCTTCCCGAGGGAATCTTCAAAAATCCGCAGGCCGATGATTTTGTCACACAGGTATTCGATGTCATTGAGTTCGTCCGTCTGATGGATCCCCAGATAGACGAGGAGGCCGGCGTCAATTCGACCCACAAGGCGCTCATTCACTTCGACTCGAGCCTCCGTCACACGCTGCACCACAGCACGCATGTTGTCTTATCTCCCAGGCACAGATCGATTATGGTGAAGTCGCCACCATCCCGGATCGCGCGAGGGCGCTGACTCTGCTGCCACGGTTGACAGTCTGGACGCCCTTCATTAGACTTTCACGGGATCGAGTGGAATCCCTGATTTCCTCAAGACGCTGGAAATATGCGGGAGTACGAGCATGGACAAGCACTTGACGACGCCCGCAGATTGTCGAGAATCTGACAAGGAGTGGCAAGCGAAAACCTTGCAGCCCTTCCTGGGTCGGGCTCCGGAGCGATTGCAGCAGTTCACCAGTTTGTCAGGCGCAACCGTCCAGCGGTTGTACACACCCGCCGACGTTCAGGATATAGACTTTCATCACGACGTGGGTTACCCGGGCCAGCCTCCCTTTACCCGCGGTATTCACCCCACCATGTATCGCGGCAAGGTCTGGACCATGCGCCAGTTCAGCGGGTTCGGCACGCCTGACGACACCAATGCGCGTTTCCACTATCTGCTAGCCCAAGGCCAGTCGGGTTTGTCGGCCGCCTTTCACTTGCCGACACTCATGGGGCTCGACTCCGATCATCCAATGTCAGAAGGTGAAGTTGGCCGGTGTGGCGTCGCCGTCGATTCTTTGGCGGATATGGAAGTCCTGTTTCGTGGCATTGACCTCGAGAAGACTACGACTTCCATGACCATCAATGCTCCGGCGGCTCCCGTGTGGGCGATGTATCTCGTCAACGCCGAGAAGCAGGGGTTCGACTTGGCCAAAGTGTCCGGCACGATCCAAAACGATATCCTCAAAGAATACATCGCACAGAAGACCTGGATTTTTCCACCCCGGCCGTCCATGCGCCTGATTACGGATACGTTTCGCTATGGTGTCGAGTCAGTACCGCGTTGGAATACGATCTCCATCAGTGGCTACCATATTCGCGAGGCTGGTTCTACGGCCGTTCAGGAACTGGCCTTCACGCTTCGGAATGGCATTGAATACGTTGAAGCGGCGTTGCAGGCGGGGCTGGAGATCGACCAATTTGCTCCGCGGCTGTCTTTCTTTTTCAATGCGCACAGCGACCTCTTCGAGGAGGTCGCCAAGTACCGTGCTGCCCGCAAAATCTGGTGTCGCGTCATGCAGGAACGCTTTGGCGCGAAGGACCCGCGCTCGTGGGCGCTGCGTTTTCATGCTCAGACGGCAGGGTGCTCGCTGACGGCTCAGCAGCCCTACAACAACATCGTCCGGACTGCGATTCAGGCGTTAGCCGCGGTTCTAGGCGGGACTCAGTCATTACATACGAATTCGATGGACGAGACCTACGCCTTGCCCACCGAGCAGGCGGTTGCGATCGCGCTCCGCACTCAGCAGATTCTGGCTGCCGAGTCGGGAGTTGTTAACACGGTGGATCCACTCGCGGGATCGTATTACGTCGAGACGTTGACGCGGGAAATGGAACAAGGGTGCTGGGAATACTTTGAAAAGATTGATGCGATGGGAGGCATGGTCAGGGCCATTGAATACTGTTTCCCGCAGCGCGAGATACAAGATGCCGCCTATCAATATCAGCGCGCTGTGGAGCGCAAGGAAAAGCTGATTGTGGGAGTGAACGAGTTTCGAGTCGAAGAGGCAACCGCCATCGAAACGCTCGCCATTGATTCAGAGGTCGCCGCGAAGCAGAAAGCCCGACTTCAAGAAGTCAGGGCTTCGCGTAGCGCTCTAGCGGTGCGTCAGTCACTCGAAGACCTGCGACGGGCGGCTGGAGGAACAGACAACCTCATGCCGCACTTCATCAACTGTGCGCGCCAGTATGCTACGTTGGGAGAGATGTGTGACGTCCTGCGGAGCGTGTTTGGGATTTACACCGAGCCGATTTTCTGAACTGACGTAGGGAGCGAACTCAACCGTCAAGAGTTGCGTCTCCGTTTCAGCCTGACCCCTCACCCGACCTTCGGCCACCCTTCCCAGTGGGACAGGGGCTGGGGGTGAGGGGCAGTAGGTTAACAAACCTAACCGAAGGTCGTCATCGCTACTGGATTCGAAGATCCTTATGACCGACCGACGCCTGAGGGTTCTGGTGGCTAAGCCCGGACTGGATGGCCACGATCGCGGCGCAAAGATTATTGCCCGTGCCTTGCGTGATGCAGGGATGGAAGTGATCTACACCGGGCTGCGCCAGACGCCGGAACAGATCGTTAATGCCGCCCTCCAGGAAGACGTCGATTGCATCGGCCTCTCAATTCTTTCAGGCGCTCATAACGTCATTCTGTCGCGCATCATGCAGCTTATGAAACAGAAGGAACTCGACGACGTGCTGGTGCTGGCGGGAGGCATCATTCCGGAGCAGGATATTCCAGCGTTAAAGGCTTGTGGCATTGCGGAAATTTTTCTGCCCGGAGCCTCCACGGAACCCATCATTGCCTATATCCGGAACCATGCACGGCAGAAGCCGCTTTGACACGAAACCTGAAATTTGAACCTCTCCAACACTCTCCACAATCCAAACCTGCGCGAGGCCAATCATGGAGCGACTCAGCGGTCTGTTCGGCTTCTTCCTCCTGCTCGGCATTGCCGTTGCTTTTTCGACAGACCGGAAATCGATTCGCTGGAAGACCGTTTTCTGGGGCATCGCCCTTCAGCTCATCTGCGCACTCGTAGTGCTAAAAGGCGAATGGCTGGCTCACGCTTTTGACTGGCTTCCGCTGGCTCTCAATCATTTCTTCTTGCTCATCGCGCTTCAGCTCGTCCTGCTGCGACTTGGTTCAAAGCGCCTCGGAGCTGTAAATGGAGCGCTTCCACCCCGGCTGCTGACCCTTGTCGCAATTCAGTTTTTTCTGGGCCTGCTCAAATTCAATTTGGTGGCGCAATTCTTCGTCTTCATGCGCGACGTCGTGAACCGCTTGATTGCTTATTCTTCCGAGGGCGCCACATTTGTTTTTGGGCCGCTAGGTTCTGATAAGGGTGAAAAGAGTCTGGGTTTCATACTCGCTTTTCAAGTGTTGCCGACCATTATTTTTGTCGCGTCCATTTTTGCCATTCTCTACTACCTCGGCCTGATGCAAGCCGTGGTGAAGCGCGTGTCGCGCGCAATGAGCCGGTTCATGGGTTCCAGTGGCGCAGAGTCTGTTTCCGTGGCGGCCAGCATTTTTATGGGGCAGACAGAAGCGCCTTTGACTATTCGTCCCTTCCTGGCGGAGATGACACGATCCGAGTTGATGACGGTGATGACCGCCGGCATGGCGCACGTTTCAGGCGGCATCATGGCTGCCTATGTTCTGGTAGCTCACGTCGACGTGGTGCACCTGCTGACGGCCGTGGTGATGACTGCGCCAGGAGCCATCATGGTGGCGAAGATCATGGTTCCTGAAACTGAGATGCCGAAGACCAGTGGGGACGTAGACATTGTAGTTCCCCGCACGGATGTCAACCTAGTGGATGCTGCTGCACGCGGCGCTTCTGAGGGAATGCATTTGGCTTTCAACGTTGGCGCCATGCTCATCGCTTTCATGGCGTTGGTTGCACTAGTGAACGGCATTTTGGGGTTCTTGCATCGGGGAGTTGGTTCGCTGGCTCTTTCCGGGTCGTTTGCACTTCTGGCTTCTTACTTTCCAGAAAACCTGCAGCAGATTCTGGGTGTGGTCTTCCGCCCCATTGCCTGGGCCATGGGAGTGAGTTGGAAGGATTCGTTTCAGGTAGGTAATCTACTTGGAACCCGTCTCGTGTTGAATGAGCTTGTTTCGTTCCTCCAACTTGGACAGATCGGCAGCAGCCTCGATCCACGCTCATTTATCATCACGACCTTCGCACTGTGTGGATTCGCGAATTTTGGCTCCATTGCCATCCAGGTCGGAGGCATTGGTGCATTGGCCCCTTCCAGACGGCACGACTTGGCCGCGCTCGGCATACGCGCAATGATTGCCGGCACCATTGCTAATTTCCTCTCGGCAACCATTGCTGGCATGATTCTGTAACCGCCATTCATTCTCGGTCCCGCTTGTCAACAACAAGTCCGCGAAAAATAAGCCGGAGTGGCATCCAAATGATTGGTGTTCGATTGTTGCTTTCGAAGAAACCTTGGCCTTGCTTTGTGGCATCTATCACCAAAGTAGCTGTGTAGCCCTCTTCGTCATGACACCCTATCAGAGGTTTAGGGCTGAGGTTATGGGAAAGGTCATCGAGTGTCGACTGGGGAACGAAGCATTGACCGAGGCTGGGGCAGCAGGTAAGATAAAACGCATCCTAACTTGAGGTCTTTCCATGGTGTTGGGTGGATATTTGAAGGTTATTGCCGTACTTACCATTTGTCTTGTCTGTTCGCCGCTTCCTGTCCTCTCGCAGAACCCGGCCACGCAGGTCCTGGACACAAAGACCGACGAGAGCGACAAAGCCAAGAATCTCGTGGTGAATGTCGACCTTGTGAACGTGCTTTTCACGGTAACCGACCGGCGAGGAAAGCTGGTCACCGACCTCTCGCAAAAAGAACTGAAGCTGCTCGAAGACAATCGCGTACAGTCCATCACTAACTTTTCTCGTGAGACGGATCTGCCTCTGACGATCGCTCTCCTCATTGACACCAGCACGAGCATCCGCGATCGCTTCAAGTTTGAGCAGGAAGCTGCGATTGATTTTCTGTATCGCACCATTCGCCCAAGGAAGGACAAGGGCTTGCTCATTACGTTCGACTCGGCTATTGAACTGGTACAGGACTATTCGGACAATCCCGAGGTCTTGGCCAAAGCCATTAGACAAGTGCGTCCGGGTGGCGGAACCAAGATGCTCGACGCGATCTATCTTGCCTGCCAGGAGAAACTAAAATCCGAGACGGGGCGGAAATTGATTATCTTGATTTCTGATGGTGACGACAATCTGAGCTTGGAGACTGTGAATTCAGCGCTGGAGATGGCCCAGAGGTCTGATGTGGCGATCTTCACCATCAGCACCAACTCGAGTGGATTTTTCGGACTTACTGCTCCCAAAGCTGACAAACTGCTTAAGCGGCTTGCCGATGAAACAGGTGGTCGAGCGTTTTTCCCCTTCAAAGCCGAAGACCTTTCGCAGAGCTTTCAAGACATCGCAGCCGAGCTGCGCAGTCAGTATTCCCTCGCCTACCGTTCTTCGAACGTCAATCGCGATGGCACGTTCCGAGCCATTAAGATCGAGCCAGAGAGAAAGAATGTAAAGGTCAAGTCGCGCAAAGGCTACTACGCTCCGCGCGGTTAATCTCCTTCCTCCTTCAAGAATCTTCCTCCATATCTTCTTGCGCTAAGTGCTGCCATTCGCTTTCGCAGCAACGAGTTTGCCGCCATTCCTGCGAAAGCAGGAATCCAGGAGGTTTAGATCCCCGCAATAGAAACGTTTGCACTGGATGCGCCCCTGCGCGGGCATGAGGGATGAAACGTTCGGCTGGCGTCCGTCAAAATGTGTCACCGTAATTACGGATAGCGGTGATAGGTGCTCGTTTTTCCCTCTCCAGTTTTGATATCACTCGAGGTTAGCTGACACGGTGCTACACGTCTGCCATACAGGAAAGTGAAGAGAAGAAGAAAGTGAAGAGAAGATTGATTTAATCGTTTCGATAAATTACCCTCTTGCGGGTTTGGGCGGCGGCAGTGGTGTGATGTTGAGTGGGTCGCCAGGACGCGACAGCGCAAATACTCAATTTCCTGAGGGAGCTCTTAGCACATGAACAAGTTGTGGAGTTGGCTCTCAGTGTGGTGCCTTGCCCCTGTATGGATGACGTTAGCCCTGACGATGTCGGTGGCAGCGCAATCTGAGGGACACAAGCCGGGCGGAGAAGCCAGCCTGGTTCTTCCAGACGTTAGCCAGGCTCAGATGATTGGCTTGAGCGGGACCGCGCTTCTGTGGGGAGGTCTGTTCATCTGCGTGCTGGGTTTGTTGTTCGGGTTGACCATCTACCTGCAGCTGAAACGGCTGCCAGTGCACCGGTCAATGGCTGAAGTGTCCGACTTGATCTATGAGACCTGTAAGACGTATCTGGTGACTCAGGGCAAGTTCTTGATGATTTTGGAAGCCTTCATCGGGGTCATCATTTTCATCTACTTCCACCTGCTGCAAGAGATGCCACTCGGAAGAGTTCTCATCATCCTGCTATTTAGCCTGATTGGCATCGGTGGCAGCTTCGGCGTTGCTTGGTTTGGGATTCGCATCAACACATTTGCGAACTCTCGAACGGCCTTTGCCAGCCTCCAAGGCTTGGCTTTTCCTTGTCACGCAATTCCGCTCAAAGCCGGAATGAGCATTGGCATGTTGCTCATCTCGGTCGAGCTGTTTCTAATGTTATGCATTTTCCTGTTCGTGCCAGGTGAGTATGCGGGCCCTTGTTTTATCGGATTTGCGATAGGTGAATCGCTTGGTGCTGCCGCTTTGAGGATTGCCGGAGGCATCTTCACCAAGATCGCCGATATCGGCGCGGACTTGATGAAGATTGTGTTCAAGATCAAGGAAGATGACGCGCGCAATCCGGGAGTGATCGCCGACTGCACGGGCGACAATGCTGGGGATTCGGTTGGACCCACTGCGGATGGATTCGAGACCTATGGTGTGACTGGGGTGGCGCTGATCTCCTTCGTGTTGCTCGCCGTCAGCAGTTCAGAGGTTCAGGTCCAGTTGCTGGTGTGGCTGTTCATGATTCGCGTCATCATGATTGTAGCGTCCGGCTTGTCTTATTTGCTGAACGGAGCCATTTCTCGGGCGCGTTATGCCGGTCACAAGGAAATGAACTTTGAAGCGCCGCTGACGTCGTTGGTTTGGCTGACCTCAGGAATCTCGGTTGGTTTGACCTATCTGGCTTCTTACTTCTTGATTCCGGGTTTGGGCGACGGGTCGCTGTGGTGGAAACTGTCTACGGTCATTACTTGTGGAACACTAGCAGGCGCCATCATCCCCGAGCTGGTCAAGGTGTTCACCTCAACCGAATCAGATCACGTGGCCGAAGTGGTCAGCTCGTCCCGAGAGGGAGGGGCTTCGCTGAACATTCTGTCGGGATTTGTGGCCGGAAATTTCAGTGCGTACTGGCTTGGAGTGGCTGTAGTCTCGCTGATGGCAGCGGCCTATGGAGTCAGCCTGCATGGGTTCAGCGACCTCATGCTGGCGCCGGCGGTCTTTGCGTTTGGTCTGGTCGCCTTTGGGTTTCTGGGGATGGGGCCCGTCACCATTGCGGTGGACTCTTACGGCCCAGTCACTGACAACGCCCAATCGGTGTTCGAGCTGTCAACGATCGAGCAAATTCCTGGGGTTCAGACCGAGATTCAACGGGACCATGGTTTCAAGCCAGACTTTACCCGGGCCAAAGAGCTACTGGAAGAGAACGACGGTGCCGGTAACACGTTTAAGGCCACAGCGAAGCCGGTGTTGATCGGAACGGCCGTGGTGGGCGCGACAACCATGATCTTCTCGATTGTCATGTTGCTCACCCATGGACTCACGCAAAACTTGGAGAAGCTGTCGATCTTGAACCCGCTGTTTCTTCTGGGAATGATCTGTGGTGGCGCCATGATCTACTGGTTCACTGGCGCCTCAACTCAGGCCGTCACCACTGGAGCTTACCGGGCTGTCGAGTTCATCAAAGCTAACATCCGGCTGGAAGGGACGACGCGCGCGTCTGTCGAAGATAGCAAACGCGTGGTCGAGATTTGTACGAAGTATGCTCAGAAGGGGATGTTCAACATCTTTCTAGCCGTGTTCTTCGGGACTCTGGGCTTCGCGTTTCTCGATCCTTACTTTTTCATTGGTTACCTGATTTCGATAGCGCTGTTCGGGCTTTTCCAAGCCTTCTTTATGGCCAATGCCGGTGGTGCCTGGGACAATGCCAAAAAAATTGTAGAAGTTGACTTGAAGCAGAAGGGAACTGAGTTGCATGCTGCCACCGTGGTGGGTGACACGGTGGGAGATCCCTTTAAGGATACGTCGTCGGTGGCTCTCAACCCGGTGATCAAGTTTACGACACTCTTCGGCCTGTTGGCCGTGGAATTGGGTGTCTTGTTGGCGGCTCAGCGCGGGCCAGCGCTTGGCTTGACGCTGGGCTTCTGCTCCTTGCTGGTCTCGATGGTCTTTGTGTGGCGGTCCTTTTACCGCATGCGCATCGGGTCCGACGCTTGAGAGACACTTGAAGCATCCTTCAGCCAGCGTCCTGCCGTGGTTTCAGGTGCAGGCGTCGAATCTCCACAGAAGACAAGCGCCTTGACGGCTTAGCGGGGTTACGCTATAAGGCTACGTTTTCGGCGGCAGTCGCCCGGCTGCCGGTTATGCTGACGGCGAGGTACCCAAGTGGCTAAGGGAGAGGTCTGCAAAACCTTTATGCAGGGGTTCGAATCCCCTCCTCGCCTCCATCCTTACTAGTTGTCCTTTCTTCCCAATCACATACCCCCCCTCATGACTTCTTGGTGTCCACTTTTTTACAAAACTGGACACCACGCGTTTGTCAGTATGGAGCCTCTGACCTACGCTGGGGGCGCTTATGGTCAGGCGGGTTCGCATCACCAAGAAAGTGCAAGACGCAACGGGTGGCTGGAAGTTTGTCTCGCTCAAGCGGAGTGGAAATCGTTATGTGTGGGATTCCCGGCCCGGCTCCTACTTCCTCGATTGGCGGGACGGGACGAAGCGACGTCGGGAGGTGGCGGGCCGTACGCCGGCCGAGGCCTTAGCAGCTCAACGGCGAAAGCGCAATGAGTTAATTGGCGAAGCAGTCACTCAAGGTAAGGCTCTGACTGAAAACAGTCATCAAGCATCGCTCACGTTGATCCCGGACGCGATCAAAATGCATTTGGAGCATGTGAAGACGCATTCACCCGAGAAGCCTCGCACGCTGCGCCGTTACGCCGAAGTCCTCGAACACTTCAAGAGAGTCTTAGGCAGCCGCCGTCATGTCGAAGCCATTACCCGCGCTGATATCGACCACTACAAGATCAAACGCAGCACCGAATTTGGTCAGCAACATCCACGCCAGATTAAGCCTCGAACGATCAACTTCGAGGTTGGCGTACTCCGAACCTTTTTCTATTTCCTGATTAACGACCGTGGAGTTGAGCTGGAGAACCCTTGCGCGAGGTTTAAGCTTCTGAAGAACGAAAAGACCAAAGGGAGGCGCAAGCCATCCACTTACACTCAGGAAGAGACAAACGGGCTGCTGGACTGTTGCGATTCGTTCGAGAGAGCGATCTACGCTACATTCTTGTTGACGGGGCTGCGGGACCAGGAGCTCTGCTACCTGACTTGGAGTGACGTAGACCTGAAGAAGCTGACGGTTCGAGTCACGAGCAAGGATGGCTTCTCACCGAAAGACTATGAGGAACGAATAATTCCGCTGCCTCCCGATCTAGTGACGCTGCTAAAGGCCCTGCCACGGCCGTCCCAGTGGGTCTTTCCGAACTCCAAAGGCGGAAGGAGTAGGCATCTCTTGCGCCGGCTTAAGCGAATTGCAAAGAAGGCCGGAGTAAATCAGGCAACTCTGCATATGTTCCGTCACACCTATGCAACAAGACTTCTGGAATCTGGAGCCGATATTGTCACCGTTCAATATCTGCTTGGACACAGCGACCTCGAGACAACCCGCCAGTACCTGGACCCGCGCGACGAACTCAAGCGAAAAGCAGCCAACCTCCTGTCGCTCAGGGGCAACGAGCAGGAAACCAATCACGAAAAATAGAAGTCTCTCTGGCTGAGCCAGGCAGCGATGTGCTTGGGCCGGAAGCGTACACTGGACTGGATCTTGATGTAAGGAATCAAGTTCCGGGCCACGTAGCTATAGATCGTCTTCTGGCTGATGGACAGAATCCCCGCCAGTTCCCTCACCGTAAGGAGTTTTTCGTGGTTTGCTAACCTGTCGAAAATGTCGTTCCCACCACCAACATTCGCAACAGGCTCCGGTTTGTCGATGACAGCGTTGACCCTCGACTGTTGATGCATCTTTCTCCTCCTGCGTTGTGGCGTAACTGGATGCTGCAATTGTGTCCGGCGAAGCATGGTAAATCGGTCGTGCGAAACTGCGCAAATTGGGTAAGTGTTGTCCGCAGAGCCAATCGTTGACGGGCTAGCTCCACAGCTGCAAACTGCGCACTCCGTCATGCCAGGCTGGCGAGTTCCCCAAAATCCGTCCTCGTCTTCTGTTTAAAAAGCAAAAATTCCAGGGTTCTCTGAAAGGGCTGGGCCGTTTTGCGCTTCTGATGGCTCTTTACTGTCGTAGGGCCCTGCCATTCTCTGCACCGACAGTCGAAGTAAGCGGTTTCAGGAATTTGCTTCGTTGCATGAGGACCAGGTCAAGCGTGTGAGTTTTTTGGGCTCGGCGTTTGGCTCTAGAAACAAGCGAAAGGAGGTTTGCGTGGCAGATCAGCGATTAGACGTTTACCGCTGGACACAAGATCTACACGCGGCCTTCCAGCTGCAATACCAAGCGAAGTCGGAAGGGAATGGCGCAGGTGCGGTGGCCGCGATCCGCCAGTTGACCGGGTGGCCCTGGCATGTCTGTCGCACCCAGGCTTGCCTGTTGGGATTGCTCAAGCCGCATGTGCACCACGAGTGGACCGCAGAGCTCGATGAGATCCTCGAAAGTGGCTATGAAATCGGTGGGAAGACCAAAGAAGAGGCGATCAAGAAAATTCAAGCCCAGACCGGATGGCCGCGGCATGCCTGCTGGAATCGTGCCCGCAAGCTAGGGCTTGCTCAAGTCCACCCAAGAAAGTGGACTGAGGATGAGGAGAAATACCTTCTGGATTTTGTGAGTTCAAAAAACCTTCGCGAAATCGCCAAACGGCTGAAGCGCACGGTGGCGGCCGTCAGAAAGCGCCTGGTTCACCTTGGAGGTGAACGAAAGTTGAGCGCTCGAGTCACCGACGGT
>Ga0187892_10010996_pt1 | contig 11265 bp, 8 predicted proteins | sample MA1701073metaG_FD_139345 | JGI IMG/M metagenome (GOLD analysis project Ga0187892, IMG submission 139345) | Bio-ooze microbial communities from a basaltic lava cave in the Kipuka Kanohina Cave System on the Island of Hawaii, USA - MA170107-3 metaG ... | reverse complement strand
TACGGCTCGCGCGTTCGCCGCCCGAGGCTTCGACCGACGGATCGCTCCGCCAGCCGCTCGGTTGGCACCCACGTGAACGGGCAATTACATGGGTCACCTCCTCAGGTGACAAGACCAGCCAGGCTTGGCCTGGCGCACCAGAGCCGCCAAGCTCGCAGAGTTGTTCAGGCATGTGGCCGCGAATGGCCGATGCTCGCCAAGCTCCGCGTGCTCCGCGCCTCCGCGCGAGGTCGCTTCGTCACCCGCTGGCCCCAGGCGTTGACTTGCCGCCACGCTCGGGCTAGCGTTCTTAAGCCATGCTAACGCTGACCGAGCCAGTGACGCCCCAGCAAATCAACGAGCTTGTCCGCAAGCTGCCACTCGAGCAGCGCCGCAAGTTAGTCGATGCTCTGCTTGCCGACCGCTTCAGCGCCATCTTGGCCCAGTCCGACGGCCAGCGCTCCGGGCAACCCGAAGTGACCGACGAGGAGATCCAAGCCGAGATCGACGCTGTCCGCGAGCGCCGCCGTCAGGAGCGCCAGCGTGCGGCTGGTTAATGACGTCAATCTCATGCTCCGGGCGGACGGCCCCACACGCGCGTTTCTAAAGACAGGGCCGCTGATTCACACGCTGATCTGACACCGCGAGCAATTAGTTGAACTGCAAGAGGTTGCTACCCGGCCGAAGTTCACGATTCGAGCCGAGGCGACGGAAGAGCTTGTGGAGCGCTTGACCCGGTATGCCCTGTCGGTCGATTCACCGCTTGACTCGACTACCGAGTGCCGAGATCCCAAAGATAACTACTTCCTGGCGCTGGCAGGGGCCGGCCGTGCGGATGTGATTCTCACCGAAAGACCAAGACCTCCTGGTCTTGAATCCATGGCGCGGCATTCGCATCGTTCGGCTCGTACATTTTCTGCAGGAATTCCCACTACCTGAGGAGCCGCTCTGAGCGCCTCCAAACAGATCGAGCAGTCCAGGTGGTGCAAGGCCACCACTGGTGACGTGTCGCTGACGACGATCAAGATTCGCGCCCGAGCTTGGCCAGCGTCTCTACATCATGCTCGACGTCATCGACGGACGGGCGGAATACCGGGATTCGCCGCCGCTGAAGCTCATTGATGAACGCCAGGCGGTCGAGGCCGCACAACTTCGCAGCCGGCCATAGGTCTAGCCTGTCGGTGTCGTAGAGCCGGCAGGCAACTTCGATGAGGACCTCACGCTCCGACAGGCCGGCCTCCTTCAAAACCTCGTCGGGAATTACGACGGGCATAGTCTCACCACCTTCGACGCGCTCCCCATCAGCGCAGCCATCATATGCCCGGTTGGCGTCGGTACATAACACCTCGGCCAAGCCCGAGACGCCCACGAAGGCCATCCGTGCCGGCCTGGAGGGCGAGCTATCCGCCACGCGCGTCGCCGGCGGGGCCGCCGGGCGGGAGCGTGTCCTGGCCCGCCGCCACGATTGCCGCACCGCGCCGCCGTCGCCCCGGCGGCGATTGCGACGGAACGTGGAGACCAGAATCCCAACACCGCCGCGACTAGGTCGCTCATGCGCGTCGCAAGGACAAACCTGCCGTTGGCGAGTCTCAGTGGACTCGCCGCGTTATCGGCCCTCGCCTGCGCATCGTCCTCCGAGCGTGCTCGACGCTGGCTCGAGCAAGCCGGAGAGGTCGTGGCTTGCGCTGACACATTCGAGGCGGTGGGCATCCGGCGCGATGAAGCGAACGGGCAGATTGAGACGAGTCGGTTGCGAACGGTGCTCGGCCCCAATGGCGAGTATCGGCTGCAGCGGAATGATCGTGTCGTGGTCCACGATTCGCACTACGTTGCCTTCCTCCCGGCTTACGATTATGGCGGCCTGGCTCCTCGGGACGCGCGCTCGTATCAACCCCGAACGGGCCGATGGAACCGCTGGCCGGGCGACATCGTCATGTCTGCCGTCATGCCATTCGAGGGTAAGGGCGACACCTACCTCGCGTACATGCGCGTGCTGGGCGCCGACTGGGTGAACGAAGCGCTGCCGCAGGGCACCGCGCGCATGCTTGGGCGAGAGCGCGTGGACGGAAGGGCTCGTCAGAGGGTCCGCGTGGTTATCGAGAACCACTCGGTCGATTTCTGGATTGATGCCAAGGACAGACTCGTTCGTCGATACGAGGTTGGTGTAGGAGGATTCAGGTCATCGGTCGAATACACGCACGTGCATATCAATCGACCTGTCTCGGCGAGCCTGTTCGCCATTCCGCAGGAGGTCCTGGGCCAAGCGGCATGCGCCTGCGACCGTGGGCCAAACTCCGCGCGCTCAGCGTATCGGCGTGAGGTCAATCCTCGCAGGCAGTAACCCGGCGGGATGGTTGTTCAGGAGCAGCGCAGACGTACAATGGCGAAATCGCGCCCCTCGTCGATCTTTGCGCGCAACGGCGCCAGAACCCAGCGAGTGGCGCAGCGAAGACGGCGCAGCTAAGGATCGCCGGATGACGTGCGATCTATCGCAATCGTCCGGTCGGCCGGGAAAAGGTTGAGCCGCCGCTCTTGCTCGGCCAGCCAATCAAACAGCTTGCGATTCTCTTCGGACGCGGCCCCGCCCGCAGCCGGGCCGTGGCCGCGCCCGAGCGATTCGGCCACCTCAATGTCGGCCGGAACGACGCCGAGCTCGCGCAGGGGTTTCACGGTCCCGAACGGCTCGCCCTCGTCCCAATGCCGCTCGGTAAACAGAAACAGCCGGTCGAACTTTTCGCGGATGCCGATGAACCCGCCCTCGCCGTCGTAGACGGCCAGCCGCAGATTCCGCGAGAAGATCTCATACACGTGCCCGCGCTGGCACTCCGGCATGCGAAGGTACTCGGATGACTTCATCATCCGCCGGTACTCTTGCCAATTGCTCGGATAAGTTGGTTGCTCATCCATCGAGTCTCTACCGAGCCGACGTAGCGCCGCCATCCTGCCGGCCGTATCGCCGGCTTCCCAGCCGGCGAACGCGCGGGCACACGTCGATACAGCTGCGTCACGCTAGCGCCTCCAGTCGGCTGACAATGATCCGCAGCTCGCGGCGCGGCATGAATTGGCGCAGGGCGACCTTGCGGCGCTCCTGGAGATACATCTCGACGAATTCCTCGCCCGATCCGCGACGCTCGCGCCGAATCGCATCCATGAACTTCTCTTCTTCCGGCGACAGCACGAGGTTGCCGGACGCATCGAGCGATTTCGAACGCCTGACGCGGTCGGGGCCGGGGCCAAGCTTGGCCAGGCGGCGGCGGGCATGATCGAGGGCGGTCAAGCCGTCGCCGTCGCAGACCTTCGGGTCGGCGCCGGCCTCGAGCAGCGCGTCGACCACGCCCGATTCTGGGATTAGCGCCCGTACGGCCGCGATCAGCGCCGGCCGGCCGCGGCGGTCGCACACGTTCGGATCGACCGGCTTGGCCGCCGCCCGCAAGACGGCGGCCTCCCTCGCATCGCGACGCAGCACGGCCGCCTCGGTCGCAGCCTCGGCGAGCGTCGGATTGCCCGCCAGAATCTCGCGGACGCGCTCGATGTTGCCCACGCGTATCGCGTTGAACAGCCGCCCGCGATTCAACATCTCGATTCTCACGTCCCTGGCTCCGCGGATACTGATGCGACCATGAGCTTCCCAACTTGGAGGTCGTCGCATCACCCGAACTCTTACAACCTTCGAATGAGCGCGTCGGCAAATTGTTGCGTGCCGGCCGTCCCGCCGATGTCGCGGGTCAGCTCGTCGCGGTTCCCGCCAGTCAGCACGGCATCGTAGGCGTCGCGAATACGCGTGGCGGCCTCGGTCTGGCCGATGTGGTTGAGCATCATCACACCGCTCATGATCACGGCCAGTGGGTTGGCGATGTTCTTGCCGGCGATGTCGGGCGCGCTGCCGTGCACCGCCTCGAAGACGGCGCAGTCGTCGCCAATGTTCGCGCCCGGCACGACGCCCAATCCGCCCACCAGGCCGGCGCACAGATCGCTGATCAGATCGCCGTAGAGGTTCTCCATCAGCAGCACGTCGAAACGCGTCGGATCGCGGACGATCTGCATGCAGCCATTGTCGATGATCAGCTCTTCGTACTGGATCGAGCCGCCGATCTCGGCGTGTACGCGGCGGGCGCAGTCGATGAACAGGCCATCCGACATCTTCATGATGTTGGCCTTGTGGAAGACCGTCACCTTCTTGCGGCCGCGCTCGCGGGCGTAGTTGAAGGCGTAGCGGGCGATCCGCTCGCAGCCGACGCGCGTGGCCACTTTGATGCTCTCGACCACGCCCGGCACCACTTCGTGCTCGAGGCCCGAGTACAGCCCTTCGGTGTTCTCGCGCACCACGACCAACTCGACGTTGTCGTAGCGGGTCTTGATGCCGGGCATCGACCGCACCGGCCGGACGGCCGCGTACAGGTTGAACAGCTTCCGCAGCCGGACGTTCACGCTGGAGAAGCCCTTGCCGATGGGCGTCGTGATCGGCCCCTTGAGCGCCAGCCGATGCTGCCGGATGGCATCAATCGTCTGCGCCGGCAGCACGTCACCAAACCGCTCGACCGCCCCCGCCCCGGCCGGCAGCTCGATCCAGTCGATCGCCACGCCGGCCGCGTCGATCACGCGCCGCGCAGCGCTGACGACTTCAGGGCCGATGCCATCTCCCGAGATGACGCAAACACGATGAGCCATGATCAGAACCCCGGCCGCCAAGGCTGCGGGTCGCGATTCACCCGGTCATCCCGGCGCACCGCGACCACTGGTGACCACAACATCGGACCTTGGTTCTACAGGCTACACCAGGCTACAAACCGTCGATAGTCAATTCCCGCACGCCAACCACCCCCGCATCGGCGACACGCCTAGCCGGAGGGGCAGGCGGCGGCGCTTGTGCCGTTGAACGCCTGCGTCGTGTTCGTGCCGTTGAGTAATTGCACCAGGCGCAGCAGGTCCTGCGTGTTCACCGGCACAGGTCCGCTGCTGCGGTTGATGTTGTAGCGGGCCAGGTTCGCCGGCAGGTTGGCGCTGCCGTTGTTGAGGGCCTGGATGAGGGCCATCAGGTCGGCCGTGTCCGTTACCGCGTTCATGTTCACGTTGCCCGGATGCGAGACGTAACGCAGCTTCTGATCCGAATCCACGCCGGCAAACGAGAGCGTCGTGCACGCCGCCGGCGGGATCGGCCCGCCAAGCGAGACCTCGTACGGACCGCTGCCGTCGCCGCTCACACTGACGACTGCCGGACAGCTCGCGCCCGCGCTGCACGTGATCATGACGTTAACGGCGGCCGGCGGCGGCTGCGGCGTGCTCGAAAACGTCACGCTGATCGGCCCGTAGCTCACCGGCCCCTGCGGCGGCGTGCCGCCCGCGCCGATTCCGGCCGTCAGTCCCGGCCCTGACCCGGTATCGAGCACGTCCCGGAACGGCTGCACGCCGGCCGCAAACGGGTTGTCGGCCGGCGGATTCGCCTGGGCGATGGTCACGCCCGTCGTCACCACCACCTCGGCCGGCTGGCTGACCACCGGCCCGCATGAATCGCGCACCACCGCCACATACGTCCCGCCGTCGGACAGTGCCGCCGGACTGATCGTCAACTGCGGCGTATCGGCCCCGCTGACGCTGCCGCCATTCACGAGCGCTACTCCGTCACGCGACCACTCGTATGTGAGCGGCTCATCGTCGGATGCCATGACTGTCAGGACAATCGCGCCTTGGACGGGTACGGAACTCGGTTGCGGCTGTTGCGTGATCGTCGCTGCCGAAGGCATCAACCCGTAGACGAACGCCGACCCGGGCGTCAGCGCTACATACGCCGAGCCGCCCAAAACGCCACGCGAGCCGGATACGGCCACGGGTGTTCCGAGTGGCGTGCCCCATTGTGGTATGCCGGTACGCAGCGTCGCGTGCTCGTTCCAGCCTTGTCCGTCAAACCGGAATACGCGCGCGGAGTAGGAGCCACAAGGACCGTCCGATCCACACGCGTGCCCCTCGTCTCTGAAAGCGACCATTGCGATGCCGCCTCCCAACGCAACAGCGTATCCAAAATAGGCGTCGAACTGACCGGCGTCAGCGACCAGTTTCGCCCGCTGGAGCCAGCCGTCGTCGGTTGACTCGAACACATACGCACATCCAGAACTTGCACCGGACGCGTTACTGCCCGGTGAGCCAATCAGCAGCTGATTGCCAAAGAGGGCGACCGAACTGCCGAACTTGTCGCCGAACGCGGCGTCATTCGGCCAAAGGCGTTGCCGGAGCACCCACTCGAAGCCATCGTACTCGAACAGATCGGCAACGCCCGATGGACAAACGTACGGCGTGCACGGCCAGCCGGCCCCGGGCGAGCCGACGAGGATTCTTGCGTCATGGACGGCCACCGCCGGCCGATACTGACCGCTTCCAACTGCCGAGAGTTTCTGTTCGAATAGCCACGCCGACCCATCGTAACGAAAGACATACGTTGCCTGCTGGGCTCCAACGACCGCCCAGTCCCCGCTGAGCCCGACCGAAGTGCCGAACTCGTACACCCCGGCCTCGGGCGCCAAAAGCTTCTGCTCCTCGATCCAGGCAGAACCGTCGAATCGGAATACATAAGCCGCCCCGCCTCCGTTCGCCTGGTAGTTCCCGATCAGCGCCACGTCGCCGTCGACCGCGACTGCGCTGCCAAATCGGTCCCACGGCCATCCTGTCGGACCGTCGGATGCGATAAGCTCCTGAGTCTGTGAACACGACCCGGCGTCGCATTCGAAAACCAACGCGCGCCCCGGCGAGGGCATTGGAAATGAAGAATTGAACGAAAATTCTCCAACAATGACACGGTTGCTAGAGGATGCCACCGCCCATCCGTAGCCGTGCTTGACGACGTTGCCCGCCGGTACGAGCTCTTCGATGAAGTAAGTACACGAGTCGACGGCCAGCGTAGCTGATTCACTCTCGACAGTCCCCAGGACATTCTGAATGACGAGGCGATACGAACCGGCATGTGCCGGTTGCACCGAGTCGAAACTCAATGTGCGAGTCGTTGCACCGACGATGCCATCACCATCTCCGACGGGCATTCCATCCTTCAGCCATTGGAACTCGACGTCAGCCCCGCACGCCCCAACTGAAAGGCTCACCGCCTGGCCAGCCACAACGGACTGGCTGACTGGCTCCACATGGATGGTCGGCGAGGGGACGTCCAGCGAGAGGGCGTAGGCGGCGCCGATCTGGCCCGACGTGCCGAGGCCGGGAGCCCCTGCGAGCCCCTGCGATCCGTCTACGGCAACTGCCGTGCCGTACTTGCGTGCCGCGGAATCGCTCGGGATTACGCGATGGTCGAAGATCCATCCACCACAGCCGCGTCGCCATACCTCGCAAGAGCCCGTTGGGGCGATTCCTGTATGGTCTCCGGGCGCTCCAATGACAGCCGTGCCCTCCGACAGGGCAATAGAGAATCCGAAACGCGTCGTTGCCCACGGCCCGAAGGCCTGCGAATAGAGCTTCTGAATTTGCTGCCAGACCGCGCCGTCATGACTGAAAGCGTACACCGCCCCGAGCTGACAGTTGAACGGCGGCGAACAGACGCCGTTGTCGCCCAGTCCACCCACGAGCAGGTCATCGCCGCTCAGCGCAACTGCGGTCCCAAACTCGTCGGCCGCCATGCCGTCAAGGGGAAGCAACTTTTCATCGAGGAGCCACGCAGAACCGTCGAACCGAAAAACGTGCACGGAACCGGCGTCGGTCGCCACCTCATCGGTTCCGTGCGCGCCCACGGCGATCACATCCCCGTCGATCGCTACGGCGTTCCCGAAATGGTCCTTTGATGTCCCGTCGTGAAAGGGGGCGCCGGCGCTACTGAGAAGCTGCTGTTCGAGGAGCCAACCGTCTCCGTTGTTGCGAAAGACGTACACGGTTCCGTCGTCGTAGGTGGCATCGTCGTATTTCCACGCGCCGACTACGACCACGTTTCCCGCAATCGCGACGGAGTGGCCAAACTCGTCGTTTGAATAAGGGACGGGCGCCTTGAGCTTCTGCTGCTGCACCCACGATGCCCCATCAAAATGAAAGACATAGGCCGCACCCGAATTCGACGCGCCCTCGTCCTCGAATGGCGCGCCAACAACACAAAGGCCTCCGTCGCTTGCGACCGACAGGGCAAACTGGTCCGACGAAGATACGTCGGTTGCACTGAAGATCTGCTGCTGCACCCAGCTCGCTCCGTCGAAGGCGAGCGAGAGCGCGACACCGCCGCCGCTTCGGTTCGGCGCGCCGATGATCGCCAAGTCGCCCAAAACCGAAACGGCGCCTCCAAATTGATCGTTTGACTGTAGGGGTTCGAGCGAGATCGTCTGGTGCTCGGAGACGCACGGGTTGACACTCACGACGGCCGTCGCCGACGTCGTCGATGCGTGTGCATTCGTGACGACAACGTCGTAGACACCTGTGTGCGATCCGTCGGCCGGATCGATCTGTAGGACGGCCGTCGTCGCACCCGAGATTGATGCATCGTCAACAACCGGCAGGCCGTCTCGTCGCCACTGAAACGTAGCTGGCTCTACGCTGCAAGCTGCGACCTCCAGTAGCAGCGGCTGACCACTTGCGACGCTCTGAGCCGACGGCGGCTCTGTCACCACCGGCGATTCGACTCCGAGTACGAAAACGCTCACTGAGCCAGAGCCGGAGCCCAACTGATCGTCTCCGGGCTGCCCCACCCAGGCAGTCTGGCCCAGGTCGACGGCCAACCCGAACACTGCGTTCTCGCCACGCTGTTCGGGAATCAACTTAGTCAGCTGGGACCACTCGGTGCCCGTGTGTTCAAAGACGTAAGCCGAACCCCGGTCGTCATCGTCGAGCGGAGCGCCGACCAGCACGCGCGGCCAGCGAACCGCAACCGATCTTCCGAAGGACGCACCCGGCTCGCTGTCGGCCGGCACAAGTTTCTGGAATTCAGCCCAGTTCGTGCCGATCAAGTTGAAGACATATGCGGAACCCGATCCGCAGAACTGGGACTCCGGCGGACACGATACGTCATCCTCGTAGGCGCCGACCACGGCCCACCCATCCTCGACGGCCACAGAGTATCCAAAGCGATCCGAAGGCTGCGCATCTTGCCCTGTCAGCGTCTGGGTGTGGTTCCACGTCATACCATTGAACTCAAAAACGTATACTGCACCGCCATTCGCCTCAGGTGGGCCATGGTGAGGTGCGCCCACCAGGATCGTGTCGCTCGTGGCGGCCACAGCCCGACCGAAGTGATCGCCACCGACAACGTCGACGGGCAAGAGCTGCTGTTCGAGACCCCATTGGGTCCCATCGAACCGGAAGACGTACGCCACGCCTGCGTTCTGGCCGTTCTCGTCGTCGCCGGGCGCTCCCACTACAATCACATCGTCGAACACAGCTACCGCGTCCCCGAACGCATCGCCCTCTGAAGTGAGCTCTGCCCCGAGAACCTGGGCGGCAATCCAGGTAGAGCCGTAGCGGTGAAAGACATGCGTTGCGCCAGAGGAACAGGCGCCACTGTCGGGACACATCGATGCGTCATTGGGAGCGCCAACGACCGCGACGTCTCCGCTGAGCGCCGCGGCGCTTCCGAATGCGTCCCAGTACCCACCGGCAGGATAGGTGGGATAGTTTGGGCTCACGAGAATCTGTTGCTCACACCAACTTTGCCCATCGAAGCTGAGTACGTACGAAATGTTCGCAGCCCCGACCAGCGCCGTCTCCCCGTCAACCGCCAGTGCGCTCCCGAAGCTGTGGTTAGAGTCCGCCTCAGACGGCAACAGCGTTGCCGTCTCTTGGGCGCATTGCGCCCGGGCGTGCGCTGACGTGGCCACTGCCGCGGCCACTCCGACGAACATACCGGTCCACCTTCGCCACATGACACGTCCTCCTCTCGTAAAGAGTGAAATGATAGAGATAACGCCTCCTCGCGCTCGCGCGCGGGACTATGTCGACAGAAAACAGCCGTGGACCACCGGCAGTGTGATCGGACCCGCATTATCGCACGGCGGGCGGCGGCCGGTCAAGCCCTTGCGGCCTCGCGGCTGGCAGAAACGCGGGTATGATGGCCGTGTCGGGCGCGTGTGTTCGATGGAGGCTGCGCTCATGTCGATTGAGACTGGCGAGGCGGTGCAGGAACGGGCGTCCGCCGGCGACGCCGAAGCGCTGCACCAGCTTCTCGACCAATACGGACCGCGCGTGCGGAGCGAGCTGCGCGTCGCACGGCGCTGGCAGTCGGCCGTCGACGTCGACGACGTCATGCAGGTCACGTATCTGGAGGCGTTCCTCGCGATCCGCTTGTTTCAGCCGGCCGGGCCCGATTCGTTCCTTAAGTGGCTGCGCCGGATGGCGGAGAACAACCTGCGCGACGCCGTGCGCGAGCTGGAGCGCGACAAGCGTCCGCCGCGCGAACGGCAGGTGACCCTGCCGGCCGGCGAAGACTCATACGTGGCCCTGCTCGAACTGTGCGGCGCCGCGACCACCACGCCCAGCCGCGAGGCCGCCCGGCACGAGGCCCGCGACCTGCTCGAGGCCGCCCTGCGGCGCCTGCCGCCGGATTACGAGCAGGTGATTCGCCTCTATAGTCTTGAGGGCCGCCCGGCCAGCGACGTGGCCAGCGCCATGAATCGCTCGGTTGGCGCCATTCACCTGCTACGGCTGCGCGCCTTCGAGCGCCTGCGAAGCGTGCTCGGCTCGGGCAGCGTTTTCCAGCTCGGCGCGTAAGCCGCACCGCGCTGGCGACGCTGGATACTTGTACGCGCGTTGTCGGAACTGGCCGGCGGCGACGGTGCCGCTGCGCCGCGATCCAGAAGCGCATCGGCCGAGGACTGGCCGACGGCGACTCCGTCGAGGTCGAGCCGGCCTGAGTCTCCAGGTTCCTCTTTCCAGGCGAGGACGCCTGGGGTACAGAGCAGGCGAGGACGCCTGCGCTACACGATGCTGACGGCCTTCGCAATCGGATGTGGAGGCGCGCGAGGTGGGGTGAGTGGCATGGGCAAGCGCCCCGGCGCGAAGGGATTGCCCGTGCCCGGCCACATCGGGCGGGGAGTGGCATCCCCAAGCGACGCGCGGGCATGACGTAAGTCACGGCGCCCGAATCGTCTTAGTATGACAGCGCTATTCTGGCTCAAGATTTTGGAAGGGTCCAGTCGATGGGTTTCCTGGTGATGTTGGGAGCGCGCTCTCCTGAACACTCAATCAGGAGACCCAGAAATGACTGCGGATCAGATACGATCTTTGCAGCCGGAGTTGGCTGCGCTGTTGAAGTCGTTTCGTCCCTACATGAATCGGGCGTCGAATTTCGGGCACCTGCTTGCCTACGTGTTGGGACTG
>Ga0187892_10010995_pt1 | contig 11266 bp, 14 predicted proteins | sample MA1701073metaG_FD_139345 | JGI IMG/M metagenome (GOLD analysis project Ga0187892, IMG submission 139345) | Bio-ooze microbial communities from a basaltic lava cave in the Kipuka Kanohina Cave System on the Island of Hawaii, USA - MA170107-3 metaG ... | reverse complement strand
GGAACAGACGGAAAGCCTCTTGGAGTGGGTCTTCTCCGTTTGTTCCGTTATTTCCGTTTGTTCCGTATTCTCTCTTCCTCCTCTTGGTAAAAGCTCAAATTATGGCCGCGCGCAGTATAGTTGCGACACCCTCTCCTCGCGGATTTGTCGCAGATCTTCCGCTGAATCGAACTCGCCTTCGATCTGCTCGGCCGCTTCATCGCACAGCTTCAGAAACGCCTCCACCCGCGCCGCATGCTCGCGGCGTTGGCGCTCTGCATCCGGCTCTGGCGCCGTGAGCGACAGTTGACTCAGCCACTCGCTGATGCGCGCCAGGAGTTTCAGTTGTTCCTGCGGGGCCAATTGCGCCGCCAATCCCTCTACTTGTTCCAAAGTTACTGCGTCTGCCATAAAGTTTATCTCCCCGATCAAAACTGACATCGCCCATAGCCGTATTCGCGGCTCGTGGTCTGAAGATTATAGGCGACAGCCGCAACAGATTACAGCATTACGCTTACCAGGCGAGGCTCTTCGCCTGGTACTCTTCGAGCGTCTTCTGCGGCTTCTCGACGCCTTCTGGCAGAGGCCGTTTTGGAAAATCTTGCTCGCCCAGCCCCCCTGGGCCTACCGTTGCCCCTTGCCGAAAGGCAGATCATAGACCAGGTACGTCTGCAGGTTGCTCGTCCGGTCGTAACCGGCCAGGCCCCGGTTGCGCTCCTTCCACGCGAAGTGCTCTTCCCACCTTTGCTGGCGCGGGTGGAACAAGGGCGCGGACAAACCGGTGACGGGATCAATGGCGAAGATTCTGATGCCTTTGCATTGGTTGCAGCCGTAACAGCAAAACGCCAGATTGGCGGCTATGGTAAGCCCGCCGAGGATGAACGGAATGATGTGATCAATCGTGAACGGATCGGACGAGTAGCGGGCTTGCGCGCGACAATACTCACAACAGTTCCGTGCGCGTTCGACGACCAGGCGTCGCAGTTCGACTGGAACATACTTTTCAGACATTTTCGGGGAAGTGAATGTTGAGTTGATCCATCAACGCAGGCAGGCTGACGCCGCGCAATCGGGCGAGTTTAACCATTGCGGCCATGCGTTCGGCGTGGAATTCTTCGGCTTGCAGCGCCAGACGAGTCAGCTCTTCGTATTCGGCGTCGGTGATAGTTTCGTCTTCGCGTTTGGCTCTCAGGGAAGAAAGGCTTTCGCGCAACTCTTCCGGCAATCCCTGATTGATGCGGGCGAGCAACGCCGGCTCTTCTTCGGCCAAACGCGGAGCTTTGCGTTCAGCTTGAAGAGCCAGAACTCGATCAAAGACTCGCTCCAATTCCGGCAGGCTCAATTGAGTTACCGCAGAAATGATCTGCTCGGTCGAAATCTGGTTCGGCATTGTTTCCATTGCATTGCCCTCCATTTCAATATGGGAATTCTACTTCGGGATGAAGGATTTTGCGATTCTACCGGCCAGATACCCGGTCAACAGCCAGCATCACGGCAGCCCGAACGCCAGGATGCTCGATCCTGCCGCCACCGCCACGTACTGTTTGCCTCCCGCCACATAAGTCATCGGAGACGCTTTCCACAACTCGTTCGTGTGGAAATACCAGAGCGGCTTGCCCAATTTAGCGTCAACTGCGGCAAAGGCTCCACTGTCGTCGCCGAAGAAGACCAATCCTCCGGCGGTTGATAGCGCCCCGCCCCAGGAATTGCCCGGCCCGATCTGCGCGTATTGCCAGACGATCTTTCCGGTCTGCACGTCAATCGCGCGCAGATATTTCCGGCCAGGCTCGTCAGGGACGTCTCTCGTCCCGCCGCCGTAAAATGATTTGCCTCGCTCCCACGGCTCTGGCGATTTGCTGTAGATGACGCACCTTTCCAGCGCCATGACGTAGAACAGTCCGGTCTCCGGGTTGTAAGCCGTGGACATCCAATTCGTCGCTCCTTCGACCGCCGGGCAAGTCTTCACGCCAGCGGGCGTGGGCAGATTGCCGTTGACAAGCTGTGGCCGCCCGTCAGGTCCAATGCCGCTGGCCCAGGTCAATTGTTCGACGAAGGGTTTGGCCAGCAACAACTCGCCAGTTATCCGATCAAGCACGTAGAAGAAACCGTTGCGATTGGCCTGCGCGAGCAACTGTCGCTTCCGGCCTTGAAACTCGGCGTCAATGAGCATCGGCGTTTGCTGCGCGTCCCAATCGTGCAGGTCGTGGGGCGTGTACTGGTAGTACCATCGCAGCTTCCCTGTTTCCGGTTCCAGCGCCAGCACCGAATCGGAGTAAAGGTTATCGCCCTTGCGCTCATCGCCGTTGTAGTCCGGGCAGGGATTGCCGGTAGTCCAATAGAGGAGATTGGCTCGCGCGTCATAAGTGCCGGTGAGCCAGGTCGTGGCGCATCCGTGCGGCAGCGCATTGCCGACCCAGGTCTCCGACAGCGGTTCGCCGGGCGCAGGAATTGTCCAGAACTTCCACACGCGCTCGCCTGTGGAAGCTTTGTATGCGGCGAGGAAACCCCTCGCGCCTTCGTCGCCTCCGGAAATGCCGGAGATCACCAGGTCTTTGACTACCAGCGGCGCAGCGGTCGCTCCGTAATGCTCGCGGTAATCGGCCATCTCCACTTCCCAGAGCAATTTTCCGGTCAGACGGTGGAGCGCGATCAGGTGCGCGTGATCGGTCACCATAAAAACTTTGTCGCCGAGCACGGCCACGCCGCGGTTGATCCCGCTGGCCGCGTCGCCGACCAGACCTTTGGTCAGCGGGCGCTGGTAGCGCCAGATTTGTCTGCCGCTGCGCGCGTCCAGAGCATAAGCTCGATTCGCGGTGGTCACGTACATCACGCCGTCCACGACCACTGGCGTGACTTCAAGCCGCCGCGCGTTCGGAATCGAAAAAATCCATTTCGGAGCCAACTGCGCGACATTGCCTGCGTGAATCTGCCGCAGCGGGCTGTGGCGGTTGCCGCTGAGATGGCCGTGGTACGTAGGCCAGTCTCCGGGCTTGGGTTCTGCTATCTCGGCAAAAGAAATTCCGCTTGGGATCTCGCTCGCGCCAGAGACGGAGACAGGTTCCGCGCTTACCGCCGCCTCGCCTGACAACCGGCTCAGATAGGCAATCAGGTTGCGCATCTCTACTTCGGTCGCTTTCACCTGTGGCATCAACGACGCGGTCTCGCGGATCAACTCGACGATCTCCTCACGTCGCAACAGGCGCAACTTTCCGTCGAGGCTCTGGAGTTGCAGATCGTAGTTACTCTCGTTTCGCGCGAAGCCACGAATCCTCTGCCCATCGCGCAAGCGAACGGAGACCAGCTTGAAACCAGGCGATAAACGCGCGCCGGGATTTCGCAGCGATTGTTCAATCTCAGGTAACGTCCGCTCAACGCCCAATTCGGAAAGGTCGGGGCCAGGCAGCCCGCCTCGCCCTTTGACCATATGGCAAGAGAAACAAGTCCCTTTGCCAAAGAAGAATGCCTCGCCGGCGGCTATGTTGCCCGGCGCTGCATTCTCGATAGCAGGAGCAGACAGGGAGCGAATGAAAGCTACCAACTCCCGCATCTCTGCTTCAGGAAGCTGGAAAGCAGGCATGCCCGCAGCGGGCATGCCTCGCCGAATCAGTTCGCCAAGCTCCTCGGCTGAGCGCCTGCGGGCGCGTTCGGGAGAGATGATGTCAGGCCCGCGCTCTCCGCCCCGGCCATCCGCGCCGTGACAAGCGGCGCAATGCGCCTCGAAGTGACGCCGCCCCGCCTCAAGATTGACTGATTGAGGATTCTGCGACGCCGCCTCATTCGTGTTCATCTCAAACCCGGTCAGGCATCCGGCGGAGGCCATCAGAAACAGCAGCGTGGCAATCGCTTTTTTACGTTTCACTTTCACGTTTCCTCGTAAGTAAGTTTCGGATACCAGTTGGTTCCCCGGCCATCCGGTGTGAAATCGAAGAGGTTCCACAGCGGCCACACCATGTCAACGTGGCGCTGATCCTGGCCCGGCTCGGTCGGAGCGAACAACAACTCCGTGTTGTAGAAATGGCGCATCTTGCCGTCCCGGCGCACGAACACGTTGAGCGAAGGCATCTGGCCGCCGTCGGGCATCTCACCCAGGTAGTCGCGGTTGTACGTGTTACCTGCGGAAGAGAGCAGCCGCAAATTGCGCCAGCCGCGCTCGCGGGCGAAGGCGCGAATCCGCGCGATCGGTGATTTGGCCACCACCGCAAAGTTGATGCGTTGGGCGGCGTGCGCCGCTGTGCCGTTCAGCGCATCGAGAATTGACGTGCACGCGACACAGGGCGATTGCATGTTCGGGCCGTACATAAAGCTGTAAACAGCCAGGCTGTCCTTGCCCGGCCGGAAGAGTTCCGACAATCGAACCGTTCGCGTGGCTTGCGTATCTTCCAGATCAGCCGCGCCCTCCTCGAAGACATAATCTTCGGGGACTTCGCCGCCGAGCGGCAACCGGCGTCTCATCGCCGCGACCTCTTCAATGCTTTTGCGGAGCCTGATCTCGGTTTCCAGCAACTCATTGCGCGCCGCGCGATACGAGTCGCTCTCGCCGGGGAATCGAATGGAATGTAGTGATGTAGACACATCGGCCTCCTTCTTTGAGAGTTTGATCGTCTTGCGGATTGTTTGAATTTCAGCTCTGCTCTAACGCGCCTGCGGCGGCTTGTCAACCTGCGATGGAATTCTCTGCGCTTGCCCGCCGCGCCCTTGTGGGTTAGTCTGACGCCCGTGTATCGCTTTCAATCGGGCTTGTAGCTCAGGTGGATAGAGCGACCGCCTCCTAAGCGGTAGGTCGCGCGTTCGAGTCGCGCCAAGCCCATCACCTTTATCATTATCCTTCGGGCATCATTCGATGCCCTTTCTGTTTGAGTCACATTCGCCAATAAATCAGTACCGCGAGCGGTAGCGAGCGATGCGCCATCAGCGGGTCATTGATCGAGCCACGCTCGCTACCGCTCGGGTACTGATTAAGGAGATCGAATGCTGGTTGGCGTCAATTATCCGTGGATTGATTACGCCTGGGATTTCGGCGATCCGCCCGAAGCCTGGGTCAACCCGCAATACGTCGCTGAATGGCGTGAGAAGAAACGACAGCAGATTGTCGCCGATTTTCGCGCCTACGCCGAAATGGGTTTGTTCGCAGTGCGCTGGTTTATGCTCGCCGATGGATTGAGTTACGGCGCCGGAGCCGAAGCTCCGAAGATCGTCAGCGGCAAATGGACGTTTGATTCCCTGCCCCGCGAACATCCGTTTCACAAACAACTTGGCGACGACTTCGAGTTCGTGTTGAAGACCTGCGACGAACTCAAACTAAAGTTCGTTCCGTCGCTGATTGACTTTCACTGGTGTCATCAGGGAACCGTGGCCGACGCCAACGCCGGCATCGTCAAAGGCGGGCGTTACGACATCGTCGCCGATCCGGCAAAGAGCCAAACGTTCTTCGACCACGTGCTCGAACCGCTGCTTGAAATTTCGCTGCGCTATCCAGATGCGATCTACGCCTGGGAACTGATCAATGAGCCGGAGTGGGTGACCGAAACGCGCTCGCTGATGCAGATTCGCTCGGATGAAAATAAAACCGTGACGCAGGATCAGATGCTGGCCTTCATCGCCGAAGGCGTCGGTCGAATCAATGCAAAACGCTTGCCCGATGGCCGCCAGGCGTTTCGATCAACCGTTGGTTTTGCCCACTGGGACGCGGTTGAGGACTGGGATTCCGCTGGGTTGGGCGTCACGCTGCACCAATTTCATTACTACGCGCCGGACAGGAGAAAGATTCCGAAGCATTATTTCTCCGCTGAATATCCCTGCTTCATCGGCGAGTTCGCCACGACGTTCCAGCGCGGATGGCCTGAGTTGAAGAAGCAGGATATAGCGCGGACGATTTCGTCCCGATTGCGATGCGTCGAAGAGAAAGGTTATCCAGCGGCGTTTTTGTGGTCGGCCAGAGCGACCGACGACGCCACGACGTGGACTGAAGCGGACTGCCACGAGACGATCAGCTTTTGTAAAAACTCGGCTGGCGCAGGAAGCGATAGCGCAGCTTGAAGCAGTTACAGTCGAAAAACTATCACCCCCTCGCGCTCTTCCTCAAGCTCGATATATAATCCGTACCCTACCTGAAGACACCCTCGATTGAAGGCTGAAATAGGAGAAATACAAACAAATGAATTCGTTGGAAACTGACGCCGGCCCGATGCCAGTTGAATCCTCAACTGAGGCTTCATCTGAAGTTGGGAGCCGGTCTAATTTCATTCGCGACATCATCATCGAAGACCTCAAGGCGGACAAACACGGCGGCCGGGTGCAAACCCGTTTTCCGCCCGAGCCAAACGGCTACCTGCACATCGGCCACGCGAAAGCGATTTGCCTGGACTTTGGGCTGGCAGCGGAATTTGGCGGCAAGTGCAATCTACGTTTCGACGACACCAATCCCTCCAAAGAAGAGACCGAGTACGTCGAAGCCATTATGGAAGACGTGCAATGGCTGGGCTTCAAATGGGATGGGTTGTTTTACGCTTCCGACTATTTCCAGCAGCTTTATGAATGGGCGATCCAGTTGATCAAAGCGGGAAAGGCATACGTGTGTGACCTCAGCGCCGATGAGATTCGTGAATATCGCGGCACGCTGACCGAGCCGGGCAAGGAAAGCCCGTATCGCAACCGCTCCATCGAAGAGAATCTTGACCTCTTTGAACGCATGAAGAACGGCGAATTCCCCGACGGTTCACGCACGCTGCGCGCGAAGATTGATATGGCGTCGCCGAACGTGAACTTCCGTGATCCGGTGATGTACCGCATCCTGCATATGGAGCACCACCGCACGGGCGACAAATGGTGTATTTACCCGATGTATGATTGGGCGCACGGGCAGTCGGATTCGATCGAGAAGGTGACTCATTCAATCTGCACGCTCGAATTCGACAACAATCGCCCGCTCTACAACTGGTTCATCGAGCAACTCGGCATTTTCCCTTCGCAGCAATACGAATTCGACCGGCTCAGCCTGACCTACACGGTGATGAGCAAGCGCAAGCTGCTCAGGCTGGCGCAAGAAGGATTGGTTAAGGGCTGGGACGATCCGCGCATGCCGACGCTGTCTGGAATGCGGCGGCGCGGTTACACGCCTGAAGCGATTCGCAATTTTTGCGCGAGCCTCGGCGTGTCCAAAACAAATGGCGTCACGCAGCTTCAGCAACTCGAATATTACGTGCGCGAAGACCTGAACAAACATGCGCTGCGCGTGATGGCTGTGCTCAATCCATTGCGCGTCGTCATTGATAACTATCCCGGCGACCTGGTCGAAGAGATGGACGCTGTCAACAACCCCGAAGACGCCAGCGCGGGAGCGCGCAAGGTTCCGTTCTCGAAGGTACTTTACATCGAGCAGGAAGATTTTCGTGAAGATCCGCCGAAGCAATTTTTCCGCCTCGCGCCGGGCCGCGAAGTCCGTCTGCGTTACGGCTACCTCATCACCTGTCAGAGTGTGGTGAAAGACGCCGAAGGAAACGTTGTTGAGTTGCATTGCACTTACGATCCGGCGACGCGAGGTGGCAACACGCCCGACGGGCGTAAGGTCAAATCCACCATCCACTGGGTCTCAGCCGCGCACGCTGTGGACGCGGAGGTTTGCCTCTACGACAACCTCTTCACGAAAGAGGACCCGAATGAGGTTGAGGAAGGTCAGGACTTCACCGCCAATTTGAATCCGAACTCGTTGGAGGTTCTGACCGGCTGCAAGGTCGAGCCGAGCCTGCGCGACGCAGCGCCAGGCGCACGGTATCAGTTTGAACGAATGGGCTACTTTTGCGTAGACCCTGATTCAGCGCCTGGCAAGCCAGTGTTCAACCGGACGATTGGGTTGCGGGATACCTGGGCTAAGATTGAGCAGCGCGCAAAGAAATAATCGTCCGAAAATAATCGAATGATGCGTAATGCCTTCGGCGCGCCAGCCGCGCAAGCTAACTTCGCAGCGGAAGGAGTGCGCGCAGCCACTCATCACGCAAATAGATTCCTCCCCAGAGCAACGCGCCAATGATTACTGGGAAGAAGATGGGAAACAGGCCATCGCCCGCGCGCACGTGCGTAGCGACCGCGCCGCCCAGATAGCCCGTCAGCAGGATCGCGCCCAACACTGCGGTACGCGGAATCACATAGAGAACCGTACAGGCAAGCAGGACGATCCCCAGCGGGAGAATCACGCTTTCAGAATAGCCGAGCCGAACCGTGCCTTCGATGACCGGCGCGGGCTTGACCAATTTTCCGGCGGCGTCCAGCAGCAGAAACAGCGCAGGCAGGCCGCTCAAAATGCGTCCGCCCCAAAGCATTTTCGGCGATGCAGGAACAGTCAGTGTAGTCGCTTGCATGAATTTTCCTCCGGTTGAATTTGAATGGTTGCTGCGCGGATCGAGATGTCTACTTGACCCTGGTCGTGATGGTCTTATATCCACCGCCGGGCCACACCCAGCCGCCGGTCAGCGTATTGCCGTCGGCGCTGAACTTCCCTTTGTAATAAGCCGGCGAACCTTTCTCGCCGCCCCAGATCGTGAGCGTATCGCCTTCGAGTTCGTAGACGTAATCGAGCGTCAGGCCATCCAGAAAGCTATAGACGCGCGTCCGTATTTCCTCGCTCGGCTCTTCGCCTAATCGGTGTAGGCGCCCAATGATCTCGATGCCTTTGATCTTTCGCCCGCTGTGCACAAGGTCAAAATGCTGCATGAGGAAGAAACCTCCTTCAGCCCATTCGTATATGACTTCTCCTTGCGCCTCGCCGGATACCTTCCACACGCCGAAAGGTCTGGAATTTCTCGTGCGTCAGTAACATCGCGTAAATGTCTTCGCTGATGATCATGCACGTCGCCGTTTCGTCGGTAAATTGCGGGTTGAACGCGTAGCCGAGTCGCGTGAAGAACTCGATGGACTTTTGCAGGTCTTTGACCGGCAGGTTCACAAAAATTTTCGCAGCCATTGTTTTTTCCTCTCAAGCGCGCAGCGCCAGGGTAAGCAAAGCCGCCGCCGCCAGCGCCGCTGCCGTCCGCACGTGGTTCCACGCCGTCCAGCTTGTCAGGTAATTTGCCCACAGGCTCGCGCCTTCAGGGTCGGACGGCGCCACCGCTGCCAGGGCGTTGTTCATTGGCACATTGAATACCACCGTCACAAGGAAAGTCCCGATCAGATAAAGCAAACTGCCCACGAGCAGGTAACCTGCGCCAGGCGCATGCCAGCGCAGCAATGAAACGATCAGCGCCGCCCCGCAAGCCACTGCTGTCCCAAAGAACACCGCGAGAAACAAGGGATTGAGCGCGGCGCGGTTGACCGATTGCATGGCGGCAATGCCTTCGGCTGCCGAGAGGCGCGCGAAGGCCTTCATCACGAAGGCTGAAAACGCAAAAAAGACGCCAGCCATCAGTCCGCAGCCAAGCGCGGCGAACAGCGTCAGGCCAAAGCGCGCGCCTTCAAGAGTAATCATCAGGACTCCAGTGTCATTCCGCACAGCCGGTTCAAGGGGTCTTGGCGAGCGTATACTCGAACTCGTAAAAATGCTTACCGTCCACGATTTTGATCGCCATCTTGCCTGTCAGTCCCGTCAATTGATCCGTGCCCGAATCCGGCACGACCGTGATGCTCAGCGATTGTTCGCCGCGCGTCATCGTGCCGTTGTGCTGCAGCGCGAAACTGCCTTTGCGGCCATGCAGCGTTCCGCTGACTTTCTCAATCGCGACATAACCAGCCGATCCCTTGACCGAAGTCATCGCGGTCAGCATTTGTCCTTCGCTGACGCCTTCAAGATCGCCGTGAAGCTGTTTGTCGATGAGCATTCTGCCGCGAGTCGCATCGCCGGATTTGTCGTCCTGCGGAGTAAGCTTCACTTCGAACGTTCCTTTTGCATGCATAGTCTTGACCAGTTCCTTCTCAGCCTTTTGGCTGAAGGAAGCGGCTGCCAACAGCCCCGATACGGTGATAACAAACAATCCTTGTAACAAAGGTAACCTCAGACGCGCTTTCATATTCCTCCGCTGGCGAGATCAATCGAACCCTGTCGGGCCAAATAGCTACTCGCTGTTTTACTCATTAACTGATTGTTGCAAGATGTGGCGTCGCAGTTGTTCGGCTAATTTTTTCGGCGCGATCATCAGGTAAGCTTCCACCAACACGCCCTCGACCTCGTCCCAATCAAGCTGTGGAAGATCGAGCCATAGCCCCAGCCAGCCGCGATGTCCGACGTATTTGGGAATATGAAATTTCTCCGGCGCGCTGCGGGTGAGCGCCTGACTCTCGCCAATTGGCGCGCGGCAATTGATCGCCAAACGCCCGTCGCCGTGATGGTTGTCAAGGTACCAGCCAAACCGCTTGCCACGCACTTCCAGACTCAGGTGTTGGCCGCCACTTTCTTTGGCCTCGGCTTCCGGCAAGGTCCCGATAAGGGCAATCACCTGCCTCCGTATTTGCGCTGCGGCGCCCGGCTTGTCTTGCGCCGGAACTGAAGAGCGTTTCATCCTTCACCTCATCGGTTCGTAGCAGAGCAAGACATTCCCATTGCCGAAGGCTCGCGACTTGGTCAGTTTCAGATTCAGCCTCTCTTTGACTCCCTCGAACAAGGTCTTCCCTGCGCCAAGAACGACGGGGTTCACCACGATCTGGTATTCATCAATCAAATCCTCCGGAGCCAATTGCGCAACAATGCTGCCGCTTCCCAAAATCACCATGCCCTCTCCAGGTTCTTGCTTCAGCTTGCGTATTTCCGCCGCGAGGTCGCCTTTCACCAGCTTCGTATTGTTCCACGACGCCTGGTCCATTGTTCTCGAAAACACGACCTTCGGCATGCTATTCATCCCTGCGGCCACCGCAGGCATACTCTCGATTGCAAAAGGCGTCGGCCAGAAGCTTGCCATCAGGTCATAGGTAACCCTGCCAAATACCAACTGGCCTCCGCCGCTGGCATTTTCTGCGACAAAAGCATTCCACTCCGCATCATCCTTGTGGGCCCAACTCATGTCGCCATTCATGTCTACAAAGTAACCGTCCAGCGTCACGTTATTGAAAACGACCAACTTGCGCATGTTTCTTCTCCTTAAGTTCACCGGCAAAAACAATCATGCATAGACAGGATTAACAGGATTTTTCAGGATTAACGAACAAGCCATGATTGAACGCCCTCTCCCGACAATCCTGAAAAATCGTGTCCTTGCGGCAACCGTACATTGACGCCCGGAAATTCACCCACTTCAGTTTTTAGCACCCACGCTCAGACGGCCCCCATTTCGGTAACCGTGCATGATTTGTGATGGCCGTTTCATTT
>Ga0187892_10010994_pt1 | contig 11266 bp, 13 predicted proteins | sample MA1701073metaG_FD_139345 | JGI IMG/M metagenome (GOLD analysis project Ga0187892, IMG submission 139345) | Bio-ooze microbial communities from a basaltic lava cave in the Kipuka Kanohina Cave System on the Island of Hawaii, USA - MA170107-3 metaG ... | reverse complement strand
TAATGCTCCAGACCGTCGAGCTAAGAGCCAGCTCCGACTTGCCTAAGCCCTGACGAGAGTTGGTTAACTTAACGCGATAGCCACGTCATCAAACGATGCCATAAGCTGGGAGCGTTACCTGGAATAATGGCCGTTTGCGGGGCTAGTTTGCTTGGCGCCGTTGCGGCTGTGTTGGCTACGGGGTCAGGGCTTATTTGCTCACCCACTACTATCAAGCGACTGGCACTGCTGCCGGGTGGATCACACGTAATTAGTGTGGCAGTAGCCGTTTTATCGGCAGCTGCCAGCACACCCACATCAGTCGGTTTAACAACTTCTTTTTTGTATATTCGATAGGTATAACGCTGGCCGTCTTTTTGCAAGAAAAAAGTGTCGCCGCTTTCTAAGCGGCTGAGTAATACGAAAGCAAACTTGTACTTGCCTTTATTAAAAATATTATTTGACGAGTGGCCAACTATTACCAAGTTTCCGTTTTGGCCAGGTAAAGCCGTAGTCGGATAGTGCACGACACCATTTTCCAGAGCCCGCTGGATAGGCTCTTCTTCTATACTATCCAATCCGTATACCACCGGTATCTCAACATTGATTTTTGGGATCAGTATTTCTGGAGTTGTCCCAACTGCCCCGCCATCGGCAATTATGGGCGTATTGGCGACCGTTCGGCTGGGTTGGATAAAAGGGGCAATAAATCTTTCGTTAAAGAAGCTAAACAGGAAGACTAAAACTGTAATAGAGCCAATCCCGATACCAAACAGCGCCGATTGAAAATGCTGGGCTGGCTTTAACCTGGCCCCTTTCGATCTAGGACCAACCACATAATCACGAAGCTCTGCCAGAGTCCGGTTTATGGGGCTTTTGGAGGCGCCGCCTCGGGCTAATTGGCTCTTTTGCGGTGATTGGGTAACTGAGGGGGCTAATATGGGTGAGGTCACTGGGTAATGTGAGGCGCGGGCATGCGCTGCCTCAAACTCCCGCCAGACCTGGTGTTTATCAGCGTCGGTTAGACCAGCATAATAATCATGCCAAGCTGTCTGTATCTCCGGCAGTGACTTGCCAGATGTCGAAAGTTCGTGCATGAACTGCTGATGTTTGGAACGCGGGAGGCCCGGCCCAAGCTCGGCTATTTCCAGCGCTTCGGTAGCGGCATCCGGCTCATCAGCGTAAACGGCCGCAACTTTCTGGCGGATAAGCGATACCGCTGGGTTATTTTCAGCCTCAGCTAGTTCCTTAGCTGAAGCGGCGCCTTTGTCGGGTATTGGAAAGGCGGCGTCGAAGCGGCTACTGTTGGAATGATCGATTGGGTCCATAGTTAAAAAAAGCTAAGCTTTATTGTACAATACCACCACTGTTCGATGCCTATTTGCGGGCGGGTGGCGGAACTGGTAGACGCGCTGGACTCAAAATCCAGTGGTGGCAACACCTTGAGGGTTCGATTCCCTCCCCGCCCACCACCGGTGTTCTCAAGTGTTTTGATACTCACATACCGCACTGGTCAGAGCCTCAAAAGGCTTTAATCTATTTTGCAGCCACCATACTGCCAAATAAGTCGCCAAATTAACTTGCCAGTCGTTCTGCTTATCATACCGCGTCGTGCTTACTCTCCCCTCATGTGCCACTATAAAATTATTCGAGTGTTTCGTTGCCAAAGTCACAGGAGTAGAGTTTGTCCAATCAGCCAGGACCGATACTAGTTCATGCAGGTTCATACTGTTTAAAACGGCAGTGGTTGGCCGGTTGGTTCTAGCCAGTTTCTGAAGCTGGCCAAGACTGATTATCAATAGGCTTTCCGCTCGCGCCAGCAAAAGATCTTTAGGGTTTAAAAATAATCAATTCCGTCATGGGTAATGCTTAGCGGCCCTCTGTATTTTTTGACAAAAGCCTCCAGCAATATGGCGGTTTCGGAATTTCGGCCAAAATCACCAGCTAAAAGCACCCCGTCGGTCCAGTCCGCCGTATCCAATAGTTGAGCTAGAGCCTGCCTGCTAAAACTGCCGCTTGTCGTGCTTGGAGCAAATTCAGCTTCTAAAAACAGCTTGCCAAGCATTCGTTTGGTCGCATCGGGTAAAATTACCCTAATTGAACCGATGCCGGCTTTTTCAGCCGCCCCATACGCGCCGGCCGGTGCCGAAAATCCATGGACACTCCCACCGATTATCAGTAATTTGCCGGCTTGCCGTTTGTTCTGGGGCCGGCTCCACAAAATATCCTCAAAAAGGGGCTTATTGGGTGCTTGTTTTAACCAATTGGTATCTGCCGTCATGCTTTTCCAGCACATAAATAACGTTTTTACGCTCCACAACCACTTTCCAGCCCTTTCGCAAAGCGTGTTCGAACAGAGCTCTCTCGGGGTTAAAGGCAACGGCCTTTTCTACCAACTCCAACATGCTGATATCACTGGCGCTATCACCAACCGCTATACTACCCCGCAGACTAGCCGACCGTTTCTCTATTAAAGCCCGCAAGGTCTTGGACTTGTCCGCCGAACCAATAGTTTTAGACCCCGTGAAACCGCTCTCACCGCGCTCGTAAATTGTGCCGACAAACTCATCAAAGCCATAATGCCGGGCTATTTTGCTGACGATTTCGGCTTGGGAGCCAGAAATAGCGAACAGTAAATAGCCTTTCTTTTTAAGATCACTGACTAACTCACGTGTATAGGTATAAACCTGCTCTTTATATTCGGTAAACACTTGGCTGGTTGCTTCTTCAAACTGCTCAAAAGTCAAGCCGGCTAAAATCTGCTCGTATACCGCTATAAGCTGTTCTTCGTAGCTTTTGAACGAAGAATTACCTTCTCGCCGCTTCCACCTCATGCGGGCCTCACGGATTATTTGATGCTTTTTTGGATCGGCGTGTCCTAGCTTTGCCAAAGAATCGACGATTGCGTGATAAAGCTGCCAACGAATCAGTGTTCCGTCTATATCAAAAACTGCAAAGCGTCTTATCTCTTTCGCCATATCGTTTCCCACTGGGCCCAGGTACCTGTTTGAGGCAGCTTTCTTTGTTCCGCGACTTCATAGGTGGGTAACACTATATCGAAGTCATTTTTTCGAGCAATTTCCTCAAGTTCATCTGAAGTGAAAAAATGTATCTGTTGGCCTTTCTTGGGTCCACTTTCATAGAATATTGTCTTGCCGAACTGGTCATCGCCTTCTAGTATATGGTGTTGCTCATAAATCTCTGTACTGACAGAATTAACTCTTAAGAAAAACCTGCCACTGGCGGGCTTAAGAGCAATTTGGGCTCGGTTAAATAGGTTATCAATTGCCTTTTTATCACCGTGTTGGAAAACTTGGATGGCAATCAGATAATCAAACACTCTTGCTGAGGATATTTTTGAAAAATCAGCCGCAAAGACCTTGCCTCGAGCTTCCGGAAGCCTTTGCTCTAGTTGCTCAATGGCAACATCTGAAATGTCTATGCCATGTAGTGTAAGACCGCTCTCCACTAGGGGAATATAATTTCTACCATTACCACAGCCAACGTATAACCCAATTTGTTGTTTTCCTGCCTCGCCTAGTTCTTCAATAATTCTGTCTACAAATGGTATAGGGAGCTCGCCTTCGTAGCGCCTCTGGGTCTCATACTCGGCGTTCCAGTTCTGTCTCTCGATCGATTGTCTCATATCGCTAGTTCGATACTTACCGGGCAGTGGTCGGAACCCATGATATCAGAGTGGATTTCGGCCTTTTTAATCATGCCTTTTAGCTTGGCTGAGACCAAAAAGTAGTCTATCCGCCAACCAACATTGCGCACCCGGGCATTTGCCCAGTGGGTCCACCACGTATAAAAGCCGCTGCCTTGGTGAAATAAGCGGAAAGTATCTAAAAAGCCATGGTCAACTAAGTTTTGAAAACCGGCGCGTTCTTCCTCGGTAAAACCACGCTTGCCAACGTTTTCTTTGGGCCTCGCCAGGTCCTCCTCAGCATAAGCAACGTTTAAATCGCCGCAAAAAATAACCGGTTTCTTTTTTTCTAGTGCTTGGCACCAAGCTAGAAAGGCCTTATCCCAACCTTGGCGGATACCCAGCCTACTTAAATCATCCTTAATATTAATCGTGTACGCACCGACTAAAAAGAACTCATCGAACTCAGCGGTAATTACTCGACCCTCTTTATTGGGGTCACCATAAACGTCGCCATGGACCTTATATTTATTAATTATGTCTTCTGGCAGACCATTTATGACTTCAATCGGCTTAATTTTAGTAAATAAGGCTGTGCCCGAATAACCCGGGCGATCTGCTGAATTCCAATATTCTTCATAACCATCAAACTCAATTTCAGCCTGGCCTTGCTTGGCCTTTGTTTCCTGCAGGGCTAGGATGTCCGGCTGGTGCTTTTTCATAAAGTCTTGCAGGGCGCCCTTTCTAACAACCGCTCTTATACCGTTGACATTCCATGAGTAAATTGTCACGAAGCCCGTCCTGATACCTGCCGGCTGATTTCGCGATCTTGTTCCCGGCGTTTAATAGTCTCGCGTTTGTCGTAGCGTTTTTTACCTTTACCGACAGCAATGCGCAGCTTAATAAATCGGCCTTGGGTAATGAGTTCGGTGGGCACGATTGTCTTACCCTGCCCGCGGGCTGCTATCAATTCGTCAACTTCGCGGCGCTTGGCCAGCAATTTACGATTCCGGAGCTGATCTTGCTCGCTGATAGAAACTCCCCTAGGACTAGTAATTTGAGCGTTAATAAGCCACAGCTCATTGTCTTTGACACTGACGTACGCACCACGCAGTTGCCCATGCCCTAAGCGCAAAGCTTTAGTCTCGCCGCCTGTCAGTTGCAGACCGACTACTAGGCTATCGCCCAGTTCGTAATCGAAGCGAGCGCGCCGATTAATAATCCGCTTCTGGGGCACCTTCCTGCTCTTGGCCATACCCCAATTGTACGCTACCGGGCGCCGTCTTCGGAATGCGCCGCCTCCAAAGCCGTTTTTACGGCGTTCCAGAGGCTGAGATCGTCATACTTAGTCAGTCGCCAATACCACCACTCGGCACCCCAGAGGTCAACGTCCCGAAAGCCAGTGTCAATGGCATACTGGATACGACTCTGTAGGCGCTGTGGGTCCATCGATTTATTCTGCTCAGCGACTGAAGCGTTGCGCAGCTCAATGCCTTTTGGGGTCCATGGTTCGGCCTGCAGCTCATGGAGCATCGAGCTTTTGCCAGTAAGCATCTCGGTCAGCCCTGCCCGGTAAGCGTAGTAGGTGGGCGTAAAGGGATATTCGAAATAGCGCTTGGTGATGGTCTGATCCCAAACTCGCTTGTAAACACTCACCGCGTATTGGTCAGGCCGAGGCTGGCCTACCGGAACGCCAAAGTAATTATTAGCTAGACTCATCAGCACTGGACGGCCGGGGTCGATCTTTTTTATTAGCTTAAATTCATCAATCAGTTGCTGGCGCTGAGGCTTGGGGCAAACGCCAAAAACACCCAGAAAGTACTCATTCTCCAGTTGGTAGCTAGTCACCAGGTCGGATTTTTTAAGATGAGTAACAGTCTGTGCTATATATTCATTAACCTCGGCATTTCGCTCAGCCACTGCTAAATCTTTGGCCCACGGCGCAAAATGGCACTCTGGCCAACGCGGCTGGCGTAAACCCAAGCTGACAGTCGCCGAGCCGCCGACTTCCTCTATCATCTTAAGCTGCCAATCTATATCGCTAAAATCAAAAACGTCGTTGCTGGGTTCGACCACATTCCAAAAAGTCACTAGTCTGAAGCGCCTAAATCCCAGGTCATCGCGCAAGGCCTTGAATGTTTCTTTAGGGTCCATGCCGAAATACTCGGCGTATTCACTGCTAAAAGTAACACCTACGTTCAAGGGTTCCTGGCGGTGTTTATTGATGTACCAGCTAGCGATCGCAATACCCTGAGCGTAAATAACCAATACTACTAAAATACAGATGATAAAAATCCGCTGGGGGATCGAACGTTTACGCCACAGATACCCCCCTGTTGGCAAGGCAAAACGTCGCCTGGTTTTGGTTTTTTTCGTCATAGCTGGCGGGGTGTGAAAAGCTCGTGTGCTATTATAACTCAAATAGCCCATGCCTAAACAAAAACCACTACCGGTTTCGGTCGTCATACCCTGTTATAACGAGCAAGACAACATCGAAGCTTGCCTACTGGCCCTGTCCGTCCAAAGCGTTAAGCCGCTAGAAATAATAGTCGTCGATAATAACTGCACTGACCGAACTGTTGCTATCGCCCAGCGTCACAAGGCCATCAAAGTAGTCAAAGAAACAAAACAAGGGCTTATCCCAGCTCGTAACAGCGGTATGCGCGCCGCCCGAGGTGAGGTAATTGCCCGAATTGACGCCGAAAGTCGGGTCGCACCGGATTGGATCGAGACAATGTTGAAGTTGTTCAAAGATCAAAAGACACAAGCGGTGACCGGTACTGGTTATTTTTACGACGCGCCTTTTAGAGAAGCCAGCAAAACCGTGCGTAATTTCTTTGCAGTTCGCTTAAATCGCCTGATCTTAGGCCACGAGATGCTATGGGGTTCTAATATGGCCTTGCACCGCAGCTGTTGGTTGAACGTGCACCGCGAGTTATGCACCGATCCCGGCATAATGGAAGATTTGGACCTGGCTGCTCATATTAGCGAAAACTTTGGGCCCGAAAGCATAAAATATTGCGCTGATTTGCGAGCTGATATATCAGCTCGCCGGGCGATGGTTAGCTTAAAGCGCAACTACCTCTATTTAAGAATGTGGCCCCGCACACTTAAGCGGCACAATTATTTTGGAGTTAGTCTGCTGTGGCCGGTCATTGGCTTTCTACTAATCGCCGGCCTGCCGACTGCGGCGGCTATTAGGCTATATAACCAAGACCGGGGTCGGATGGTACTTAGCCGCCACCAGTGGCGCAGCAAAACGCTATTTGACCGACCAAACCCTTAAAAACCCGCTCAAATAGGGTTAGTCTGCTTCGCCCTTTCCGTTTCAGTGACTTGGCAGGCTGCCCACAGGCCCCTGCCAGTCTGTTTGGCTAAGTGTTCATAGCTCAAAAATTCTGAGGCTTTTTCAAAGGGGAAAAGTGTATAGGCAAAGCCGTAACCTTCGGCAATAAGCTTAGCTTCTATCAGGCTTCCGTCGGCTAAGTAAACATATCTTAGCAGCCGATTGTATCTGTCGCGATTAGTATTCAACGAATCAGCTTGAAGCCGCACTTTTTGGCCCACCAGGAGTTTTTTGGTGTAGTCAGCCGCTTCTTGTCCATAGCACTGGACGGGCTTACGCGGATCGTGGGTTTCAGGGGTATCGACTCCTATAAAGCGGATCTCTTCTAGGTTACCGTTCATATTTACGGTAATCGTATCGCCGTCCGAGATCCGAATTACCGAGTAAAACCCAGGTTGGGATTGAGCAATTCGAGTACTTTTCTCCCACCAGCCTTGGTTTTTTACCGTCCAAACTAAAGCTAGACCTAATCCGAGCAGTAGCAATAAAACTACAAAGCTGAAAAAAAAGCGCCGACGCCGGTACTCCATCAAGGGAAATTATACCGTAAGACTAAAAATCAATGCCTTTGTTGGCCAAGTATTTATCATCAAAATGATGCCGCAGCTTAGTCATATTGGTAGCAATATCAACCAGTGGCAATAAGTCTTGCGGGAAATTGCGTCCGGTCAGACAAAGGCTAGTCTTTGTCGAACGATTTTTGATTAGCTTCTTAAAATCGGTTTTAGTAATCAGCTTATGGTGAAGAGCGTTATTGATCTCGTCGCAAATAACCAGGTCAAATTTGCCGCTGGTAGCCGCTTTCAAAGCCGTATTGTAAGTATCGGCAGCCGCTTTTCTATGTTCGGCCGGGCTAACATCTTTGGCGCTCATTTCACCGGCATTATAAAAGCCCTTGCCGCCCTTATAAAAGAGCAGTTTTTTACCAAACAGCGGCTCTATTTTATGAATAAAGTCATGCTCACCAACGTTCCAATGCTTGATAAATTGTATAAAAGCCACCCTCCAGCCGCTGCCCAGCGACCGAGCCATTAAACCAACGCTGGCGCTGGTCTTACCTTTGCCTTCACCGGTGTAGACCACTATTACAGATTCCTTGGTTTTGTAATCTTCAAACGCCATAATACTTCTTTTGCAGTTACGGCGTTGGTTCTGTGTCTTTTAATAATTTGTGCGCCCGGAGCGACTCATCGATTTTAGGCCTATCAAACCCCAATATAACTGTGTCGCCGATTTCAATGACAGGCACGCCCGCCTGGCCAGTCTTGGCATAAATTGCCTGGGCTGAGGCCGGGTCGTGGTCGATATCAATTTCTTTAAATGCGACACCCTTACTCTTTAAATACTCTTTTGCCATATGGCAAAAAGCACACCAGCTGGCGCCGTAGACAGTTACCAGTACATCGGCTTGATTTAACTTGCTCATTGTTTGAATGAGTATAGCAAGCGCCAACGGCGCAGGGCAATTTTGAGGCCAAGGGGGCTTGATTTTTAGTAAAAACGTACTATAGTGTGCTTTAGGATTAATTAAACTACTACTAAGGAGGGTTTTGGTAAAATGTTTAAAAAAGGAAACGTTGCCGGCTTGGTGGCCGAGTTCTTGGGCACCGCTCTGTTGGTCACGATGGCCTTGGTATTGTTTGAGACCACAGCAGTTACCTACTTCGTGGCTACAAGCGTGGCAGTTACGCTTGGCGTAATCGTAATGTTCTTTTGGGGTATTTCGGGGGCACATGTTAACCCCGGAGTTACCTTCGGTATGTGGACTGCTAGGCACATCGGCACCTTGCGAGCGGCCGGCTATATCGCCTCTCAACTTCTAGGTGGTTTAGCGGCTTGGCAGCTCTATCAATATCTTTCTGATAAAAACATTCCCGCTCACGCCGGCTCATTCAACACGGCTATGTGGGTTGGCGAAGTAATCGGTACAGCCATTTTAGCGGCCGGCTTTACCGCGGCTCTCACCCGTGGTTTTGACTCGCTGCAGTCGGCGCTAACCATAGGCGCGTCTTTATTCGTCGGAATGATGGTCGCTGCTATTGCTTCAGCCGGCTACATTAACCCTGCTCTTGCTCTGGGAGTACGCAGCTGGGATTCAGTTTACGTGCTTGGTCCACTGGTTGGCGGTGTGATAGGCGTTAATCTATACACTATGCTATTTGCGCCGGGTAGAACTTTCCGGGTGTCCAGAAAAAAGAAATAACCACTCAAAGTCCATACAGCTAAGAAGATACGACCGCTGATGAGCATCAGCGGTCGTATTTAACTATGTGTTAAATCTTGTTCAAACTGTATAATACCCGCCAAGGTTGGTGGATAAGTACTAGTGTCCGGAAAATCCAGACTCTGGATTCTTCCCCACACCGCTGCTACAAGTTTCTTAATGGTACCTATCTCGTCGGTCTCGTAGACCAGTTCCAGCGAGCGGATCTTGCCGCGGTCGGGCTCGACAAAACGCAGCAAACCTTTCTGGGCTTTCCAGCCTCGCCGGCCCCAATCGCTGGAGCCATCTATTAGTAATTTGTAGAACAGCAACTGTCGGCGGTAAGCGCGCAATCTTATTTTACGGTATTCTTCGGCACTAACCGATACCGACCATCTGGTGTAACTCGGACCGGTCTTATAGTCGATTACAGCAACCGTTTTATTTTTTGTATCCTTTTCCATCAAATCTATAAAGCCCCTCAGTCGTGCATTACCCATAGTAACTCCCTGGTCCTTGAAGTCATATTCAACGACCTGACTTGGTGTAAAATTGTGCGGCTCCAGACTCAGGAAGTTTCTCAAGACCTTTTCGCCGCGGGTTAAGTATCTCTGCTTATCGCTGCTGCTCAAAGCTTCGCGGCGCAAATCTCTTTTGTAGGCATCCACGATATGATCCGGCCTAAGCTTTTTGCCGGCAATAACATCCGTATGAGCTCGTTTAAGAGCAGCGTGTATCAAACTACCATAGATCCCCGGCGGCGTTTTGGCCGCCGGAAAATGAACTAAGTTCTGGTTAAAGAAGTACATCGGTCCGCCCATGCTGACATCTAAAAAGTTATTAAGATGAGTAGCGCTTAGTTGATATTTTGCTAGCTGGTCGACAAAAAAGGCCTGCTTGTCAACTTGACGTGAGCCTTGGATAGGCGCCAGCCAACGCCGCTCATATTGCCTGGTTATCACTGCTGGGCTATCCTTAGCGGTCGGTCTAACCGGCTGATGCTCAATTGCTAAAAGCGGCGCGTAAGGGTGCGTCGGTGCGCCATCCTCCCCTATTCTAAAATAATTAAGCGACAGATTTTGTTTGGCCCTGGTCATGGCCACGAATAGTAGTCTTAAACCGTCGTCATCTTGATTATCACTGGGTTTGATTGCTTTTAAATTGGCTGGATAGCTGAATCGGCCCCGACTGGTCGCTCTTGTCCAAACGCTGTTTTGCAGTCCGATTATAAAGACCGAATCAAATTCTAGCCCCTTGACTTTATGAATGGTCATAAGCCAAACGGCATTGGAGTCTTCGTTATGCGGTGCGGTATCCAGCATATTCATACCGGCTCTTTCGTAGGAGTCGGCCAGTTCAATTAAGTCTTTTAGGTACAAGGTTTGACGAATATCGGTTTGATAATTTTTGAGATGTCGACGCAGGGTCGCTAGATGTGAAAGCAAAGTTAAGTATTCCGACGGCTGATTGGACAGGATTTCCTGGCTGAAAAAGTAGCGTTTGAACGGCGAAAAAAAGCTCTTGTCTGGCTCGGGCTTGCCACCATCTGCTTGCTCGTCTTCGGCATCTGAGCCGCCGGTTCCGATAAGCTCGTCCGTAATCTGCTCTAGCGGCATGGTCTTAGCCCCAAAACCCAACCGGATGAAAAACTCGACTATTGCCTGACATTTTTCACTGCCCCTATCACTTATTACATCCATCCATAATTGCCCGGATCGGTAAGCTTCTGACGCCAGTTCCCAAATTTCAGTCGGTTTTAGCTGCCACATTGGCTGAATTAAAATCTGGGCAAACAATTCATTAGCCGCGTCAAGCCGATTCTGCTGCAGGTGGTAAACCAGCCTAGCCATAGTCAGCAGATTAATGATGTGCTGTTGCTGCAGTACGTTCTCGCGGCGTTCGTAGTTGAGCGCGATTTTTTGTTCGCGTAAATACGGCACCAAAGCATCAAGTTGCATCCGCTCACGGGCCAAAACAGCAATTTGCTGCCCGGGCAAACCCTCTTTCAGCTGTTTTTTTATTTCTTGGGCGACGAAACTATAGTGCTGGCCTTCATGCTCGTGCTCATTTAGGCGCACTCCTTCGCCTGTTT
>Ga0187892_10010992_pt1 | contig 11268 bp, 7 predicted proteins | sample MA1701073metaG_FD_139345 | JGI IMG/M metagenome (GOLD analysis project Ga0187892, IMG submission 139345) | Bio-ooze microbial communities from a basaltic lava cave in the Kipuka Kanohina Cave System on the Island of Hawaii, USA - MA170107-3 metaG ... | reverse complement strand
CAATATCTAGGTGATGGGGTGCTGGTCTACTTTGGCTATCCCACCGCGCATGAGGAAGATGCGGTTCGCGCAGTGCGCAGCGGGTTAGAAATCGTCACGGCAGTCCGCCAGTTGGCATATACACCTCCGTTACAAGTGCGGATTGGCATTCACACCGGGCCAGTGGTAGTGGGAGAGATTGGCGCGGGGGAGCGTACGGAACGGCTTGCTCTTGGTGACACACCCAACCTCGCGGCTCGTATTCAGGGACAAGCGAATCCCGATGAGGTGATGATCAGTGCGGCAACGTATCGGTTAGTCGCGGGATTTTTTGCCTGTGAAGATCGAGGACAACCAGAGCTGAAAGGCGTAACTACGCCTCTGACGCTCTATTGCGTAGTGAAGGAGAGCGCAGCCCAGAGTCGCTTTGACGTGGCGGTCCAGGCTGGACTCACGCCTCTGGTAGGTCGGGACGAAGAACTTGCACTGCTGCGCCGTCGTTGGGAGCAAGCCACCGACGGTGAAGGCCAAGTCGTCCTACTCAGTGGCGAGCCGGGTATTGGCAAGTCCCGGCTTGTCCAAGAACTCAAGGACCATGTCGCTCAAGACAACGCGGTTCGCATTGCGTTTCGCTGTTCCCCCTATCACCAAAACAGTGCGTTCTACCCTGTGATTGAGTATTTGCAAAGAATCTTGCAGTTCAACCGAGATGATTCCTCTGAGCAAAAGCTGGGGAAGCTGGAGCAGAGGCTTTCGCACGCTCGTCTGGATCTGCAAGCGACGGTGCCTCTATTTTCCTCCTTCTTGTCGCTTCCCGCTCCCCGCTCCCCGCTCCCCGCTTTCAGTCCCCAGCAGCAAAAGCAGAAGACGCTCGATGCCTTAGTACACTGGCTGTTCGAGGAAGCCGAGCGGGCAACCGTATACGCCGTCTGGGAAGACCTGCACTGGGCGGACCCCTCGACCCTGGAGTTTCTCGCGTTGTGTTTGGACCAAGTGCCCACGACACGTATGCTGATGCTGTTGACCTTTCGGCCCGAGTTCACGCCAGCCTGGACGGCACGGTCGCACCTCAGCCACCTCGTGCTGAGTCGGTTAGGACGGAAGCAGACCAGTACCATTGTCGAGCAGATTGCCGGTGGAAAAGCGCTACCATCGGAGGTCTTGCAGCGGATTGTAGCCAAGACGGATGGCGTTCCCCTCTTTGTTGAAGAGTTGACGAAGATGGTCGTCGAAGCGACGAGGGAACAGGTTACAGGGGACGGGGGACAGGAAGGAAAAATTGGAGAGGCGCAGCATGCAGCACCCTTATCGCTGGGCATTCCCGCTACATTGCAGGATGCGCTCATGGCCCGACTAGACCGGCTGGGGACCGCCAAAGAGGTAGCGCAACAAGGAGCAGTAGTGGGACGCGAACTAACCTACGAATTATTGAGCGCGATCTCCCCGCTCACCGAGGTCGCGTTGCAGCAAGAATTGACCAAGTTGGTTGAGGCAGAGTTGCTTTATCAGCGTGGGCTACCCCCACAGGCGACTTATCTCTTCAAGCATGCGCTGGTGCAAGAAACGGCCTATCAATCGCTACTCAAGAGCAAACGGCAGCAATATCACCACCAGATAGCCAAGATCTTTGAGACTCGTTTTCCAGATACCACTGAGGCCCAACCAGAGTTGGTCGCGCATCACTACACTGAAGCAGGTCTTGTCGAGCAAGCAATTCCCTATTGGCAGCAGGCAGGACAAAGAGCCAGCGAGCGCTCAGCCCATGCAGAGGCAATCGCTCACCTCACCAAGGGGCTGGAGGTGCTCAAGACTCTGCCGGACACTCACGAACGTGCCCAACAGGAGCTACTCTTGCAGACCGCCCTCGGTCCAGCATTGATGATCACCAAGGGCCTTGGGACTCCGGAAGTAGAAAAAGCCTACACCCGGGCGCGAGAGTTGTGCCGGCAGGTGGGCGAGACTCCTCAGCTCTTACCCGTGCTCTTTGGGCTGTGCAGATTTTATAATATCCGGGCAGAGCATCAGACGGCACGCGAGTTGGGGGAGCAGCTCTTGAGGCTCGCTCAGCTCGCACAAGAGCCGACTCACCTCGTGGGGACACACTATACGCTAGGGGGGACTTTGTATTGGCTGGGAGAGTTTGCCTCAGCCCGATCACACCTGGAGCAGAGCATTGCTCTTTACGACCCTCAGCAACATCGCTCCCTGGCCTTCGTCTATGGGACGGACCCGGGAGTAACCTGCCTGTCCTACATGGCTTGGACCCTGTGGGATCTGGGCTATCCGGACCAAGCCCGGGAGAGAATCCAGGAGGCGCTCATCCTGGCTCAAGAGCTGTCTCACCCTTTTAGTTTGGCTACTGCCCTAGGCATTGCCACCGAATTCCATCTGCTTTGCCGGGAGGGGCAAGCAGCCGAAGAGCGAGCAGAGGCACTCATGACGCTGTCAAACGAGCGAGGGTTTCCGCACTGGTTAGCGGTTGGAACCATCCTGCGGGGGTGGGCACTAGCCGAGCAGGGACAGGGAGAGGAGGGGGTTGCCCAGATACGTCAGGGTTTAGCGGCCCACCAAGCCACGGGAGCAGAGTTAAGTCGGACGATCTGGTTTGGCCTGCTAGCCGAGGCGTATGGGAAAATGGGGCAGACGGAGGAAGGGCTGAATGGACTGGCCGAGGCGTTGGAGCTGGCTGAAAAAACCGGGGAGCGGCGATACGAGGCGGAGCTGTATCGGCTGAAAGGGCAGCTAACGCTGCAAAAGTTGTCAGTCGTCAGTTCTCAGTTGTCAGTCCCTAGCACCCAGCCCCTAACACCCAGCACCCAGGAGGTTGAGCAGGAGGCGGAGGCATGCTTCCTCAAAGCCATCGAAATCGCCCGTAAGCAGCAGGCGAAATCGTTAGAACTACGTGCAGTGATGAGCCTGGTTCGACTGCGACAACAGCAAGCCTCAGAAGAGGGATCACGCAACACGCAACACGAATCACGTGTTCGACTTGCCGAAGCTCACCAGATGTTATCAGAGGTTTACAACTGGTTCACTGAAGGCTTTGACACGAAGGATTTGCAAGAAGCTAAGACACTGCTAGCACAACTGACGGAAGATGCTCCATGAGAAAAACCGTGAAGAAACTCGTCCGTGAACTTGTGGGCGGGGAGCCCTACGAATACTATTCGCTCGGCCGCTACATTGTTGTCGCGCCCGGAGTGTGTGGGGGCCGTCCGACGTTCAAATATACACGAATTGATGTGCGGCATGCCTTGAGCTTGCTCGCAGCGGGGTGTACGGTCGAACGTGTCGCCCACGGCTACCAACTTCCAGTAGCGGCAGTACGGGAAGCCGTGGACTTGGCGGCAAAGGCATTTGCTCAGACGACCCGTGCCTTAGGTCAGCCGCAGGCAGAGAGGGCATGATTGTCCTCGATGAAGAATTGCAGGGCTTAGGGTTGGAAGAGGCCATCTCTCGTTGGTATCACGGGTCTGTAATCCTCATTAAGGCCTTGCGACCCGGGACGGTGATTAAAGATGAGGCGATTGCGGGGTTGCTGCGACGAGTGAGGCAGCCCACCTTCGTTACCATCAATCATGGCGATTTCTGGAGGCGCGTCGCTGCTGAGAAAGTATTTTGCCTACTCTGTTTGAAACTGACGGCTGACCAAGCCGACGAGGTCTCACACTGGTTGCGGCGCTTGTTCAAGTTGCCGGCGTTCCAAACCAAGCGTATACGGATGGGAAAAGTGGCATTGCTCAGTCTGCGGAGCATCCAGTATTACAGCGTCGACGATAATCTCACGCATCTTCTTCACTGGTCAACCAAATGAAAAAATAACTCACTGCAAACAAAGGAGGAATCAAATGAGTACTCTGAAGCTTATCCAGATTTACCAATCGCCGTGGTCTGAACGCGCACGGTGGGGATTCAAGTTCAAAGGGGTGCCGTATGAAAAACAGGACTACCAGGTCGGCGCTGGTGAAGAAGAGTTGAAGAAACAAACCGGTCAGGCTCAGGTGCCAGTCTTGGTCGTGGACGGGAAGGTGATTCCCGATTCAACCGCGATCCTGAACTGGTTAGAGGAGCACAAGCCTCAGCCTGCGCTCTTGCCTCAGTCAGACAAAGAGCGGGCTGAGGTGATGTTATGGGAAGAGCTGATGGATTGGGTGCTGGGACCACAAGGGCGGTTGCTTATTGCCGGGAGGTTGTTACGTTCGCCCGATGCGCAGATGCAACAAGCCGGGCAGTTCTTTGGCCAGAAATATCAGTACTCGCCTTATGCAGAAGAACATGCCAAAGCGGCGGTCGGCCGGATTCTCACGATCCTCAAGCACTTCCTCGCCGGTCGTGAGTACTTAGTGGGCAACACGTTCACCCGCGCAGACCTCACTACGGCATCTATTCTTTCGGTGGTGAACCCGCCGCCGGACGAGATCTTTGTCTTCCCTCCGCCCATGCGCGGAGCGTTTACCGATCCATTAGCTCTGGACCCGGCGTTTGCCTCAGTCTTTGCCTGGCGTGACCAAATATATCGTAAGCACCGAGGGGAAGTCCTGAAACCATAGAGTGGGTTTCATGGGAAGGAAAACATGTAATGAGTACCACAGCAACAGAAAACCTGTCGGATACCCAAGCCGTGCGGCCAGCAGACCCTTGCGTGATGGTGATTTTTGGCGGCTCCGGCGACCTCACGAAACGGAAACTCATCCCGGCTTTATCTAACCTCGCGAGAGATCATTTTCTCGCCCAGGAGTTCGCCGTGGTGGGGATCGCGCGGCGCAGCCTGACGCACGAAACCTTCCGCGAGAAGCTGTCGCAGGAAATGGAGCAATTCACGCTCGGGCCCCGGGACCCTGAGCTGTGGCGCTGGCTCACCGAGCGGTTGTATTATCTCTCTGGCAATCTGCAAGAGGCAGCGACGTATCAACAACTGCGCACGCTGCTGACCGAGATTGAGCAGCAACACGGCATCCGGGGGAATTATCTTTTCTATCTCGCCACAGCGCCAGAGTTTTTCTCGACCATTGTGCAGCAGTTGGGCGCGGTGGGACTGACGCACGAGGACAACGAGCAATGGCGGCGAGTAGTGATCGAAAAACCTTTCGGCCATGATTTGGAGTCCGCACGCACTCTCAACCGTGACCTCCGTGCGGTGCTGAACGAGCAGCAACTCTATCGGATCGATCACTATCTGGGCAAAGAGACTGTGCAGAACCTCCTCGTGTTCCGGTTTGCCAATGGCTTTTTAGAGCCAGTGTGGAACCGCCGCTACATCGACCATGTGCAAATCACAGTGGCCGAGCGCGTGGGCGTGGAGGAGCGAGGGGGATATTACGATCATGTCGGCGCGCTGCGCGACATGGTACCAAACCACCTGATGCAGCTCTTGTCGCTCACGGCGATGGAACCGCCGGTGTCGTTTGCGGCCGATGCGGTGCGGGATGAGCAAGCGAAAGTGCTGCACGCGATCCCCATCTTCAAACCGGAAGAGGTCCTCAGTTGCACGGTGCGTGGACAGTACGGAGAAGGTGCGATCAATGGCAAGCGTGTCCCTGCCTATCGTACCGAGTCGAACGTGGCACCAACCTCCAGCACCGAAACGTTCGTGGCCCTGAAACTGTCGTTGGACAATTGGCGCTGGGCGGACGTGCCGTTTTATATCCGAACGGGGAAGTCTCTCCCTGCACGTGCGACGGAAATTGCACTACGATTCAAGCGCGCTCCGTTCTTGCTATTTCGCAATACGCCGATCGAATCGCTCGCATCCAACTGGCTGGTGATCCGCATCCAGCCGGATGAAGGCATTGCGTTGCGATTTAGCGCAAAAATCCCGGGGCCGATCATGCGCCTGGGCGCAGTCGAGATGGATTTTCGGTATGCGGACCACTTCGGTAGCACGCCGAGTACTGGCTACGAGCGGTTACTGTATGATTGTATGATTGGCGATCAGACGCTATTTCAACGTGCCGACATGGTCGAAGCAGGATGGAGCATTGTGGAACCGCTGCTCGACGTATGGAAAGCACTCCCGCCGCGGACGTTTCCCAACTACGCCGCCGGAACGTGGGGGCCCAAAGAGGCCGAGGCATTATTGCAACACGATGGGCGACTGTGGCGGGACCTTGGGAACAAAACTGAGGAACCTGACTAATGCCGTTCATGCTTCGACAAGCTCAGCACGAACGGGTTTTCTGATCCGTGCAAGTTGTTTTCCGTTCGCCCTGAGCCTGTCGAAGGGCGAACGCTTATCGAGAATCCTCAACTGGTGGATTTACCCTGAGTTCCCCTCACCCACCAGCACGTGCTGATTCATACCCATACACCCGCTGATAGGTACGATAATTCTTCAGCACCTGTTTGACGTAATTACGGGTTTCCCGATAGCTGATGTATTCAACAAATTCATCCTCGGCGAGTCCGGGATACCGTTTAAGCCAGCGGTCCACCGCGTTCTCACCACCGTTATACGCCGCGATTGCTTGGATGGTGTTGCCGTTATAACGGTCTAACAATTGTCGCAGATACGCTGTCCCTGTCTCGATATTGAATTGTGGATCGGTCAGGGGAAGTGGGGTTCCTGCAGGCATCCCGGCGACTCTGGCCGCAGTGGAAGGAAGCAGTTGCATGAGTCCATACGCTTGTGCAGGTGAGACGGCATCAGGATCAAAGACACTTTCTTGACGCATGAGTGCCAGTACGAGGTAGGGGTCGATTCGTTTGGTTCGCGACTGCTCACTGACAGTGGTCCAATACGCTTGCGGATAGAGATAGCGAGTCCAGTTCCCCCCGCTACGGGCAAGAGTTTGCGCGAACCGCAGCGCCGCATGATGGCCTTCGACCTGGTCGTATTCGTTGAGAAAGAAGCGATTGTAGGCCGGCTCACGTGGCGTGCTGTCCCTGACAACGTCTAACTCTCGACGCGAGAATCCAGATAAGCCGATCGCCCGCAGTTCGAGACTTTTTCGGTAGTGAACCTCAACCGCTACGGACATCGGTGGAGGGGCAGCTTCGACATCGATGTCACTTCCTGAGAGTGGTGATGGGCTAACCCCTAATCGTTTCTCCGCTAACAACGCATAATAACTATCAGGATAGCGCAGGATGAGGAGACGATACGATTGTGCCGCCTGCTCAGGTTGCCCTTGTTGCTCGAGCGCTCGCGCCTGCCAATAGATGGCACTTTCTCCCTCGGGAGTGCCGCCAGATGAACGAGCAAGGGCAGCGAAGCGACGACCGGCATCGGCAAAATCCCCTCGTCGATAGGCCATCCAGGCCTGACGCCAACGGCCTTCACGCGCAAGTTGCGAACCGGGAAAGAGCGTGGCGAGACGATCAAAGGCTGCCGTCGCCTGGGCATCGTTTTTTCGTTCTTGATAAATGCGACCAATCGCATACCACGCATCGGCGGCTTGCGAGTGCCGCGGGTATTGTTGGGTGATGCGTTCAAAGAGTTGCAAAGCTTCATCATTGCGATCCGCATTCCACAATTGGGTGGCGCAACGAGAGAGAGCGACAACCCCGGTCTGGGTGTTGGCGTAGCGATCCGCGATCTCTTGCCATATCTGAATTGCCTTGTCACGATTGCCTTGCTTCTTATAAGTGTCTGCGAGCAGTGTGAGGGCTTCTGGGTATGAAGCACTAACAGGAAACTGCACGGCGAATTGCTCGGTCAGAGTGGCAACGCCGGAAGCGTCTCCCTCCTGCGCGCGCAGGCGAATTTCGCTGAGATACTCTTGCTCGGTGCGTATAGCAAAACGCTCAGGGTCGTTCGCGCGAAGCGCTGCAACTCGTTCTTTCGCGGTCTTCGCAGCCTGAGAATGCGGAGCCGTACGTCGCACGTCTTGATACTGTTGATACGCCGCTAAGAGGTCGCCCTGCCCTTCCTGCGCCTGGGCGAGAAGGACTGCTGCGTTCTGGCGCACGGAAGCACGCTTGGTTTCTCCACTTCGTGCCTGCTGGGCATAGCGAGCGGCTTCGTCCCATTGTTGTTGCGCCAGCGCCAGCGAAGCGAGTTCTAGTTCCGTTTGGTTGGTCCAGGTACTATCTGGATATTCAACCAGCAGGCGTATGAACATGGCGCGGGCTTCATCAGGGCGACCGTCAGCGCGATTCACCAGACCAAGATAATACAGACTGTAATCGGCAAGGGCAGGATACACTTCTAGGGAACGAGTGAAAAACAGACGTGCGGCAGGTCGATCTTTTTTCTGAAAGTGCTGATAGCCGAGGCGAAAAATCTCGCGCTGCTTCTCAATCGTGTCGCCTTGGAGGGCTGATCGATGTGTCGTCTGCAGATCCGGAGCAGGAGTTTCCGGAATCGCAGGTAGAGGAGCGGGTGGCGGCACTGGGCTGGGAGGATGCGGCGTGGAACAAGAGTAGGATAAGGCAGCGATACTCAGTGCGATCCCAAGAAGCCGGAGCACCATCAGCCGTCTATACCGACGTTCACGTTCAACCTTCTTTTTCCGCCGTCGGTGCGCTGTTCCTCCCACCTTCTGCCTCCTCACCACCTCAAGGTTCAAAAGTAAATAACATCTGATGGAACCGCTCAATCTGTTGATGACTCACCTGACTGCCGATACGAGCCATCAATACGTTAGCCGACGCCATTCTAATCTCCGGGTTATTGGTGAGATAGACCCGAAAACCAAGTGGTCGAAATAATCGTACCAACATATTGCGATAGGCGTAGACTGACAAGCCAGTTTGGTCAGTATCCCAATGCCAGGAATACCCTGTTAAGAAAAAAATCTTCGTTTCGATAAATGCATCGGCCAGAATCGCCGCGACCATAGCGCGGCCGATGCCCAGATGTCGCCAGTTCCGGCTTACCTCAATCGCACCCAACTCATAGCAAAGACCGTCTGTATTCGCGCGCCAGCCTTCGATGGCATCAGGATAGCTGCACTCAATATATCCGACAATACGCCGCTCTGGAGAAAGGGTAACGGTCACGCTTGCGTCCGGCAATGCCGCGACTTTCTCAAGAGTCGAAATGCCAGAGATGATCGAACGATACCGAGCAAACCGCCCAATCCCCTCTTCCAGTGTCAGGGTATGTAAAAACTCAGGGCTGCATACCGTACGAATGCACAACTGCCCACGGGGCGATGAGAGGAACATTTCTTGGGGGGTGGGAGTATTCATGTTGCAAGTCACGAACAAGTCCAGAGCAAGTTCAGAGCAAGTCTAAGGCAAGTCCAAGACAAGTTCAGGGCAGGTCCAAGGCGAGTCTAAGACAAGTCTGGCGAAATCTAAGACAGGTTGTAGACTTTCCATAACTAGCTTGAGACTTGCCCATGACCTGTTCGAGGCTTGTCCAAGACTTCTTTGCGACCTGCCTGCGACTTGCCTGAGACCCGGCCTTCAAAAGTCCGTCCAGGTTGGGGCAAGGTTTTTGACCATAATGAAGAGATCGTACGCATTGCCGGACTGGTCCTTATGAAGCTCCGGGACTATTGCTTCACGGACAAAATCCAGATGGCGCAACGCCCGGACAGCTACTGTTTCGCTACCAGCGATTTCCGCCACCAGCTTTTCTAATCCCAGGCCAGTGGCTAAGTGAATCAGGTCGAGTACCATCCACGTCCCCAACCGTTTCGCCCGTGCGGCAGGATCAATGACAATACGGATCTCCCCGACATGGTGGCAGCTGCCGTACTGGTGGCGGTGCAGGGTGGCATCGCCAATAATCCGTCCCTCACTCAGAGCGACAATAGGAATGACTCGCTCGTAATTTACTTCCTGAGCCCATTGCCGTACGATGCTGGGGTCGTTGACATCGTGACGCATGTACCAGCGCTCGGTAGCGGGGATGCGTTGAAAAAACGCGACGAGAAGCGCGGCATCGTCATGAACTAACGGACGGAGGGTGACCAAAGTCCCATCCTTCAGTACAACCTCTTTGGGGTAGTCTTCAAGCATATCTTCCTTAACTCCTCGACATTGAGGATCTGACACTTTCTTATTATGCTAGAACGCGCAGAGCAAGAAAGGAATCGGTGTGATGACCGACGGGGTGTCGAGTGTGGAAAAACTCTCTTTGCTCTTTGAATTAAGTCGCGCTTTTACCGCGCAGATTGAATTACAGGAATTACTGCCGTTGATCATGGCGCAGACGCAAGAGGCGCTCGGGGCAGAGAACTGTTCGCTGCTCCTGCTTGACGAGGCGAAACAAGAACTGTTTTTCCCGGTTACCAGCGATGTCAGCCCTGAAGTTGGGGCGCAGTTGAAAGAAGTCCGCTTTCCTGCCAATCGTGGGATTGCCGGTTGGGTGTTGCAGCACGGCGAAGCCGCCTTAGTGCCGAACGTCACTCAGGATGCCCGCTTTTATCCGGACGTGGACAAACAGAGTGGTGCGCACACCCGTGATTTGCTCTATGCCCCACTGCGGACGCGGTCCGGTATTATTGGGGTCATTGGCCTACGGAACAAACGCGAAGGGCTCTTTACTCAAGAGGACCTCGCTTTTCTCAATGCACTCGCGGGAACCGTGGCTATTGCCATTGAAAATGCGCGACTTTATCAGCAGGTGAAGCGGTCAGAGGAACACTTGAAGGAAGAGGTGGTGATTCTCAAGCGTGAGCGCATCCGCCAAGACCGCTTTCCGGAAATCATTGGCAACAGCGAGACCATCCGTCGCGTGTTCACCAAGATGGAAAGTGCAATTGCCCCATCTTTTCCAGTGCTGCTCGAAGGAGAAACGGGAACAGGCAAAGAACTCATTGCACGTGCCTTACACTACAACGGACCCCGCAAAGAGCGTCCGTTTATGGCGGTGAACTGCGGGGCTCTTCCTGAAGCCTTGGTCGAGAGTGAATTGTTCGGCCATAAAAAAGGCGCGTTTTCTGGCGCGCTCTCCGACAAAGTTGGGCTTTTTGAGGCGGCCAATGGCGGGACGCTCTTTCTTGATGAAATTGGGGAGACGCCGCTTATCACCCAGGTGAAACTGCTGCGTGCGTTGCAGGAGGGGGAAGTGCGGCGCGTGGGAGAGACGCAATCCCGCCGGATCGATGTCCGTCTGGTTTCGGCAACCAACAAAGACCTTGCTCAAGAAGTCCAACAGAAGCACTTTCGTGAAGATTTGTACTATCGCATTAACGTGTTTCTCATCGCGTTGCCTTCCCTGCGCGACCGGCAAGAAGATATTCCTTTGCTGGTGACACACTTTGTGCGCAAATGCAGTGAGAAACAAGGAAAGAGGGTGGAAGAGATCTCGCAGCACGCGCTCGCACTGCTCGGACAGTACGCCTGGCCAGGGAATGTGCGAGAGCTGGAGAATGAAGTTGAGCGGGCCGTCGCCTT
>Ga0187892_10010991_pt1 | contig 11268 bp, 10 predicted proteins | sample MA1701073metaG_FD_139345 | JGI IMG/M metagenome (GOLD analysis project Ga0187892, IMG submission 139345) | Bio-ooze microbial communities from a basaltic lava cave in the Kipuka Kanohina Cave System on the Island of Hawaii, USA - MA170107-3 metaG ... | reverse complement strand
TCTTGCCGTCAAATTGGATCGCGCGTTGCGCGCGTGCTCGCACACCCAGCCGACGCAAGGTCGGTTCGAACCTACGCAGTCGGCCATACGCCTTCGGCCGAATTGACCGACGCAGGTTGGCGGATCTCCGAAAGTGACCGAATTGGGATCGGCGTCCCCGAGTCGCCGTCGGACTCGTTTCCGCCGTCTCGTTACGCAGATGGCATTTTCGGTAGGGACAGCCGTGCTGAACGTCATCGTCGAAACGCTCTTCGGGGCACCGTGCCGAGCACCGGGACAATCCACGGCGGACGACATCGACAACCAGTTTTTGGTGCGTGCGGCCATAGCAAGCCGACTTGAGGAGCTTGGCGACTCCAGCGATCAGATCGGTCTTGTGCGGCAGTACCTAGCACCACAGCGCACGTTGTGAAGCTGGGCAGGCTTCAATCGACATAAGTTCTTGTGCGTCGGTCGTCCGACGGCCCAAAATCGCCATCGTGCGCTGTAGTGCTAGCTAGCCGCAAACGGGCAGGGGAAGGTCGAATCGACCGTCGACTGGACCGAGCGATTCGCGGACAATGCGAGAGTCTGCATGGAGGGGCTCCACCGGGCGTTCCGCAACAATGGAAGGCAGCCGCCCGCTGACAAGGCCCCGCCGGTCACCGAGGAAACCGATCGGCGGACCTGCACGACGTAATCCTAGTGGAGAGGTACGCCAATAGGCGCCCTTCGCTGCTGGCTCGCCTTGACCTACCTGGAGTCTGTCCTACGCATGCGGCAAACTTCCGATCACGTCCGGCAGTCCGGTCAGAAAAACCGCATCGGTCTGATGGTGGTGGTAGGCCGTGAAGATGAATTCGCTCCAAGATGCATGGGGCTTCCGAGATCTCGACTTTTTGCCGAACTTCAAGAGCTCGTGAAGCGCTTTCCTGGTGTCAGTCGATCCGAGCAGTGACTTCTTCAGATACGCCGTCCAGTCAGCCTTGGTCGTCCGGACCAGGATATAGGGTGTCGTGACCACTACATGGTAATCGACGAGATCGAGCAACGGCGGACAAATCCGGGCGTACCAGAGTTCGCCCGGCACACCACGGTAGCCCGACGTGGAATGACAGATGAACTCGTCGTCCGTCACCAGCTCCCGCAGGCGACAGCGACCACCTTCGTTGCCCCGATGTTCGTAGATGCCCATGCGGGAATCCTGAAACCGACGAATCGTCTCGACCATGAAGGGGTCCATCTCCAGCAGGTCTGCCACGTCAAGCACGCACGTGCCCATCGTTTCCCCGTCTGGCCCGAAACGCACGTCGAAGAAGGCCCAGGTGGTAAAGTAACTCCGCGTCAGCGGGCTCATCGGCGGACCACTCGGCATGTATTCCTCTTGGGCGCGGCCTACGATCCGACAGTAGGGACCAAACTCCGGAAACTGCGAGACGGCCTCGGCAAAGAACGACGCGACGTTCTGTGCGGCAACGTAAGCGGCGTGGAGCGGATCGTGCCCCGAGCGGACCAAATCTTCAACGTTCTTCACACCCTTCGGGACCTGGGCGCAGTCCGCCGCCACCTGCCGTCGGAGGTCGCCTAGTTGTCTCTTCGTCTTGCGGAGGCGAGACGCCAGTTTCCTGCTGATGATTCCCATTCAACACCATGCCTTCCTATTGCATTTGATCCAACCGCGATTCGGCTGCGGCAGTGCTCCGTCTCGTGCTGGGTCTGATTGGAGCTTCGCTGGCACGCGTGCAGCAGCCTACCTGAACGCGGCCGCCTCGGGCAATTCTTCCAGCACAGTTCCCTTTTTGGAGGGCAAACTCGATAATGCCGAGCACGACCCGCCATGACTGGACTGGGGGAACCGTTCCGTGCTGACGATCTTCAGCAACCGCTCCGGGCGGTTCTGTGACAAGGTTACCAGGCGCAGCTTTCTGCGGATCGGCTCGCTCGGTTTGGGCGGCTTGTCGCTATCGGACATTCTCCTAGCCCAGTCGCAATCGCCCGCACCGGCCAATGACCGCTCGGTCGTGATGATCTATTTACCCGGCGGGCCGACGCAGCACGAGACGTTCGACCCCAAGCCACATGCCCCCGCCGAAATTCGCGGGCCGCTGGGGACGATCAACACGCGCGTGCCGGGCGTGCAGTTCTGCGAGCTGCTGCCGCGGTTGTCGCAGTTGGCCGACAAGTTCGCCATCGTGCGGACGCTCACCGGCATGAAGAATCGCCACGAGTGTTTTCAGTGCTACACGGGTCGCCCTGGCGGACGCAGTGAGGACGATGAGCCGGCCGGTGGCTGGCCAGCTCTCGGATCGGTGGTATCGCGGATCCATGGCCCGAGCGCAGGCGGAATACCCGCGTACGTCGACGCCTCTCCCAAGATGGGCTACGGCCCCTACAACCAGCGGGGCCAACACGATGCATCGTCCAAGGTCTCCTGGCCGGGGTTCACCGGCATCCAGCACGCGCCCTTCTTCGTCGAAGGTGATATCAGAACGGACCTCGTGCTCAGCGGCATCGACCTTTCGCGGCTGGGGGACCGGCGGGCGCTGCTCACGTCATTCGACCGGTTCCGACGTGGCTGCGACACGGAAGGGGTGGACTGTTTTCAGCAGCAGGCGTTCGGTCTGCTTACCTCGAACCGGCTGGCCAACGCACTCGACCTTACCAGGGAGGACCCGCGAGTTCGCGAGCGATATGGTGAGATCCAGCAGACCGACCCCAGCTACGGTGGCGGACCGCAAAGCCCGCAGCACTTGCTTCTGGTGCGACGCCTGGTGGAGGCCGGAGTCCGCTGCGTGACGCTGGCCTTCGGCGCATGGGATTGGCATGCCAACGGCGAGCCGACGATCGAATCGCTGGCTCGGCAATACCTGCCGGTGTTCGATCACGCGATCAGCGTCTTCGTGCAGGACCTGGACGAGCGTGGCCTGCTCGATCACACGTTAGTCGTCGTGTGGGGTGAATTCGGCCGCACACCTCGCATCAATGTCGACGGCGGCCGCGATCATTGGCCCGAGACGCAGTCGATCTTGCTGGCCGGCGGCGGCATCCAGGGGGGTCGAGTCGTGGGGACAACGGATCGCAGCGGCGCCGTTCCGGTGGAGCGGCCCGTTCACGTTCAGGAGGTGTTCGCCACGCTCTACCACAACCTCGGAATCGATACTGACTCGGCTCAGATTCCTGACCTGAGTGGCCGGCCGCAATACCTGGTCGAAGCCAACCGCCAGCCGATCCGCGAGTTGTATTAGCCCGCCCTGGCTTGCCGCAGTCGACCGGGCACTCAACTTGGAGTACGCAGGGGGCATCAACTGCGTGGGGTGCGGTTGACCCGTGAGGCTCAGATCCATGCAGCCACTCGCAGCGCTCCAGCACTCTGTCGCCAAGGCATTGGCCACCGGCCGGATCGGCACGCCAGTGGCCGTGCGCCTGGCACTGAACCTTTCCGTGGACCATGGCCACCTCGAGCGGACCGCCGCATGGGGACTCGATGTGGCGGCAGGCTGGTTGAACAGCAGGCCGCAGTCATTGGCCGCCGCGGGCAGCGTCGAGTCAGGACAGATCGCTCTGCTGGCCTCGATGACAGGCGGACAGTCGGCCTTGATTACGGTCGGCTCGCCGGGTGTCGGTCCCTCGCGGATTCAAGCGCAAATCATCGGCAACCGCGGCCAGTTGTCGTGGGAACCAGGCGAGACCCAGGACATCGGCCAAGCCGCGGAGCTGGATGCAGGTGGAAGCTCGGGCAGCCTGCTGGAACAGATCCGCGAATCGCTTCGCCGCGGTTCGGCCGTGCCTTGCGAAGCGAATTCGCTTGATGACCAGCGGCGAGCCGGGGAAGTTAGCATCCCCCGCTTTTCGCTCGATAGGCCCAAAGTTTCGCGGCCCAAGCTCGGCCCGACACCACCGCCCTACGGCGTGCTCTTGGTCGCGGGTGATCATACGCACCAGTCGAACTACGCACCGCTATTCGCGGCAGACCCTCGCTGTCGCCTCGTCGGACTCACCGACGAGCCGAACCTCACGCCGCGGCGCAAGGAATTGAACGAGCAGCTCGCCCGCACGCTGAAGATCCCGCTTTTGCCGGACCTGCAGCAGGCCTTGGCTCGCGACGATGTGCACATCGTGAGTATTTGCGCCGAGCCCATGCGGCGTGGCGAAATCATCTTGGCGGCCGCCAAGGCCGGCAAGCACCTATATCTGGATAAGCCGCTGGCGGCCACGCGGGACGACCTCCAGCAGATCGCCACGGCCACTCTGAACTCGAACACCGTCCACCACATGTTCAGCTTGGTACGGAGTGCAACAGCGACTCGAGCCCGCCAGTGGATTACATCGGGGGAGCTCGGTGAAGTCGTTGCCGCACATTTTGATCTCCACTTCGCCAAGGGCCACGCCGGCACGGCCAAGCTCGGCACCCCACGCAGTGAATCGGCGTCGCCGGACTGTTATGAACGGGCCGAGGCGAAACGCGAGCTGACCAACGTGGGGGTCTATCCGCTGGTACTTTTGCTCTGGCTGCTTGAGGCCCGTGTCGAAGCGGTCTACGCCACGACCGGCAACTTCTTTTTCCGCGAACACCACGAACTGGACATGGAAGATTTCGGACAGGTGTTGTTGTGGCTGGAGGGAGGCCGCGTGTCGACGATCTCGGTGGGGCGCACGGGTTGGCGGTCACACCCAGCCGGCGGAGTGAACCGCGTTATGCTGGTTGGCACAAAACGAACGGCCATCGTCGATGCGCATCGGCCGCGCGTCGAGGCCTGGACAGACGCGGAGAGTTGGACTGCGCCGCTGCGCAATCCCGCCGATCCGATGGCCATGTGGTCCGGCAGTTTGACAGGCACGTATGCGGCACGGCCGAAGCTCGCCTGGGCGACGCCTGACGACGCCGCGGCCGAGGAGGACGTGAAGTTTTTTCTCGATTGCGTCGAACAGGGTCGCAAGAGCGACGTGCCGGTCGAGCTCGCTGGCCGTGCCAGCGAGGTGCTGCTCGCAGCCTATCAATCGGCGGCAACGAGCCGCGTGGTGCGTTTCTCAGCCGAGTGAGATCGTGCGCTTGGAGACTTGTCCCTGTGCCAACACGAGGTAGCATCACCCCCGCAGCTGCCGGCTCAGCAAATCCCCAAGTCCGATATCAGAGCTGCAGGAGATCCACGGCAACGATGGTGTGGACTTCCAGCTTGGGAATGACTAGGCGAGTTCCTTGCGGCGTGGTCTCGAATTGGAGTGAGGTCCCTTCCGGTTGGAGAGTGGCCCTGCGAATGATGTAGTGCGGGGCGGGAGGTGTAGTATGGCAGTTGGCGGCCGGTAAACGACGCCCGACAGCTTATTGCGGTATGGCAAACTTGAACGGCTCGCCAGCGATGGGTGTATCCGAAACGTCTTGCTGCCGCAGAAAGGCGTGCATCCGCCGCCGGAGTTCGGCGGAGGCTGAGAACAGGTCCTCACCGTGTCCCACCCCTTCGACGACCACGTAGAGATTGCACCTGTCGCCCAACGGACTTGAAGTCCCCCTGCGACATCGCGTAGTACATCGCCGGCAGCAGCCGCGCCGTGTTCGTACGCCCCATGGCATTGACGGTGACCAGCTGCACGTCGAACTTGCCGATCGTCACCGCCACCGGCGACCCCGTGGCCCTCGGCAGCTCCACGGTCACGGGGTTGTGCTCGAGCTTGGCCAACACCGTGCGCACCAGCCCACGGAAATCAGGCACGTACTGCCGCAGCTCGCGATCCACCTTCGCCAGCCGGTCAAGCGTTGTCAGTTGCTGCTCCGCTGTGCTCGGCAGTTTTAGCGTATGGTCTGGACCTTCCACCCCGGCCAGGATGGCACGATGCACGCGCTGCTCGTGCCGGCGGATGAAGGCTAATGCCAGATGCGTTCCATAGCTCGTTCCCCAGAGGTTGAGCTTCTCCACGCCCAACGCCTGCCGCAGGCTCTCCAGGTCGTCGGCATTCTCGTTGGTCGTGAATGCGTCCAGGTCGATCTCCTCCGCACGCAGTCGCTGCGCGGCGCCGCGGCAGACGCCGATTGCGTGCTCCAGTAGCACCGTTTCCTCGCCCGGCCGGTTCAGAGGAAAATCCCACCGGTCGCGACAAGTGAGGTTCGGTTGCGACATGCCTGTGCCGCGTTGATCGAGCACGATCACATCGCCCAGCTCGCACAGCTCGTTGAGCGCCTGGAACCTCGCGGTGCGAGCACTGACAGTACCGGCGCCCCCTGGACCGCCGACCAGGTGCACCAAGGGCGGACCTGGCGTCGCGGCCGTGCTCTTCAGACGAATAAAGGCGAGCTCGATGGTTGGCCCCTCGGGCCGCCACGGTACGCGCAGCCGCCCTAACTCCGCCTCGACCTGCTGAGCGTCGAACGTGCGCAGCACGTATGGCTCAAACTCAATCCCATTGGCCGATAGGTCGCTTCCCTGCGGCCCAAACGCCGCGATGAACACCCACCACCGCAGGAATGGCCGCATCCGATCGTTCCTTTGATATTGCCCGCTTCGGCTCCACGCAGCGTATTCTTCGCTCGAATGGACGACAAATTGGTACCGGCCGCCACGAGTTCCGCCGCGTCGCGCGAACCGGCAATGCCCTGACGATCTCACACTCACTGGTCTTGCCCGGATTTGCCCAGGAGCCCAGGACTTGGATGCCGAAACTGCGTACCTCTTCGGCGATACCGAATTGGCGGCACAGCGGCTCTGCCTGTTGGCAGCCGTTTTCGAGCCGTCGACGAGAGCATTCCTCCAGGAGGTGGTTTATCGCCCCCCATGCCGTGTGGTCGACTTGGGTTGCGGTCCGGGGTATTCGACCGAGCTTCTAGCTCGCACACTTTCGCCACACGAGACATTCGGACTCGATCGCTCGCCACGGTTCGTTGCGTCGGCGCGGCAATGCGCCACTCGGGCGATTCAATTCCACGTTCATGATGTCACTTCGTTGCCGCTACCGGTGTTGCCCAGCGACGTGATGTATTGCCGCTTTCTGCTGTCTCATCTGCGGAACCCGCAACAGGTCATCAAGGGATGGATGGGGCAACTGCAAGACGGCGGATTACTGCTCGTCGAGGAAACAAGCGAGATCCACGTCTCCAATCCGACCTTTCGCAGGTACCTTGACATAGTTGACCGCTTCCTGCGCGCACAGGGAAGTGAGCTGTACGCTGGTCGGCTTGTCGAAGCGATCGATGCCGGTGTGGGGTCGATAAAGCGAGCCAGCCGCCTCGCGCGAGTGAGGCCATCCAACCGGGATACAGCACGCCTCTTCTTGTGGAATCTGCAGGGCTGGCGTGAGCAGCCGTTCGTGAAGGCAAACTACTCATGCGCCGAGATCGACCGGCTGGAGGCTGAACTCCGCGAGATGACGTGCCGGACGAGCGCCGAATTCGAGACTGAATTCGTGATTCGGCAAGTGGCCTTTGAACGTGAGTAATCAGCGCAGTGAATTGGAGCGCTGCGGAGGCGATTGTGCCGACCTACATGGACCGATTGCAAGGGCGAGCCACGTCGCCAAACAACTCACCACAAGGCAACTACGTGACGGTACGCGAGGTCAACTGGGGAATCGGCGCGCCCTCGCGCAAAATCGGTACGGGACGGCCCGAGAAGTCTGGAATGGTGACGTGCTGGGCGTCGATTCCGAGATGGCGGTAGATCGTCGCCAAGAAGTCGCCAGTGCCGACCCGCTGCTCGACGACCTCTTCACCCCGCCGGTCGGTGGCGCCGATCACCTGCCCGGTCTGGATTCCGCCGCCGGCGAACAGCATCGAGTTGGCGTTGGGCCAGTGATCCCGTCCGGGCTGCACCACGCCCTCTGGAGCGCTGGCAACTCCATCGCCGCTGCTGGCCACGTAGGAAATTCGCGGAGTGCGGCCGAACTCACCGGTCACTACGAGCAAAACCCTCCGGTCCAGACCGCGGTCGTACAAGTCTTCAACCAACGCGGTCACCGCCTGATCGAACGGCGGCGAGCGGAATCTCATCGCGTCAAACACGTGGTGATTGACGGCGTGATCATCCCAGTTCGCCACGCGCCCACACAGCGGGCCATCGAAGGTGGTGGTAATCAACTCCACGCCTGCCTCGACCAGCCGTCGCGCCATCAGGCACTGCTGCCCCCAGCGGTTCAGGCCATAACGCTCCCGTACCGTGGGCTCCTCCCGTGACAGGTCGAAGGCCAGTGCCGCCTCGCGTCCGGTCAGCAGATCCAGCGCCTGCGCCTCGAACGAGTCGACCGCATCCATTTCACCAGCACGATGGATATCGCGCCGCAGATCGTCAAAACGTCTGCGCAGCGAGACTCGCCGGTGCAGGCGTTCGATCTGCCGCGCGTCGCTCAGGCCAATATTGGGAACCTCGAATCCGGGATCGTTTGGATCACCCGTCAGCTTGAACGGCTCGTACGACGGGCCCAGGTACGCCGGTCCGGCAATGGTGAAGGCGTCGTATCGCGTGATCGCATTGACGCCCACGTAATTGGGCAGCCTGCGCGCTGTGCCACGACGCAGGTAGTGCGCCACGGTCATGAAGTCGGGATATACCGGCGCCGGCTTGTCCTGCGTGTCCGGGTCTCCCGAGAGAAGCTGGAGCGATCCCGACGGATGACCGCCACCGGTGTGCGCCATCGATCGTAGGATCGTAAACCGATCCGCAATCTGTGCGTGACGCGGCAAGAGTTCGCAGATCTGCAATCCAGGGCTGCGCGTGGCGATTGGCGCAAATGGGCCGCGGTAGTCCGACGAGGCCGACGGCTTGGGGTCATACGTCTCCAGGTGACTGGCCCCGCCACGCAGCCAAACAAGGATTACCGCCGTGTTCCCGTTTACTGCCCGGTTGCCTGCCTGGGCTCGTAATCGCAATAGGGCCGGGAGCGACAGACCACCTAGGCCAGTCAATCCGATACGCAAGAATTCTCGTCGAGGAATTGGACCAGCACAGCAACTCGTCGCAGCCCGATCAATTGCGTCCATGATCTGCGGTTGCCTATCCTGGCTGGTCAAAGCTAGCCACGCGCCCGATCCGTCGTGCTAAGCCACGGCCGGCCCGCCAGATTGCAAACGCCAGGCCGCCCCCACCCAACAGGAAAATTGTTGAGGGCTCGGGTACCTGCTGACCGTCAATTATTCCCGCGGCGAACGCTTGGCCGGAGTAGCCGCCTTCGTCGCTCTCCGAGTCACCCGCGGTTATGACATACCCCACGCCGCTGACGAAGCTAATCGGCGTAGTGGCAACTAGCACCCCGGGGAGATCTTCACAGAGACCGTTGTCGAAGTCGAAGACCTGCCCCGGCGTGAAGTCCGCGCCAGAGATGAGCCACTGCGTCAGATCAATGGCGACGAACAGGTCGGTGATCTCGTCGGTGGCCCGCAAGTAGGGAGCAAAGAACTCCTCCTGTCCAGCCAGAAAGTTGGCCGCATTGCCCAAATCCATTTCGTGTAGCACGTCGTCTACGTCGCCCAGGAAGGCCAGGTGCGTGTCCGTCAATCCCGACCCGCTCCCGGAAATCTTATACGACGCGAGCCGGTAGAACTTCTCCTCAGCTAGGGGCTTCTGTTCGCCGTTAATTCGGGGCACTCGCGGAAGGACGGCGGCCGTGCGTTGCCCTGGTGCGAGCGTACCATTCGTGACGTTTTTGGTCGGAGTGATGTCGTCACCGTCAATATAGGGGACCTCGTCGTCGACGACTGGCCGGCCCTGGTCATCGAGAACCAACTGACCGTTCTCGTCGCTCTTGTATTTTCGGTAGTCTGGCGTGATGGTGAGATTGTTGATGTTCCGGCCGGTCGTATTGGTCAGCGAAACGGACATCCCTCGACCTTGCAGACCGCGCTCCATGTGCCGGCCGATGAGCGTTAGAACAGCCGCCGGGTCTACCATCGGTGGATTATCTCGGACTACGTAGCGGAAGTAGTCGTCGGCCAATGGCGTGTGCCATTTTTGAGCTGCATACCCAAAGATATGGGCCTTGTTCGGGCGCTTGATAGTCGCATCGAACACAAATTTCTGTCCCCCCGCAGGGGAGGTGATGTGTACAATCTCGCCAAACAAATGCCCATCTACGTCGACTTCGCCATTGGGAAGAACAAATGATCCTGGAAGGTACGCCTCAACCTTTGTTCGCCAGTGCTGACCTTCTAACGCCGTGCTGGGGACTTCGAGGTCCCAGATCCAGTTATAGGTTCGCTCGAAGGCATCGCCGAGCTGGGTTTCTCCGAGGCCGCCCACGCGCACCAGACCTGCCGACGCCGGCCGGAGCGAAGTCGTGGCCGCCGTTAGGAGCAAAAGAATCGATAGGGTTCGATGAGCCTTCATGAGCCGTCTCCTATGCAGCAAAGGAAAACGCAAATGCTGCCTTCGTCTCAAATAAGCACCGTGTACATTCTACTAAAGGTACAGTTTGGCGCCACAACAGTCAAAATTGACGTTTCCGATTTGGCCACTTGTGAAGCGCTCGCCTTGCTCGCCGAACTGCGATAGCGAGTTCGAGCAGGTAAAGCCCCGCGTCTGGCCTGCTCAGCCAAATGATCACGTCTCCTCCCGCCGATATTCCTCCGACCATTGATCGTACGGCACCTCTTTCAGTCCCAGGAACTGCGCCAGATCGCTCGGCTCCCGGAGCTGGGTGTCCAGATGAATTCGTGCCCGAGCGGAGGGCATTAGGCCGAACTCCTGCTCCATGCGGGTCAGCGTCTGCGCCAGCTTGTTGGCGATCGCCACCTGGGGGACCTGCACTAGGCAGCGAGTATTCCCCTGCTCGTCCTTGAGCGCATAGACCTCCCCGTGCTTTTGCAGAAACAGCTCGGCCTTCTTCCAGCGCGATAGCAGTTGGCAATAGCGCGCCAGCGCGTTGCCATCCACCCTGGTCAACACGCCCATCGACTCAAGCATCGGCACCAGCTGCCGCCAGGCTACCTTCGCCTCTTTGTCCAGCCATTCCGGGCACCGCGGCCGGCCCGCGATTGGCTGCGGCTCGCCGCGCCGGCGGTGTGGCCGGTACGTGCCCTGCATTTGCAGAACGGCACTCGGTTTTGGCACTGGTCCTCGTCGCCCCATGTTTCTGCCCCCTGGGGGGGTACCCCCCCTATATCAAAACTTGGCTTTTCATGCGTGAAATATCGCCGATGGTTTTGCATCGATGTTACCCAGATTAATGACCCCCTATCCTACCCACGTTGCACGACGTCGCGGCGCTTGCCGTTGGCGACGTCCTTGGCCAACCACAACCGCCGGTCGCCACGTGCGCCAAACGTCGCAACGTGGTGGCGGACGTGGTCGTCCGTGGCGGCGCGTGGTCGTC
>Ga0187892_10010989_pt1 | contig 11268 bp, 7 predicted proteins | sample MA1701073metaG_FD_139345 | JGI IMG/M metagenome (GOLD analysis project Ga0187892, IMG submission 139345) | Bio-ooze microbial communities from a basaltic lava cave in the Kipuka Kanohina Cave System on the Island of Hawaii, USA - MA170107-3 metaG ... | reverse complement strand
TGCGCCGAGTTCCTGCGCGACGTGATCCGCTACCAGACGGGCGGCGACATCGCCGCCGTCATCGTGGAGCCCATCCAGGGCACCGCCGGCAACATCGTCCCCCCGGAGGGCTTCGTGCGGGCGGTGGCCGGCATCGCGCGGGAGCACGGCGCGCTCTTCATCGCCGACGAGATGATCACGGGCTTCGGCCGCACCGGCGCCATGTGGGGCGTGGAGCGCGACGGCGTGGTGCCGGACATCCTGACCGTGGGCAAGGGCATGGGCGGGGGCTTTCCCCTCACCGGGGTCATCTCCTCCAGCGAGATCACGGCCAGCAAGCCCTGGTCCAACCCGAGCGCGAGTTCGTCGAGCTACGGCGGCAACCCCCTCGCCGCCGCCGCCGGGCTGGCCGCGCTCGACATCATCCTGGGCGAGGACCTCGCCCAGAACGCCCGGCGCGTGGGCGCGGTGATGCTGGAGCGCCTCCGGCAGATGCAGGAGCGCCACCGCTGCATCGGCGACGTGCGCGGTCAGGGGCTCCTGTTGGGGCTCGAGCTCGTGCGGGACCGGCAGACGAAGGAGCCGCTCGGCAAGGACGTCACCCAGGCGCTCTACCAGGAGTGCCTGCGCCGCGGGCTCGCCGCCATGACCTACAGCTACGCCGTGCGCATCAACCCGCCGCTCGTCATCACCGAGGCGGAGGCCCTCACCGGGCTCGACCGGCTCGACGAGGCCCTCGGGGTGGTGGCGCGCCAGCACGGGCTCGACTGATGCCGCGCGCGGCGGCGCCGCCCCCCCTCCGGGGCGCCCTCGTCGGACTCGGCAACGTGGCCGTGCACGGGCACCTGCCGGGCTGGCGCCGGCGCGCCGACGCCCGCCTCGTCGCCGTCACCGACACGCGGCCCGCCTGCCGGGCAGCCGCCCGGCGGGAGCTGCCGGACGCCGCGTGGCACGACTCGCTCCCCGCCCTCCTCGACCACGCGCCGCTGGACTTCGTGGACCTCTGCACGCCCCCGTCGAGCCACGCGCCCATCATCCGCGCCGCCCTCGAGCGCGGGCTGGCCGTGCTGTGCGAGAAGCCACTGGTCCCGGCCCCCGCCGACCTCGCGCCGCTCGCCGAGCTGGCCCGGGCCAAGGGGCTCACGCTCCACACGGTGCACAACTGGCATCACGCGCCCATCGTGCGCCGGGCCGCCGAGCTGCTCGAGGCGGGCGCCGTCGGGCGCGTCGGCCACGTCGCCTGGCAGACCTTGCGGCAGCGCCCCGCCCCCGCCGGCGCCGGCGGGGAGGCCAACTGGCGGCTCGACCCCGCCATCGGCGGCGGCGGCGTGCTCACCGACCACGGGTGGCACGTGTTCTACCTCCTCCGCCGCTGGATCGGCGCCGATCCCGTCGCGGTGAGCGCGCGGCTCGAGACGCGGCGCCACCGCCAGCACCCGGTGGAGGACACGGCGACGGTCTCCCTTCGCTTCCCCGACGCCACCGCCGACGTCTTCCTGACGTGGGCGGCCGACGAGCGGCTGAACCGGGCCGAGATCCGGGGGTCGGCCGGCACCCTCCGGCTCGAGGACGACACCCTGGTGCTGGCGCGGACGGGCGGGGAGCAGCGGTGGCCGTGCCCGCCCGCGCTGTCGGGCGGCTCGCACCACCCGGACCGCTTCGATCCCGTCCTCGACCAGTTCCTCGCCGCGGTGCGGGCCGGCACGGGCGACAACCTGGCCGAGGCGACCCTCTGCGTGACCATCGAGGCGCTGGCGCGGCAGTCGAGCCGCGAGGGCGGCGCCTGGCTCCCCCTCCCGCCGCCGGTCCCCTCCCCGCCCTCGCTCCGGTGAGCGCGGCGGTGGCGCCGGAGCCCGACGTGCCGGCCCTCCTCGTCGTCCTCCCGCCGGCGGGCGAGGACATCGCCGGGTCCCCCGCCGCGCTGACGCTGCTCGGCCTCCCCGTCCTCACCCGCGTGGTGCGCGCCGCCGAGCGCGCGGGCTACGAGCGGGTGCTGGTGGCGGGAGGCGAGGCGGCCGCCGCGCGCCTCGCCGGCACCGGCGCCCGGCCGCTCGAGGGCGCCGGCCGGCTGGACCCGGCGCGCGGGCCGTGGCGCCTCATCCTCCTGGCGGCGGGGGTGATCCCCCAGGCAGACTGGCTCCGGCGGCTGCGCACGATGCCGCTCGAGCCGGCCCACGTGTTCCTGGACGAGGCGGCGGCCGCCCTGGATACCCGCGATCCCCTCGCGGTCACGGCGCGCGCCGTGGGGGCGGGCGGGCTCGCCGGCCTGCTCGCGGCGCTCGGCCCGGACGTGAAGGCGGCCGACGGCCGGGCCGACCCGGCCGGCCGGTTCGTCCTCGCCTCGCTCGCCGACGCCCGCCGGGCCGAGCGCTGGCTGCTCCAGAGCCTCGTGAAGGACCGGGAGGGGTTCATGTCTCGGCGCGTCGAGCGGCGCCTCTCCCTCGCCCTCACCCGGCGCCTGGCCGCCACCCGCGTGAGCCCCAACGCCGTGACCTTCGTCAGCCTCGCCATCGGGCTCGGCTCAGCGCCCTTCTTCCTCTCCGCCGCCGCGCCCTGGCAGGTGGCGGGGGCGCTGCTGCTGCTGGCTCACTCCATCCTGGACGGCTGCGACGGCGAGCTGGCCCGGCTCAAGTTCCTCCAGTCGCGGCTCGGCGCCGTGCTCGACTTCTGGGGAGACAACGTCGTGCACATGGCGGTGTTCGCCTGCATGGGGCTCGGCTGGCACTGGGCGAGCGCCTCCCCCCTGCCGCTGGTCGCCGGCGGGGCGGCGGTGGCCGGCACGCTCCTGGCCACGGCGATGCTCCACCGCTGGCAGCCCGAATCCCGCGCGCCGCGCGCGGGCGCCGCCGCGGCGGGCTGGCTCGTCGAGCGCTTCGCCCACCGCGATTTCATCTACCTGGTCCTGGCGCTGGCCACGGGGGGGCGCGCGTGGTGGTTCCTGGTCCCGGCGGCGGCCGGCATCCCGCTGTTCCTCCTGGCGCTCGGGTGGACGGGCGGGCTCCGCCGCGCGGGGCGACCGGCGTGATCGCGTTCCTCGACGTCCTGCTCCGCGGGCTCGCCCTGTGCGCGCAGGCGGTGGCGGTGGGCGGCCTCGTCTTCCTCCTCGTGGCCCTGCGCGGAGAGACGGGCGAGGTCGGGGGCCGGGCGCGGCGCCGCTCCACCAGGCTCGTGGCCGCGGCCGCGATGGCCCTGGCCGCCGTCCAGGCCATGCTCCTCGCGCTCCACCTGGCCGCTCTGGCGGACGAGCACGGCTGGCCCTGGGCCGAGGCGCTCACCACCGGCTACTTCGCGGCCGGCGCGGCGCGCGCGCTCGGGGCCGTGCTCCTCGCCGTGGCCGCCCGGCGGCTGGCCGCGCCGGCCCCGGGCGGGGCGGCGGCGCCCGCGGTGGCCCTGGGCGTCGGCCTCGTGGCCTCCGCCGCGTGGCTGAGCCACGCCTCGGCCCGCCTCACCGACCAGGCCACGCTCCTGGCCCTCGACGCCCTCCACCAGGCGGCCGCCGCGGCGTGGGTCGGCGGGCTCGCGCACCTCGTGTGGACGGCGGCGGCGGGCGCCGGCCCCTGGCCCGTCGCCGTCCTGCGCCGCTTCTCGGCCACGACCCTCGGGGCGGTGGCGCTCCTGGTGGCGACGGGGACGGGGCTGGCCTGGTTCTACGTCGGCGAGGCGGCGAGCCTCGTCGGCACCGCCTACGGGCTCATGGTGCAGACCAAGCTGGTCATGCTCCTGCTCCTGCTCGGGCTCGGCGGGCTCAACTTCCTCACCGTGCGCCGCCTCGCCGCGGGCGACGCGTCCCCCCTGCGCCGGGTGCGCTGGTTCGTGGAAGTGGAGGTGGGGCTCGGGCTCACCGTCCTGTTCGTGGCGGCCTCGCTGACCTCGCTGCCGCCCGCCGTGGACGTGGTGGCCGACCGGGCCTCCCCGGGCGAGGTGGCCCGGGCCCTGGCGCCGGCCTGGCCGCGTCTCGTGTCGCCGGCCCACGCCGAGCTGCCGGCGGACGACCCCGAGGCCCCACGCACGGCCGCGGACCGGGCCTGGTCCGAGTACAACCACAACGTGGCGGGGCTCTTCGTGCTGCTCATGGGGGCGCTGGCGACGCTGCACGCCGTGTGGGGCGTCGGCTGGGCGCGCCACTGGCCGCTCGTCTTCCTCGGGCTTGGCGCCTTCATGCTGGTGCGCAGCGACCCCGGCTCCTGGCCCCTCGGGCCGATCGGGTTCTGGGAGGGGTGGACCTACGCGTCGGTGGTCCAGCACCGCCTGTTCGTCGTGCTGGTGGTCGCCTTCGGCCTGTTCGAGTGGGCGGTGCGCACGGGGCGGGCGCCCCGGCCGGGCTGGGCCTACGCCTTCCCGCTGCTCGCCGTGGTGGGCGGCGGGCTCCTGCTCACCCACAGCCACGCCCTCGAGAACCTGAAGAGCGAGTTCCTCGCCGAGGTGACCCACGCGCCCCTGGGCGTCCTGGCCCTCGCGGTGGGCTGGGGGCGCTGGCTCGAGCTGCGGCTGGGGCCGCCGGCCGACGCCCTGCCGCGGCGGATCTGGGCCGGCGCGCTCTGCCTGGTGGGCCTCATGCTCCTGACCTACCACGAGAGTTGATAGACTCGACGTCATGATCCCCATCACCTGGAGCGGCCGCCTGCTGCACGGCCTCGTGCGCGTCGCCACCGCGCAGCCGCTCGTCACGGTGGCGGTGTCCCTGGCCCTGGCCGTCGCCGCGCTGGCCTGGACCTTCCACGCGCTGGCCTTCAAGACCTCCGGCCGCGACCTCCTGCCCCAGGACGCGCCCTACGTCGTGAGCTACAACGAGTACGCCCGGGACTTCGGCGAGCTCGACGACATCGTGGTGGTGGTGGACGCGCACTCCTTCGAGGCGGCCAAGGCCTACGCGAGCCGCCTCGTCCACGAGCTCCGCAGCTCCCCCGTCACGTTCCACCGCATCGCCTACCGCATCGACCCCAAGCGCTTCGAGGGCCAGCAGCTCCTCTACCTCTCCACCGAGCGGCTCGAGGAGATCCGGGACCGGATCTTCGACCACCAGGAGTTCATGGAGCGCTTCGCCGAGGACCCGAGCCTCGCCCAGCTCGTCGAGGGCGTCAACGCCCAGATCGCCTCGGCCTTCGTCGAGAACCTCTTCGACCTCGGGCTGCGCGACACCGGCTCGCCGGTGGACACGCGCTTCCTCCGGACGCTGCTCGACCAGATCGGCGCCCGCCTGGAGCGGCCGACCCCGTACCGGTCGCCGTGGGGCTCGCTGTTCTCCGTGGGCGACATCGACGCCGAGGCGGGGTACTTCCTGTCCGAGGACCGGAGCCTCCTGTTCGTGCTCGTCGAGCCCCCCAAGGCCGTCCGGGGCGGCTTCCTGGCCGACCAGCAGATCATCGACACGGTGCGGGACGCCATCGCCCGGCTCAAGCCGCTCTTCCCCACCGTGCAGGCCGGCGTCACCGGCGTCCCCGCCCTCAACAACGACGAGATGACGGCGGCCTTCGCCGACAGCCAGACCGCCACCCTCCTCGCCTTCGCCCTCACGCTCCTCGTCATGGCGCTGGCCTTCGCCCGCCTCGGCAAGCCGCTCCTGATGCTGGTCGTGCTGGCGGTGACGCTGGCGTGGTCCATGGGCGTGACCACCCTCACGGTGGGGCACCTCACGATCTTCTCGGTCATGTTCATCTCGATCGTGATCGGGATCGGCATCGACTACGGCATCTACTTCCTGTTCCGGTACGAGGAGGAGATCTACCTCGGCCGCAGCCTCCGCGAGGCGCTCCAGCTCACGGCGGCGCGCAGCGGGCCCGGCATGCTCATGGGCGCCCTCACCGCGGGCGGGGCCTTCTACGTGCTCATGCTCACCGACTTCCGGGGCATCCAGGAGCTGGGCTTCATCGCCGGCACGGCCATCCTGCTCGCCTGGCTCGGCATGATGACGCTGTTCCCGGCCCTGCTCGTGCTCGTGGACCGCCGCCACGCCAAGCGGCCGCACAACCAGGAGCCGCGCGCCCACGCGCTGGAGCGGGTGCGCGTGCCCATCCTCGAGCGGCTCGCCGGCCACCCCACCCGGGTGCTGGTGGCGGCCGGCCTCTTCACGGCGGCGGCGCTCTGGGCCCTGCCCCACGTGGCCTTCGACTACAACCTGCTCAACCTCCAGCCGGAGGGGACCGAGTCGGTGGTCTGGGAGCGGCGTATCCTGGCCACCACCGGGCGCTCGGGCTTCAACGGCCTCGCCTCCGCCGACTCCCTGGAGGAGCTGCGCAAGAAGCACACCGCCTTCGAGCGCCTGCCGTCGGTGTCGGGGGTGGACTCGGTCCTGCACCTGATCCCGGACCGGCAGGCCGACAAGATCGGCATCATCAAGAGCTTCGCCCCGCTCGTGGAGCCGGTGCGCGTGAGCCGCTCGCGGCCGGTGGACATGGACCGCTTGCTGCGGGCGGTGGGGACGCTGCGCCGCCGCTTCGAGGTCGCGCGGGCCGAGAGCAAGACGCCGCTGCCCCAGGAGGTCCAGGAGCTGCACGCCCAGGCCGACGACCTCCTGCGGCGCCTGGCCAGCACCGAGCGGGAGCTGGCCGAGGCCGCCCTCAGCCACCTGCAGGCCCAGCTCTACCGCGACTTCGTGGACAAGTTCCACTCGCTCCAGCGCAACCTGCACCCCCGCCCCATCGGAGCCGAGGACGCGCCGGAGGAGATCCGGCGCAAGTTCATCGGCCAGAACGGGCGCTTCCTCATCCAGATCCACCCCGAGGTGAACATCTGGGAGCGGCCGGGGGCCGAGCAGTTCGTCACCGAGCTGCGTTCGGTCGACCCCGCGGTGACGGGGCCGCCCATCATCACCTACGAGGCCATCCGCTTCATGGAGCGCGCCTACCTGCAGGGCACGATCTACGCGTTCGTGCTGGTGGCGGGCCTCACGCTCCTGATGATCCGCCGCCTGCGCGAGACCATGCTCGCGCTCTTGCCGCTGGCCCTCGCCCTCGTGTGGACGGTGGGGCTCATGCGGCTGTTCGGCCTGCAGTTCACGCTGGCCAACGTGTGGGGGCTCCCGCTCATCATCGGCACCTCGGCCGAGTTCGGCCTCAACGTGGTCATGCGCTACCTCGAGGACCGGGAGCAGGGCGGGCCGCTGGTCGCCCGCAGCACGGCCATGGCCGTCACGCTGAACGGGCTCACCACGATCGTGGGCTTCGGCAGCCTGATGGTGGCCGCCCACCGCGGCATCTTCGGCCTCGGGCTGCTCCTCACCATCGGGGCTGCCTGCGCCCTGGCCGCCTCGCTGGTGGTGGTGCCGGTGGTGCTGCGCATGCTGCCGCGGCCGGAGCGGAGCGCGCCGGCCCCCGCCCGCGCCCCCACCGAGGAGCGGGCCGGCTGAGGCCTCAGAAGGCGTCGGGGGCGGCGGCGATGGCGTCCAGCTGGGCGTGGGTGTAGGCGCCGAGGCTCCGGAAGTCGAGATCGGTGTAGTTCTTGATCCAGCGCATGGCGATCTTCACCGCCTTCCGGTAGCGCGCCTCGGCCTCGGCGAGGGCGGCCCGCCCCCCCGCGTCGGTGGCCTCCGCCCGGCCGAGGCGCAGGATGTCCTCGCACTCCTCGTCGAGGAGGCGCTTGACCAGGGCGAAGTCGTGGGTGGCGGGCGGGCCCTCGGTGGTCCGGGCGCGGTGGCGGATGCGCTGGGCGATCTGGGCCACCGACATGCGGCCGGTGGCCAGGTCCTCCATCAGGGCGGGGTGCACGCCGGGCTTGCCGGCCAGGCTGTCGATGCCCTTGGCGCCCCGCCCGGTGAGCCAGCCCTCGAGGTACTCGACCAGCATGCGCGCGTTCCGGCGCGTGCCCTCCACGGTGACGGGTCCCGCCGGCACCTCGATGCGGATCGGATAGCGCGCCGGATCGAGCTGCCCGGGGCGCGGCGTCCAGCGGCCGCCGCCGTGCAGCGCCCGGAAGGGATCGGCGGCCGTCTTCATGTGGAAGATGTGGGCCACCCAGGCGCGGACGAAGCCCTGCTCGGCCTCCCACACCTTGTCGGCGCGGATGGACTCGGCGGCCACCCGGTTGACCTCGGGGTCGGGGTTGGGAAGCGCGGTGGCCATGCCGCCGACGGGGACGGCGCCCCGCTTCCGGCAGATGGCGACGAGCCGGCGGAAGATGTCGGCCAGGAACGGCGTCGTCTTGATGTCCACGCCGAAGCGGTCCGGCCAGACGGCCGCGGGGTCGGTCATCACGAACTCGAAGATCGACGCCTTGAGGTCCCAGCGGGCGGCGTTCAGCCCGCCGGCGTAGGGCCCGAGGGCCCACAGCATCTCCTCCATCTCGTACACGGCGGGCAGCGCCTCGACCAGCGGGATGGCCCGGATCACGGCGTCCCGCAGGAACGGCAGCGTCGCCTGGCTCCGCGCGAACAGGTCCCGGTACCACGCGCACTCCTCCGCCCCGTCCACCTTGGGCAGGTAGAAGTAGATGCCCTGGCCGCGCGCCGCCTGGAGCCGTCCGGGATAGAAGAGGGTGAGGGCGGTGCCGAGGAGCGCGGCCGGCACCGGGGCCCCGTCCACCGTGACCTCGGGCTCGTCCAGGTGGAGCCCCCGCTCCCGGTGCATGAAGAAGGGCAGGGGCCCGGGCGCGATCCGGTACTCCTTGCCGCGCTCCGGGTCGTGGAAGTAGAGCTCGCCGCTCACCGCGCCCACGCGGTTGTGGCAGGCCCGCACGGTGTCGATGAAGCGGTGGCCGGCGGAGTCCTCGTCGTCGTCCAGGTCGCCCTCGGCCCGCTCGCCCTCGGGCCCCGGGTTGAGCGCGTTGATGAACATGCTGGTGGTGGAGCAGGGGCCGGAGATCTCGATGCCGGGCCGCGCCAGGTCGGCGGGCACCGGCGGCACCTGCCAGGCGCCGGTGGTGGCCTCGCTGGGCGGCGGGGGCCCCGGCAGCTCGCCCCGGTGGGCCCGCCGGAGGCGCTCGTCTCGCTTCTTGCGGAGCGCGTGCACGCGCGGCGTGAGCTCGTCGCCGAGCTTCACCAGGTAGGCGACGAACTCCGCCGTCAGGAACTGGGCCGCGCCCTCCACCGGCGCGAAGCGCACCCGGCCCCCCGGGGCCTCGGTCATGGTCATGGCGTCGTCCGTCCTTTCGTCGACGGTCGAGGCGCAGGGGAGCGCACGCGCTCGACCACGGTCCCTTCACCCTAGCACACGTTGTATAGTGGCCGGCATGCTCGCCCGCCTGGCGCGGTGGCATCCGTTCACCACGCCCGAAGCCCAGCGCCTGGCCGTGCTCTTCGCCATCGTCTACTTCGCCCAGGGCACGTGGTACCTGCCCAACCAGGCCATCACCATCGTGCTCAAGGACCGCGGGCTCGGGGCCGGCCAGGTCGCGACGTTCTTCGCCATCACGGCCGCGCCGTGGCTCGTGAAGCCGCTGTACGGGCTCCTCTCGGACTTCGTCCCCCTCTGGGGCCGCCGGCGCAAGAGCTACCTCCTGCTGACCTCCGGGCTGGCCACGCTGGCCGGGCTCGTCCTCGGCCTCGCCGCGCCCCACACCTATCTGTGGCTGGCCGTCCTGTTCACGCTGATGGGGCTCGGCCTGGCCTTCACCGACGTCATGGTCGACGCGGTGATGGTGGAGAGCGGCAAGGCCCTGGGCCTCACCGGCGCCTTCCAGTCCGTGCAGTGGGCGGCCATCTACGGGGCGTCGGTGGTCGTCGGCCTCGTGGGGGGCTACCTGGCCGCGCGGCGGGACCTCCGCCTGGCCTTCCTGCTGGCGGCGGCCTTCCCGCTCGTGTCCTTCCTCATGGGCCTCGTGGTCATCCGCGAGCCGCGGGCGCCGGCCGACCGGGCCATGGCCGCCGCCACGCTGTCGGCCGTCCGCCAGGCGCTCGGCCAGCGCGACCTGTGGGTGGTGGCGGGCTTCATCCTGTTCTGGGTCTTCAGCCCCTCCTTCGGCCCGGCCCTCCTCTACTACCAGACCGACGTCCTGGGCTTCTCCCAGGAGCTGATCGGCGGGCTCACGGCGCTGACCGCGGTGGGGTCGGTGGCGGGGGCCGTCTGCTACGCGCCGCTCTCGCGCCGGGTGCCGCTCCGCCGGCTCATCGTGGCCGCCATCGGGCTGTCGGCGCTCGGCACGCTGGCCTACCTCGGCTACCGCGGCGTGTGGTCGGCGGTGGCCATCGAGCTCGTCTACGGCGCCGGCTTGACCGTCGCCCAGCTCGCCTTCCTCGACCTGGCCGCGAAGGCCTGTCCGGCCCGGGCGGAGGCCACCTTCTTCGCCCTGCTCATGTCGGTCTACAACGGGGGGCAGGAGCTGTCCCGCGTGACGGGCGGCTACCTCTACGACACCATCGGCTTCACGCCGCTGGTCTGGATCTCCGCCGGGCTGACCACGCTCGGGTGGCTCCTGGTGCCGCTGGTGAAGATCGAGCGCATCGAGGCGCGGGCGCGGGCGGCCCAGCTCGCCACCTGAGCCCGGCCGCGGGACCGCTCACGCGCGCCCGCGCTCCTCCCGCTCGAGGGCGCCGCGGGCCGTCTCGTAGCTCCGGCGCAGCCACCGGAGCGCGCGGCCGACGTCGGTCGGCCCCGCCACCACGCACTCCACCCAGCCCGACCCCGCCATGCGCCGGTGCGGCGTGATGCCCGCCGTCCGGAGCGCGCGCCGCTGGTCCTCCGGGCCGAGCCGCACCCACAGGTCGGTGTCCTTGGCCCGGAGCGGGAAGCAGGCGAAGAGCCGCGGGCCCACGAAGTAGCCGAAGCGGCCGAACATCGGCGTGATCTTGACGCGCGGCCAGGTCCCGAGCGTCTCGTTCAGCAGGGCCGCCGGGCCGGCCCCGCCCCGCGCCAGGTCGCGGCGCGCCCGCCGCCCGCCGCCGAGGCTCCGCACCCGCCCGGCCGGGGTCCCCGTCCTCCGTCGTCGCATGGCCGTCCGGCCCTCCTCGCTATCGTCCGCGCCGCGCCAGCGCGACCGCGACGGGCGACGTCGGTTGCGCGGCGCCGCCGGGCGGACGGTGCCGGGCACGGGGCCGCAGTCTAGGGAGGATCGGGCGGCCCGTCAACCGGTCGCGACGCCGGGCCACCCCCGTCGGCGCCGGCGCGCGCCCCGCGGTTTGCCCCGGGGCGTATGATGGCGGCATGGACGCCGCCGCCCGGATCATCCGCTCCGCCGAGCGCTACCACGCCGACCACGGCTGGCTCGAGACGTGGCACCACTTCGCGTTCAACGACTACTTCGACCCGGCCAACGTGAGCTTCGGGCCGCTCCGGGTGTTCAACGACGACATCGTCCAGCCGGCCAGCGGCTTCCCGCCTCACCCACACCGGGACATGGAGATCGTCACCTACGTGCTGG
>Ga0187892_10010987_pt1 | contig 11269 bp, 10 predicted proteins | sample MA1701073metaG_FD_139345 | JGI IMG/M metagenome (GOLD analysis project Ga0187892, IMG submission 139345) | Bio-ooze microbial communities from a basaltic lava cave in the Kipuka Kanohina Cave System on the Island of Hawaii, USA - MA170107-3 metaG ... | reverse complement strand
TTGCATCACGAACCCGGCGCAAGAACCGAAAATCCAGACCGCAAAAGCAGTCGGGCGCTCCTTCGAAGCGATTCACCGAAAACGAAGAACGTCATTTCCGTAGCTTTTGCATCAGGCTGCTAGATCAGCGCGATGCGGCTCGAGAGCTTCAAACGTCGGCAACGCGATCGCTTTGTAGGCGCATTTTTGCTCAAGGACGTCGCGCAGGACCGCCGGCGACGGGCGGCTGTCGCCGTGGCGGTAGAGGTTCACAACGTCATAAAGATCGCGGGGGCGGGTCCGCTCGCCGAGAGCCCTTATCTTTTCGCCGAAGGCTTCCTCGTAGGCATAGCAGTTAATCCAGAGCCCTCCTTCGGGGCGGTCGGAATACGGATGGAAAACCTCGCGTCGCACCGGGGCGAGCACCAGTCTTTCGTCAGCCGTGAGATCAAGCTTGATCTTCGGCCATCCGCCCGCGGCCGAGGCCGGAGATACCGGCCCGCGATAGCCGATTCTGCCCTGGCAGGAGAGGCGGCCACGCGGGTTCTGGTAGAAGTCGAAACCCAGTTGCTCGGCGGGAATCAAGAGACCGGAGTGGTCCGCGACCCAGGCCACCACTTCACCGAGGGTGCGCCGGAGGAAGGCCTCCTCAAGATGGCGCTCCTCCTGCAGCGTGAAGTCAAGGTCCTCAGAAAAACGGTAGGTCTCGAAGTAGCACTTCTTGAGGCAGGTGCCGCCCTTGAACACCCAGGCGTCGGTGAGCTCGGGGTGGGCGTTGATCCCGGCGAGCACCCAGCCCAGGACGTAGTCTTTCTCAACGACATTCGGCAGGAGCCTGAGCCCGGATGCGGCTTCGAGGATTTCGCGCTTGTCGATCACGCGGCTCCCCGCTTCCAGCGCTGAGGCACCCAGAGCCGCCAGGCAGTGACCAGCTGTCGGCATGGGAGTGCGGGATCGAGCCGGGCGTAGCCCTGCGTTAGCCGCTCGCGGCAGGCAGCGATGAGTTCCTGGTCATGAAAGCGTGTCTCGGCCAGAAAACCGAGCCGCTTGAACACAGCCCCGTTGCCGAATTGCTCCGCGTAGCCGATCAGCAGCTTGCGATCGGGCGACGGGGTTCTCAGATATGCGCTGACGCATTCCGCGACGTGATCGATTCCCCCACCGGTGTCCGGCATCGCCATCATGTCGATGAGGGTGCGCGCCGGGTCCGAGACGTTTACGCGCACTGTGCCGCGCCAGACGGGTTTGAGCCCGAAGAGGCGCTTCTTCGCGGCGTGATGCAGCAGGAAGACGACGCCCTGCGCGGTCACACGTTTTTCGCTGATCCGGCGGGTCGTGAAGACGACCGTTGCATTGAAGAGCTGCTCGGTCAGTTCCCAGTGGTGGGCGGCAGTCCATCCGCCGATGTAGCATTGACCGAACAGGGTAGGGATCAGCACCCACGGGTCTTCGACGACCTGCTCGCTGCCAGCGAGATCAAGCGGTACAGGAACATAGAGCCCATGCCCGATGCGGCGCAGCCAGCCCTGCTTGCGCCACCGCGCGAGCAGTTTCGCGGCGGCAGAGCGATCCAGGCGGAGTGTCTGCGCAGTCGCATCGATCGACACCACCTCCTTGGAGGCGCGCAGCACAGCAGCAAGCCGGGCGCGGGAGGCTGGGAGGGCTATGTCTTCTCGCATCAGGACTACACCATAACACGTAGAATTCGCATTTTACGGGAATTTCGAGTGTTCTGATATAGCCACCTGCACTTGGCCCTGTGCTCTCAGTCAAACGTCGCACGAGACGTGAAGTGGGGCCGCCCTCAGACTGGGCGTCGCGCGCCCAGCGTTCGAGAACTGCGGGGATGAGTCGCGAGAGCTGGCGAGGGACGGGGAGCCAGGCCGCCGTAAGGTCGATCGACGCGACCTGTCGATCTTTCTTAATCTTTTCGACGCGTTCCCAAAACGTGTCGATCACGTCGACATGACCGAGCCGCGTGGGTTTACAGCGTCATGATTCAGTCCGGGCACGACATCCGGTTCACCGCCGAGGAGATCGAAGACGGTCGCAAATGCGGCCTCGATCTTCAGCGGGTGAAGACGACCGCCGATCTCGCCGCAGCGGAAATCGAACTGATCTGCGCGCTTGCGGAAGAGCGACCGGCTCTCCTGTACAAGATCGCCGTCGAGCTCGCGCGCGTCAAAGGCCTCAACCTCCCACCCAAACTCACGGTGGTCGAATAAGCCGCCTCGCGCGGCGCCTGCGCTCGCGGCGCGCGCGCATCGAGCGTCAACTATTCGCCCTGGGGCGGTCGGGATCCTCTGCGTCGTCTTTCACCTTCACTTCTTCGCCCGTGCGTCCGCGGATGCGGGCACGGTTGTTTGCCGTGGAACCATGTAAGTATGCGCCGCTCGGGTTCCTGCGAGCGACGCGGGCAGCGGTGGACGAATCCCTGCGGCGAGTCGCTGCAGCTCGCACGGACGCAGGGCGGTGATCTGTTTCGCCCTCACGGGCGTGGCGTTTCGTTAAAACGTGCGCGCAAGAGAGGGCCGGATTTCTCCGCGCCGTCTCGTCCGGCTCTATAAGGCCGGCACCGCGCCCCCAAGGGCGCGGCGGCATCCGGGTGCGTCCCGGACCCAGCTTGTAGCTGGCGTTCTGGGTGAAAGCAGCCCGACGTGTGATCGTCCGCCCTGCCACCGGGCGGCCACTCGGTGCGTGGTTCGGTTCCGGGCCGCGCGTCAGGCGCGCGGCAACCGGGCAACTGGCGTCCATGCGCCTGGCCCACGCTGCTGCTTTCTTGTCCAACCCGCGGTACGCGGGTCCTGTGATGACGCCGGTCAAGCCGACGTTGCGCGAGTGACGCTCCATGACGTCTCGCGCTCGCTCACGAAGTAGGAAGGGTCTCGACGGACCCGACTCGACTGGCCAGGAGAAGGATCCTCCCTCTCCGACCACAGTGCTCTCGCGATGCTGGCTTTGCCGGATGGCGGGGACTGCCAGCTTCCCCTTGAGCCCGGAGGGCTCTGCGAACGCTCGAAGCGTAGACGAGCGCGCGCTCTTGAGTCAAGCAGCGATTGTGGTAATTGGTCCGCGAAAAGTTAGTAAACGCCGGGGAAGGACTTGAACGAGCGAGGGATTGTGATACCTCTGGTTGTGAGTTGACGAAGTCTGTGCGTCGCCAGCGAGCGCAAGCGTCGGCCGAGCCGGCAGTTCAGCAGGGAACCTGCACTGGCGCCCGGGCGAGCAGCCCCAGTCGCTCGCACGCACGATGCCGAGCGGCTTAGGAGCGTCTCAGGAGCGGCTTAGGAGCCGCTCGAGCGCTTTCCGCGCGACGCGGGAGCGTCCGAGCCTCTCCTGGGCCGCTTGTGAGAGGCTCAGGAGAGGCTCCATGACTGCGGACCCAAGAGGCGCCGCGAGGGTCGTGTCCTCCGGCGCTGTTGCACGAGCGGGAAATCGACGCGATTTCGGCGAGCTTTCCGCGATCGACGGCCACTTGCCGTGTGCTACGGTATGTCCAGTCGTCGAGTGCAGTCGGCGCGCTGTCGGCTGCTGCTACCGCCCTCCCGGCGCCGAGTTGAGATACTCGGCGGTGCGTCCGTTACGCGCGGCTCAGTAGTTTGGAGCGTCTCGCCCGGGCAACTCATGTCGCCCGCGCTGCGTTGCATCGGTCTCTCGTCGCCGGGACCGTGACCTCTCCCTGTCGCTGAACGTACGGGGACGAGCGCGGGTCGTTCCGCGTCGCCTGGCGCCCGCTACTTCCCAGCGCGTTTGTCGAGCGGGGCCGTGTGGCCTCCGCGTGCGCAGCTCCGCCGGCGCGGCGGCGAGAGACCCTTGCATAACGCTCGCGTCCTGAAACGATCGAGCCGTCGATCCACAGAACCATGCCGGCCTCGAAACACCAGCTCGAGGAGTTGTGCCGGCGGCCTTGACTCTGCCGATGACGACGATGCCGATTGGCCACTCTCAACCGCCGGTGACGGAAGACGGGCGCCAAGCCGCTCCGTTGATGGACGCGCGAAGCGCCGCGGCAACCCCCGGCGACGAATCGCTCCCGTTGCCCACCGCGCGCTGCCTCACCTCCGAGCAGGCCGCGGCCTATCTCGCGATCGGCGTGACCTTGCTCGCCGATCTCGACGTGCCGCACGTGAAGCTCGGGCGCCGGCGCGTGTACGACAAAGTTGACCTGGACGCCTGGCTCGACGAGCATAAGCGCCGAGGGCGGGCCAGGAAGGAGACTGAATGGCCCGTGAAGTCGGAGTCTACCGGCGGGGTGATTCGCCCTACTGGTGGATCGATGTGGCACTACCCAACGGCCGGCGCGTACGCCAAAGCTCTGGGACTTGCGACCGCAAAGAAGCGGAAGCGCTCGTCGTCAAGCTGAAGCACGATGCGCACCGCGAGGCGTTCTTCGGCGTGAAGCCGAAGCGCACCTGGCAGGAGGCCGTGGTCCGGTATCTCGCGATTAAGTCGAGCCTGCGCGGCGTCGAGAAGCAACGCCAGATCTGTCGGAAGCTGGATCCCTTGCTGGGGAACCTGACGCTCGACAGGATCACTGGCGACGTGGTCTGGGGCTTCTGCCAGGCTGAGCTGAAGCGGGGACGAAAGCCGGCGACGATCAATCGTTGCCTGGCGCTCGTCCGCAGTCTGCTTCGGATGGCTCAGTACGAATGGCAGTGGATCGATTCGATCCCCAAGATCCGGCTGCTGCCCGGCGAAGTGCAGCGCGACCGTTGGCTGACGAGCGAGGAGGCGGACAGGCTGATTGCCTTCTGCGCACCTCATCTTGCCGCGATGGTCCGCTTCGCGCTCGCGACGGGCTGTCGCGCACGCGAGATCGCAGGACTGGAGTGGAAGCGGGTCGACCTGCAGCGCCGGACTGCGTGGCTCGACCTGACGAAGAATGGAACGCCGCGAGGCGTCCCGTTGAATCGCGATGCGGTGCGCGTGCTGGAGGAGCAGCGCGGGAAGCATCCCCGTTTCTGCTTCACCTATCGCGGGAAGCCCGTGCGGTGGGAGCTCACCAACACCGCCTGGGTGAACGCGACACGCAAGGCCGGGCTGAAGGACGTGCGGTTCCACGATACTCGACACACGTGGGCCTCATGGCATCGGCAGTCCGGAACGACCTGCGACGAGCTGAGGGAACTGGGGGGTTGGAAATCCCGCAGCATGGTCGACCGCTACGCGAAGTTTGCGACGGAGAATCTCGAGGTTGCTGCAGCTCGGATCGAGCGGGAGCGCGACAAAACGTGGGGATTTGCGTCACGATTTCCCCACGTTCACGAATCAGCTGAAGCGTCAAGCGACGTGGAAGTGGCTGATTCTTGAAGTGGGCCCGCCTGGATTCGAACCAGGGACCAAGGGATTATGAGTCCCCTGCTCTGACCACCTGAGCTACAGGCCCGACCGCGCGGATTCTACTCGCGCATTTCGGCGCGGCGCGTCCGCTCCGACATGGTGCGCTGTTCCCTGACCGCAACCGACGCGACGCTTTCTGACAAGGGCTTATGCCTCCCCTCGAGGAGGTTCGCGAGCCGCCGGGCGCGGCCCGCGGAAAATCGCTTGACCCGCGGCCATGACATGGGTATAAGGGCCGGGCAAGAATTCTCAAGCAGCGAAGTCGCTGGTCAGTCGATGCCGCGAGTCGCGGTACCTCAGGTCCTCCGTCTCTTCCCTTGAAGTTCTTCGCACGCTGGCCGCGAGGCCATCTCTACAATTTTTTGCAAGGAACGTACGCATGACGACCGGTGTTGTGAAATGGTTCAGCGAGGAGAAGGGCTACGGATTCATCAAGCCCGATGACGGCGGGAAGGATGTCTTCGCGCACTTCTCGCAGATCCAGGCGCAGGGCTTCAAGACGCTGAAGGAGAACCAGCGCGTCGAGTTCGAGATCACCGACGGCGCGCGGGGCAAGCAGGCCTCGAACATCAGGCCACTCTAGGAGCTGGCCGAACGGGTCCGCGAGGCGGCGCGAAAACGCCGCCGAGCGGGCCCGGTTGAGAAGGCCCGGGGCGATCCCGGGCCTTTTTCTTTGTGTTGGTGTCGGGCCCCCCTCCCCCCGCGCGCTGACGCTCGCCGCCCCCCCGTATCAGGGGGGCAGTCGGTCGATGATCTTATAGAGCGCCGGCCAGTACTCCTTCCCGTAACCCGCGGCGATCGTCCCCTCGAGGAGCGCGTGCGTATTGCGCGCGCCGCGCAAGTCCAGTCCGGCCTCGCCGGCCGCCTCGAGCGCGTAGCGCACGTCCTTCAGCATGTACTCGGCGGAGAAGGCGCGCTCGGGGAAGACGCCCGGCAGCAGCGCCTTCATCCCGTGGTTGCGCAGCGCGAAGCTGTCGGCGGAGCCTTTCGTGAGCGCCTCGAAGATGCGCGGCGCGTCGACCCCGCTCCGCCGCGCGGTCGCGAGCGCCTCGGCGAGCGCGACCACGGTCTGCGCGAGCACCATGTTGTTCAGGATCTTGGCGAGCTGCCCCGCGCCGGGCCCGCCGCAGTGCGTGACGTCGCTCGCCATCGTTTCGAGCAGCGGCCGGATGCTGCGAAAGGTCTCATCCGACGCGCCGACCATGATCGAGAGCGTCCCGGCGATCGCCGCCTCGCGGGTGCGCGCCACCGGCGCGTCGGCGAACGCCGCGCCCTTCGCCGCGAGCCGCTCCGCGAGCGAGCGCGCCAGCGCGACCGGCGAGGTCCCGAGATCGACGATCGTCTGGCCGGCACGCGCCGTAGCGAAGAGCCCGGCATCGCCGGCGCAGACCGCTTCGACCTCGGTGCCGCTCGGCAACGACAGGAACACTACGTCGGCCCGGGCCGCGAGCTCGCGCGCGCTGCGCGCGGGGATCACGCCCTCGGCGGCGAGTCGCTCGACCGGAGCGGCAGCGAGATCGTGGGCGAGCACGCGACGACCGCTCTTCCTCGCCAGGTTGCGGCACATCGGCTCGCCCATGACGCCGAGCCCGATGAATCCGAGCGTGTCCATCGTTCGTGCTCCCAGGTTCTCGGCGCGCCGGCTTTGGGGGCGACGCCATGGCGCATAATGTGCCGCTCGAGACACCGCGCGGCAAGCGCTCGGTGCCACGCACGCGATGAAGAGAGAACGACGCAGAAAGGCGGGAGGAGGCAGCGCTCTGCCCGACCAGTCGCTCGCCATGACGGCCGCGCGGTTCGCGCGCCTGTCCGTGGACCCGGCCCTCCGCGAGCGGCGGACCACGGCGGACTATATCGCCGACGCCCTGCGCGCCGCGGTCTACGACGGCCATTTCGGGGACGGCGAGGAGCTCAATCAAGTGGAGCTCGCGCACCACTTCAAGGTCTCGCGCGTGCCGATCCGCGAGGCGTTGCGTCAGCTCCAGGCCGAGGGGCTGGTCAACAACGTCGCGCACCGTCGCGCGGTGGTCGTCGGCCTGGACCTGGGGGAGATCCTCGAGCTGATCGAGATCCGCGCGGTGCTCGAGGGCCACCTGGTCGCGAAGGCCGGACCCCGCCTCGACTCCGAGGCGCTGCAGCGCCTGAAGGATCTATGCGACGAGATGGATCGCAACGCAGACTACGGCTACAACTGGGTGCTGCAGAACTGGGAGTTCCACCGGACGCTGTACCGGCCGTCCGAAGCCAAGGCCGCGATCGCGCTCGTCGAGCGGCTGCACCTGAAGGTGGAGCGCTACGTGCGCCGCAGCGGCCGCATCGAGCGGCTGCGCGAGGCCGCCGCGGAGCATCGCCGGATCCTGGTAGACATCGAGCGGAAGGACTACGCCGCGGCGCGCAAGCACATGCAGGAGCACATCCTGCACACCGGCGACGAGATCAGGCGCCATCACGGCCAGGCGGCGCCGCACCGGCCCGCCGCGCGCAAGCGCGCCTAGCTTCCGCCGTCGGACCACTCGCGCGCCGGCGCCCCTGCCCGCGCGGCTCGTCGCCCCGCTGCCCGCAGCAGTGCCCGAACGAGGGGCTGCGTCGCCATGAGGAGCGCGAGGCCGATGAGCGTTCCGGACACCGGCCGCGTGAAAAAGATCGAGAAGTCCGCGTGCGACATGATCAGCGACTGCCTGAGCGAGGTCTCCATGATCGGCCCGAGGACGAACGCGAGGACCAGCGGCGCAGCCGGGTAGCCGAACTTGCCCATGAGGTATCCGACCGCGCCGAACAGCGTCATGACCGCGATGTCGACCGGGTTGTTGTTCACGCCATAGACGCCCGCGATGCAGATGAGCGTGATGAACGGCGCCGTGATCCGGTCGGGGATCAGCGTGATCCGCGAGATCGGGCCGATGAGCGGCAGCATGAGGACGAGGAGCAGCGCGTTGCCGACGAACATGCTCGTGACGATCCCCCAGAACATCTCGGGGTGCTTGAACATCAGCGTGGGTCCGGGGGTCACCCCATGCAGGAGAAACGCGCCGAGCATGAGCGCCATGACGACGTTGGCGGGGATGCCGAGCGTGAGGAGCGGGATGAAACCGCTGCCGGTCGCGGAGTTGTTGGCGGCCTCGGGCGCGGCGACGCCGCCGATCTCCCCCGTGCCGTAGCGCTCCGGATGACGCGACCAGCGCTTGGCGAGGGCGTACGCCACGTAGGAGGACACGGTCGCACCGGCGCCCGGGAGAATGCCGACCAGGAACCCGGTGATGGTGCCCTGCGCCGTCGGCCAGGCGGCGGCTCGCCAGTCGTCGCGATTCGGCAGCACCCTGAGTCCCTTGGGCAGGGCGATCTCCGGCCTGCGTACGCGGCGCTTCTCGATCATGTTGAACACCTCGGCCAGCCCGAACAGCCCCATGACGACCGGTACGAGGTCGAGCCCGGTCTGCAGGTGCAGGGTGCCGTAGGTGAACCGCGACGTCGCCAGGACCGGATCCAGTCCGACGACGCCGAGCAGCAGACCGATCACCGCCGCGGCCATCGCCTTCAATGCGGATTGCGTGCCGAGGTAGCTGACCAGCGTCAAGCCGACGAGGGTCAGCGCGAAGTACTCGGGCGGCCCGAAACGCAGCGCGAAGTCGGCGAGCAGCGGCGCGAGCAGCACGAGGCCGGCGAGGCCGAAGATCCCGGCGATGAACGACGCCAGCACCGACATGCCGAGCGCGGCGCCCGCGCGGCCGCGGCGCGCCATCTGGTAGCCGTCGAGGGTCGTCATCACGGTGGCGGACTCGCCGGGGACCGACAGCAGGATCGACGTGATCGAGCCGCCGTACATCGAGCCGTACCAGATGCCCGCGAGCATGATGATCGCCGAGGTCGTCTCGAGGCTGTAGGTGATGGGAAGCAGCAGCGCGATGGTGGCCGCGGAGCCGAGCCCGGGGAGCACGCCGACGAACAGCCCGAGCGAAACGCCGATGAAGCAGTAGGCGAGGTTCTGCAGGCTCAGCGACACCGCGAAGCCGAGGGCGAGACTGCTCAGGATGTCCATCGGTTCGCGCTTACCGGCTCACAGCGGCAGGAGTAGGCCCTTCGGGAGCGGGACGCCGAGGGTGGTGAAGAGTGCGAACACGACGAGCGCGCCGCCCGCGGCGAGGGCCGCCGATGCCGGCCAGGAGAGCCGGGCGACCGCTCGGAGCAGCAACAGCATCGCGGCGGTCGCGCAGACGATGAACCCCAGCCGGTCCATGAAGACCGCGACCACGAGCAGGGCCCCGGCCAGCGCGGCCACGTCGCGCGCCTCGCGCGCGAAGCGGATCACCGGACCCGGGGCGCGGGCGGTGATCATGATCGCCGCCGCCAGGACGAAAAGGACGACGGCGAGCAGCACCGGGAAGAAGCCCGGGCCGGGCTGGGAGACGGTTCCGAACGGCAGCTGAAACGCCTCGAAGGCGACGTACGTCGCCAGCAGCGCGAGCGCCGCGCCGCTCCAGCGATCGCCCCCCCGGATCTCGGGAGGCTCGGCGTCTTGGTCGCGGTTCATGCGGTCGGCCTCCGCGAGGTCGCAGGCGGGCGTCGGGAAGACGCTATTTCTTCTTGTACATCAAACCCAGCCTCTGGATCAGGTCACGGTAGGCCGCGTCCTGCGCGGCGAGGAATGCCGCCGCGTCCTGGCGGTTCTTGAACGCCCACTCCATGTTGGCCTTGGTCAGCTGTTCCTTCATCGCCGGGTCGCGCATCGCCTTCTCGAACGCCGCCTCGAGGGTCGCCAGCACCGCCTCGGGCGTCCTGGCCGGGGCGAACAGCGCGTGGAACGACCCGATGACGAGATCGACGCCCTGCTCGCGGAAGGTGGGGATGTTCGGATGCAGCGCCATGCGCTGGTCGGCGGCGATGCCGAGCATCCGGATCTTGTCGGCCTCGACCAGCGCCTTGTAGGACACGGGCACGGCGACGTGCGCCTCGATGTGGCCGCCGGCGAGCGAGTTCGCGCCGGGGGCGTCGCCGTTGAACGGCACCATGGTCAGGTCCACGCCCGCGGCGTTGGCGAACCCGCCGGCGAAGATCTGCGCCGACGCGCCGGGAATCATCCCGATGCGCACCTTCTTCGGGTTCTCCTTGGCGTACGCGACGAGCTCGCGTACCGACTTCCAGGGCGCATCGGCCTTGACCGCCAGCGCGGCCGGACTGACCTCGATCAGCCCGACGGTCTTGTAGTCGGCGAGATTCGTGCGCGTCTCGACCGTGTACTGGGCGGAAACGACGGCCGACGAGAACACGCCCAGCGTGTAGCCGTCGGGCTTTGCGGCGGCGACCTCCTTGGCCCCCAGCACGCCGCCCGCCCCGGGCTTGTTGACCACCGGGATCGAGACGCCGAGCTGCTTCTCGAGGTGCTGCGCCACGATCCGGGCCGTCAGATCGGTGCGGCCGCCGGCCGGAAAGGGAACAACGACGGTGACGGCGTGCTCCGGATAGGCCGCGTACGGCGCGCCGAAGGGCAAAGTCAGGGCAAGAGCGGCAGCGAGAACGCCACTGCGAGCGGCAGTCATATCGACCTCCTCCTGGTTGAGCCATTCCTACCTGAGCGAGGCTCGGCGGGAAGCCGCCGGCGCTCGTCGTGTTGTGCTGGGAGCGAGCGGCGTGCGCCGCCCGCTCCCGTCCTGAACGTCGCGTGATCGCTGGGCGCGCCGTTCCTAGTACGCGTTGCAGACCATCTGATCGTACTTCGCGTTCGGTCCGACCAGATCCCAGCCGAGCATCCACTCGTACGCGCGCTGGAACTCCTCCTGCGTGTACGGCGAGGGATCGACGTACCGGAGGCGCGGCAGGTGGAAGTCCTGCGGGCTCAGCTGCTTCGCGTACTTCTCCGGGATCTCCTCGATCATGTAGTGCACGTAGCGGCGCTTGTCCTCGTTGATCAGCTTCACGGCTTTCTTGACCGCGCGCGTCAGGGCGGCGACCTTTT
>Ga0187892_10010986_pt1 | contig 11270 bp, 12 predicted proteins | sample MA1701073metaG_FD_139345 | JGI IMG/M metagenome (GOLD analysis project Ga0187892, IMG submission 139345) | Bio-ooze microbial communities from a basaltic lava cave in the Kipuka Kanohina Cave System on the Island of Hawaii, USA - MA170107-3 metaG ... | reverse complement strand
CTCGATCCTCGAGGAGGGCGTCGGCCAGGGGCACTTCAAGTCCGGGCTCCCGGTCAAGGTCGCCACCAAGATGCTGTTCGGCGCGATGGACCAGATGGCCACGTCCTGGGTGCTGGGCAAGCGCGGCTACCGGCTCGTGGACACCGCGCCCGCGGTGGCCGATCTGTTCCTGCAGGGCGTGGCCGCCGCCCGCCGCTAGCCCGCCGCCGAGAGGAGATCCGTCCGATGGCGTACGAGACCCTGATCCTGAGCCGCGAAGAGCGCTTCGCGATCGTCACCCTCAATCGCCCGCCCGCCAACGCGATCAGCGAGACGCTCATGCGCGAGCTGAACGCGGCCCTGTCCGAGCTGGAGGGCGACGACGGCGTGCGCGCGGTGATCATCACCGGCGCGGGGGACAAGATCTTCTGCGCGGGGGCAGACCTGGGCTCGGCCTTCGAGGGGGCGGACGTCGGCGCCTTCATCCGCTTCGGCAACAGCGTGGTCCGCCGCATCGAGCGGTTCCCCAAGCCGGTGGTCGCGGCGATCAACGGGCACGCCCTGGGGGGCGGCTGCGAGATCGCGATGGGCTGTCACATCCGCATCCTGAAGGAGACCGCCCGGATGGGGCAGACCGAGTCCAACCTCGGCATCACCCCCGGCTTCGGCGGCACCCAGCGCTACCCGCGGCTGATCGGCCGCGGCCTCGCGCTGGAGCACCTGATCCTCGGCACCCAGGTCGGGGCTCAGGAGTGCTACCGCACCGGGCTGGTGAACCGGCTCGCCAAGGAGGGTGAGACCCTGAACGACGCCAAGGTTCTCGCCCGCGAGCTGGCCAAGCGGCCCCCGGTCGCCACCCGGCTCATCATCGAGGCGGTGGACGACGGTCTCCAGGCCCCGATCGATACCGCGATCGAGATCGAGGTGCGCGCGTTCCTCCAGTCGCTCCGCACCGAGGACGCGGCCGAAGGGATCCAGGCCTTCTTCCAGAAGCGTCGCGCCGACTTCAAGGGCCGGTAGGCGTGGATCTCGGCATCGCGGGTAAGACCGCGCTCGTCACCGGCGGGGCGCGGAGCTTGGGCAAGCAGGATTGCCTGACCCTGGCCGCGGAGGGTTGCCGGGTCATCGTCCTCGACCTCAACGAGGAGGGCGCGGTCCAGACCGCCCTGGAGATCACGGACGCGGGCGGCACCGCGCGCGGCTACGCGGCCGACATCACCGAGCGGGCGGTCCTGACCGAGGTGCTGGGCCGCGCGGAGCGCGAGGTGGGCCCGATCGACATCTGCGTGAACAACGCGGGATGGATCTACACGATGGGCCAGCTCAAGGACACCGCGGACGAGGACTGGGACCTCAACCTCCGCATCAACCTGACCGGCACCTTCAACGTCACCAAGGCGGTGTTTCCCGGCATGCGCGAGCGGCGGTGGGGCCGCGTGATCTGCATGGCCTCCATCGCGGGCCTGATGGGCGGGTTCGGCCAGGCGGCCTACGCGACGAGCAAGATGGGAGTGATCGGCTTCGCCCGGTCGGTGGCGCTCGAGGGGGCGCGGTACAATGTCACGTCGAATGTGATCGCGCCCGGGATCGTGGGGCCGAACGCGAGCTTGTCACCGCTGTACGAGCGCATGGTCAAGCGGGTGGCCATGCAGCGGGAGGGGCAGCCCGAGGACATCGCCGGCGCGATCGCGTTCCTGTGCTCGGAGCGCGCGCGCTACATCACGGGGGCCGTGCTCACCGTCACCGGGGGCATGGACCTCTTCACGTTCTAACGTCGAGTACTCGAAGGAAGGAGACGCGCCATGCCGACCGTGAAGGAGACCTTCGACAACATGGCCTCGCGGTTCCGCGCCGAGAAGGCCGCCGGGGTGAACGCCACCATCCAGTACGACATCACCGGGGACCAGGGCGGGACGTGGAACGCGGTCATCAAGGACGGCGCCTGCAACGTGAGCCAGGGAGCGGCCGCGAGCCCGAACCTCACGCTGACGATGTCCTCGCAGGACTGGCTCGACATGACCGGGGGCAAGCTCTCCGGGCAGATGGCCTTCATGTCCGGCAAGCTCAAGCTGAAGGGGGACATGGGCCTCGCCATGAAGGTGGGGAGCCTGTTTCAAGTCTGAGGACGTCGCCCCGGCCCGCTCGGCCTCTCCAGGGAGCGGGCCGGGGACTTGATGCGAAGCGTCACGCGGCGGTAGGATGGGAGCCATGAAGGATGAGCTCTTCACGATGATGGGAGAGATGCCGGCGATGTCGCCTGCCCTGCTGGCGCGGATGCGGGAGGAGACCGAGCGCAACCTCCTCCGCATGAAGCACTTCGGCGAGATGGTGATGAACCCCAAGGAGCCGAAGGTCGGACCCACTCCGCGGCAGGAGATCTTCCGCACCAACAAGTCGAGGCTCTGGCGATACGAGTCGCCGCGCACGATCCGGACGCCGCTGCTCTTCGTACCGAACCTCGGCATCAGCCGGCCGTACATCTTCGACTTGATGCCGAAGGGCTCGTTCGTCGAGCACATGACCCAGCAAGGCTTCGACTTCTATCTGGTCGACTGGGGAGTGTTCGGCGAGGAGGACAACGGGCTCACCGTCGAGGACGCGGTGACCAAGATCCTCCCCCGCCTGGCCCGGAAGGCGCTGGAGTCCTCGGGCGCCTCCGAGATGTCGGTGCTCGGCTACTGCATGGGCGCGCCGCTCTCGGCCAGCTTCGTCACCACCCACCCGGACTTCCCGATCAAGAACTACATCGACATGGCGGGTCCCATCGACTTCGCCCACGTCGGGCTCTTCGGCAAGTGGCTGGCCCCCGGCGTGTTCGACGTCGACAAGTACGTGGACACCCTCGGCAGCATCCCGGCCGAGATGGTCAAGATGGGGTTCAAGCTCCTCAAGCCGACCATGGACGTGAGCACCAACCTCAATCTCTGGTGGAACCTCTGGAACCCGGACTACGTGTCGGGCTTCAACGCGCTCAACAAGTGGGCCAACGAGTATCTCCCGTTCCCGGGCGAGTTCTTCCGGCAATGGGTCCGGGATTTCTACCAGCAGAACAAGCTGATCAAGGGGGAGCTCATGATGGCGGGCCGGCGCGTGGATCTGCGCGAGATCCGGTGTCCGGTGCTCGCGGTCGGAGCCAAGGAGGACAATATCGCCCCGCCCGCGTGCGTCAGGCCGCTGATCGACGCGGTGAGCACGCGCGACAAGGAGTACGTGGAGCTGCCCGGTGGGCACATCTCGCTGATCGCCGGACGCGGGGCCTCGGTGCATTGCTGGCCGAGGGTGGCGTCCTGGCTGGCCGCGCGCTCGTAAGAGCGAGCGCGGCCGAGGAGCGTCGTCATGGCCGACAACACCAGTCAACAGCTGCTCGACATGTGGAAGCGCCAGGTGGAAGAGGGGACGCAGGCCTGGCTCCGCATGATGGGACAGGCGCAGGCGTCGACGCCCATGGCCGCGCCCATGACCGCAATGGACCCGCAGGCCTTCTGGCGCCCGTTCATGGACCAGGGCATGGCCGCCTGGTCGAAGGTCATGACCCAGGGGACGGCGCCCTCGCCGGATCTGATGGCCCAGTGGAAGCAGTTCCTCGATCAGTGGATCGCCGCGTGGTCCCGCGTGCTGGAGCAGGCGATGGGCACCGACAACTTCGCCCAGCTCATGGGTAAGCAGCTCGAGGGCTTCCTGAACGTGTCGGCTCCCATCAAGAAGGCGGCCGAGCAGCAGATCGACGCCTCGCTCGCCGGGCTCGGGATCCCGTCGCGGGGCCAGGTCACGGCCCTGGCCCGTCACGTGGCGCAGGTCGAGGAGAAGATCGACGCGCTCGAGGACAAGCTGGACCGCGTCCTCCGGCGTCTCCCCGACTCCGGGACACCCCGGACGGAGCGGGCATGATCGGGATCACGATCGAGTCCATCGCGGTCGGGGACAGCGCCCAGATCACCCGCCGCGTGACGGACGGCGACATCGCGGAGTTCGTGGACGCGGTGGGCGACCACAATCCGGTGCACGCCGATCGCGAGTACGCGGCCTCCACCGCGTTCAAGGAGCCGATCGCGCCCGGGATCTGGACCGCGGGGCTCATCTCGGCGGTCATCGGCACGCGGCTGCCCGGCCCCGGGGCGATCTACCTCTCGCAGGACCTGAAGTTCCTCAAGCCGGTGAAAGCGGGGGACTCGATCTCGGCGCGCGTCGAGGTCCTCGAGGTCAACCGCGAGAAGAACCGCGTCCGCCTCCGCACCGTGTGCACCAATCAGCGCGCGGAGGACGTGCTCACCGGCGAGGCGGTGGTGATGCCGTCGCGCACGCCGGTGCACTACACGCGTCCGGTGGCTTCGATGGGGGCGCTGGCGCTCTGGACACTCCCCCCGCTGGCCTGGATGGCCCAGGGGGCCGCGATCTGGGGCATGCTCGGCCTCTCCGCGCTCGCGGCCGCCACGCCGGTCGCGTCCGCGCGCACGCGCCCCCGGTAGTCCGCGACGTCACCGGCGCGCCCCCGCCTTGTGGGGGTCCGGACCCGGTGCTAGACTGATTTTCGCCATGGCGTACGTCATCAAGCGCTACTCCAATCGCAAGCTCTACGACACCCAGGAGAGCCGCTACGTCACGCTCGAGGAGCTCGAGGAGCTGATCCGGGCCGGGCGGGAGATCTCGGTGGTGGACGTCTCCTCCGGCGAGGATCTCACCTCGGTCACCCTCGCCCAGATCATCCTGGAGAACGAGCGCAATCACCGGGCCGCGCTGCCCACCGTATTCCTGCACCAGCTCATCAAGCACGGCGAGGCCTGGCAGGACTTCGTGCAGAAGTCGCTGCGCTCGAGCCTGGAAGGGCTCATGACGAGCCAGCGGGAGGCCGACCGGGTGCTGCGGGAATGGGCGTCGCGCGCGGGATGGCTCGCCGCCTCGGGACCCGAGCCGCCCGCCAAGGGGGAGAAGCGGGCCGAGCCCGCCGAGGCCGACGCGCTGCGCGAGGAAGTATCGGTGCTGCGGGAGCAGCTGCGTACGCTCGAGGAGCGGCTCGAGAAGAAGCGCGAGAAGTAGCCGCGCCCACCGCGCGCGCTACGCGAGCGGCGCGTAGAGCGACTGCACCTTCCCGGCGAGCTGGGTGAAGGTGGCTTGGATCTCCCGCCCCGCGTGCTCCGCGGTGATCTGCAGCCGCTCCGCCGAACGGGACACCGCCTGCGCGGTGCCCTCGAACAGCTTGAAGGTCCGCTGCGCGCTCTCCACCGATTCCCGCGCGTCGTATCCCTGCAGGACGAGCGCCTGTCCTTCCTTCACCGCCTCCACCGCGGAGGACTGGATCTCGGCGTAGAGCCGCACGCCCTCCTTCGCGGTGCTGGCCGAGAGGTCGACGAGCTCGCGGAGGAGCTTCTGGTTCGCGTCCGCCCAGAGGGAGAAGGCCTCCACCGCGCGGCCGGTGAGCTGCGCCATGAGTTCATTGGGTTCCAGCCGGGGCTGCGTGGGGTTCGTCGCCATCGTTCGCTCCTCGCCTTCGGGTCGAATGGGCCACCGGAGCGATCGTAACGCGGTGCGTGATAGCGGCCAAGACTTTTATTGCGACGCGTCATTCGCCACGTGGTATACGAGTGTCTCCGGTTGATGGCACCTCCGTAACCCATCGAAAAACATGACGCTGACGCGCCTGGCCGACGACGGCCTCGACAAGTACGGTGAGTACGTCGCCCTCGCCTTCGAGGGACGGCAGTACACCAACCTGGACCAGCGGCGCGACGCATGCCGGCTCGCGCACGCGCTCCGACGCCTGGGCGTGCAGCCGGGGGATCGCGTCGTGGTGATGCTCCCCAACTGCCCCGAGGTGATCCAGAGCTACGGCGCGATCCTCAAGTGCGGTGCGGTCATCGTGCCGGTCATCTTCCTGCTCGGTGACAAGGAGGTGGCGCATATCCTGGCCGACTCCGAGGCCAAGGTGGTGATCACGTCCACCGACATGCGCTGGAAGGTCGAGGGCCAGCTGGGCGTGCTGCCCGCCTTGCGCCACGTGCTGCTGGCCGACGGCGGCGGCGACGGCCGGATGCGCTCGCTGGCGGAGGAGACCGCGGCCGAGTCCCCGACCTTCACCGCGGTGGACCGCTCCCCGGACGACTTGGCGGTCATTCTCTACACCTCCGGGACCACCGGGGTGCCCAAGGGGGTGGCCCTGTCGCACGCCAATCTCGAGTCGAACGCGCGCGCGGCCGCCTCGCTCCACGAGCTGGATCGCGAGGATTGGGCGGTCGGGGTGCTGCCCCTGTCGCATTCCTACGGCCTCACCGTGATGAACGCCGGGCATATCCTCGGCACGCGGGCGGCCCTGCTGCGCTGGTTCCATCCCGAGGCGGTGCTGCAGGCGATCCAGGAATTCCGGGCGGTCTCGATGTCCGCGGTGCCCACCATGCTGGTCTACCTCCTCAACTATCCGAACGCGGACCGATTCGACACGTCGTCCATGCGGGTGTGGGGGTCGGGCGCGGCGCCGCTGCCGGCCGAGATCGTGGAGCCCTTCGAGAAGAAGTTCGGCGGGCGCATCCTCGAGGGTTACGGGCTCACCGAGGCCTCGCCGGTGGTGTCGGCGCACCGCCTCTCCGGGCCTCGCAAGCTGGGCTCGGTCGGGCGGGCGATCCCGGGGGTGACCGTCTCGATCCAGGACGACGAGGATCGGTTCCTGCCGGCCGGGGAGGTCGGAGAGGTCTGCGTGAAGGGGGCCAACGTGATGGCCGGCTACTACCGGAACCCGGAGGAGACCGCGCGCACCGTGCGCGACGGGTGGCTCCACACCGGGGACATGGGCCGGCTCGACGCGGACGGCTTCCTCTTCATCGTCGAGCGCAAGAAGGACCTCATCATCCGCGGCGGCTTCAACATCTATCCCCGCGAGGTGGAGGAGGTGCTCTACGCGCACCCCCAGGTGGCGGAAGCGGCGGTGGTCGGCATGAAGGACCCCCTGATGGGCGAGGACGTGGTGGCGTTCGTGGTGGTCAAGGACGGCCAGCGCGCCTCCGCCGGCGAGATCGCCGCGTTCTGCGAGACCCGCCTGGCCCGTTTCAAGTGCCCGAAGCAGATCCGCTTCGTGGACTCGCTGCCCAAGAGCCCGATCGGCAAGATTCTCCGCAAAGAGCTCCGCACACAGGTGTGAGGAGGCAACCATGGCCCACGACACTCTGGCGAGCATGTTCTGGAACCGGGTCGAGCGCGACGGGGATCGCCCGGCCCAGCGGTACAAGGCCAACGGGACCTGGCACACGCTCAGCTGGCGGCAGGTCGGCGAGGCGGTGCGCGAGCTGGCCACCGGCCTCCTGGCCCTCGGCCGCCGCAAGGAGGACGCGATCGGCATCCTCTCGGCGAGCCGCGCGGAATGGGTGCAGGCCGATTTCGCGGCGTTCTCCGCGGGATGCCGGACGATCCCGATCTATCCGACCTATCCGGCCGACCTCATCCAGTACATCGTCAACGACGCGGGCGTGAGGACCCTCTTCGTCGAGGACCCGGGGCAGCTCGCCAAGGTCCTCGAGGTGCAGGGGAAGATGGATGGCCTCGAGCAGATCGTGGTGATGCAGGGCTATGAGGGCGAGGCCTCGTCCCGGATCATGACCTGGGATGGACTGCGGCGAATGGGGCGGGACAACCTGGAACGCCGCAAGAGCGAGCTGGCCGGGCGGGTGGCCGAGGTGCGGCCCGAGGACATCGCGACCATCGTCTACACCTCCGGGACCACCGGTCCGCCCAAGGGCGTGGTGCAGACGCACGGCAACCACGTGGCCACCCTCGAGTCCGCGGCCCGGATGGACACCATCGAGGCCGGCGCGACCCACCTGCTCTTCCTGCCGCTGGCGCACTCGTTCGCGCGCCTCGAGTCGTTCCTGGGGGTGCACCGCGGGCTCACGACCGCGTTCGCCGAGAATATCGACAAGCTTCGCGACAACCTGCCAGAGGTGAAGCCCGACTTCATCTGCAGCGTCCCGCGGGTGTTCGAGAAGGTGTACGCGGGGGTGATCGCCAAGGCGGAGGCGGGCTCGCCGATCAAGAAGAAGATCTTCCACTGGGCGGTCGGGGTGGGACGGGAGGTCTCGCGCCTCAAGCAGGCCAAGAAGCCGGTACCGGCCGGGCTCGCGTTCAAGTACCGGCTCGCCCACAAGCTGGTGTTCTCGAAGCTCCACGCGGCCCTCGGCGGGCGCCTTCGCTTCGCGGTGTCGGGCGGGGCGCCGCTCTCCAAGGAGATCGCGGAGTTCTTCCACGCGGCCGGCATCCTGATCCTGGAGGGCTACGGGCTCACCGAGACGTGCCCGTCGCTGACCTTCAACCGGCTCGACCACTTCAAGTTCGGCTCGGTGGGTCAGGCCCAGCCGGGCATCGAGATCAAGATCGCGCCCGACGGCGAGATCCTCGGGCGGGGCGGCAACATCGCCAAGGGCTACTTCAAGAAGCCGGAGGCCACCGCCGAGGTGTTCCTGGCCGACGGCTGGTTCGCCACCGGCGACATCGGACGGATCGACGAGGACGGCTTCCTGTTCATCACCGACCGGAAGAAGGACCTGATCGTGACCGCGGGCGGCATGAACATCGCGCCCCAGAACATCGAGAATCTGCTCAAGGGCGATCCGTTCATCAGCCAGGCGATGGTGCACGGTGACAAGCGCCCGTATCCGGTGGCGATCATCACCCTGAACCCGGAGGAGCTGGCCAAGTTCGCCAAGGAGCAGGGGATCCTCAACACCGAGCCCGCGACCCTCGCGAAGCACCCGAAGGTGGTCGAGCGCGTGTCCCGTATCGTGGAGACGCGCAACGGCGAGCTGCAGTCCTACGCCAAGGTCAAGAAGTTCGCGATCCTGCCCGGGGACTTCACGGTGGAGAACGGCCTCCTGACCCCGACGTTGAAGGTCAAGCGCCGGATCATCACCGACAAGCACCGGGAGCTGCTCGATTCCCTCTACCGCTAGAGAACTCGGAGGGGGGCTCTGCCCCCCTTCCGAACCTCCCCCCGAAACCAGGTTGCGCCGGCGAAGCCGGCGCTCGAACGGCCGTGTCGCATCCGCTTCTCCAACAGGCCGCTAGTTCTCTCGGGGCCGCGCTGCGTTTGGACGGCCGCGTGGCCATCGTGACCGGCGCGAGCCGGGGCCTCGGGCGCGCGATGGCGGTGGCGCTGGCGGAGGCCGGCGCCGACGTGGCGGTGGCCGCGCGGGCCCGGCCCGACCTGGAGGAGACGGCGCGGCTGGTCACCGCGGCGGGCCGGCGGGCCATCGTGGTGGAAACGGACGTCACCGCCTATCCCCAGGTGGAGGCGCTCGTGCGCCGCGCCATCACAGAGCTGGGCGGCCTGCACGTCGTGGTGAACAACTCCGGCATCGCCCGGGTGGCGCCGGTGGCCCAGATGTCGCCGGAGGATTTCCGCGCCACCCTCGAGGTCAACCTGGTCGGCGTCTTCAACGGCTGCCGCGCCGCCGCCGCGCATCTCCTCGCCCAGAAGGCGGGCAAGATCATCAATATCTCGTCGGTGCTGGGGCAGGTCGGCCTGCCCGGCTACAGCGCGTACGCCGCGTCCAAGAGCGGGGTCATGGGGTTCACCCGGGCGCTCGCCGCGGAGTGGGCGCGTCACGGCATCCAGGTCAATGCGCTGGCGCCCGGCTGGTTCGTCACCGAGATGAACGCGGCCGCGTTCGCGGACGAGGCCACGCGGGACCGGTTGCTCCGCGACGTCCCGCTCCGGCGCACCGGCCGGCTCGACGAGATCGGCCCGCTCGTCGTCTACCTGGCCTCCGCCGCCTCCGACTTCATGACCGGCCAGACCCTCTTCCTCGATGGCGGTCACTCGGCGGTCTGAGGCCGGACGCCCGGTCCGGCCGCCCGTCCGGCTCGCGCTGCCCCCCACCCCGCTCGCCGAGTGCGTCATCTGCGGGCCCGAGAGCCGCACCGGCCTGCGCGTGCGGTTCCGACGGCGGGGCGACGCGATCGTCGCATCGTTCACGCCGGGCGCGCGCCATCAGGGCTACCGGGGCCTCATGTCGGGGGGCCTGCTCGCCTCGATCTTCGACTGCCTGCACTATCGCCTGGCCCTGGTGCGCGGCGTGGTCCACGCGGTGACCGCGCGGATCGAGGTGGACTATCGCGCGCCGGTTCCGCTCGGCCGGCCCGTGCGCTTCGAGGCCCGCCTGATCGCCCGACGCGGCCGCGTGTTCGACACGCGCGCGGTGGCGCGCCTTCATGGCGGCGCCCTCGCGGCCGAGTCGCGCGCGATCTACGTGGAGATCCCGCCGAGCCGATTGCCGGGCGGCGGGCGCTAGGCGCCGGCTTCCGGCGGGAGCGACTCCCAGAACCGCCGCTCGGCCTCTCGCGGCGCGGTCTCCACGCGGCACTGCCGGTCGAGGATCATGGTTTGGCGATGGGTCCGGTCGTAGGCGGGCCAATCGCCGATGCCCGCGTGACCCGGCCGCCCGGTGCGCGCGAAGGCGATCCACGCGTCCTGGATCTGCCCCGCGAGGGCCAGCGCGGCCGGGCCCTTCCCGGTGAACGGACGGATGAGCCGGTGCCCGAGCGTGCCGAAGAGAAAGGGCAGCTCGAGGGCGTGACAGGCTCCGAAGAGCCCGCCCATCGCGGGGGAGGGCCACGTGAAGAGATAGGCGTAGGTCTCCGGCTGATGGGCCGCCTGCAGCGCGGCGAGTCGCATCGCGGGATATCGCATCGTGCGATCGGACTCGATGGCGAACCAGAGATCGCCGGGCTCGCCGGGCTCACCGCGCGCGGCCCGCGCGTCCCGGTAGACCGCGATCGCCCGACGTGCCGCGTCCGTCCCGCCGGGAATCGCCTCCGCGCACCGGGCGAGCAATTCCGCCTCGTCGAGTGTCGTCGCCTCCGGGTCCAGCGGAGCGAAGAGCCGCGCCTCGTCCAGGTTGGTGCCGATCAGGAGCGAGATGCCTCGCGCCTCGCCGTCGCCAATGGCGGCGAGGGGATCGCGCGGGACGACCTCACCGTCGATCACCGGCTGAAGGGGCAGGCCGCGGGTGCGCAGTCCCCGGAGCGCGGCCGTCTCCGGCGCGGCCGGCGTGCGGCGCCGGCGCCCGCGGCGGCGCAGCAGGTCCACCAGCCCGCGTGAGACCGGAGACGCGACGCTCCCGAAGCGGCGGCGCGCCAGCGAGAGACCGAGGAAGAGCGCGCCCGCCACGCGCTGCCCGGCCGGCGAGAGCGCGCCGAGGACGTGGTGCTCGCCCAGCATCAGATCCATGAAGAGGCGCCGCTGGGCCGCGAGCAGGCGCGCGGGGGCGGCGGCGCGCAGCTCCTCGGGCGAGCCCACCGCGAGGTCCGCGAGG
>Ga0187892_10010985_pt1 | contig 11270 bp, 8 predicted proteins | sample MA1701073metaG_FD_139345 | JGI IMG/M metagenome (GOLD analysis project Ga0187892, IMG submission 139345) | Bio-ooze microbial communities from a basaltic lava cave in the Kipuka Kanohina Cave System on the Island of Hawaii, USA - MA170107-3 metaG ... | reverse complement strand
GATTCCGGCTCGCGACCAAAACGATGACGAAAATCGCTTAGGCCCCAGACTACCTGGGTTAGCCGATCCTGCTCGTTACACAGCGGTAGGATGGCATGTCCGTAAGCCTGAGCAATGGCATTACCGTGCCCGCCGCGCACTTCGGCACTCGTTCTATCAGCATCCAAAATACGTTGATAAGTGCGTGGATGATGCTTCTCCAGCCATGAGAACAGTGTCGGTCCAAAGTTAAAACTTATGTGCGCGTAGTTGTTAACTGTCCGCTCTATCACCCCTTCATTGTTGATGATGTGGGCAAAGGCGTTGGGACCATAACACTCGTCGTGAATTCGCTCGTTCCAATCATGGTAGGGAGCGGCGCTAGGTTGGCGCTCAATCTCGCCCAACCAGGGATCTTCGCGAGGAGGCTGGTAAAAATGTCCGTGTATTATCAGTGCTTTCATCTATTATGGCGGGCAATTCTACCCTGCATGTAGATTATCTCTACTTGCTTAGAGCTAACAAATCCGAACCTTTCCGGGAAAAAGCCAGATGCGCAGCTCCCAGCAAACCTGCATCATCGCCACATTTCGCCGGCACAATCTGCAGATTCCGGACAGCCACCGGGAAAGCCCTGCGCACAACCTCCTCGCGCATATACTTTTCAAACAGGTTCCAGCCGTTTGCCACTCCACCGCCAATTACAATTATCTGGGGGTTAATAAGGTTAACTACATTTGCCAGACCTACTCCCAGGTACGTGCCCATCTTCTTTAGTACTGCGAGCGATAGCTCGTCACCACTGAGCCCTGCCTCGTGAATCCGCTCTGCCGTGATCTGGTTTGCATCAAGTGTCGTGTGCGGGTAGGACGAGAATGCTTCGCGGGCCATTCTCACAATCGCCGTCGCCGACGCAAAAACCTCCAGACAACCGATATTGCCGCACTTGCACTTCAATCCGCCAAAAGGATCCACGGTGGTATGACCGAGTTCAGCGGCTGAACCTTCCGCACCCCGCCAGAGTTTCCCATCGAGAATTATTCCGCCCCCGACTCCTGTGCCCAGGGTCACGCAGACTATGGTCTGGAACCCCCGCGCTGCGCCTAGCCACAATTCGCCGACTGCAGCGGCATTGGCATCGTTTTCGAGGATCACGGGCCAGCCCAGTTGCTGGTGCAAGGCTTCTCCCAATCGAAATCCATCAAGACAAGGAACATTCGGCGCCTGAACTACCTTTTCGCCGCAATTGTCTACGGTGCCTGGAACCACCACTGAGGCAGCGCTGATGCTCCCACCCGCCTGCTTTACTTTTTTTTCGCAATCGCGCGCCGCCGCCACTAGAGCATCCACGATTTCTGTGGCCACTTGAGCAGCCTGAGGGGTCGGGTGTTTGACGCGGACGCTGACAGTACCGGCCTCGTCCACTACGGCTGCACGAAGATTCGTGCCGCCAAGATCGGCCGCAAAAACAGCGCCTGAGAGATTATCTTTGAGTTGACTCTGCACTGGTACTCAGATCTCTGTGGAAAGGATCGGGTCGCTGCCAATCGCCTAACCCCAACTTCCCACTTTAATAACCACGCAGCTTGTATTGCAAATCCAACGCTGGTGTGACGCCGCCTGGTTGCCGAAGTACGAGACCGTGGACGTCTTCTCGATACCCGCCTTGAGGAATTACCCGAGAACGCCTGCAATCTCAGGCCATCAGGGGGGTTATGTCAAGACATAATTTGCAGAACTCCCTGGCCCCTCACCAAGTTTGGATTTTTTGGTTCGAAAATAACATCCACTCTAGCCCCCATGTGGCAGAAGAGCCTTGACTTGGCGTGTGAGACAAATTTATTTGGGAGTTGCATAATTATCACTCTAGCAGTGACGTGTAAAGGCGTTTAAGAAAAAGCGTGAGAAAGCTACAACCCGAATTCGATCATCGTGCCCCAGCAAATGATGGGTTGGTCTCGGCTGGCCAGCGTTATCCTTTTAAGGTTCATGGGTATGCTGGGCTGGCAATCATCATAGTCGCCGAAGTCCTTCTATTCTCAGGTAACAAATTTGTCGGTTCCTGGTTTACTCCCATAGTCTGGACCGGATACATCCTGTTTGTCGATGCACTCATTTTCAGAATTAAGGGTCGCTCTTTGCTGGTGAGTGATCGGGTGGAGCTCTTAATAATAATCTTTATCAGTATTGCCGGATGGTGGCTGTTTGAGTTCTATAATGCTCCTCGTTTCTGGCAATCTGAGCTGGAATTGTGGTGGCATTACCACAACCTGGAACCTAACCTATTTCTGCGCCGCTTTGGGTACGACTGGGCCTTCGCCACGATTTTTACTGGCCTATTCCTCACCGCGCAGTTATTCGCCACCAGTCTTTTTTCGCAGCTTCAGCAGCTGCGAGCAGTGCGTTTCAGACGCAGAACTTTACACGGCATGGTTCTAATCGGAGTCATCGGCGTGGTTCTTCCGATAATAATTATTTCACCGTGGTTTGCACCGGTAATCTGGCTCTCATTTATTCTTCTGCTGGACCCGATTAACTTTCTGCGGCAACAGCCATCGATTATTGGTGACCTGCAAATTGGCGATTACCGTCGTCTTGTTTCTCTGCTTGTGAGTGGCTTAATCTGCGGCCTGCTCTGGGAATTCTGGAACTACTGGGCGATCTCCAGATGGACCTACACGGTTCCGTACCTGGGCAATATAAAACTTTTCGAGATGCCTTTGTTAGGTTACCTGGGTTTCCCGCCATTCGCGGTCGAGTGCTGGGTCATGTACATCTTTTTCCGTTCGCTCCTGACTAAAAAGTCAGGCCAAAGTGAGGAGATTTGGATCGAATCCGGAAATGCTGAGCACTAAGCTCTGGTCCACGCTGCAAATTCTCGAGTTTTCGACAATCGTCGGTCTTTCCATCTTGTGCCTGGCGCAGCCTTTCAGCAATGATCTCCTCATGAACCAGAACCGCACAGCTTCCCAGCAAGAAACGCCGGTTAAAATTTCAGAAAGACCAAGGGCCAGGGCTCTGGGCATCACTGTTGGCATCCTCCCAACCGGAACCTTAAATGCGATCACGGACGTCCAAGGGGTTCTGGTAGGTCATCGAACGCTGGTGCGCGGTGAAAATGTCCGCACAGGCGTTACAGCTATTCTCCCTCACCAGGAAAATCTCTTTCGTAAGAAGGTTGCGGGTGCGATTTTTGTTGGGAATGGGTTTGGTAAACTTGCCGGCTCGACGCAAGTCGAGGAGCTGGGAGAGATCGAAACCCCGATCGTGCTCACTTCAACCTTAAGCGTGCCTCGGGTAGCAGATGCGTTGATATCCTACATGCTTGATCTTCCGGGTAATGAAAATGTTCTGTCGGTGAATCCGTTAGTTGCCGAAACCAACGACGGATTTTTGAATGACATCCGCGGTCGACACGTTTCGGCTGAGGACGTCATAGCAGCTATTAAGAGCGCCAGCGGTGGACCGGTTGAAGAGGGTTGCGTCGGAGCCGGGACGGGAACCGTTGCTTTCGGTTTCAAAGGCGGAATCGGCACTTCTTCAAGGAAGCTTCCAGCCAGTTTGGGAGGCTACACGGTCGGGGTGCTGGTGCAAACAAATTTCGGAGGCGTGCTGACGATTAATGGGGCACCCGTGGGCCGCTCTTTGGGGCGCTATTACCTGCAGCGGGACCTGACGGGCAGCCGGAAGCCTGATCGAGGTCGACTTTCAGAGGCGCCTGGGGAGAACGATGCGGACGGCTCGATCATCATAATCGTGGCCACGGATGCACCCCTGGAGGCCCGCAACCTTAAACGGATTGGGGCTAGGGCGATGATGGGTTTAGCTCGCACTGGGGCCGCCGGCAGCAATGGTAGCGGTGATTATGCGATTGCCTTCTCGACCGCACTTGATGCTCGGCCCGGTGCCGCGCAGGGTGCTCCCGTAGTTACCCGACCTCTACCAAACGACGCTTTGTCGCCTCTGTTCCTGGCGGTTATCGAAGCCACCGAGGAAGCTATTTATAACTCCCTGTTTCGGGCAGTCACCACTACAGGCCAGGGTCGAACGGTCGAGGCCCTCCCTTTGGACAAGACATTGGAAATACTCCGGCGGCATAACGCCCTAACCCCTTCGCCTTAGTCTTATTTCTTCGCTGGACCATCACGATTTTGTTTCAAGAAACTGAGTAGTTGATCAGTGGATTGACACTAAATTGACTGCTGCATAGAATTCCCAAAGATCGAGGACAAACTACACGGGAGGGGGAGACGCGTGAAACTAAATATACGTGTCAATCGGAAAAAACCAGAATCAATGACCAGACAGATTCGGGAGCAGTTGGACCAGATGATTGAGGCAGGCACCTTAGCGGTTGGTGCTTTTCTTCCCAGCGAGCGGGAACTGGCAAATCAAGTAAAGGTGGCTCGGAATGTGGTTCGCGGCGCTTATGAACAGCTAATGACAGTGGGCAAGATTCAGAGCGAAGGAAGACGTGGTCGTACGGTCAGGTCTGGATCGAAAAAGAGATCCGGAACAACGAAGCGAACTAAGAGCCCGGCAAAGGCTCGCAAGAAATAGATCGGTTGCGAAACTCAGCAACTCACTCCCCCTTTCCCCTGGCAACATCTTAATCGACTTCCCCTACGGTGGTAGCGTGCGGCGAGCAGCCGCTCGCAGGGTTGCCGTGTGGTTAGCGGTCTGGTGGGCCGCCCTTACCGATTTAGGATTTAGGAATTAGGATTTAGGAATAAAAAACCCCGGGATCAGATTGAATCAGACCGCGAGTTTTTCCGACAGCCTGCGAAGCAGGCGTTAGCATAGCCTGGGGTGGAGCGGAGCGGAACCCCAGGACTTACGTTCTAAAAAAAAACCGCGAGCCCGCGGTAGCGGGCGACAGCGGAAATGGGATCGTAACTAAGAATTCCAATCGTCAATAAGGGGCTGTCGACCGTTAATGCGACCTGCCTGGATTATTCGAGAATGTTGCCCGTGGGTTTCCGTTTCGCCCCACCAAAGGCAAGACTCCACTATTCACAGAAGTCCTAAGACTCGCGGCCGCCTGAAGCTTCCAAGAAACCACCACAGCTAATTGGGGGTAAGTTTAGTGTAGTTTCGTGTAATTTCGTGGATCGTGGTTTTGCGACAAAACGTACGATCCACGAAATCACACGAAATAACACGAAACTACACTAGCACCAAAGCTTGTGGAGACGTACAGGGTGGTTTCTATAGGACATCTGCAGGCGTCAGCCTGCAGGTGAACTCCGTGGAAGATTGGAATCCTAATTACGATCGCGCTGTCGCCCGCTGCCGCGGGCTCGCAGTTTTACTTCAACGTAAATCCTGGGGTTCCGCTCCGTTGCTCCGCAGTTCAATCTGATCAACCGCTGATTCATCGCGCGGCCAAAGAAATCTCGTCACCAAGCCCTAGGATTTCGTCGCGGATTGCTTTGCGCTCGGCCAGCAGGCGCACGTAGAAGTGTCTCTTCATCAAGAAGAAGCTCAGAGCCCGTAAGCCACCCAGAAACTTGTCGATCTCTTCAAAGAAGCGGATGGCCAGATATCCCAGACCCGGAACCACCACCAACGCCACCAGAAGGCCCAACCAACCCATGAGTGCAAAGCCCAAAGCCGCCAACAGAGCCCAGGTCATGGGAAACAAAAGCATCGCCGAAATGATCTTAACGGTCGAGATCACATCGTCGGAATCTCGAGAGAACCTAGTGGCTAAATAACCACCCAAACGGTATGCCGGGTAGTGAAGCAAAGTGCCCAGCAGAGCTGGAATAGCCAGGAGCGAAAATGCTACTGATCGAGTCAATAGATGTAAGAAGACCTCCACCCTGGTACCTGGAGCAGAGAGTTCATCAGCCGTGACGCCAGCCTGTTTTAAACGCTCCTCGAAGCGAATCAGGCGTACCTCGAGTCGATTTAGTCTTTCCGGCGCTTGTTCCCGCAGGACGCCATAGGCCTTTTCAAAACGCTTTAGCAATTGAAGTTCAGCAGCCAGACTCTCAGTTCTGGTTTCCACCGCGGACGAAAAGATCCTTTCAGCCCGGTTGATAGTGTGGAGTGCTTCTTCGTGCTCAGCTTCAAGAATCACTGAGCGCAAAGCTGCTTCGATTCGTTCCGAGAGTTCACGTACGGCCTGTCGAGGTGGATTGCCGTTCGGATCCAGCTGCACGGGTGTAACGTCCAATGGTTCCCCAAAATAAAGGAGGGCCTCACTGCGGAAGGTTGTTTTGGCAGTGTAATAGAGACCGGCGGGAACGATTTTTAAGTCCGAAACCTCGCCAGTCGAAATAGCGCCGAGCGCTATCCGAGCCGCTCCGGTCTTGATTGGCCGCAGCCTGGGTTCATTATGAGAAACCCCTTCAGGACAGATGCCGATGGTTCCTCCCCTGGCCAGCAGCTTGCGCGCGGCTTCGAAGGTTTCAGTATTTTTGGAAACGTCAGCCCCTTCGTCCTGCTGGCGATAAACGGGCAGCGAATCGAGCGCGCGCACCAGCCACCCAAGTACAGGCATTCGAAAGAGTGGTGCTTTGGCCAGGAAGGAAACACGCCGGGGGGCCAGGCAAAGGAGAAATACTGGATCAACCAGAGCGTTCGGATGGTTGAGAACAAAGATAACAGGATTTCTGGCCGGCACGTGTTCGACCCCGGCAATCTCAATGTGACGGAAGTAAAGGCGTAAGGCGAGTTTGACGACCGCGACTATGAACCTTCGAGTCACAATCCGTACCCAATCTTTTCGGACAAGAGCGAATCAGGCACAGATGCTGTTGTTACAAACTCCGGAACAACATTCAGCGCTCGAGGAGCAATTGCTTCCAGCAGGCAAACAAGTGGCCGCCTGCGCTGCGCTTGGGGCGACGATTGAGGTTACTAACGGTACAGCTACGACCGCTGTTAATCCCAGAGCCCGCACGATCTCCCGTCGAGATAATGCTGCCGCCGCAAACGCTGCGGGCAATTTAGGCTTGGAGGCAAGCAAATGGTCTCGATCGAATTGTTTCAGGGCAAACCAGACGACGCGGTCATCCAATTTGATTCCCAGTTGCCTCGACAAAGCCAGACTGATTTCGGCAACTGTTTTCTGACCATCGCACTGCCGCCAGACCAGAGCAGCCGTTTGATTCAAACAGTGTGCTCGGTTGTTGTTCGGGTTAAAGATCAGAATTTCACCATCCAGTTCCCGAACGATCAATCCAGCGCGCGTTTGCGGCTTGTGGTTCATCAGCGAGCTCCTCAATTTTGTTTGAGACGAATATCTGAGCAACCCGAATAGCGTTCAGCTTAACTTCGATGGCGCGAAAAAATGCCTGGACACCAGTCTCGCGCCGGACGATAACCCTGATTTCAGCTTTCGTCAATAGCCGTTTTACGGCGCCTCCACCGCAGTCTCACGGCCGCGGAACGCCTGCAACCTCCAGCTGTCTGGTAGCAAGTAACGTCGATTTTCTGCGGCCGGCCAACGTAATATGGAAACCACCCTGGTACATCACAAAGTTTGCGCTCCTTGTTCGCGTAATTTCGTGTGATTTCGTGGACCGTCTGTTTGCATCGCAAAAAGATGCGATCCACGAACTCACACGAAATTACACGTATCCCCTATTAGCCGTGGTGGTTTCTTCGAAGAGCTGAGTCTCCAGAGAAATCACTCAACTGCGCAAATTTTCAGGTTGGGAAGGGTGGCTTGCCCCCGCTGTTCCGCAAGGCTCAATCCCCGAGAAAACTTCTTAACCAATGAACCTGAACTCTGGCGAAACAGCGGGGGCAAGCCACTCTTCCTAACCTGAAAATTTGCGCAGTTGAGTGATCTAATTGATAGCGCCTGATTTTTTCGCAGCTTCCCAGGGATGCCCAACAGATTGCTGCTCGGGTTAGCCGCGAAAAATCTGTTTATGTGCAATAATGGAGGACGCTTTCCCCGCTCGTAAAAACCGAATTTATTTGAGGATGTTATGAAACGCTCGCTGCTGGCAGTGTCTGTGCTTTTGCTCGCAATCGGAACCGTGACCCTGGGTCAAAATCCGAACCGAACCTACACCATTGAGGATCTTTTGAAGGTACGCCGCGTCGGTGATACCCAGGTTTCTCCCGATGGAAAACTCGCAGCCTTTACCATCGGCGATGTGGAATTCGACGCCAATCGCGTTAATACGCAGATCTACATCGTGCCGGTAACTGGTGGCGAAATCAAACAGCTTACCAAAGGCGAGGGCTCGGCAACCTCGCCTCGTTGGTCACCTGATGGAAAGAGAATCGCATACATGACAGGGGGCCAGATCTGGCTGATGGATGCCGACGGCGACAACAAAGATCAGCTTACGAAAATTTCGACCGAAGCGGCCGGGCCTGTTTGGTCAGCGGACGGAAAATGGATTGCTTTTACGTCTGAGGTTCACCCCGATTGCAATGATGAGGACTGCAACAAAAAGAAGGAAGAGCAAGCCGCAAAGAGCAAGGTAAAGGCACACCTCACCGACCGGTTGCTGTATCGACACTGGAACGAGTGGCGCGACGTCAAACGCACCCACGTCTTGGTTGTATCCAGCCAGGGCGGTCCGGCCCGAGACCTGACTCCGGGCGACTTCGATTCGCCTCCTTACGCTGCCGCCTCGGGCGTCGACTATGCATTCTCTCCTGATTCGAGCGAGCTCGCCTTCCTTCGCAATCCGGATAAAGTCGAGGCCATATCGACCAACAGTGATATCTACCTGGTGCCTTTGTCTGGCGGCTCCGCCAAAAACATCACCGAGCGCAACCGCGGTTATGACGTTAGCCCCGTTTATTCGCGTGATGGCAGGTACATAGTCTATCGCTCACAGGCTACGGCTGGATTTGAAGCCGATCGCTGGCGATTGATGGTTTACAACCGCTCTACCGGCGTCACCACAGAACTCACCAGAGGCTTTGACCTGCAGGTGGATGAGCACCTCGTTTCACCAGACAGCGAGTATGTCTACTTTACCGCGGGCGAGCGAGGGCGACACCCAATCTATAGAGTGCCGCTCAGCGGGGGCTCGGTGCAAAAAATCGTACCCGATGTTTCGGCCAGCAATTTACAATTTGCGTCCACCAACTCACTAATCTTTCTAAGCAGCTCGATTGCTTATCCCGCCGAAGTTTATCGCGTCAACCTGGACGGTACCGGTCTGGCTCAGGTAACCAATACCAACCGCGACTTAATGGCGAAGGCGAACTTGAAAAAGCCTGAGGAAGTGGAATGGGTAGGAGCTCTAGGTCGCAAAATTCATGGATTCGTGATCAAACCGAATAACTTTGACCCGAACAAAAAGTACCCCTTACTGGTTTTGATTCATGGCGGTCCGCAGAGCGCCTGGAACGACAATTGGGGCTTTCGCTGGAATCCGCAGCTCTTTGCAAATGCCGGCTATGTGATTTTCCAGCCAAACCCTCGTGGCTCGCTCGGTTATGGCCAGCAGTTCGTGAACGAGATCAGCGGAGACTGGGCTGGAAAAGTCTTTACGGACCTTTTCAATGGAGTTGCCTACCTGCTTCGCCGGCACTCATACCTCGACCGAAACCGGATTGGGGCAGCGGGCGCCAGTTATGGCGGTTACATGGTCAACTGGATCGAAGGACACAACAACGATCCACGCTTTCGGTTTAAGGTGTTGGTTTCTCACGCCGGTGTCTACAACCTCACCAGCATGTATGGGGCTACGGAGGAGCTCTGGTTTACTGACTGGGAGTTTAAAGGCACACCCTGGACTAATCCTTCGATGTATCAGCGCTGGTCGCCCAGCAATCACGTCAAAAACTTTCGCACTCCGATTCTGGTAATTCATGGAGAGCTGGATTACCGCGTCCCGATTGGTGAGGGGCTGCAGTTGTTTACAGCGGTGCAGCGGATGGGAGTCGACTCAAAGCTGCTGGTTTTTCCTGACGAAGGGCACTGGATACTGAAGCCACAGAACTCGCAGCTCTGGTTTCACACAGTGCTTGATTGGTTGGATAAGTATCTTCAAAATGGGGTTTCGTCGAGCGTGAGTGGCTTTCGAAGGTAGTGATCAATTTATCATTGGTCATTGGTCATTTATCATTTGTCATTGATTGGTAAATGATCATTTGGAAATCTGTAGGGGCGGTCCTTCCAAGAAACCACAACGGCTGATTGGGGGTCGTTTAGTGTTGTTTCGTGTGGTTTCGTCGATCGTTCGTTTGAGCAGCATTAAGGACGATCCACGAAATCACACGAAATTACTCGAACAAGGCGCGCAAGGAGTTCCCAAGTCTAACGCTGAACGTTAGCCAGGACCTACCGAAGGTGACAACCTCGCAATCCACCAGTCGATGACAAATGATAAATGACCAATGACCAATGATAAATGGACCCGGACCCCGCCACCCACCACCTCGCCTCTGACACCGGCGGAGCGCTTAGCCCAGCGCAAGCGACCTACTGGGCGACCAATCATGCACCAGAACTGGGGCAAGCTGCTGTTCATGCACTGGCGCATCCGGGAGTCGCTGCTGCGCCCGCTGATTCCCGCACCACTCGAAATCGACACCTTTGACGGCTCGGCCTGGATTGCGATTGCCCCCTTTACCATGTGGGACATCCGGGCTCTACCACCATTCATTCCAGCCCTTCCTGGTTTGAGTGCTCTTCATGAAATGAATGTTCGCACGTACGTTCACCTGAACCGAGTGCCAGGAGTATGGTTCTTTTCCCTCGATGCCAGCAGCGCAGCTGCGGTGCTCGCCGCCCGCACCTTCTTCTTTCTCCCGTATTATCATGCGCAAATGGAATTAACTGAGCTGGATGGGACCATCGATTACTCGTCCGTGAGACTGGATGAGCCCAAGGCCGAGTTTCAGGCCCGCTGGTCAGCCGGCAAAAAGCTTGCGCTTGCCGAACCAGAATCGCTCGAGTTTTTTCTGACCGAGCGCTATTCCCTCTTCAGCGCACGTGAAGAAACGATCTACCGAGCAAGAATCTTTCATGAGCCGTGGCCACTCTGCGATGCGAGTCTGAACTCCTTTAGCTCAACGATGATTGAGGCCTGCGGTCTGCCTACCCCGGCCGGCGACCCCTTGCTTCTTTACTGCGAGAAACTGGAAGTGGACATCTGGCCGCTGCAAAAGATGGAAACTTCTACTTGAACCTATTCTGCTCTTTCCAACGGCGGAACGACGGCAATAAAATCCTCTGCAAACCTACTCGCGTACTGGTTCATTAGCTCCTGGACGCGTTCCATCTGTGGAGAGCTAACGATCAGGCCCGCATGATGTCGCTTCTTAACCCGATAGACGATTTCTACGTCAGTGTATTGCGACGT
>Ga0187892_10010984_pt1 | contig 11270 bp, 13 predicted proteins | sample MA1701073metaG_FD_139345 | JGI IMG/M metagenome (GOLD analysis project Ga0187892, IMG submission 139345) | Bio-ooze microbial communities from a basaltic lava cave in the Kipuka Kanohina Cave System on the Island of Hawaii, USA - MA170107-3 metaG ... | reverse complement strand
GGACGGCTGGCCTAGCCAAAAATCCCCCTTGGCTGGCCGTGGACTGGGTGTTAAGTCAGTTTGGCAAGAAAAGACAACAAGCCACCAGCCACTACCGGCGATTTGTGAGAGAAGGGATCGCCAGGCCTTCGATTTGGGAGGGCGTTCAAGCACAGATGTTGTTGGGGGACGAAGACTTTGTCGAGAAACTCAAGGGGTATGTGAAGGGGTACGAGGAGATGGCGGAGATCCCTCGCAGCCAAAGGTATTTGAGCAGGCCTAAACTCGAGAAGCTGTTTGACGGGAAGCTCATAAAGACCAACCGAAACACCGCGATTGTCCAGGCGGTCCACCGTCACGGGTACAGCCAGAGAGAGGTTGCGGATTTTCTGGGCCTGCACTACGCTACAGTCAGCCGAATCGCTAACAGGCCTTGATACAAGAGACAAGACCTGACCCCATAGGTTTGACTGGTTCAAGAGACAAGACCTGACCCCATAGGTTTGACTCACTTCAGGCGTAAGTTCTGGCTGAAACAAAGCTGCCTCACTAGCCGCTGCAGCCGGCGGCGCCGCAGGGTCGTGGCTGAGCGGCAGGGCGTTAGGCATCCCAAGGAGTGCAGGCGTGGCCAAGGGCGATACCGTCATCAGAGTACCCACCGCTCAGATACGCGTTACCGCCCACGCGCCCACATTATGGATTTCGGCCAACTTTGCCGAACTGTGGTTTCGCGATGCCGTGCGGGAAGCCGAGGCAAGCGATGGGCAGCATTCGACGCGCCGGGAGATCGTGTTTGCCGCCAGCTTTCTCGAGTCCTACATATTTGAGTGGGCCCGCCAAATTTGCGGCCTTGAGCGAATCAACGATTACTTCCCGCCGAAGCCGCGTTTCAAATCGGACCGCAGAGTTCAGCGCCCACTGAAGGACAAGTGGAAGTTCGTTCCTCGAGAACTGTGCGACGACGGTCTCATCTCCAAGGCCCCTGACCTTGACCTTTCTGAACTCGGAGTGCTTGTTGAGTTCAGGAACGGCCTACTTCATGCTAGGGCAAGTCGTCCATCCACCGAGAGCTTGAGCAAAGAATTTCAGCCTGTGCCCGCACCCGGTCAGTTGGAGAACATCGGCCATGGATGGGCGTGCGGTGTGGCGAAGAGACTAGTGCTGAAGCTGCACGTAGACCTGCAAACTCCAGCGCCCAAGTACCTTGAGGTCCACAAGGATGCCTAACCCCGCCTTGCAGCCGACCGCCGCAAGCGCGCTTCGCTTGCTCGCGGTTCCCTCGTCGCTCCGCTCCTCGGCGGCGGCTGAAGGCGAGCGTTAGGCTTCACGAGGCCCCACAGTGCCTGATTTCAATTCGGCTCTTGATCCGGACGCCAAGCGCTTCGTTGAGCTAATTGATCTGCTTGGCGTCCCGAACTGGTCCACTCGCTACTTTTTTTACCCAAATGACAAATACAAAGCAGTTATCGAAGTAGATCGTGGCCGTGGGATGCAGATTTACTGGAGTGAGATCCTAGCTCGCACACACTTGGCGTCGGCCACAGCGATCTTAAGGGCCAGACAGTGGATCGAAGCCATGCGCGTTGCCGCCACGGCATCGAATCTTCTCTCGTTTTCTGCTTCCTTTCGAGGCCTTCTGGAGTCTGCTGCCGATTCGTCAACTGCTCTTAGATCAGTTGCGCTGACGCTAGCTCGAGATCACGCTCATGTACTCCGGGCCTTAGCCGGCGAAGCACACTCGCAGGGCATCTTGGCTCCGGAGCTTGAAAACACTCTGATCCACTACGCCTATGCTCAGCACCTCACGAAGGCCGAACTCCAGGCAGCTCCCCCATCGCATAAGGCCCTAAAAGTCCGGGACTACATTGACATGTTGGAGAAAGGCCAAGTTACCGACGTAGTTCCGTGTTACCAGGCCCTTTGTGACTTGACCCACCCCGGCGCGACTTCAGTTTGGATGTGGCTTCACCCGGTCGATGAACACACGATCGAAATTCAAGCCAACCAGGACGGGGCTGTTATCAATCACTTCCTGACCGAATATCGAAGAACGTTTGTTGAACTGCTGATGTTCGCGTTCAATCCGGCGCTTGCTACTTTGCGCGTGTTGAACTACTTCACTCTTGCGGATTTGCATACCGCTGCATTGGACAAGTGGGATATGTCCGGCGTTCCAATATGGAAAAAGTGCAGCGAGCAACTCAAGGGTGTTCAACCCAGAACGCGTGAACGATTAAGGATCGTGAAGCCTAACCCCTCGCTGCAGCCGACGCCGCGGAAGCGGCGCGGCTGAGCGCGACGTTAGGCCACGACGTGATAAAGGGCTTGACCATGACGGAGGTATGACGTATGGTCATACCCGGAGGTGCGACATGCCAAGGTCAAAAATTGCGATATCCCTCGATCGGTCCACCTTAGAACGCCTCGATACCCTCGTCGAGAAAGCCGCGTTTCCCAGTCGGAGCCAAGCCATTCAAGAGGCAGTGGAGGAAAAACTCGCCCGCCTGGACCGAAGCCGCTTGGCCCGGGAATGTGCGAAACTCGATCCTGTCTTCGAAAGGACGCTTGCCGAGGAAGGCCTGTCTGAGGATGCTTCGGCATGGCCCGAATACTGAGGGGAGAGATTCGGTGGGCGGATCTCAGCCCGGTCCGCGGCAAAGAACAAGCCGGGCGGCGCCCCGTGCTGGTCCTCAGCCACGACGTGTTCAATGAACGTTCTGGCACGGTGATCGCGATTGCGCTTACGAGCCAACCGCAACGGGCAGGTTTCCCTCTCACGCTCGAGCTTCAGTCGAAGGGTCTTCCAAAGAAATCATGGGTAAAGATCAGCCAGATTCGCACGCTGGCGGTTGAACGGATCGGTCAGAGACTCGGCAAAGTGAGCCTTGAGGAACTGGCTCAGGTCATCGAAGGTCTGAATGAAATCATCGGCGGCTAACCCGGCGCTGCAGCGGACGCGCACAGCGCGCCGGCTGAGCTTAACTGTAGTCCGCCGGACAAACGACCGACGTACGTATCGATGAATGCTCACCCTCTCACCGTCATCATCATCGTTGGAACGTTGATGGTAACCCCCATCTGGCTCTTTGCGACCTAGGTGTTCAGCATTGCGTCCCGCGAGCACAGGAGATCAACAGAGCCCGTCCCTCCGACCATCGCCGGAGCAAGCAGCCTCACCACACTCAGGCTGCTAGAGTTTCTGATTGAGCGGCATCGCGTACCCCGTCAACTCAACATAGCCTTGGCCTTTCACCGGAACCCAGAGCAAAGGGGTCGGGACTCTTTCTTGACGGATCTTCGGGAAGTTTGGTTTTGATGGGCATGATCGTCATGAAGCCTCCGGATCGTCGTCAGATCGTTGTCGCATCGATTGCGTCATAGTCGGCGTGAGTCCCGATGAAACGGATATAGACGATTCGATACGGAAAGTTGACCTTCACGATCAAGCGAGACTGATTCTCTGCTATGTTGAATACCACTCGGTATCCTGGAGCACGCTCGCCGATCGAAACTAGGCTTTGATGGCCGAGGGAATTGCCCAATCGGCCCTAGCCACTTCTTGATGCCAGGCCTCCAACGGACCTTCCGCGCGAGCACAGGAGACCCAAGGCGCTCGCCCTCCCACCCATCGCCGGAGCAAGCAGCCTCACCACCCTCAGGCTGCTACGGTTTCTCATTGAGCGGCGTCGCGTACCCCGTCAACTCAACATAGCCTTGGCCTTTCACCGGCCGGCCCTGCTTCGTCCCTGACACGGTCACGGCTCCTTCCCAGTAGGTGACCTGTGTGCTGCGCGATGTTCGAAGTTCTTGATCCGCAAGCAACGGAACGAGATCAAGAGCAAGTTCCAAGGATGAAATCGTAAGCTGCCATTTGTTTGGATAGACCGCCTTACTCTCCGGGCTGGTCCAAGTCCCGGTGGCTTTGATGCGCATGTCTCCGTCTGAGATGTGTCGACTCTCTCCATCGGATGAGACAACCGTGCCGCTGGACGCAGGATCGGTCGATCCATCGCTTCGACGCAAACGATAGAGCATGAGTTCGCTGTTGTCTGTCAATTGCACGCTGAACCAGTCCCATCCAACCAGATCCTGGCCGAGATCGGCGGAGCCGAATTCATGATCCATCCAACTGGTACCGGTCACGTCGAACTGTTCATTACCGATGGTGAGCTTCCCGGTTGTGGCCAGTCTTGTGAACGAATAATAGTGGGAGGCTTGGCCCGTTCCTGCCCCTTTGCGACTGATGCCGTCTGGGCCATGGATGACCACGGGCTTGGTCGGTTGGAGAGAGAGCGCAAGAGCGAGGGCACCATCTCGTGCGAACAGGGTGTGGGAGCCGGTAGGATCGACTGAGGCCTCCGCACGCCAGTCGTCGATCCAGACGCAAAGCCGGGACTCATCGGCTCCTGCCTTCCCTAACCCAGGTCGGCTGAGTTTTTCCGAGAAATCAAATCGTTGTCCAGCGATGTCGGTCACGGCGAAATGGGCTAGGTATAGGTGGTCCACCGACCACCGTGAAGGCTGCGTTTTTACGTTGTCGGTCGGGATGGCGCGACGAAAGAAGGTCAATTCAAAGCCGAACGGCCGCCCATTCTTCCCCTGGAGATGGCCCGTGTAGTACCACCATTCGGTTCGATAGGCTGGGTGCGAGCCATGGTCTTTGGGAAACGCGTATCTGTAGCCTGCGGTCGCCGGTCGAAACGACGGTGTGGAGGAGTCCCCGCCAAGTACGACAGACGAGTCGCCGGCCACCCAGGCGACGAAGAGAATTACCAGTCCGACGCCGCGTGTCATGACTCGCCTCGGCTCAGGCGCGGGAAAGGAGACCGTGGATTGAACGCCCTGCGTTGCATCGTGGAAGCTTATAGCACGTGGTTCTTCAATCGCACAAATCTCCAGTATTAGAGCACTCTTTACGCATTCATGGGGTACGTTGCCGGTTAGCAAACAGCGTTGACAATTTTCACGAGTCTCGGCTATCGTGAGCCATGCAGTTTGATCGTGAGCGGAAAGCCTCGGATCGAGTTCCTTCCGAGCAGGCCAAGCTGTTTCCTATTCCAGACCGCCTTCCGGTATTTCCGCTGCCCACTGTCGTCTTCTTTCCGAAGACGTATCTCCCACTCCACATTTTTGAACCGCGCTATCGGCAGATAGTGGCAGACGCGACGATCGGCGGTCAATGCATCGCCATGGCCTTGCTCAAAGAAGGATGGGAGACGGATTACCACGGGAATCCTGCGATTTATCCCATTCTCTGCATCGGACGGATCGTAAGCGTACATCCCTTTTCGGATGGCCGCTCGAACATCCTGCTCCAGGGACTCGCAAGCTGCGAGATTCAGGAAGAGCATTTCGAGAAGCCGTATCGAGAAGCGACCATTCGTGTCAAATCAATGCGCTCCGAGGAGAGGCTGGCAGCGGACGTTCGGCACGCGCTGATCGAGGTTCTCGGCCGGTATCTGCAGATGAGGGAAGACACGACGGCGTGGCAGAAGTTCTTTCGCGAGGACGTCAGCGACGAAGTGTTGGTAAACACCCTCTCGACCTACCTGGGGTGCACGCCGCTGGAAAAACAATTTTTGTTGGAAGCCGACGGCCTGCAGCAGCGGGCCCGCCGATTGAATGATCTGATCCAATTCATGCTACACGATCATCGCGGCGCGAAAGGCTGGAAATAAATGGATCGAGCCACTGCGATCACTGTCAGCCATCTGTGTAAAACGTACGACAGCCACAAGGCCGTCGATGACCTATCCTTCCACGTCTACGCAGGCGAAATCTTCGGCCTGCTGGGGCCAAACGGTGCAGGGAAAAGCACCACCCTTCGCGTGCTGATTACGCTGTTGCATCCGACCTCCGGTACAGCCACCGTCCTTGGACATGATACGGTGCGCGAGTCGGACTTGGTGCGGACGTTAATCGGCTATGTGCCGCAAGAACGAGCGATTGACCGGTTTCTCACGGGCCGTGAACATCTGGAACTGCTCGGTGCGCTCTATCATTTGACAAAAGAAGTAGCAGCCAAGCGCATTGCCGAATTGCTGAGGTTGGTCGAGTTGGAGGCCCATGCGGATCGGCCGGCCAAGACCTATTCCGGCGGCATGAAACGCAAGCTTGATATCGCCTGCGGCTTGCTGCCAGACCCAAAAATCTTGTTCCTCGACGAGCCGACCCTTGGTCTCGACGTCCAAAGCCGGCTCAGGATTTGGGAGTATGTGCGGATGCTGAAGACCCGAGGCATGACGGTGGTGATGACGACGAATTATCTGGATGAAGCGGACCAGCTCTGCGATCGATTGGCTATCATCGATGGCGGCAAGATCAAGGCGCTTGGCGCACCGGCCGAACTCAAGATCACGCTCGGTGGTGATATCGTTTCGCTGAAGATCAAGGAAACCGCCCGCGTCGGTACCCTAGCCGCAGCTGTGATGGGACAGCCCGCAATTCGGTCTGTGAATGCGACGGCGACGGGGCTGGATATCCGAGTTGAGTCCGCTGAGAAAGCCATTCCGGCGATCTTAGAAGCGGCGAATCGGCTGGATTGCCGCTTGGAGTTCATCGATTACCACCGGCCCCGGCTGGACGATGTGTTCATGGCCCATACAGGACGCCGCATTCAGGACGAGACCCCAAATGCGGCGGAGTGAGGAGTTTTAATTTTGAATGGTGAGTTTGCGGATAACTTATAATTCAGCACTTACAGCTCAAACCTAGAGCGAAGCGATGAAAGAGTATTGGCAAGAAATCAGTGCGTTGACGATGCGGTGGGTCCGCCGGTTGAGTCGTGAAAAGTTCAGCATGTTGTTCACGCTCGTGCAGCCCATGTTGTTCTGGCTCATTTTCTTCGGCAACCTCTTCCAGAGGGCCGCGGATATACAGGTCACACAGGCGCCCAACTATATCAGCTTCCTCGCGGCTGGTGTGGTGGTAATGACCGTCCTGAATAATGGTTTGGCCGGCGGGGTCGATCTCTTGTTCGATAAGGAGAACGGGTTTCTCGAGCGCTTAATGTCCACCCCGATTCATCGGAGCTCCGTCATTCTGAGTCGGTTTCTATTCGTCATGACGATTACCTCCCTCCAAGTGCTGCTGATCCTCGGCGTGGCCTATCTCTTCGGGGTGGAGCCGGCGACGGGGCTCCTCGGCATTGCGACGATTCTGCTCATCGGGATGATGTTCGGGGTTGGGCTGACGGCCATCTCGATGGCCATGGCGTTTTCTGTGAAGAGCCACGGCGACTTCTTTTCCGTTCTGGGATTCCTCTCGTTGCCGATGATCTTCCTCAGTTCGGCTCTGGTGCCGTTAGCGGCGATGCCGGGCTGGATGAGTTTCCTCGCGCGGTTCAACCCAATGACCTGGGCCATCGATGCGGTACGTCCCCTGATTCTGTCCGGGTGGAGCGAGGCCCTTCCGCATGTTGGTATGGTGTTGGTCGTGATGTTGGCGTTCGATATTCTCTGTCTGTATGGCGGCGCGAAGGCATTCCGCCGGGCGATGGGATAGCGGGATGGTGAAGATGGGACCGAGTTCGTTGAGGACTATCCATGATGGTGACTGAGGGTCAGATCCGTGCGTTGATTCGCCTGCTCTCTGATGAAGACGACAGGATTGTCCATACGATCAGCGGGAAGTTGATTGATATCGGCCCGTCGGCGGTGCCTCTGTTACAAGAAGCCGAGATCGAGCAGCCGGAAATGGCCGATCGGATCGCGTCCGTTCTTGAAGCAATCCACGGGGGAAAGTTAGAGGCCGAGCTGGTGGAACTGGCGGCGCTTTCGGACAAGGCCATGAGTCTGGAACAGGGAGCCTTCTTGATCGCCCGCTATGCCTATCCGACTCTTGATGTGGCGCACTATCGTAACCAATTGGATACGATGGCGCATGAAGTGCGCGCGCGAATCGGTTTGCGGGCGTCCGGGGAGGAAACGGTCAATGCGCTCAATCGTTACATCTTCACTGAACAGGGATTCAGGGGCAATGCGAAGAACTATTATGAACTGGAGAACAGCTACATCAATTGTGTCATGGATCGTCGGGTCGGGATTCCGATCAGCCTGTCGGTGGTGTACCTGCTCATCGGGCAACGCCTGACCCTTCCGCTGTTCGGTATCGGCATGCCTGGGCATTTCCTAGTGAAGTATGAATCCGATCGATACAAGATCTTTATCGACTGTTTCAACGGCGGAGCATTGTTGACCGAGAAAAACTGCGCCCGCTTTCTGACGGAAGCGGGTTATGGGTTCGACGACAAGTATCTGCAGAAAAGCCCGGTACGCGCGATCCTTTCCCGCATGGCAAAGAATCTCGTAGCGATCTGCTCGAAGATGGATGAACCGGTGAAGACCGCCCGCCTGACGAAGTTTATTGAAATCTTGGGCGGAGAGCTGCGCGAGGAAGGGCTGTAGCCCGCGGGCTAGCCTACAGTGTAATCGTGAGTAAATCCTTCCCCTTTCGAATCCTCCCCCCATATTTCTCCGCCGCTTGAGCTTTCACGTCGTAGCGATCTGCAATCGGGTAGAAATGCGACAAGACAAGCAACCCGGCGCCGGCCTCCTGGGCGACTTGGCCGCATTGTCCGGCGTGCAGATGGGCGGGCCCTGGTCTGTTCGCAGGAAAGGAGCAATCGAGTACGGCGAGATCGGCGTTCGCGCAGAGTCCGACCAGGTCCTTACAATACTGGGAATCGCCTGAATAGGCGATCGCCTTTCCCCGATGCTCGATCCGATACCCGACGCATGAAAGGTCGTGGACGTGGTCAACAGGTGTGGGAAAGATGCGGGTTTCCCCGATCGTGAAGGCTTTCGTCGAGACTTCCTTCAGCGTGACGCCGAACGGCGGCGAGGCGAAGCTGGGAAAGGTCTTCATGATCGCCCGCAGCAGACGTAGCGTGCCTTTCGGACCGATGAGCGTCAGGTCGGGGCGATGTCCTCCCTCATATTTGGTATAGATCACGGCGTCGAAGAAAAAGGTGATGAAATCAGAAAAATGGTCCGCATGAAAATGGGAAAACAAAATGTGCGTGATCTGATGCCGGTCCACGCCGCTTTTGATGAGGTTCATCAAGGTGCGGGGCCCGAAATCCAGTACGATGGTCTGATCCGTGCGCACCAAATAGCCTGCTGCGGCACGGGTAGGATGCACATTCGTCCCGGAGCCTAAAATGGTGAGGCGCATGGGCGATCAGGCTCAGGTTGAGGTTAAGGTTAAGCTGAACTGGGTCTCTCTTGTCACGCTCAACCTCAGCCTGAGTCTCAGCCTCCTTTGTTAAAGCTATCTCGGAGTCGAAGGAGCAGCGTGCGAGCCTGCTCTACTTCTTTGGGGCTCAAGGCCCGTTGAACAAAGGGACGAAGGAAGGAGACGTGTGCCTCAAAGGTCTTGCGAAACAACGCATTGCCTTTTTCAGTTAACGAGATCACGGTGCACCGGCGATCGCTTTTCATCGCATCCCGCCTGATCAGACCTTTCGAGACGAGACGATCGAGAACGCCGGTGAGCGTCCCTTTGGTGACGAGGGTCTTTGCTGACAATTCAGAACAGGTCATGCCTTCCGTATCGCCCAGCGTGGCGATTACATCGAACTGCGAGGGCGTCATCCGCAGGGATCTGATGTGTCGGCTGTCGGCGCGCCAAAAAGCAAGGTAAGCCTCGACCAGTGGGCGAACAAGCTTGAGATAGGGATCCCCCGTGAGGTGCGGTCGTTCCACGGAGCCAGAGTAGTCCTAACTAGAATGAAGGGTCAAGCCCACTATCGGCGACTGGTGCTGGGAAAGAGTTTGAAGGGAGTCGATTCGTTGACGGCCTATCAGTCCTGCCCGTAAGATCCTGCACCTATGGCACGACGGCACGAACGAGGGCAAGCTAATCCGACGGTAATCGCCATCATGGTCGGCCTCATCGTGGCCGGGGTGTGGATCTGGAAACGGCTGTCTCCTGACACCCAGGAATATGTCATCGATCAGGCTGTGCCGGTGGCCGCCGGAGGATTGGCCGTCGGGTTGATCGTGCTGACGGTGGCTCTGAAGTTCAGCCGGCGAGTTACCCAGCGCCGTGAACGGGATCGACTGATCGAGGCTTTCCAACGAGAAACGGCGCAGGATAAGAAGCTTGAACTGTCGTTTGCGCTCATCGAATGCAATGCGTACCGGATCGAGGGGCTCGAAGCGATAACACCGGCACTCAAAGACCTTTGGGTCACGACCCTCCGTCTGGCGCAAGGCGACGAGCAGCATCGCATCAGAGGGATGGCGGCGAGTCACTTGGGGGTGTTGGAGGACAAGTCGGTGGTACCGCTTCTCGTGACGGCGCTGGAGGACGACCACGCGTATGTGCGCTCCTGCGCGGCCTTGGGCTTGGGAAGACTACGAGCAACGGAAACGCGCGAGCGGCTCACGGCCGTGATGAAAGAGGATGGAGATCAAACTGTCAGGAGCCGGGCCAAGGAGGCGCTTGACCGGATGCGGGGGTGAGGGAATCCCGGATTATCCTTGAATAGTCTGAGCTAGGCGGCTTGGACCCAGGTCTATTCGTGCGTCCATTCAATCACGGCGATCTCGGGCCGACAGTTCCAGCGAAATGGAAGGAAGGACCATCCCAGACCTCGGTTGATGTAGAGCTTGTGGTTGCCCGATTCGTGCCATCCCGCCACCAGACCATTGCAACCAGGAGGAAGCCAAAAAGTTGGGATGCCCGGCACTTGCCATTGTCCGCCATGGCTGTGTCCGCATAAAATCAAGTCGATGGCATGCTGGGATTCCACGTAATCGAGAATGTTCGGCGCATGGGCCAACAACAGGATAAAACGATGGCCGGCAGGAGGAGGCACGCACCTCAAGTCGGCCCGGTGGAGAGAGGGATCGTCGACCCCGACAATAACGAGCTCCCCCGCTCCCGTTGAAATGATCGCGTTTTGGTTCACCAGAAGCGTGATCTTGTGCCGATCGGCAAGTTCGGCATATTGTGCCACTGGCACCCCGCTGTAGTGATCGTGGTTGCCCAATGTCACAAAGACGGGCGCAATTTCGCGGAGGCGGGCCAGAAAGCGGAAGAGATGCGGCAGTCCAGCGGGTACGTTGAGTAAATCTCCCGTGACAAAAATCCAATCAGGGCGAAGCTCATCAATGGTCTTCACGACGAGGTCATGGCGCGCGTGGTACAGGTCGAGGTGCAGATCGGTCAAATGGACTGCGCGACGACCGGCGAGAGGAGGATGCACACAGTTGAGGCTGGAAACCTGATGCGTGGATAGGCCGATCTCCCACTGTGGGACGAGGCTGAAGAATCGGTACAACGGC
>Ga0187892_10010983_pt1 | contig 11270 bp, 8 predicted proteins | sample MA1701073metaG_FD_139345 | JGI IMG/M metagenome (GOLD analysis project Ga0187892, IMG submission 139345) | Bio-ooze microbial communities from a basaltic lava cave in the Kipuka Kanohina Cave System on the Island of Hawaii, USA - MA170107-3 metaG ... | reverse complement strand
CTCGGCGTCCGTCACGATCACGGTGACTCCGGTGGACGACACGCTGGTCGAAGGGTCCGAGACGATGATCGTGACGCTCCTGGACGATCCGGCCTATACGGTGGGGACCGCTTCCAGCGCCACCGTCACGATCGCCGACAACGATGGCGCCACGCAGCTCCCGACGGTGACGATCGCGGCGACGGACCCGAACGCGTCCGAGTCTGGGAACGTGGGCATCTTCACGGTGACGCGGACCGGGCCGACCACCTCGGCGCTCACGGTGCAACGGCAGAGGAGCGGATCGGCGGTCAGCCCCGCCGACTACAGCCCGCTGCCTTCGCCCTTCGTGATTCCGGCCGGCTCGGCTTCCGTCACGATCACGGTGACTCCGGTGGACGACACGGCGGTCGAAGTGCCCGAGACGATGATTGTGACGCTCCTGGACGATCCGGCCTATACGGTGGGGACCGCTTCCAGCGCCACCGTCACGATCGCCGACAACGACGCCGCGGGGTCGGGCCTCTCGGCGACTTACTACGACAATGACGACTTCACCGGGACGAGTGTCACCCGGACGGATCCCATGATCGACTTCAACTGGGTGGGAGGGTCGCCTGCTCCGGCTATCGCGCCAGACACGTTCAGCGTCCGGTGGACCGGGCGGGTGAGGGCCCAGTACACCGAGACGTACACGATCTACACGTTCACGAACGACGGGGCGCGCCTCTGGGTGGAGGGGGAGCTCCTCGTCGACAAGTGGGTCGAGCAGTCGGGGGGGATCGAGTGGAACGCCCAGGTGGCCCTTCAGGCGGGTCAGTGGTACACGGTCCAGATGGACCACTACGAAGGCGTGGGGAACGCGGTGGCGAGGCTCTCGTGGTCGAGCCCATCGACGCCCAAGCAGGTGATTCCCCAGGGTGCCCTGTTCGACTCGTTGGGGGCGCCGGACTCCCGGGACAACGACGGGGACGGGATCCCCAATGACGCGGACCTGGACGACGACAACGACGGGATCCCGGACCTGCAGGACCCGGACCGGGACGGCGACACCGTGACGAACGTCGCGGAGTTGGCCGCGGGAACGGACCCGGACGACCGGGACTCTCCTACCGTGGGCGGGGGTGGGACGGGCGGGTCTTCCAGCGGGGACAACCACAAGTGCGGCGGCTCGATCGGGACCGTCCCCGACTCGGCCTGGCTGCTTTTCGCCCTGAGCCTGGGGCTCCTCGCCTTCCGCCGAACAAAAAAGAACTAGGGGACCTGGCTGGGCGCAGGACCCGGGCTTGAGCCGGTCGGAGGACGAATCCGGAAAAGGCCCGACGCGGCGTCCCCCAGCGACCTGGCGTGACGATCGAAAAGGGGGCGAAACAGCCCGAAGACGCTCAGCGCGCCGACCCCTTCCGCCACCGCGTGGACCCAGACGCGGACGAGTCCGGCTCGGTTTCCGCGGGCGTCGACGAGCCGAACGGGGAACGGGGCCACAGAACTGATCAGGCTTAGGAGGAGATGCGAAAGGTTCGCGAAAGAAGGGTTCGGCGCCGGTTTGTCTACTTGGGGTTTGGCTTTCCCGTCACCCTCGTGAATGTGCCCATGATCAGAGTCAGAGGGACGTGGACGCCTGATGTTGACTACAACAGGCTGGCACGCCGCCTCTTGAAGGCCGTTGCTCTCAAGCCGGTGCGCCTGACCGGAAACGAAGTTCGCTTCGTGCGTCACATGCTTTCCATGACCCTGGAGAGGTTTGCCGGGAGGTTTGGTGTGACCCACCCTGCGGTCCTCAAGTGGGAAAAAACCGGGGACCGTCCAACCTCCATGACCTGGGCCCTCGAAAAAGATATCCGTCTTGAAGTTCTCCAAACGGAAGCAACCCAGAGACAGAAAGCATTTCTTCAGGCCTATCGCGCACTCTCGAAGCGACCGGAAGCAAAGTCGGAAAGGATTGCCCTGAGGATCATTCAATCCGCGTAGGACGATCACAGGGGAGTCACCGTGACCTCTGGGATTAGCCGTCGGACGTCTTCGGCGCTGCCCAGGCCCGTGCCCGGCGTGAGCGCCGTCGCCGCCGCGGCGGCCGCCGAGAGACGAAGCGCTTCAGGCGGAGACTGTCCCCTGAGAAGCGCGATGACCAGGCCCGCGACCAAGGAGTCGCCCGCGCCGACCGCCCGCGCGGCGGGGACGCGGGGGCCGGCGAAGTGCCAGACGCGGCCGGCGTGAGCGCAGACCGCCCCCTCGCCGCCCAGGGAAATCACCGCCGTTTCCGCGCCCCGCTCGACCAGCTCCCGCGCCGCCCGCGCGACGTCCGTGAGGCCGGGTAAGGGGCGGCCGAGGAACCGCTCCGCTTCGCCGCGGTTGGGCTTGACGAGCGACGGCCTGGCCTCGAGACCGCAGCGGAGAGGGTCCCCGTCGGCGTCCAGGACCGAGAGGACGTTCCGCGATCGAGCCGATGCGATCAGATCGCGGCACGCCTCCGGCGGCATTCCCGGGGGCAGGCTCCCCGACAGGACGAAGGCCCGGGCGCCTGGAAGCCTCCGATCCACCAGCTCCCGCAGGCGCGCGAGGTCCGGCGGCCCGACCTGCGGGCCCGGCCCGTGGAAGTGCGTCGCGCCCTCGTCGTCGGTCAGAATCGTGACGCTGATGCGCGTCTGGCCCTCGACACGAACGAACTCGCGGGCCACGCCCTCCTCTCCCAGCGTACGGTCGAGAAAGGCGCCGATCTCGCCCGCCACGAAGCCCGTCGCGAACGTCGGCTCTCCCAGGCGCCGGACCATGCGGGAAACGTTGATGCCCTTGCCCGAAGGGTCCAGCTGCGGGGCGCGGTACGCGTGCCGCTGGGCCAGCCGGACGGCGTCCACTCGGATCGTGTAGTCGATCGCGGGATTCGGGGTCGCCGTCAGGATCATGCCGCCGCCTGCTTTCGGAAAAGGCCCTTCACGTCCTCGATCGCCAGGTACGCCGCCGGCACGATGAAGAGCGTCACCGTCGTCGCGAAGAGCACCCCGTAGGCGAGCGAGACGCACATCGGGATCAGGAACTGCGCCTGCAGGCTTTTCTCGCTCAGGATCGGCACGAGCCCGAGAAACGTCGTGGACGACGTGAGCAGGATCGGGCGGAAGCGGACGGGGCCGGCGTGGAGGATCGCCTCCCGGAGGGGCATCCCCTGCCGCCGCGCCTCGTTCACGAAGTCGATGATCACGATCGAGTCGTTCACCACGACGCCCGTGAGCGCCATCATCCCGATCATGGAAAGCATCGTCAGGTTCATCCCCAGGAAGAAATGCGCGACGACCGCCCCCCCGATGCCGAACGGGATCGACAGCATGATGAGCGACGGCTGGACGTACGATCGGAAGGTCACCGCGAGCAGCGCGTAGATGAGGAGGAGGACGATCAGCGTGCCCTTGACGAGCGACTTCATCATCTCTTCCTGGTCGCGGCGCTGCCCTTCGAACGAATAGACCAACCCCGGATGGTCCGCCGCCAAGGCCGGCAGGAACGACCTCCGGAGCTCGTCCAGGACCTCGTTCGCGTTGGCCTTGGAGCGGTCGACGTCGGCCGTCACCGTCACGGCCCGGCGCCGGTCGCGCCGCTGGATCGTGGCGGGGCCCGTGGCGTGGACGATCTCGGCGACCTCGGTGAACGGCGCCTCGACGCCGCCCGTGCCCCGGACGCGCATCGCGGTCAGGTTCCCCAGCGACCGGCGCTCCTCGTCGGGGTAGCGGACCATGACCCGCACGTCGTCGCGCCCGCGCTGGATCCGCTGCGCCTCCTCGCCGTAGAAGGCCTGCCGCACCTGGCGCCCGAGGTCCGCGAGCGTCAGCCCGAGCGCCTCGCCGGAGGGCTTGAGCGCCACCTGCACTTCCCGTTGGCCGGCGCGCCAGGTGTCGCTCACCCCGAAAACCCCCGGAAACTGCTCCAGCTGCTCGCGGAGCCGCCGCGCCGCCCGCGGCAGGGACTCCAGGTCGCTCGACCGGAGCTCGATGTTGATAGCGACTCCGGTATTCGCCGCGGAGGTCGTGACGTTGATCTCCTGCGCGTCCGGGATCGAGCCCGCCAGCTCCAGCCACCGCCTTGCGAGGTCGGCGGCGGGGACGTTGCCGCGGTCCTCGGAAGGCACGAGCTCGATATTGACCTCGCCCAAGTGGCTGCCGGCGAAGGCGGCCGGGTTGGCGCCCCAGTTGGGGTCCTGAATCCGCCGGATGGGCTGCGCCCCCACGCTCGTCAGGACGTGGCGGAACACGGGGCGCCCTTCCTTGCCCTCGACCTCCTCGCGGAGCCGCCCGGCGGCGCGCTCGAGGCGCCCGACGGCCTCCGCGGTGGCCTCGCCCGGCGTTCCCTGCGGGAGCGAAATCGAGATGATCACGTTGTCCGCGTCGATCGGCGGGAAGAAGTCGAACTTCACCCGCCCGCCGGCGACCAGGCCCGCTGTGAGGAGGAGCCCGCTCAGGGCCACGCACAGCGTCACATAGCGGTGGGAAACGGCGAAGGTCAGGGCCGGACGGTAAACGCGTTGAACCAACCACTCCAGCCCGCGGACGACGGCGTCCTGGCCTTTTCCGAGGCGGCCCCAGAGGCCGCGGGATTCCTTGGGGTCGCCCAGGTGGGAAAGGTGCGCCGGGAGCGACACGAAACACTCCACGACCGAAAAGACCAGGCAGAGGATGACGACGATCGGAATCGCCCGGGCGAAGTCGCCGTTGGGCCCAGGCAAGTCGAGCATGGGGATGAACGCGAGAATGTTCGTCGCCACCGCGAGGGAGAGCGGCAGGATGACCTGCTGCGCCCCCCGGATCGCCGCCTCGAGCGGCGGCACGCCCTCCTGCCTCAGGCGGAAGATGTTCTCGCTCACGACGATCGCGTCGTCCACGAGGATCCCCGTCACCAGAATGAAGCCGAAGAGCGACAGCAGGTTGATCGAAACCCTGAAGTACGGGAGCATCCAGACGGCCCCCATCACCGACACGAAAATCCCGAAGGTCACCCAGAAAGAAAGCTTCGGCCGGAGGAAGAGCGCCAGAGGGATGAAGCAGAGGATGAGCCCCTGAACGCCGTTCTCGATCAAGAGGTCGAGGCGGCTCCTCAGGATCCGGGACAAGTCCGACCAGACCGCGAGCCGAAGTCCCTCGGGACCGCGCGCGGCCGAATCCTGGACGAACTTCTGGACCGTATCGGCCACGTCGAGCGCGCTCTGGTCTCCCACCCGATACACCATGAGGAGAAGCGCGGGCTCGCCGTTGAACCGGGAAAAAAGGTCCACGTCGGCGAACCCGTCCTTCACGCGCGCCACGTCGCCGACCGAGAGCCGGGTCCCGTCGGGTCGCGTCACGAGCGGGATCGATTCAAACTGAGGGGCCCGGTAGGCCTGCCCCTTCGTGCGGACGAGGATCTCGCCGCCTTGCGTCTTCACCGCGCCGCCGGGAAGGTCGAGCGACGATGTCCGCACCGCCCGCGCCACGTCGTCGAACCGGAGCTCGTGCCGCCGGAGCGCCTCCTCGGAAACCTCGATCGCGACCTCGTAGGGCCGCGCGCCCGCGATGCGCACCTGGGTCACCCCGGGCAGCGCCTGGAGGTCGTCCCGGACGCGCTCGGCGTACCGCTTGAGCGTCGCCTCGTCCACCCGGCCCGAGACGGCCACGCTCGTCACGTGCCACTCCAGCGGAACGTCCCGCACCACGGGCTCCTCGGCCTCGGCGGGGAAGGTCGAGATGGCGTCCACCCGCGACTTAATCTTGTCGAGGGTATCGGGGATGGAGACGCCCGACTCCATTTCCGCCATGACCACGCCGACGCCCTCGGACGCCTGCGAGGTCAGCTTGCGGATGCCCTGGAGCTCGTGGATCGCCTCCTCGACGCGCACGCAGATGCCTTCCTCGACGTCCTCCGGCGAAGCCCCGGGGAAGGGGACCGTGACCGTGATCAGCCGCGGCTTGATCTCGGGCAGGAGTTCCACCTTCATCGTCGAGAGGGCACGGAACTTCGGTCCGAAGAGGAGCGGAAGGAGGGTGAGCGCCCCCGCCGCGAAGACGACGATCCAGAAAAGATTCGCGGCGACCTTGTTCGACGCGAACCAGGCGATGACCCGGTTCACGGGGCGTTCTCCACGGTCTTGACGGTCATGCCGTCCACGGGAACGTCGACGGGAGAGACGCACGCGCGGTCGCCCGGCTCGATCCCCGAGCGGACGACGGCCGTCCGGAGCCCCGCGCGCAGGATCTGGACCTTGCGGAGCCGGAGCTTCGACTGCGCGTCGACCACCAGGAGACGCTGCTCGTCGCGCAGCGCGGCCCGAGGCACTTCGGTCACCTGCCGGACCGTCCTCCCTTCGATCTCGGCTTCGACGAAGAGCCCGACCATGAGGGGCGGCCGGTCGTCCTTCCGCTCGTACGGGTTCTCCACGCGCGCGACGGCGTGGAGCATGCGGGTCTTCGGGTCGACCTCGGCCTCCGTGCGCACGACGGCGCCGTTCCACTCGTAGGCGCGGTCGCCGAACCGCGCGCGGAACGTCACTTTGGGACCCGGGGAGGGGGCCGAGTCGCCGCCGCGGAACTCGAACGGCAGGTCCAGGAACGCGGCTTCGTCCTGCGGGATCGGGAGACGCACCTCGGCGGCATCCACGGCGTAGACGCGCGCGAGCACGGCGCCGGCGGTGACGTACTGGCCGACGTCCACGCGCTTCTCGCGGACACGGCCGGAGTACGGGGCGCCGATCTCGGTGCGCTTGAGGTCGCGCTCCGCGTGTTCGACGGACGCTTCGGCGGCGGCGACGGCGGCCTGCGCTTCGGCCACCTGAGGTTCGCGGAGGGTCAGGGGGTCGCCCGCGCCGCGCCCGTAGGTCTTCCACTCCTCGCGGGCGATGTCGGCCTGGGCCTTCTCCCACACGAGCTTCATCTTGGACTGCGCGTGCGCCGAGCGGGCGCGGACGAGGGCGAGCTCGAAGTCGCGCTTCTCCAGGAGGATCAGGCCTTCGCCCGCGGCGAAGAAGCCGCCGCCGGCGAGCGCGGGCGAGGCGTAGACCACGCGGCCGGCGACCTCGGCCACGAGCGCGCTTTCCGTGCGGGGCGCCACGACCCCGTGGGTGGCCACGGTGATCCTGAGGTCGGCGGGCGCCAGCGGCGCCACGCGGACGATCGTCTCGACGGGCGCGGGCGGCTTCGTCTGGGGCCGGGGGGCGGTCTGGACGAGCGCCGTCAGGCCCGCGGCGCCTACGGCCAGAACGGCGAGGCCGACGAGCGCGGCGAGCAGGCGCCGCCGGGCCGTCATTCCTTCCGCCATGAGAAACCTCCTCCCAGCGCCAGGTGCAGGTTGACGCGCGTCTCGAGGCGCCGCCGCGCGGCGGCGAGGATCTGGCTTTCGATGTCGTAGAGGCGCCGCTGCGACTCTTGGAGCGTGAGCAAGTCCGTCAGTCCGGCCAGGTAGCGTCGCTCCGCCTGGTCGAGGGCGTTCCGCGCGTCGGTGAGGCCCTGCCGGAGAGCGGTTTCGCGCGCGGCCAGGATCTCCTCGGCGGCGAGCGCGGACTCCACTTCGCCGAACGCGCGCAACGCCTGGGCCGCATAGAGGGCGAGGGCTTCCTCCGAACGCGAGCGCGCAAGATCGACGCCGGCGCGCAGCCGCCCGCCCTGGAAGAGCGGCTGGAGCAGGTTGGCCCCGATCCTCCAGACGGAGAAATCGCCGTCGAGGAGGTCCTTGAGCTCGTTCGACGTCTGGCCGACGGAGCCGGTGAGGCTCAGGCGTGGGTAGAGCGCCGCGCGCGCCTCGCTCACGCGGAGGCCCGCGGAAGCGAGACGACGTTCCGCGGAGGCCAGGTCCGGCCGCCGCGTCACGAGCTCGGACGGGAGACCCGCCGGCACGGGCGGCGGCACTTCGGGAAGCTCATCGGAAAGGCCCGTCTTCCCGGCGGGGTAACGGCCGGCGAGGACCTCCAGCTGCCGCGACACCGTCGCGTGCTCCTCCTCGCGTCCCCGGAGCGCGGCCTCGGCGGCGGTCTCGGCGGTGCGGGCGAGCGCCACGTCGAGCGCCGGGCGGAGGCCGCGCTGGAAACGGTCCTGGATGCGGGAGGTCGTGGTCCGGTAGCTCCCGAGCGTGTTCCGGGCGAGTTCCACCTGGCGGCGCGACTCGACGGACGCGAAGTAGGTCTTGGCGACTTGGCCTTCGAGGGACAGGCGCGCGCCCAGGAACTCCGCCTCCTCGGCCTGGACGCCGGCCAGGGCCGCCGACTGCGCGCTCCGCACGCGGCCCCAGAGGTCGAGTTCCCACGACAGGTCGAGCGAGAGGCCGAGCGTGGTGGTCGTGCTCGTGAGGACGCCGTCGAAGCCGGGGATTTCGAGTCCGACGAAGACCTGTTTCTGGCGACTGGCGCTGGCCCCGGCGCCCAGCTGGGGAAGGCGGTCGGCCCCCGCGATCCGGGCGAGGGCGATCGCGCTCCCGATTCGCGCGGCCGCGGCCTTGAGCGTGAAACTCTGGCGGGCGGCTTCGTCGACGAGGGCGTCGAGCTTCGGGTCGCGGAAGCTTTTCCACCACTCGGGCTCCGCGGCGCCGGGCGGGGTCGCGCGGGCGGACCAGCGGTCCGGTAGTTCGAGCGCGAGCGGCGGGTGGGCGACGCGGGGCGCTTCGGCGCAAGCAGCGAGCGCGGCGAACGCTGCCGCCAGGGCAGGCCGCGTCATGGCTTTACTCCCTTGAGACCGGGGCCCACCGGGGCGCGTAACGTGGCTTCGGCCATGGAGACCAGCCGGGCCGTCTGCTCGTGGGGCTCCGGGAGGCGGCAGAGGCCTTGGGTGAACCGCGGGACGTCGCGGTAGTGGGTCCACGTGAAGACCATGGCGCCGACGATCAGGTGGAACCGCCAGAACAGCTCCGGCGCCGGCAAGTCCGGCAGCGCGCGGCTGAGCGCCCCGATGAATCGGTGGATGACCTCGCGGAACTCGGAGAGCTGGAACGCCTTGAGCTTCTCGTCGGCCTCCACGAAGACGCGCCCCGCGAACTTCATGAAGTCCGGCCGCGCGGCGCAAAGGCCGGCGGCGGGAGCGAAGAAGGCGTAGAGAATGTCCTGGAGCGCGGCGGGCCCGCCGGCCGCGCGCGCCTCGGCGGCATCGAGCAGGCGAAGGCGGGGTTCGTTGATCTCGCGGAATCGGCGCGCCAGGGCCGCCCGGACCAGGGCGTCCTTGGATCCGAAGTGGTAGTGGACCGAGGCCAGGTTGGCGCCGGCCCGGCGGGTGATCTGCCGGACGGTCGTCGCGCGGAGCCCCTGCCGGGCGAAGAGCTCCTCCGCCGCGTCCAGGAGGAGCGCCGGGGTTTCCCTCCAAGGCTCAATCAGCTGTTTGATCATTTCAAACGGTCGTTTGAAGCTATACCGGCGGGGGACGGAATGTCAAGCGCGGTCCGCCGCGAGTTTTGGTAACATGTCGAAGGTCGCCGAGGTCTATGGGGAAACCCCTCTTAGGAGAAAGGCCATGACCGACCAGCCCCAGGAAAAGAAGGGCGGCGTCCTCAAGTGGTTCCTGCTCGGCTGCGGCCTTCTTCTCTTCCTCGGCGTCGCCTTCGTCGCCGTGGGCGGCTACCTCATCTACAAGAATGTCAGCACCGACCCGGCCAAGGTGGAATCCGTCGCCCAGGAGATCGTGGGTTTCCAGAAGCCGGAAGGCCTGACGGGGCAGTTCGCCTTTTCGATGATGGGGATGAAAATGGCCATGCTGGGCACGGGTCAGGACCCGGAGGCCGGGAAGGCGATCGTCCTCATGTCCTTCCCCGAAGGGAAAGGCGGACGGGATGAGATGCGCCGACAGATGCGCGAGAAGATGGCCGAGCAGGGAAAGGCCGGCGAGATCGTGGAAAAGCGCGGCCCCGAAAAGTTCCGGGTGCGCGGCCAGGAAACGGAGGCCACCGTCGAGGTCACGGCCGACAAGGAGACCGGCCGCCGCGCGCTCCAGTACTCGATCGTCCTGGACGGCTCCGCGGGGCGCTCCGTCCTCCTCATGATCATGGGCGACGAGAAGCAGATCGACTCCGCCTGGGTCCAGAAATTCCTCGATACGGTCAAGTGACGGGGCGGCGGTAGAGGTCAGGCGGCGGGCCGCCCCGCCAGCGTTTCGCGCAGGACGGCGATCCGCGCTTCGAGGCCGCCCGCCTCGCGGTCGAAGCAGCAGGTCAGGTCCTCGGGTCCGGAGGCCGCGCCGCGGGCGGCCATGTCCCGGAGGATTCCCGCCCGTTCTTCCCATACCCTCAAAGCCTGTTCGATGGCCTTGCGGAGCGTTCCGTCGTCGGAAGCCAGCAGCGAGGCCGGAGTGAAGGCGTGTCCCGCGACGCACGAGTAGCCGGGGGGGGCCTGGCCGGACCTCACCGAAAGGAGGGCGTGGCAGGTCGGGCAGCGGAGGCCCAGAACGCTCTCCGTTTTTTCGGATCCCTCGTCGGTGATCATCGCTCGGCCCCGGGGTGCGGCAAGACGTGAATCTTCCCAAGAGGTGAGCCTCGACGCCGGCGAACCGTTACCGGGATCCGCGTGATCGGGCGACGAATCTCCCGAACTCCGGGCATCTCCCGGTCTGCCGCGGACGTTGGAGGAACAGGGGATCTGAAAGGGGCGAACGATGCCGAAGCACCCGTGGAGCCTGGGGTTGGCGCTGGCCGGGGCGCTGTGCGCTTCCGGGACCCTGAGCGGGCAATCCGTCGACTGGGCGCAGTTCCGCGGCCCGAAGCGCGACGGGGTCTCCGTCGAAAAGGGTCTCCTGAAGGAGTGGCCCAAGGACGGACCGAAAGTCCTCTGGCAGGCCAAGGGGATCGGCGGCGGCTACGCCAGCGTGTCGCTCGCCGGCGACAGGATCTTCACCCTCGGCAACCAGAAGGGGATCTCGTTCGTCTTCTCGCTCGACCGGGAGACCGGGAAAGTCCTCTGGCAGGCGGAGGTCGGCAAGTCGGGGGGCAACCTGGGCTCCACCCCGACCGTGGACGGGGACCGTCTCTACGCCGTCGGGCAGGAGGGGGACCTCGTCTGCGTCGAGATCGCGACCGGCAAGGTGCTCTGGCGGAAGAATTTCTTCCAGGACTTCGGCGGCAAGTACGGCGGCTGGCACTATACCGAGTCGCCGCTCGTCGACGGGGACCGGGTCTTCTGCACCCCCGGCGGCCGCGATTCCATGGTCGCCCTCGACAAGAAGAAAGGCGACGTGGTCTGGAAGTGCAGCCTGCCGAGCGGCGAGGCCGCGGGTTACTCGTCCATCGTCATCGCCGAGGTGGGCCCCGTCCGCCAGTGCGTGCAGCTCCTCGCCGACAGCCTGGTCGGCGTCGAGACGAAAGCGGGT
>Ga0187892_10010982_pt1 | contig 11271 bp, 11 predicted proteins | sample MA1701073metaG_FD_139345 | JGI IMG/M metagenome (GOLD analysis project Ga0187892, IMG submission 139345) | Bio-ooze microbial communities from a basaltic lava cave in the Kipuka Kanohina Cave System on the Island of Hawaii, USA - MA170107-3 metaG ... | reverse complement strand
GTGCCAGCCCGCCCACTGCGTCTTCGAGCACGTCTACTTCGCGCGTCCCGACAGCCGCGTCCACGGCGACCTCGTCCAGTCCGTCCGGCACAAGCTCGGGCAGCAGCTCGCCCGCGAGCACCCCGTGGACGCCGACTTCGTGACCCCGATTCCCGACTCGGGCCTCTACGCCGCCCAAGGTTACGCCGAGGAGGCGAAGATCCCCTATAAGATGGCCTACGTCCGCAACCACTACGTCGGCCGCACGTTCATCCAGCCCAGCCAGGACCAGCGCTCCTCGAGCGTCGAGGTCAAGCTGGCCGTCATCCGGGAGATGGTCAAGGGCAAGCGCGTGATCGTGGTCGACGACTCCGTCATCCGGGGGACCACGTCGAAGTCCCGGATCCGGCTCCTCAAGGACGCCGGCGCCAAGGAGGTGCACCTCCGCGTCTCCTGCCCGCCGACCAAGCACCCGTGCTACTACGGGATCGATTTTCCGAACCCCAAGGAGCTGATCGCCGCCAACCATTCGGTCGACGAGATCCGCAAGCACGTGGGCGTCGACACGCTGGGCTACCTGAGCGTCGACGGGATGCTCTCGGCGGTGAGCGGCCCCAAAGAGAACTACTGCACCGCCTGCTGGACCGGCAAGTACCGGGTCCCGCCCACCGACGAGATGGATAAATCAAAACACGAAAAGAAAAGTTAGGAGCTTGGAGTCAGGAGTTTGGAGTGCCAACTCCGGACTCCCGACTCCTAACTGCGAACTTCGAACTATGGCGATCACGTACATCGACGCCGGCGTCGATCAGACGAAGAAAGACAAAGCAATCGACCACATCCTCCGGATGATGCGCCGGACGCACGACCCGGGCGTCATCGACCTGCCGTGGGGGTTCGCCGGGCTTTACTCGCTCAAGACGTCCACCCTGTTCGAGCGCAACTACAAGCACCCGGTCCTGGTCGCCTGCACGGACGGGGTCGGCACGAAGCTCCGGCTCGCCCGCGACCTGGCGAAGCACGACACGGTCGGGATCGACCTCGTCGCGATGAGCGTGAACGACCTCGTCGTCACCGGCGCGCGCCCGCTCTTCTTCCTCGACTATGTCGCGACGGGAAAGGTCGACGAAGCGGTTCTCCTCGACGTCGTCCGCGGGATCGTGGCCGGCTGCGAGGAGTCGGAGTGCGCGCTCCTGGGGGGCGAGACGGCGGAGATGCCCGGAATGTACCAGCCCGGCGACTACGACCTGGCCGGGTTCTGCGTCGGGATCGTCGAGAGGGCGAAAGTCATCGACGGGTCATCGGTGAAGCCGGGCGACGACGTCATCGGGATCGCCTCGAGTGGCGTCCATTCGAACGGGTACTCGCTGGTCCGGAAGCTGGTGGAAGGGCGCGACCTGGGGGAGCCCTTCGACGGGTCCACGCTCGGCGAGGTCCTCCTCCGGCCCACGCGGATCTACGCCCGGGCGGTGAAGGAAGTCCTGCGCCGCTACCGCGTGAAAAAAGCGGTCAAGGCGCTCGCGAACATCACGGGCGGAGGCCTGGTGGAGAACGTTCCGCGCGTCCTGCCCAAGGGGTGCGGGGTCGAGATCACGGAAGGCCGCTGGCCGGTGCCGCCGGTCTTCCCCTTCCTGCAGAAGCTGGGGGACGTCCCGGGCGCGGAGATGTACCGGGTGTTCAACATGGGGATCGGGATGGTGGTGATCACCGCGCCGTTCTACACGTCTCAGATCCTGAAGACCCTGAAGCGGGCGGGCGAGAAGGCGGCGGTGATCGGGGAGGTGGTCCGCGGCGCTCAGGAAGTGAGAATCGTGGAGTCCCCGGCCGGCGCCGCCCGTCCTGATACTGGAGGAAAGCCATGAGATTCGTGATCCCGGTCGTCCTGGCCCTTTCGGCCGCGGGCTGCGCCGACGTCGCCAGCCAGCACGACGTCCAGGTGATCGACAAGAAAGTGGACAAGCTCAGCATGAGTCTGGCCCAGCTCAACGAGCAGAAAACCTTCGCCGCGGTCGAAGTGACCGACCAGGTCGCGAATCTGCACAAGAGTGCGGCCGCCAACGACGCCCTCCTCCGGGCGCTTCAGGCGAGCGTGGCCCGCCTCGAGGAGGAGGTCAAGACGCTCAAGGCGCAGGCGCTCGCCCAGCCGGCGCCCGCCCCGGCGCCGGGCGACCCTCTGGTCCGTCCCGAGTCCGGCAAACCGCTGAAGCTCGAGGAGATCCTCCTGGAGATCGAGACGACCCTCAACCAGCTCCGGTCGGGGAAGCTCCGCGAGGAGGAGGCGTTCATCCGCCTGAAGCCCTTCACGAAGGACGCCGCGCCGCGGATTTTCCAGGAGATCCGGGCGTCGATCACGAAGTTCGAGTACACCAAGCAGCTCGAGCGGATCCTGGGCCGCTTCCCGTCGGAGGACCTCAAGCTCCCGCTCCGCGAAGCGCTGACGCAGCACGGGGCGCGGGAGTCCGCCGCGCGGATCGCCGGGGCCACCAAGGACCCCGGGCTGGGCAAGCTGCTCGAGGAGCAGGCCGCGACCGAGGACGAGGACTTCCGCCTGGTCGTGGGGGACGCCATGGTCTCCTGCCGGAACGCGGGGGGCATCCAGCTCCTGCTCCGGTGCCTGCGCAGCGACCAGCCCGCCACGCGCACGATCGCCATCGCGGCGCTCAAGCGCATCAACCGCGGCGATGACCTGGGGTTCCGCGCGCAACTCGAGCCGGACCAGAACGCCGCCGCGGTGAAGGCCTGGGACGAGTGGGCCGAGAAGTACGGGAAGGTGATCTTCGATTAGCTAACTCCTTGATGGATTTCGAATTCGACCTCTTCGGCGAGGGCAAGAAGGACCGCTCCCTCCAGGGCCAGATCAAGGCGTGGGTGCGCTCGCACTTCCAGCTTCCTGAAGAAATCCCCGTTCTGGTGGCGGAGATCTATTGCGACCAGCCGGGCTGCGCCCCCATCGAGACCCACGTGGCGATCCTGAAACCGGGCGTCCGGGAACAGTACCGCATGATGCGGCCGATGAAGGAGGTCATCAAGGAGGACGTCCGCCGCATGATCCCGAACCCCGAAGGGCACGGCGCGCGCATCGACGTGGACAAACTGGGCGAAAGCGGCAACAAATGGCTGTGACGTCCGTCCCGGTCACCGTGCTGACCGGCTTCCTGGGCGCGGGCAAGACCACGCTGCTCAACCACATCCTGACGCGCCGCCACGGGTGGAAGGTCGCCGTCGTCGAGAACGAGTTCGGCGAGATTCCCGTCGACAACGAGCTCGTCCTCACGAGCGAGGAAGACCTCATCGTCTTCAACAACGGCTGCGTCTGCTGCAAGATCCGCGGGGACCTGGTCCGGACTCTGGTCGACCTCGTCCGGCGGCCGGACCGGTTCGACGCGATCCTGATCGAGACGACCGGAATCGCCGACCCGTCCCCCATCGTCCAGTCGTTCTTCGTGGACGAGGACCTCAAAGCGCGGCTCCGACTCGACGCCGTGGTGACCGTCGTCGACGCCAAACACATCGCGCTCCACCTGGACGATTCGCGCGAGGCGCGCGAGCAGATCGCCTTCGGGGACGTCGTCCTCCTGAACAAGACGGACCTCGTGTCGGCGCGAGACCTGGATGCTCTCGAGGCCCGCGTGCGGTCCATGAACCCGCTCGCCCGCATCCACCGGACGCGAAACGCCGAGATCGACCTGGCCCACGTTCTGGACATCGGCGCGTTCGACCTTTCTCGGCGCGGCGACCTCGCCCCCGACGCGCGCCACGTCCACGAGGTCGACATCGATTCGGTGTCGCTGCGGCAGGCGGGGCCGCTCGACGGCAGGAAGCTCAACGCCTGGCTGGGCGGGCTTCTCAAGTCGCGCGGGAGCGACATCTTCCGCATGAAGGGCATCGTCGAAGTGGCCGGCGAGCCGCGCCGCGTCGTCTTCCAGGGCGTCCACATGATGTTCGACGGCCGCCCCGACCGCCCCTGGGAACCCGGCGAGGACCGCTCGGCCCGCCTGGTCTTCATCGGGCGCAACCTCCCCACCGCCGAGCTGCGCGAAGGGCTCCATGCCTGCCGTTGTGGCGACCCGTCGGGTTCGCTATAATCAAGGCGTCATGAGAGCGCTGCTTCTGCACGTTTCCGAGGAGGAGCTGGCCCGGCGTCGGCGGCTGGGACACGATCGGTACGACGAGATGTGGGAGGGGGTTCTTCACATGACGCCGGCACCTTCGAGCGAACATCAGAGGATTCTGGACGAGCTGATCGCCTTCCTCGGCCCGCTCATGAAAGCCCGCAAGCGAGGGCTGCTGCGCTCCGGCATCAACGTCTTCGACGAAGCATCTCCCAAGGAGAACTACCGCATCCCCGACCTGACCTTCATCGCCGCCGGCCGCGAAACAATCCTCGCCGCCGACGGTGTGCGCGGAGGAGGTCCCGACGCGGTCATCGAGATTCGGTCACCCGAGGACGAGACTTACCAGAAGTTCGGCTTCTTCGCGGCGCTCGGCACCCGGGAGATCGCCGTCCTCGACCGCGACTCCAAGAAGCCCGAAGTCTACCGTCTGGCCGGGTCCCAGTACCTCGCCATCGCTCCCGACCGGGAGGGGTGGGTGGTGTCCGAGGTGATGCGCGTTCGCTTCCGCCTGATTCCCGGCGACGTCCCCCGCTTGGCCGTCGAGGATCTGGACGATCCGCGCACCGCCGCCCTGATCTGATCGACGCTACACGTTTCCATCAAGCCGCCTCCTCCGCCGCCCGCCGCATGCGCGAGGTCGAGACAAAGAAGTGGATGAGCGGGAGGATCAGGGCGGGCCGCGGTGTTACACCGAGACCCGCTCGACGGCCACCGTCCGGAGCGGCTCGTCCTTGCCCTTGACGGGAGTGGGGTCCATCGGCCGCGCGACGAAGGCGGCGGTACCGCCGGCCTGCCGGAAGGTCTCCTCCGACGCCAGCAGCGGACGGCCCAGCTGCTTGCACAGGCCCTCGATCCGGCTGGCCGTGTTCACCGCGTCGCCGATGTGCGTGTACTCCATCCGGTGCTCGGCGCCGATGGCGCCCGCCAGCACCCGCCCCGTGTGGATCCCGATGCCGATCCGGAGCGGCACTTCTCCGCGCGCCGCCCTCGCCGCGTTGATCGCCTCCAGCCGGTCCAGCATTCCGAGCCCGCAGCGGATCGCGCGGCGCGCAGGCTCGTCGCTCCCCAGCTTGGCGACGAACACCGCGCAGATCCCGTCGCCAATGAACTTGTCCAGGATCCCCTCCCAGCGGAAGATCTCTTCCACCATCTGCCCGAAGTACTCGTTCAAGAGCGCCACGACCTCGGCCGGCTTGAGGCGCGACGAGAGCGCCGTGAAGTCCCGGATGTCGGCGAAGAGGACCGTCGCCTCGTGCTCCTCGCCGCCCAGTTCCAGCGCCAGGGGGTCCCGGGTCAGGCGGTCGACGGCGGGACCCGGGAGGAAGCGGGCGAACGCGTCGCGCTCCTTCGTGCGGCGGACGACACGGCGGAGCTTCATCGTCGAGTAGACCATGAGCGCCCCGACGCACGCGAAGAGCATCGCTTCGAGGATGAACCGGAACGTAAACGCCCCATGCTGAAGGAGGAGGACGGCGTACATGGCGGCGCCGTAGGCCACGGTCCACACGACCGCACCGGGAGAGAATCGGATCGCGTTCATCGCGATGATGACCACGATGATCGTCGCCGTTCCATAGAGGAAGTGCGTGGCGCGCAAGACATTGACCTCGAGGATGCGCGGGTAGATCAGGCTTGTGGCGACGCCCAGGATCGTCAGGTCCATCGTCGCCATCAGGACGGGCGCCGCCCGGACGTACCGGTGCCTCACGTAGAGAAACCCGTAGGCCACGCAGACGGCGCCCCAGGCCAGGATGACGACGGCGCCGGGGTTGAGCCGCCCGGCCGCCAGGAGGCCCGCCAGAGTGCCGAAGACTCCTCCTGCCAACCAGATGACCGACCGGAAGACGTTGAGAACCTTCTCGCTTTTCCACTCCTCGTCGAGGAGGATCTTCCGAAGCCCCGTCTGCCCGGACGACTTCATCCCTTTAACATACCCGTAACCGCACGCCGCGGTCGCTTCTGTGGATCTCATGCAAGCGCACGAGTACGCGGCGCGCGCCCGGCAGAAGCAGGAGGCCGGCGACCTGGACGGCGCCTGGAAGGACGTCGAGGAGGCCCTCCGCCTCGACCCAAAGCACGCGGAAGCCTATCACGTGCGCGCCCACATCCGGCGCGACCGTGGTCAGCACCGGCGGGCGATTCGGGACTTCAAGCGTGCCGCTCGCCTCGCGCCCGGCGACTTCCGCAACTTCTTCTGCAGGGCGGTGGCTCGACGCCTTCGCCGGAGCTGGCAGGGCGCACTGCGGGATCTCGATGAGGCGGTTCGGCTGTGCCCCTCGAGCGCGCTGCCCTTCAACTACCGAGGCTTTCTTTACCTCGAGCTCGGCCGACTCGACGAAGCGCTCGCGGCGTACGCGCGGGCGCTGGAGCTCGACCCCAACCATTTCGACGCAACCCACAACCGCGGAGTGTGCCTCGAGCGCCAGGGCGACCTGCCCGGCGCCGCCCGGGCCTACACCCGCTCGCTCGAAATCCAGCCCAACAGCGCACACGCCTTCAACAGCCGGGGCACCGTCCGGCGCGCGCTGGGCGACGTCGAAGGCGCCGTCTCGGACTGGGGCATGTCGCTCGCCCTGGAGCCGACGAACGCCCAGGTCGCGTACAAGCGCGGCCTCGCCCTTCTCGCGCTCCACCGCCACGACGAGGCGTACGGCGAGTTCACGCAGGCGATCGAGATTGACCCGACGTTCGCCGACGCTTACTGGGGCCGCGCCCAGGTCTGGCGCGCGCGGGGCAACCGGGCCGACGCGGTGCGCAACTTCCAGGCGGCCCTGGCCGTCGCCGGCCGCCGCTGGTGGCGCCGCCGCGCGGTAAAGGCCGAATGTAACGAAATGATCGCATCATTCTGTTACATGATATAGTTCGTCGGATGAAACGGCTGGCCGGTTTCGCCTCAATCGTCCTCCTTGGCGTCGCGTGCCGGGTCGTCGAGAAGAAAGCCAAGCACGCCGACCCCGAAAACGTCGCCAAGGTTCGCGTCTTCTACGGCACCGACCGGAAGCCCACCGGCCACTCGACCCCGGGCCGTTTCTACGGCGCCGAAAGCGGGGAGCTAGCCTACGGCGTCTGCGAGGTAAGCGTCCCGCGCGAGCACCGGATGGGACAGACCGAAATCTCGTGGGGCCGGAAGGAGCGCGACCCGCGCCCCGAAACCCACGTCATGGTCGTCAGCCTGCAGCCGCGGCCCCGCGACGCGTTCCTGGGCGAGCTCCGCGCCGCCGCCCAGGGGCGTCCCGCTTTCGTCTTCATCCACGGCTACAACGTGGAGTTCGACGACGCCGTCCGGCGGACCGGGCAGATGGCGTACGACCTCGGGTTCGAAGGCACGCCGCTCTCCTACAGCTGGCCTTCGGCGGGCACGACCGCCGGCTACCTCGCCGACGAGCAGGCCGTCCAGCGCGCCGTCCCCCGGTTCCGGCAGTTCCTCGAAGACGTGATCGCCGGCTCCGGCGCGACCGTCGTCCACGTCGTCGCCCACAGCATGGGCAACCGGCTGCTCGTCGCCGCGCTGGCGGAAATCGCCTCGCGGCCCGCCCCGCGGTTCGGCGAGGCGGTCTTCGCGGCCCCCGACGTCGACGCGGATTTCTTCCGCCGCACGTACGGCGCCCTGCGGCCGGCGTTCGCCCGCGGCACGCTCTACGCCTCCTCGAACGACGTCGCGCTCAAGGCCTCCAAGGAGATCCACCGGGGCGCGCGCGCCGGCGACTCGGGAGACGGCATCGTCCTCACCGCCGGCCTCGAGTCGGTCGACGTCTCGGGCGTCGACACGAGCCTCCTGGGCCACTCCTACTACGGGGACAACAAGTCGGTGATCTCCGATCTCCGGCTCCTGCTCGTCACGCGGGCGGGCGCGGCGCAGCGGCCCGGCCTCACCGCGCGCGCGAAGTCCGGACTTCCCTACTGGTCCTTCCGGAACTGATTCCCCCCGGACTATGCTTTGACCGCGGCGCGTCCCTGGATATAATCGCGTCCGATGGCCGCGGAAACCTCCTACACCGTATTCGCCCGCCGCTACCGGCCGGTCCTCTTCGAGGAAGTGGTCGGCCAGGAGCACGTCTGGAAGACCCTGCGGAACGCGATCGCCGAAAAGCGCGTCGGCCACGCCTACCTCTTCTGCGGCCCCCGCGGGGTGGGGAAGACGACGATGGCGCGGCTCCTGGCCAAGGCGCTCAACTGTGCCAAGGGCCCGACCGGCGAGCCCTGCAACGCCTGCGAAGTCTGCCTCTCGGTCCACGAGGGCACCGACGCCGACGTCATCGAGATGGACGCCGCCTCCAACCGCCAGGTGGACGACGCCCGGGCGCTCCGCGAGGGGATCCGTTACGCGCCGCTCCGGGCCCGCTCCAAGGTGTACATCATCGACGAAGCCCACATGCTCACGCGGGAGGCCTTCAACACGCTCCTCAAGACCCTCGAGGAGCCGCCCCCGCACGTCAAGTTCGTCTTCGCCACGACCGAGGTCCACAAGCTCCCCGACACGATCGTCTCCCGCTGCCAGCGGTTCGACTTCCGGCGCATCACGACGGCCGACATCGTCCGCCGCCTTCGCCAAGTGGTCGAGCAGGAGAAGCTCCAGGTCTCCGACGCCGTGCTGGCGGCCGTGGCGCGCGCGGCCCACGGGTCGATGCGCGACGCGGAAAGCGTCCTCGATCAGGTGGTTTCCTTCAAGGTGAAGGGGTTGACCGAGGACGACGTCGCGTCGGTCCTGGGCGAGGTCGGCGGCGCGCGGCTCTCCGAGCTCGTGGGCGCCCTGCGCGCGGGGGACGCGGGGAAGGTGTTCACGGCGCTCGCCGGGATCTTCGGCGGCGGCATCGACACGGCCGCCTTCACGGAGCAGCTCCTCGAGCGCTTCCGCGCGCTCCTGGCGGTCAAGGTGTGCGGCCGGAACGCCGAGGTGGTGGACCTGCCGGAAGCGGACCTGGCGGACTGCGAGCGGGAGGCGGGCGGCTTCACGGTGGAGGCGCTCCTGTACTTCATCCAGCTCCTCCTCGAGGCCAAGCGCCGGATCCGGGAAGGCTCGAACCCGCGGATCGTCCTGGAGGTCTCGCTGGTCAAGATGGCCCGGAGCGCCGACCTCGTGACGCTCCCGGAAGCGCTCAAGGGCCTGCACGTCCCCGCCTCCCCGGCCCCGGCCGGGAAGCCCGCGCCTGTTTCTCCCGCGGCCGACGTCCCGCCCGGGCCGGAGGAGGCGCCGGCGGCCCCCCCGGCCGAGGACGCCGCGACCCCGTGGGGCCAGGTCGTCGCGGCGGTGAAGGCGAAGAACATGAGGGCGGGGGCGCTCCTGGCGGCCGGGCGGGTCGCGCGCGTGGCCGGCGACACGCTCTCGTTCGCCCTCCCCGCCCAGTTCGGCAAAGGGAACCTGGACCCGCTCGAGAAGAACCGCGCCGCCGTCGAGTCCGCCGTCCAGAGCGCCTTCGGCCGGAAGCTTGCCGTCAAGTTCGTCCTGGACTCGGGCGGCGGCGAACCGGAGGCGCCGGCCGAGCCGAGGGCGTCGGCCCTGCCCCAGGGGGACGCCGCGGGCGACCCCGGCGTGAAGAAGATCCTCGAGACGTTCGGCGGTTCCAAGGTCGTGGGAATTGAGTAAGTTCGGAGTCTGGAGTTCGGAGTTCGGAGACTCCAAACTCCCAACTCCGAACTCCAAACTTCGGGGGGAACCATGTTTCCGGGCGGAATGAATCTCGGGAAGTTCGGCAAGCAGTTCGAGGACGTCCAGAAGAAACTGGGGCGCCTCGAGCAGGACCTCAAGGAACGCGTGGTCGAGGCGACCGCCGGCGGCGGGATGGTGCGGGTGAAAGTCAACGGCGCCGAGGAGGTCGTGGACATCAAGATCGAGCCCGACGTGATCAATCCCGACGACAAGGGGATGCTCGAGGACCTGGTTCTGGCCGCCGTGAACGAGGGGGTCAAGAAGGCCAAGAAGCTTCGCGAGACGGAGATCGCGAAGATTACGGGGTTTGCCCTTCCCGGTTTGATGTAAGCATGGCGTACGCGGAACCCATCCTGAAGCTGATCCAGGAGCTCGCCAAGCTCCCCGGGATCGGGGACAAGACGGCGGAGCGGCTGACGTTCCACCTCCTCGCCCAGCCGGCCAGCGAAGTGGCCCTCCTGGCCAACGCCCTGCGCGACCTGAAGGAGCGGGTAAAATCCTGCGAAAAATGTTATACTATCTCTGAGAAGGAAACCTGCGACATCTGTTCCGATCCCAAGCGGGACCACGCGCTGGTGTGCGTGGTGGAGCAGACCCGGGATGTCTGGGCGATCGAACGCTCCGGCTCCTACAGGGGCAGCTACCACGTGCTGCACGGCCACTTGGCGCCCCTGGACGGCGTGGGTCCGGAGAACCTGACCATCCCGTCGCTCCTGGAACGGCTGCGCCGAGGAGGAGTGCGAGAAGTGATCCTGGCCACCAACCCGACCGCGGAGGGCGACGCCACGGCCTTCTACATCCAGAGGGCCATCGGCCAGAACGGCGTCCGCGTCACGCGGATCGCCCGCGGGATCCCCGCCGGCGGCACGCTGGAATATTCGGACCGCACCGTGGTGGGAGACGCCCTGTCGGGAAGGCGGGAGTTCTGATCCCATGAAGATGGAAGTTCACCTGCAGCAGCGCCTGGAACAGAGGATGCATCTGTCCCAGCAGATGCTGCAGAATCTCGAGCTGCTCCAACTCCCCGCCCTGGACCTGCGGGACATCATCCTCAAGGAGCTGGAGGAGAACCCGACCCTCGAGGAGAAGCAGGACGAAGAGCCCGATGCCGCGGTGCCGGCCCAGGAGGCCGCCCCCGAGGACACGGCGGAGGAGACCGCCAAGGGGGAGATCCTCGACCGACTCGAGGAGCAGCTCTTCGAAAGCGAGCGCACCACCCGCCGCAGCGACTCCGCCGAGGACGCCGAGCGGCGGATGGAAATGCTCAACAACGCCTGCCGCGAGTCGGCGTCTCTGCGGGAGCACCTGCAGAACCAGCTCTCCCTCCTGGAACTCCAGCCGGACACGAAGGTCTTCTGCGAGCACGTCATCCAGAACATCGACGAGAACGGATACATCAAGGTCTCCCTCGACGACATGGTCGGCTCCCTTCCGGAAGAGCTCCGGAGCGAGCCTCCCGAGGTCCTCGCCAAGAAGATCGAGCACGCGATCGGGATCGTCCAGGAGATGGAGCCCAAGGGCGTGGGGGCC